>Ga0187777_10001634_pt1 | contig 14559 bp, 20 predicted proteins | sample 1015_Q2_SP5_10_M_FD_132416 | JGI IMG/M metagenome (GOLD analysis project Ga0187777, IMG submission 132416) | Tropical peat soil microbial communities from peatlands in Department of Meta, Colombia - 1015_Q2_SP5_10_MG | ecosystem: Environmental > Terrestrial > Soil > Wetlands > Peat | place...
CAGCGCCAAATGCCCGCTTTTTAGGGCAAAGCAAACATGCCCGCACCTTTCGGATGAGCTAAGCTAGGTTGCACGTCAACCAATCTTGAGAGGCCTCTATGACTGCGTTCAACGCTGTTCGTTTCAAAGTAAAGCCCGGCCGCGAGCAACAATTCCTCGATGCTCACAAGAAGGTTCAAGCCAATTGGCCAGGTCTTAAGCACGCCAACATGATCAAAACCGGTGATCGTACTTTCTGCATTATTGCCGAATGGACCGATATGGATGCACTTGCGAAGGCGAGACCTAATATGGTTGCGACGCTTGATTCATTTCGCGACACACTTGAGGACCTTGGCGGCGGCCTTGGCGTCACGGATCCAGTTTCCGGCCCAGTTGTGCTTGAGTTGAAATAAATGTCTGCTTTCGGGTTTAAAGCGGACATTGCCCGGCTCTACCTGGCTGTTCAGAATTGCGTGCTGCAGGGGCATACGGGAGGACCACGCCATGATGGGTATGCGAAATACGGTGGCGCTTCTTGCACTCGGTGTAAGCCTGCTCGCGATACCGAGTTCGCTCGAAGCGCAAAAGTCTGCCGGGATATCGCGCGTCGACGGATAGGGCTTTTAGAACGTTCGAGTTGACAATAACGGATCAAATTCTTCATGAACTTCAATCTTGCAAGATGGGAATTTCTGCTTGAGTTTCATGCCCGCCTTTAATGCCTCCATGTAAATTTCGTATCGCGACTGTATTTGTCCATCGATTTCCACAACGTAACGTTCGTCATGCATCTCTGTTGGCGAAACAATATTTGGCATAAGAGACCCCTTCAGTGCGCCGCAACCCGTCAGCAAGGAGACCGCTGTCTAATTAATTTTCTGTAAAGCTTTGGTTTGTCCGCTCTTAGGGGTGAAGCGGACATGCCGTTTTGCACTGCATTTATCTGCTTTTGACCCCAAATCGGACAACGCTGTAGGTCTACCAAAGGCCATAGCCAAGGTGGAATGCCAGCTACGTTGATTGATTGACAGCTTCAGCGTTCTTGGGCGTATAGTTTTTTAGTCTAGACGATGATCTTAAATCTAAACGAAGAGGATTGCGCCCCACGAAAAGAAGGCACAATGCTTGGGCTCATTTACAGTGTACTCTGCTATATTTTGTCTCTGCTGACGTTATTGTACGCAATTGGATTTGTTGGAAACATCTTCGTACCAAAATCGATTGACAGCGGGGTCGCCGTCTCCTTGACGGAGGCGCTGGTGGTGAACGTTATTTTGCTTAGCTTGTTTGCCATCCAGCATAGCGGTATGGCACGGCGCGCGTTTAAACGCTGGTGGACGCAATACGTGCCGGAGTCTGTCGAACGCAGCACCTATGTTTTGCTATCGAGTCTGGTATTGATCTTGCTGTATTGGCAGTGGCGTCCGATGCAAGATTTGATTTGGTCAGTCAGTAATCCGACCGGCGCAGGGTTGTTGACCGCGTTTTTTTGGATCGGTTGGGTGATCGCTCTGGTCAGCACGTTCCTAATCGATCACTTCGAACTGTTTGGACTACATCAGCCCTATGCAAACTGGCAGGGAAGAAAGGCCGAATGGTCAACTTTCCGTACCCCGTTTTTCTATAAATTTGTACGGCATCCGCTTTATTTCGGTTTTTTGTTGGCATTCTGGGCAACGCCAGTGATGACGACGGGTCATCTACTTTTCGCCATCGCAATGACCGGTTACATCTTTATCGGGATCTTTCTGGAAGAGCGTGATCTCGTGACGTTCCATGGTGACGTGTATGTGCGCTATCGCGAAAAGGTATCAATGATCCTACCATTGCCGCCGAAGAAGACGTGAAGCAATAACCGGACCCGGTGTCCGCTATTGGCCCAAAGCGGATATTGAGGGGGCATTCGCGACTTGGTATGCAAAATAATTTAATGGCCACATGTTCGTCGGCGACGCAGGAGAGGTACCATGCGGCTCGAAGGTGGGTGCTATTGCGGTGCTGTGCGGTATGTTGCGGAGGGTGAGCCAGTTTTAAGAGCGCAATGCCACTGCCGCGCGTGTCAGTATTTCTCGGGCGGCGCACCTAATTTGTTCATGCTCGTGCCGGCAGAAGGATTCGCGTACACGAAAGGCGCGCCAAAGACCTATAGGCGGCCCGATAAGGCTGACGCCGTAACGCGAGAGTTCTGCGCGGTATGCGGCACACACGTGATCTCGCGGCGGCCTGGCCTGCGACCGGTGGTTCTGAAGATCGGAACGCTGGACGACCCTTCAGTGTATGGCGGCGCGCAAAAGGCGATCTTCACCGCAGAAGGTCAGCCTTTCCATCTCATTGCGGATGGCGTGCCCGCCTTTGAAGGCCTGCCGCCGCGCCAATAGTTCAAATTAACGCTGCCGCTGGCATTGGCGCACTGGCTATGGCGGGAAGTGGGTATCAAAGACCCCTTGAGACGCGCCGAACTGATGTCGGCTTCTGGCCCAAGGCGGACATAGGCTTGTGCACCGCGCATGTCCGCTTTCGGGGGTAAAGCGGACATTGGGGACCTGGGTTTTAATTGGCCCTCTTCCAGTGTTTTTTCGGTCACCGCACCGCGAACGGCGCGTTGTACGGCCGCCCGAATGGCACGCCTGCTGCAACCGTCTGCACCGGCTTCAAATAAGCCCTTCCATCACGCTTGTTGTTGCGTGTGTCGACGAATGATACCGGTCCTTCGATCAGTTCCATGATTGCTACATCGCCCGGCGCGCCCACCTGAAGCGTACCGAGCTTTGGTGCGCGATTAATTACCTTCGCCGGATTGATCGTCGCCATCGTGACCACCTGCTCGAGCGTGAAGCCAAGGCCCATGAACTTAGACATTACCCACGTTAGATACGGCATGCCTGGCGTATTGCCCGAGAACACGTGAATGTCCGAAGAAATCGTGTCAGGTGGCGTACCCTGCGCAATCGCCGCTTCCGCGACGGTATAGTCGAAGCTGCCACCTCCATGGCCAATATCGAAGATAACACCGCGTTGTTTTGCAGCGAGTGCAGCGGGGAGGAGCTTGCCGTCCTGGACGATATTGGTGAAGTCGCCCGCGAGATTCGGGAAACCCGAATAGCAGTGCGTAAGAATGTCGCCCGGCCGCAGCAGGTCGAGAATTTGCGACATCAGCTGGCGCGTCTCGACGCCGCCGATGTGGCACATGACCTTCATGCCATCGCCTGCCTGCTCGCAGGCTGCGATCGCGCGTTTGAGCGGCTCGACACCGTGTTTGGCAATGACGTTTTCCGACATGCGCACTTTTGCCCCGAGCACAATGTCGGAATTCTCCGCAATAGCTTTCGCCGCGGCATCAGGTTGCGCGAAATCGATATTATAGAGCTCCGCGACCGGAAAGCCGGCCAACCCAATATTCGCAATGTGTACGAAGGCATAAAGACGCGTGCGCGTCTGTGCCACGATGTGACGACGAAACGCAGCAAAATTGTTAGCGCCTGCGTCGCCCGCCGATACGCAGGTTGTCGTGCATTGCTGCGCCACCAGTTCGTCCGCCGGAATACCGATGGCGGAGCCGTACGGATAAACATGACAATGCAGGTCAACAAGACCTGGTGTGATTAGTTTGCCGTCGACATTGAGCAGGCGCAGTGCGCGAGCCGCCGGGATGTCGGCTTCGACAGCCTCAATTTTCCCGAAGCGGATACCAATGTCGCGTTTGCCGCGCAGCGACTGGCTCGGGTCGAGTACATCGCCGCCTTTGATAACGAGATCGAACTTGTCGTTCGGTCCCATAGCACCACGCGCCGGCGTGGCCGCCGTAAGCGCAAGCGCAGTCGATGAAATCAGAAAATCTCGGCGTGATAGTCCTGACATGTCAGACCCTCCCTGGAATGCACGGTGTTTTTGCTAGGGTGATCGTGCTGCGGTTATCGGCGGTGGGTCAATGGCGGGAAGCTGCCCACTCGCTGAAAAACTCAGCAAGCCGGGAAAGTGTTATCCGACGCGCTCAAACGTCAGTCGTGGCTCTCGTAGTGTTTTTCGAGATTGTCTGCCTCTGACCCTAAGGGGAACCTGTTGCTTGCACGGCCGCGTGTCCGCTTTCGGGGGTAAAGCGGACACGGCCTTTCGCGAGAATCTGCTTTTGCGGTCGCTATTAGGGGTAAAGCGGACATCGCTTTTTGCGGCGCATATGTCGCCTTTTGACCCAAAGCAGACATGGCCCCCTTCCAGTGCATTAGCTTAAGCCAGTACGATGCCTATCGTTGAGACTGGGGGCGGACTTGAGGCGGCGCGAATTCATCACGCTTCTCGGCGGTGCGGCGACGGCCGTGTGGCCATTCTCGGGGCGCGCGCAGCAGTCGGCGATGCCGGTGATCGGCTTTCTCAACAGTGGGACAGCCGAGGGGTTTGTCCCCCGCGTGGCCGCATACCGCCGAGGTCTCGGCGAAACGGGCTTCCAAGAGGGCAAGAACGTCGCGATCGAGTTCCGTTGGGCCAACGGCCGATACGATCGCTTGCCGTCAATGGCTGCTGATCTGGTTGCCCGGCAGGTGGCCGTCATAGCGGCGGGCGGCCCGCCTGCTGCCCGCGCCGCAAAGGCAGCAACGTCAACAATCCCCGTCGTATTTACCAGCGGCGACGATCCGGTGCAGGAGGGGCTCGTCGCCAGCCTCAATCGTCCCGGCGGCAATGTCACCGGCGTGTATCTGTTTCTCACCCAGCTCATCGCCAAAAAGCTCGGCTTGCTGCACGACCTGCTGCCGCAGGTCAGCGTCATCGGAGCGATCCTCAATCCCGGCACTGCCGGGGGTGGTGTCCAGGCGAAGGATTTGGAGGCGACCGGACGCGCGCTCGGGTTGCGCGTTCAGTTCGCGAACGCCGGCAGCGATAAGGAGATCGAGGAGGGCTTTGCCAGGCTCGGCCAACAGCGGGTCGGTGCGCTGATCGTCGGTGCCGATCCGTACTATGTTAGCCGCCGCGCCGAAATCGTCGCACTGGCGGCGCGCTACGCCATTCCTACCATATACGAACTGCGCGCCTTCGTCGATGCGGGCGGGCTCATGAGCTACGGCACCGACCTCGACGACGGTTATCGTCAGGCCGGTATCTACGCCGGTAGGATTCTCAAGGGCGAAAAGCCCGCCGATCTGCCGGTGCTGCAGTCAACCAAGTTTCAATTGATCATCAACCTCAAGACCGCGAAGGCGCTCGGCCTCAAGATTTCCGACAACATGCTCTCGCTCGCCGACGAGCTGATTGAATGAACGGCGCGATGTCCGCTTCTGGCCCAAAGCAGACATGGCCGATTGCACCGCACATGTCCGCTTTCGGGGGTAAAGCAGACATGACTTTTGCGAGAATTCCGCTTTCGCGGTCGCTATGCGGGGTAAAGCGGACATCGCTTTTTGCGACGCACATGTCCGCTAATGACCCAAAGCGGACATGCAGCGGACATGCAGCGGACATTCTATCTAGGTCCGCTGACGACCAGGTGGCCAAAACAACGACTCCGCAAGCTCGTTTGACCACCACCAATCGCGGCTGGACTGTCCGAAATCAAGTTTTCGATGTAGCATTTCACTGCAGGCCTTCCGCCGATACGTCGAGACCTAACAAATCTCACGATCGTCCCATGACGATATGGCAACGCATCGCATTGAATGTGGGCGTGGCGCTTCTTGCAGCGACGACGCCACTATTGCCTCGCCTGCCGGCTCATGCCGCACCCGGCTGCAACATTGGCGACATTTTGCAAGCCGCCGGAAATACGGCCGGAGCAGTCGTCTCGTCCGCCTGCACGGAAGCGGGTCAAATCGGGGAAGGTGTCGGATATGGTCTTGCGGGCGGGGTCGCGTTCGGCCTTGGTATCGTGCAGGCCAATGGCGGCTCGGTCGATAATCTCTGCGACGAGCTGACGAATGGGCAGACCGATATTGGCAACCTTCAGCAATGGTTGGCTGCCGCCGGAGTTTCTCAGGACGTGATTAGCGGGATCATGGCGCTTGGAGGTCCGGCGCTGAGTGTCGCTACGTGCGGTTGCTCGCTTGAGAAAGGCGTTAGTCAGCTTGCCAATGATGTCGGCGACTGCGCTTGCGACTTGTTGAGCCTGGTCGGCGCTCACTGCAGTTGTTCGCCGCCGCCTCCGGTTCAGGCCAATTGCGCTCTGCCCACGACATGTGTGCTCAACTCGAGTGATCCGGCGTGTAAGGGTGGAATATATGCAATTACCGGCCACGAACAAGATGGACCGAATGGCGCGTTCGTGAGCACGACCCTTGGCAACGATCCCAATTGCGGAGCCCTCCTTTATTGCGTGTGTCCGAAGCCGCTGGTGCCGATTTGGACCGATGGCTCAGCGCCGAGCAATCCTAGCGCTGGAAAAGTCTTTGGGAGTGGTGATGGAATGTTCACCTGCGCTTGTCCTAACGGGACGCACCAAGCTGGGACGGCGGGCGGCATTCCGATCTGTCTTTGCGACTACACGAACCAGCCGCCGAAAGTGGCCGATACACTGCGGGGTATGTGTCCGATCAATCTGCTGGGATCGTGCAAGCCCAATCAAATCGTCGTAGGTGGCAGCTGCGTCACGCCTTGTTCGGACCCGACCATGGGCATGACGCCCGACGGCACCTGTTGCGATCCCAACCAGGTGACGTCCTGCGGGCAGTGCTGCAAGCTGGGAACGAGACCGGTGAACGGAAGCTGCGTAGGTCCTGGGCCGATTCAGTAGGCGCTCATGGTGTGGAAGCGCCAAACGCGTTTGCCGACATCGCGCCGAGCGCAGCGTAGAGCAAGCTATTGGTCCGCCGCGGCCTTAGGCCTCGCGCTGATATGCATCTTTCCAGCCGCGCTCGCCGCACAGCAAGTTTCTAGCCCAATTTACAGGGTCGGCAATGCCGCAGTCACCGGTTTCTCCGGCGCCTTGCCGCCCGTGCAGATCGCGCCCGGCGACGATCCCGGCAAACAAACATTCATTGATCGTAATGGGCCGTCGCTCCGTATTGTCGAGTTGCATCACATGAACGGACCGATGGCAGCGCAGGTTGTCGGCGCGCCCAAGCCCTATACGTTCAGCGCCGCGCAACTTGGGCAAGTGTTCGGCGTCGCGCTCGACGATCACGAGCCACCAAACATCTATGCAGCGGCAACCTCAGCCTATGGATTGCCTATCGTTGCACCGGGACCGGACGGGAAGCCGCAGCACGTCCAGGCTGGCGCGCCAGGCGCAACCTTCATGCCCGGCTTGTGGGGCCCGCAAGGTGGCCCGGGATCCATCTGGAAGATCGACGGTACTACCGCGACGGTGAGCTTATTCACCAATGTGACGTTCAATGGCCGGCCCAATTCGGGCGCTGCACTTGGTGGGTTGGCCTATGATCCCGACTCGAAATCACTTTATGTTGCCGATCGCGAAACTGGTTTCATTCATCGCTTCGATTTGAACGGCCGCGATGTCGGCAGCTATGACCATGGTGTGACCGGACGCGCGGCCCAAAGGTTGCCGCCGGTCGCCTGGATATCACAACAGCCAATCGATGTCGCGAGTCCCCAGTTTGACAGCGCACACCCGGCCACCTGGAACTATGCGGCACCCGAGCGCCGCATATTCGGTCTAGCCGTCCATCGAGGTCGGCTCTATTACGCGGTCGCTGACAGCCTACAAATTTGGTCGGTTGGCCTTAAATCTGACGGCTCATTCGACAATGATGCCGTAATCGAACTCGCGGCACCGCCATCGACCGGCCCGACCGAAATTTCCAAAATCACTTTCGATGAGCAAGGGCGGATGTTCCTCGCCGATCGGCCGGCGGCGACCGGCGTATTCGACTTCGAGGCCTTGGCGGATCGGGCAATCGGCCGCGTGCTGCGCTACGAGGCCATGAGCACCACGCCTGAGGGACGGCGCATCTGGCAGCAACAACCCGACGATTATGCGGTCGGTTTTCCGCCGGATTTCCGCAACGGGAATGGCGGTGTCGCGATTGGCTACAACTACGATCATAACGGCGAATTCGCACCCGATTCGTGCGGCGGCTTTATGTGGACGACCGGCGAAGAGCTGCGCCATCCCTCCGATGCGGCGCTGGCCGCGCGACTCAGCCGATCGGGCGCTTTGGATGTCAACGGTTTACAAGGCAATGGCACCTGGCGCATCCGTCACGATGACGAACCGCCGCTCGAAAGCTACTTCATTGATTTCGATGACCAGTTCGACAATGCGGCGGAACGGGGACATATGGGCGACATCGCGATCGCGCGTCTGTGTTCGCCCGCTCAGCGCGCGAGCTTGCTGCCTACGCTTAGCCGGCCTGGCGGGGGCGTTCCACCGCAGGCCGGCAATCCGCCGGGGCCGCCGAAAATTCCGGGTCCGCCGCTAAATACACCGCCAGGCGGTTGTCTTCCCGGTCAACTTCGTCGCGCGGGCACCAATGAGTGCGGCAGCTGTCCGCCGCCGGGGATCCAGATTAGCGGCAAATGCTGCAGCGTGACGCAAATCGCGGCCACGGCCGTCTGCTCGAATTCAAGCTGCCCGTCGGGACAGACGCCGATTGGCCCCAGCAACTTCTGCTGCCCCAGCGATCAGGTCTATAGCGGCGCGAGCGGAGCTCAGGCGTGCTGCAACGGGCCACTCGTCAATGGCAAGTGTCCGACGCCCTCGAAGCCGCCGACGTGTACGCCCAGTCCCACGAACCCCCAGTGCTGTCCCGGCGGCTATGTGTCGACGGGCAGTTCATGTTGCCTTGCCAGCAACATGACGTCGACCGGCATGTGCTGTCCGGCTGGCCAAGCGCCTGGCGGTCCAAATAAAAGCCAATGCGAGAAAATCGTGCTCATTCCGATCAAACCGCCGCCCGGCCCGCAGTGCTGTGCGTCAGGCATTCCGACTGCGAGCGGCAAGTGCTGCCCGCCGGCAAACGTAACAACCAGCGGTGTGTGCTGTTCGGGCCCGGTCGACCCAGCCAACCGCAAGGAGTGCCGGGTACTGATACCGCTCGCCGCGTGCGCGCCGGGCTATACGAAATTGCCCGATGGCTCGTGCTGCAATAACCGATTTGTGAGCGAAGATGGCAAATCGTGCAGGACCGGTCTATCAACACCACCCGCGCCGCTTGCGCCCCTTGTGCCCCTCGTCCCTCACGCCTGTCCACCGGGTACAATGCGTGATCGCGAGGGCAACTGCGTGCGGCCACGGCTGCCCGGATGTGCGCCCGGTGAAATCCAGCTTCCTAATGGCCAATGCGTCCGGCGCGGCCGGCTACCCTGCCCACCTGGCATGGTGCGGACACCGCGCGGAATTTGCATTCTGATCGGACCGCCCCCGCGTCTTGGCGGTCCAAGACGGCCGGTCAGAGATTTTCACTGACCCTCATAGTTCGACCAATGATGGAGAGACATATGAAGCAAATCGCCGTCCGCGTAACATCGACGATGGTCGCTGGTTGGATCCTGCTCTCACCGCCTTCAAGTCTTGCACAGGACGTGCGCGTCGAGATTGAGACGATTTTCAAGGAGTATCTCGCCGCACATCCAGAGGAGGTCGGAGAAATCGTCAAAGGCTACTTCATCAACCACCCGGAGGTGGTGGGCCAGATCTTGGTCGAAACACTCAAGCATCGGTCTGCCTTGGCCACGACCGTACGCGCCTCATCCGGTGTCGCCGCAAAAGCCGCTGCCGATCACAGTGCAGCCATCGCCAGCAACTCAGGGGCGTTGTTCACTTCACCGCACCAAGTGACGCTTGGTAATCCGAAAGGCGACGTCACGCTAGTCGAGTTCTTTGACTATAGTTGCGGCTACTGCAAGCGGGCGCTGCCCGACATGCTTGCTTTGCTTAAGGACGATCCGAAACTGAAAATTGTGCTTAAGGAGTTTCCGATCCTCGGGCCAGGATCGTTAGACGCCGCACGCGTTGCAATTGCTGTGCGCATGCAGGGTCCTGGTGCACAAAGGTACATCGCTTTCCATCAAGAGCTTCTTGACAGTCCAGGACCGGCGAGCAAGGAAAAGGCGCTTGCGGCGGCAAGAAACCAGGGCATCGACATGAAGCGACTGGAGCAGGACATAGGGAGCGACGAAGTCGACGTCACGCTCAATGAGAACATGAAGCTTGCCAGCGCGGTCGGCATTACCGGGACACCCGGCTACATAATCGGCAGCGATGTCGTCGTCGGCGCAATCGGCTTAACGGGACTCAAGCAACAGATCGGCGCTGCGCGCGGCATGGGAGTGCGTTAACAAGACTGGGCGCAGAGGCTGACGTTTGCATCGGCGAACGTCTCCTTCTGACGCGGGCTGCAGTGTTAGAGGAGTCTCTGGTGTCGCCTATTGGCCCTTAAAGCGGACATGCCCTTTTACGCTGCAAATGTCCGCTAATGACCCAAAGCGGACATAGACGGGCGGGTCAGGGTGACAAGGTGGCAGCCAACGGTGCGTGGGAGAGTGCAATCTTATTAGACGTAAGGCCGTAGGCTATCGGTCGGCAATTGCTATGGCTTGATGCCCTCACTTGTCCCGTCCTCGGTATCTACAATCGTGACCATGACTATGGGGTGAGCCTTCTTAACCGTAGCGCCTGCAGATGCTGCCGCTTCCTTGCTGCTGAACGAACGCTTAGTTTGTCCGTCCACTCGTAAGAGGTAGCGCTCCTCAATAGGTCGAGCCTGACCCACTGGCTTTCGGTCGTCGTCCTGATCTGGTCGCTTCGTTAACGTCGGTCGTGCAAGCATCCTAATCTCCATGGCTCTGCGACGCCGAATACGCTAAAGCCTTAACGGGATTGGATTCTGGTCCAGAAAAGATTTCATAAAAGCCGTGGACCGAGGCGCACATCGATAATGCGCTTTGCCTCGGCAACAATCTCCTCCGTGCTACTTTTTTCAAGATTGACCGGACTATTTGGCCATGGCGAGATCGAACCTGGCGAAAAGATAGATGCTCTCCAGCCCTTTCCTATAGGGCAGACCTCAATCCGAAATCCCTTATAGTCAATGACTGTCATTTTTTCCAATTGGCATTTCGAGCGGCAGTGGTTCCTTGACGATCGTCGCCTAGTGCTTCCGGGCGTCGACGCGGTAACCGACGATGGTGGCCTCGCCCAGCGCCTTGGCGGCCTCAAGCCGGTGCAGGCCCTCGACCAGTACGAAGCGCGCCCCGTCCGCGCGCACCAGGATCGGCGTCTGCTGGCCCTCCGTGAGCATGCTATGCGCAATCGCATCGACGCGCTTCAAGTCGAGCGTTTTGCGCCGCGCGGTCGGCACGTAGATATTGGCGACCGGGAAGGTCTCGCGTTTCAGCATGTCGGGGAGGGTAGCACAGTTGCGCGCTCTGTTCGCGCTCACACCGACAAAGCCATCCACCACACGCTTTTCGTGAAATACTTAATTGCGTTTGCGCGCGAGCGGGTAAGCAGTGCTGTTATAGAGTTCCCGTATGCGCGGGCCATCGACGCGCTCTTCATCTACTTCCAGCACAGTGCCCAGCAGAAAATCGGCTGGCATTACCTCGATGGCGAAACGGATAGCCTCGGCCGCGGTTTCGAAACGGCGATAGCCCGTCGGGCGATTACCCTTTTTGCTCCGGCTTGGGAACAGCTCGGCCGGCGCGCCGTAATCAAAATCCGCCATTATTATGCGCTAGGACTGAACTGGTTTGAATTATACGATCTTTAGATTCTCAGCCGACATCTTACCCTTGTTGGGTACCTCTTCGTACTCAACAGTCTGCCCCTCATTGAGAGTGCTTAGGCCAGCCTTTTCCACGGCAGAGATGTGAACGAAAACGTCTTTGCCACCGCTCGTCGGTTGAATAAATCCATACCCCTTGGTCGGGTTGAACCACTTCACTGTGCCTCTGGCCATACTAAGAACTCCGATGCTGAAGAGATCGTCACGGCATTGTATAGCATCCGCGCGCGCATGTCCGCTCCGGCCAGTAATGATGAGCGATTTGGCTCGACTTTCGTGAGGCAAACGCCTAGCGTGCGGGTTACTTGGGCGCGAACATGTCGCGTCTCACTCCCTCGCAATTCGCCGAAGTCGAATCGGGGCCCAGACGGACTCCCGCTCTGGCAGAGGGCGCTCGCTGTAAGAAAGGAAGATGTCCATTGCAGATTTTGGTCCGCGATAACAACATTGATCAGGCCCTCCGTGTCCTGAAAAAGAAAATGCAGCGCGAAGGCATATTTCGTGAAATGAGGCAGCGGCGCTCGTATGAAAAGCCTTCAGAGCGCAAAAACCGGGAAAAGGCCGAGGCGATCCGGCGCGCGCGCAAGCTCGCGCGTAAGAAGGCGCAGCGTGAGGGGCTCATCCCTCCCGACCCCCGCAAGAAGAAGCTCCTGGATGAAAAAAAGCCCGGACAACGCCCGTCACGGCCGTTTCCGTCATTCTGAGGAAGCGGTGCTCGCGAGAGATCAATGACAAATCATCCTGATTTTTCCGTTGTCGTGAAAAACAGGGGCCGCCTTCCAAGCCCCTGGAAATGGGAGATCTATCGTGCCGGCAGGAATAGCGCGGTCAAACAGTCAGAGGTCTATTTCAGCACTGTAAGTGAGGCCAATCGCGCCGGAAGGAAAGCACTCAGCCTGTTCCTAAGCGAGTACCACGACGAAGTGCCCTTGGCATGGCCACTCAAATTTGGTCGTTTAAAAACTAGCAAATAGGTTCGTCAACTCGGGCTGATACGTTTTGTCCGCTTTTGGCCCTTAGCGGACATTCTTATTGCACCGCTAAATGTCCGCCATTGGGGGTAAACGGACATAATTTGGGCAAAAGCAGACATCAGCGAATAGCACTGCCATTTGCATCTTGCCGCCCATGGCCACGCGCCCATTAGAGGGTGTAACATGTGTATAGGCGCACATGAAAACCTGTCCAGACTGCAACGGTGATGGTGTCGTTGAAAAAGGCACGGAAGATGAACGGCGATGTTCAACGTGTGGTGGCAGTGGTTTCGTACCGGATGAAGATGACAGCTATGAGAAAGTAATAAAAACTTCGCCGATCTGCCGCGTCCGCTGAGAGTCGAAAGACTTTAAATTTCATTTATCTATATCGCGACAGAACTCATTGGGTGGGGCGATATGTCTCTTGAGCTTTGGAGAGAAGTAACGGCCGAATACAACGGCAGAATTATCAAGGGTTCATTTAAATTCATTGATGGCAAGGTGGATGTTAGGACGCAGCACGGAAGCAAAACAGATCAATTGGGCGGTCGTACTCCCGAACAGGTGGCGAAGACTTTGCTTCGCGAGTTGACGCGCGAAGGAAGGGCTTAAAGGTCGAGACTATAAAGCGTCATTTGACCGTGCCGTGTCACAAGTTCACTCTAGGTATTTGCAGCCCACTGAAGGGGAGGCCGATATGCCACCACGGGGCTGGAAAGAAATAACAATCGAATACAACGGCAAGGCCATCAACGGTTCTTACAAAATAACCGGAGAGACGGTAATAGTTAAAACGTTGCGCGGGATGAAGGACGCTCCGATTAGCGGTTTGACTCCCTTGTATCTGGCAAAAATGCTCTTGCGTGAATTGGCGCGCGAGGGACGGGTTTGAATGTCCCCACTGGCTTTATCTGAGCAGTGCGTTATATGCGATGTGATTCTTATCAGGGGGGCATGGGACGTTTCATGGGCGTGCTAGTTGTAAAATGCCATGTCACTGGGCGTGATTTTTCGACCGGCATACACACTGATGCTGGCACCTTCGGGCGCATGAAGAATGAGGTAATGCAATCGCGGTGCCCGTATTGTATGTCGGAACATTCGTGGCGACCGCTAGATGCGAAGCTCATCGACGCGACACCGCCAACTAACTCGATCGCAAATCAGGACAGGCGGTAGCTGGCGGGTCAACAGCCTTGGCGCTTTGCAAGCCACGCCGGACGCGCCGCCGCTACGCATTGCGTTTGCGCCTGCGTTCTTCAAGCCATGCTTGACCACCGGTATTGATCCAGCTTGACGCTTCTTCCTCAGAAGACGCCTCGAAGATTTCCTCGGATGGGGTACCTTCAAGCACGGCCCATACCGACCAAACCGGCGCATGAGGTGCCTTCCGGACCATCAGTTTTGGTTCGTCTGGGCTCACATGCTCCGTATCTAGAACATCAGTCATACAAGCTGAATATGTATCCGTTGGGCCGCTTGCAAGCACGGTTGGCGGTCTCTTTCATCGTGCCGAACGACATTCGCGATGTCCGCTTTTGGCCCAAAGCAGACATGGCCCGTTGCACCGCACATGTCCGCTTTCGGGGGTAAAGCGGACATAAGGCTCGCGCCTCAGGGCGCAATTGTCTTTGCCATAAGCTCGCTGAGTTCGCACGGACGGTTTAGGCCCCGGCTGGACGAATCTTCGCGCAAGCTTTGAGCAAGCTTCTCGATTTGCGTATCCACCGCGTCGTCGATCAATTGTCCTACGTAAGCGGTTATCCGAGTGAACCCGCTGGAATTGGTCAGATAGTTGAACATTGCTGTCACTCCTGGTCTGACCCGGCAGTAATAGGATGTCCTTGTGGCACGATAGGCCGGGGAATTTTGTTCGCTGTGTTGGCGATCACAAAAATGCGCAATACCTCTCTGCTGTGATGCAGGGCACA
>Ga0187777_10001636_pt1 | contig 14555 bp, 12 predicted proteins | sample 1015_Q2_SP5_10_M_FD_132416 | JGI IMG/M metagenome (GOLD analysis project Ga0187777, IMG submission 132416) | Tropical peat soil microbial communities from peatlands in Department of Meta, Colombia - 1015_Q2_SP5_10_MG | ecosystem: Environmental > Terrestrial > Soil > Wetlands > Peat | place...
CGGACGACTACCTGCCCAAGCCGCTCTTCGTCGCCGATCTGGTCTCGCTGGTGCGCCTGCGAGCCGGCCGTCCGGCCCGGGACGCCACGCTCGAATCCAGCACCGACGTGCTCCCGCTGGCCTCGGTGCTCCGCGCGCTGCTCACCGGCTCGTCGTCCGGCCGGCTCCTCCTCGAGCCCGGCGGCCAGCTTCTCTTCCGGCGGGGCGAGGTGGTCTCGGTGCGCTTCGAAGGCGTCGAGGGCGAGCGCGGGCTGACGCGGATGCTCTGCCTCGGCCGCGGGTCCTACCGGATCCACCTCGGCCCGGTGCTGGCGCGGGGCGAGGTCAGCATCGGGGTTCGCGACCTCTGCGGACGGCTGGGCAGCGAGCTCCTCCTCTGGGAGCGCCTGGTGGCGGTGAGCGTTCCCCTGGACGCGGTGCTGCAGCCGGACTTCGAGGCGCTCCGGACGGAGCTGCCCGCGCTGCCCCGCGAGGCCGAGGCGCTCCTGCGGCTCTTCGACGGCAAGCGAACGGTGCGCGAGGTCATCCTCGCCTCCGCGCTGAGCGAGACCGCCACGCTGAAGACGGCCTCGCGGCTCTACGCGCTCGGCATCCTGCTCCCCGAGGTGCTTGCCCGGGCGGCGCTGCGGGCTCCCTACCTCCCGACCGGCTGGGAGTCCCTGGTGCAGGCGCCGGCCGCCGAGGCGGCCTGGATGCGCGAGCTCCGGCCCCCGGAGCCGTCGGCTCCGGAAGCAGAAGGGGAGGTCGAGGCCCCGGTGCAGGCGCCCCGGACCTTCAAGCCGCCGTCTGCCCCGGCCGAGCCGCCCGAGCTCCACCAGCCGGAGGCGTCCCCCCTGGAGGCGGCCGCGCTCACCCTGGCCCGCGTCTACCAGCCGAGCCAGCCGGAGTCGGAGGCCGTGCCCGAGGACGCCTGGGACGACGACCTGTTCCAGGCCGGCCTTCGGCGCCGCCGCCGGTGGCTCCTCGCGGTGGGGCTGGTGGCCGCGGTGGCCCTCGTGGTGGGGTCCCTGCTCGCCTTCCGGGGCGGCGGGACCCCGGCGCCGGCGCCCGCCGCGGGCGAGGCCCAGGCGGCCGGCGAGCCCGAGCCGCGCGCGCCCGAGCCATCGACCCCGGCGAGCGTTCCCGCCGAGCCGCGGCCCCCCGAGCCCGGCCCCACGGCGAGTGCTCCGCCCGAGGCCGCCCCCGGAGGAGCCGAGCCATCCGCGCCGGCGGGACACACGCTGGCCGAGGGCATCGCGCTCTACCGCGCCGCGCTCCCCTCGGCCGCGGTGCGCGTCCTCGACGAGGTCGTCCAGCAGACGCCGGACGCTCCGCTGGCCTGGCTCTACCTCGCGCTGGCCAGGTTTGACGCCGGGGACGTGCGCGGGGCAGAAGGGGCGGCGATGAAGGCCGTCGCCCTCGACCCCAAGGAGCCGCGCGTGCACCTTCTCCTGGCGGGCATTCACCTCGGCCGCGGCGAGCGGGCCAGGGCGAACGCCGAGCTGCAGCGGGTGCTGGCGCTCGAGCCCGAGGGCCCGGAGGCGGACGACGCACGGCGGCTGCTCGGGTCGCTGCGCGACGTGCGCTAGGGTCCCGCTCATGTCCGGTCACAACCGCTGGACCAAGATCAAGCGCCAGAAGGAGGCGATGGGGGCGAGCAAGGGGAAGCTCTTCACCAAGCTGATCAAGGAGATCACCGTCTCGGCGCGCATCGGGGGTGGAGACCCCGCCGGAAATGCCCGGCTCCGCGCCGCGGTCCTCGCCGCCCGCGACGCGAACATGCCCTCGGACAACATCACCCGGGCCATCAAGAAGGGCACCGGCGAGCTGGAGGGCGCCCACTACGAGGAGGTCACCTACGAGGGCTACGCACCGGGCGGGGTGGCGGTGCTGGTGGAGTGCCTCACCGACAACCGGCACCGGACCGCCGGGGAGGTCCGGGCCCTCTTCTCCAAGGGAGGCGGAAACCTCGCCGCCGAGGGAAGCGTGGCCTGGCTCTTCCACCGGAAGGGAAGCATCCAGGTCAAGCCCGGACCGACCGAGGATCAGGTGATGGAGGCCGCCCTCGACGCGGGCGCCGAGGACGTGGTCGGGCTCGGGGCGGACGGCTTCGAGGTGCGCACCGACCCCCACGCCCTGCACGCGGTGGCGGCGGCGCTGGAGAAGGCGCGGCTGCCGGTCGGCGAGCAGCGCACCGTGTTCCTCCCCCAGAACACCGTCCGGGTGGAGGGTGACGTGGCGCGCCGGGTGCTCAAGCTGCTCGACGTCCTCGAGGACAGCGACGACGTCCAGAACGTCTGGGCGAACTACGAGATGGACGACGCGGTGCTCGCCGCCGCCGGCGCCTGACCCCGGCCCGGGGCGCCGAAAAATCGGGAGCGTCCACCTCGTGTGCTAGAGCAGCAGCCGACCCATGGCCGCTCCGTTCCGCGTGCTCGGCATCGACCCCGGGAGCCGCGTGTCGGGCTTCGGCGTGGTCGAGGCGCGCGGGAGCGAGCTCCATCACCTGGCGCACGGCGTGCTGCGCCTGAGCGCCGAGCTCCCCCTCGAGCTCCGCTTGACCGAGCTCTTCGAGCGGCTGTGCGCGGCGCTGGACCGCTGGAGCCCGCATGCGGTGGCGGTGGAGGGGGTGTTCGCTTTCCGCAACGCCCGCAGCGCACTGGTCCTGGGGCAGGCCCGGGGGGTGGCGCTGCTGGCCGCCGCGCGCGGGGGCCGCCCGGTGTTCGAGTATGCCCCGGCGGCGGTGAAGCGCGCGGTGGGGGCCTCGGGCGCGGCGTCCAAGGACGCGGTGGGGCTCAGGGTCCGCGCCTTCCTCGGGATCCGCGTGCCGGTCGGGGCCGACGCCAGCGATGCCCTGGCGGTGGCGGTGTGCCACCTGCATCGCTCCCGGGTGGCGGCGCTCTTCCCCGGGTCTCCGCGCGGGCGCCGCCGGCCCCCCGCCTGGCCGCGCCTGTCCCCGGCGGTGTACGGGGCGCCGAGGTGATCGCCCGGCTCCGCGGGACGGTGATGGAGAAGGGGCTCCAGGATGCGGTGGTCGACGTCCAGGGTGTCGGCTACCGGGTGGCCTTCTCGCTCCTCTCCCTGGCGCGCCTTCCGCCCGAGGGCAGGCCGGCCGACGTCCGTGTGCGCACTGTCCTGCGCGAGGATGCCCTGGAGCTGGTCGGGTTCCTCTCCGCCGAAGAGGAGCAGATGTACCTGCTCCTCACCTCGGTGAGCCACGTCGGTCCGAAGCTGGCCCTCGTCGTCCTCTCCGGGCTCGAGGTGGGCGACCTGGCCGACGCCCTGGCGCGCGGGGATCTCGCCCGGCTGACGCGCATCCACGGCGTGGGGAAGAAGACCGCCGAGCGGCTGGTGCTCGAGCTCCGGGAGAAGGCCAAGGCCCTGGCCGCCGGCCAGCCGGCCGCAGGGACCCCGGGCGCCCGGCGGGACCTGGTCTCGGCGCTGGAGAACCTGGGCTACCGGGCCTCGGAGGCGACGGGAGTGGCCGACGCGGTGGCGGCGCGCCTCGGGCCCGAGGCGCCCTTCGAGGCGCTCTTCCGGGAGGCGCTCCGGACGCTCCGGGCAGGGTAGATTCCCCCCCGGCGCATGGCCCCCGCATCCCGACCCCTCGAGCCGACCTCCAGTGCCGAGGAGCGGCGCCTGGAGCTGACCCTTCGACCGAGGCGGTTCTCGGAGTACGTGGGGCAGTCCGCGGTGGTGGGCAAGCTCCGGGTGTACGTCGAGGCGGCCCGCAAGCGGCGCGAGGCCCTCGACCACTGTCTCTTCTCCGGCCCCCCGGGTCTGGGGAAGACGTCGCTGGCCCACATCCTGGCCGCCGAGCTGGGCGTCAGCATCCACGTCACCTCCGGCCCGGCGGTGGAGCGCCGCGGGGACCTGGCCGGGTTGCTCACCAGCCTCGAGCCGCGCGACGTCCTCTTCATCGACGAGATCCACCGGCTGCCGCCCCCGGTCGAGGAGTACCTCTACCCGGCGATGGAGGACTTCCGGCTGGACATCACCATCGACTCCGGCCCGGCGGCGCGGGCGATGAAGCTCGACCTCCAGCCTTTCACCCTCATCGGGGCCACCACCCGGACCGGGCTGCTCACCTCGCCGCTCCGCGATCGCTTCCAGATCCAGGAGCGGCTGGACCACTATGCCCCGGCGGATCTGGAGAAGATCCTCGCCCGCAGCGCAGGCATCCTCGGGGTGTCGCTGGCGCCGGACGGAGCCCGGGAGATCGCCACCCGGGCCCGCGGCACGCCGCGCATCGCCAACCGCCTGCTGCGACGCATCCGCGACTTCGCCGAGGTCGACGGCGCCCGGGTGGTGAGCCGCGCCGTGGCGGCCGGCGCCCTGGAGCGCCTGGAGGTCGATGCGCTGGGGCTCGATCCGATGGACCGGCGCATCCTGGCCACCATCCTGGACAAGTTCGGTGGAGGGCCGGTGGGCCTGGACACGGTGGCCATGGTGGTCGGCGAGCAGAGCGAGACGGTGGAGGACGTCTACGAGCCGTTCCTTCTGCAGGAGGGCTTCCTCCAGCGGACGCCGCGGGGACGGCTGGCCACCGCCAAGGCCTGGCGGCACCTGGGTCGGACGCCTCCGCCCTCGGTCCAGGGGGCGCTCCTGTGAGCGCCGCGGCCCGCTCCCGGGCGGCACGCGCCGGCCCGGCCCGGTCGGCCCGCGACTTCTACGTGCAGCTGATGCGGGACAGCCAGCCGCGGCCCGGGCTCCTCGCCGAGAGGGAGCGGTGGCTCCGCAGCGTCCGGGTGGAGGGGCGCGAGGAGCGCCTCTTCGAGTTCGAGCTCCTCCTCCGCGGCATCGAGCGCTACTTCCAGGCCCACAATCTCCCGCTCGACGCCGAGGTCCGGCCGGTGGTGACCCGTGACTTCGGGGAGGAGCTGCGCGACGTCCGCGACACGCTCGAGCAAGCCATCCGGCTGGCCCGGCGCCTGCTCGACCCCGGGCACGAGCAGAAGATGGTCTTCCGCCACTACCTGGGGTCGCAGGCCGTGGACGACCGCGTCCGGCGGGCACTGCTCGAGGACGAGGTGGAGCAGGAGACGCCCCAGGAGAGCCTGTTCCTCATCGCGCAGAGCTTCGAGTCACTGCGGGTGGTGGTCGACCACCTCCTCGAGCTGGAGACCGTCGGCTACCGCGTCTTCCACGAGGTGGGGAGCCTGGCGGTGCGGGCCATCCTCCAGAATCGCTACTTCCGCCCCTTCCGGCCGCTCGAGTTCTGCCTCGAGTTCGACCGCATCCGCTCGGTGCCCGTCTTGGACGCGCTCCGGCTCCTCCCCGACCCGGAGCGACAGCTCTTCACCACCGCCTTCCTGGGGCTCTTCCGCCTGCTCCACTCGCTCGCCTACCTCCGCCCGGCGGCCGACCGCCCCTCCGACCGGCGCGTGCGGGTGCTCCTGGCGCTCCTGCGCAGCGAGGCGCTGACCCTGGCCGGGTACCTGCGCAGCGAGGTGGCTCCCAACACCGCCACCCGCTCCTGGCAGCACGCCGCCCTGCGCACGTCGCGGGACATGGTGCAGCGGACGCGCTCCATCTCCCGGTCCCTGGCCGCGGAGGGCGGGGCGGACGAGGCGACGCTGGCCACGGCGGTGAAGGACTTCGCCGGGCTCTTCGAGGGCGCGGTGGTGGGGCTGGCCCGGGCAGTGGAGGCGCGCGGAGCCGGCGAGGGCTACGGGCGACTGGTGTCGCCGACGCTGATGGCCCAGCGGCTCCGCAACGACCTCTGGGTGTCGGGTCAGCTGGCGCGCGAGGCGGCGGCCGCCCTGGCCGGTCCGGGCGAGGCCGGGCCGGCGCTGGACGCGCTTCTCCGGTTCCAGGAGTACTTCCAGGACGGGAGCTACCAGCTCCTGCGCTACGGCGACGTCGAGGGGGTGGACCGCTTCCTGGCCATCCTGGCCGAGGCCACCCAGGCGCCGGTGGGACCGGTGGCCCGGGCCCGACTGGCCGAGGACTGCACGCTCTTCGCCGATGCCGCCGAGGCGCTGTTCGTCCTCGTCGGCCGCCGGGCGGACGTCGCCGGGCGCCGCTTCGACCGCTCCCACGCCGAGGCGGTCCTGGACCGGTTCCGGCGCTGAGCACCTCGCACACCGCCTCACCTGGGCCCCATGCGTCTTCGTTGCGCCTCGGGAGAGGGTGAGTTATTTCACAGCCTTGTCACAGTGCGGCATCGTCCCGGGGTTGCCCGGACGCAACGTGTCGCGGTCCTCGGTGTTCTTGAGCTGAGCGGGGGGAGGGGAGCCTCCAACCAGACCATGCCGTCGTCCTTCAACCAGCGGACGCTGAACGCGCCGGTGACCTGCCAGGGGGTGGGGCTTCACAGCGGGGCGGCGGTGAGCCTCACCCTCCTTCCGGCGCCGGCCGACCACGGGGTGGTCTTCGTGCGGACCGACCTCGCCCGCCCGGTGGTCATCCCGGCGACTGCGGACCACGTGGTGGAGACGGCCCTGGCCACCACCCTGGAGAAGGACGGCACGCGGGTGGGGACGGTGGAGCATCTGCTGGCCGCGCTCATCGGCCTCGGGGTGGACAACGTCCGGGTGGAGCTGGACGGCCCCGAGGTGCCGATCATGGACGGCAGCGCAGCCCCCTTCGCCTTCCTGGTCCAGAGCGCCGGGGTTCGTGTCCAGGAGGCCCCGAAGAGCTTCGTGGTGGTGAAGAAGCGGGTGCAGGTCTCCGACGGCGACAAGGAGGCCTCCCTCGGGCCCTGCGACCGCTTCCGGATGGACGTGGCCATCGACTTCCACCACCCGCTCGTCTCCCGGCAGCGCCTGGAGATGGACTTCTCCGACCGGGCCTTCGTGCGCGAGGTCTCGCGGGCCCGCACCTTCGGGTTCCTGCGCGACGTGGAGCGTCTCAAGGCGGCCGGCCTGGCGCGGGGCGGCTCGCTGGACAACGCCATCGTCGTCGACGAGTTCAGCATCCTCAACCCGGACGGGCTCCGCTACCCTGACGAGTTCGTCCGCCACAAGGCCCTGGACGCGGTCGGTGACCTGGCGCTCTTCGGCCACCCGGTCATCGGGCATTTCCGGGCGGTGAAGAGCGGGCACGCGCTGCACCTGCGCCTCGTCCGCCAGGTGCTCGCCGATCCATCGGCCTACGCGCTGGTGCGGGCGCAGACCCGGGAGCTGGAGCGCTTCGGCTTCCGGCTGCCGGACATCGCTTCCGAGCCGGCCTGACGGCCCTTCCCGGGCGCCGGGGAAGGTCCGCCCCGTCCCGGCGGTTGTCCCTCACGGGCTTGCACAGTCCCCCCTGCCCGGGGCAAAAGGCCCCCTCCCCATGAAACCCATCCCCCCGCGCTTGCTCCCGGTCGCGCTGGCGACCGCCCTCTTTGCCCTCGCCGCCTGCTCGAAGGAGAAGGCCCCCGCCGCCGCCAGCGCCTCCGGCGGTGCCCTCGCGCCGGACAAGGTGGTGGCCACCTACTCCGGCGGGACGATCACCGCCGGGGAGCTGGAGCTCGAGGCTCGCCCGAAGATGCAGGAGCTGCAGAACCAGATGTACCAGGAGCGGAAGCAGATCCTGGAGCGCATGGCCATCGAGCGCATCATCAAGGCCGAGGCGGCGAAGAAGAACATGACCGAGGAGCAGTACATGCAGGCCCGGGTGGAGGCGCTCCCGGTGACGCCGCCCAGCGACGCCGAGGCGAAGGAGTTCTTCGACCGGCTCAAGGCCGCCGGACGGCTCCCGCCCGACAGCAAGTTCGAGACGATGAAGGACCAGCTGGTGCAGGCCCTGGTCAACCAGCAGCGGCGCGCCGGCGTGCAGCGGATCGTCGACGAGCTGCGCACCGCCGCCAACCTCCAGATCAACCTGCCGCCGCCGCGGGTGGAGGTGGCGGCCACCGGACCGGCCCGGGGGCCGGCCAACGCCAAGGTGACCATCGTCGAGTTCTCGGACTTCCAGTGCCCCTACTGCGGCGCCGCCTTCAGCACCGTCGAGCAGCTCATGCAGCAGTACGCCGGCAAGGTGAAGCTCGTCTTCCGCCAGTTCCCGCTGCCCATGCATCCCCAGGCGGCCAAGGCGGCGGAGGCCAGCCTGTGCGCCGCCGATCAGGGCAAGTTCTGGGAGTACCACGACCTGCTCTTCCGGAATCAGAAGAAGCTGGAGGTCCCGGACCTCAAGGCTCACGCCGCCAGCGCCGGGCTGGACACGGCCCGGTTCAGCCAGTGCCTGGACAGCGGCGAGAAGAAGAAGCAGGTGGACCAGGACCTGGAGGCCGGGCAGGCGGCCGGGGTGAACGGGACGCCCGCCTTCTTCATCAACGGGGTCTTCCTCAACGGCGCCGTCCCCATCGAGGAGTTCAAGAAGGTGGTCGACCCGGAGCTCGCCTCGCGGTGACCGCGCCGGCGCGCGACCACCTCGCCTGGGCAGCGGACGTTCGGCTCGGCGAGGCGCGCGCGCTGTACAGGCGGCTCCGGCCATTCGTCTCGGTGGTCAAGGTGGGCCTGTCCCTCTTCGTCGAGGAGGGCCCCCGGGCGGTGGAGATGCTCCGCGCCGAGCAGGCCCGCATCTTTCTCGACCTCAAGCTCCACGACATCCCGAACACGGTGGAGCTGGCCGCGGCCCGCGCCGCCGGGCTCGGCGTGGCCTACCTCACCGTCCATGCCGCGGGGGGGCCGGCCATGCTCGCCGCCGCGCTCCGCGGAGCGAAGGGCGGCGCCGCGGCGGCCGGCCTCGAGCCTCCGCGCGTGCTGGCGGTGACCGCGCTCACCTCGCTCGACGATGCCGCGGTGACCGGCCTGGGCTTCGGTGCCTCGGCGGCGGAGATGGCGGAGCGGCTGGCCTCGGTGGCGGCCGCGGCGGGCGTGGGCGGGCTGGTCTCCTCGGCGCGCGAGGTGGCCGAGCTGCGCCGGCGCCACCCGGACCTCTTCCTCTGCACGCCCGGCATCCGTCCCCCCGGTGCGGACGCCGCCGACCAGGCGCGAACGGAGACCGCCGAGGCGGCCATCCGGTCCGGGGCGAATCTGCTGGTGGTGGGGAGGCCGCTCCACGGCGCGGCCGATCCGGTGGCCGCCGCGCGCTCCCTGCACGAGGCGGTCGCCGCGGCGCTCGGCGAGCGCGCCGGCTGAGGGCGAGGAGCGGCGCGAGAAGTGGCGGGGGCTCGAGGACCGGACGAGGATCGGGGGCGCGATGGCCTCGGTGATCATTTCCCTGGCGGTGGGGGCCTGCCTCCTGGGCGGGGCCTTCCTCGGCGGACGGCTGCAGCGGGTGCTCCCGGAGCATCATCTCAGCGCGGAGTCCAAGGAGAGCATCAAGATTGGAACCGGCCTCATCGCCACCCTGGTGGCGCTGGTGCTCGGCCTCCTGGTGGCCTCGGCGAAGAGCTCGTTCGACGCCAAGGCCGAGGAGATCCGGGAGATCGCCGCCAAGGTCGTCCAGCTCGACCGGACCCTGCGCCAGCTCGGTCCACGGGCCGCAGCGGCCCGCCGCTTCCTGCGGGAGGCCGTCGAGTCGCGCGTCCGGGTGAACCTCGGCGAGCTGGGCCGGCCAGGGGCGGAGCGGCGGCTCGCCCAGGCCGACCCGATGGACGACCTTCAGGAGGCCATCCAGGGGCTCCAGCCGGCCGACGAGCGCCAGCGCTTCCTCCAGGGCCGGGCGCTCGGGCTGGTGGGCGAGCTCTCCGAGACGCGGTGGCTGCTGGTGGCCCAGAAGGGGAGCTCCGTCTCCATGCCGCTGGTGGTGGTGGTGGTGCTCTGGCTGGCCGTCATCTTCACCACCCTCGGCCTGTTCGCGCCGCCGAACGGGACGGTGCGGGTCATCACCGTCCTCTGCGCGCTGTCCGCATCCACGGCGGTGTTCCTCATCCTCGAGCTGGACCGGCCCTTCGGAGGCGTGCTGCAGATTTCCCGCGAGCCGCTCCGCATCGCGCTCGGGCTCCTCGACTCGTAGGGGCCCCCGGCCCCTCAGGAGCGGGCGCGGGGGGCGGGGGCGGCAGGCGCCAGGGCGGCCGCCCGGGCCCGGACCACCTCGACCAGGGTCCGGACGCCGATGCCGGTCGCGCCCTTGGCGAAGTAGGCCCGCTCCTTCATGCTCACCGACGGGCCGGCGATGTCCAGGTGCACCCAGGGCACGCTCCCCACGAACTCGCGCAGGAACAGCGCCGCGGCGATGGCCGCCCCGGGGCGCTCCCCGGAGTTCTTCATGTCCGCGATCTCCGAGCGCAGCGACTCCTTCTGCAGCTCGACCAGGGGCATCCGCCAGAGCGCTTCCCCGGACCGCCGGCCGGCGGCCAGGACCTCCCCGGCCAGCCGGTCGTCGGTGGACCAGAGCCCGGCCACGTGCTGGCCGAGCGCCACGATGCAGGCGCCGGTGAGCGTGGCCAGGTCGATGATCGCCGCCGGCTTGCGCTCCACCGCGTAGGCGAGGAGGTCGCCGAGCACCAGCCTCCCCTCGGCGTCGGTGTTGGTGACCTCGACCGTCTTGCCCAGCCGCGAGGTGAGCACGTCCCCTGGGCGGTAGGCCGTCCCGGAGGGCATGTTCTCCGCCGCCCCGAGCAGGGCGGTGACCGGGAAGGGAGGCTTGAGCGCGGCGACGACCTCCATCACCCCGAGCAGCGCCGCCGCCCCGGCCATGTCCGTCTTCATCTCCACCATGCTGTCGGCGGGCTTGAGCGAGAGCCCGCCGGAGTCGAAGGTGATGGCCTTGCCCACCAGGACCAGCGGAGGAGCCGAGGCGGCCTTGCCCCGGGGGACGTACCCCAGCTCGATGAGGCGCGGCGGGTTCGCGCTCCCCTGGCCCACGGCCAGGAACATCCCCATCTTCAGCCGGCGCAGCTCGTCCGGCCCATCGACGCGCACCTTGAGGCCAGCCTCGTGCGCCAGCCGGCGCGCCTCCTCCGCCAGCCGCTCCGGGGTGAGGTGGGCGGCCGGCTCGTTGACCAGATCGCGGGCGTGGTTGGTGGCGGCGGCGATGCGGACGGCCAGCCGCAGGGCCTCGTCGAGCGTCTCGCTCCGCTTGACGGCGGGGGGAAGCACCACCCGCAGCGCGCCGAGCGTCCCTCGCTCCTCCGCGCCGTTGGTCCGGTAGCGGTCGAAGCGGTAGGCGCCGAGCAGCACGCCCTCCACCGCCGCCCGGAGCGTTCCCGCGTCATCGGCGGTGGCCGGCAGCTGCAGCCCGACCTCGAGCGCCTTGCCCCGGAGCACCGAGCGCACCGCCCGACCCACCGACTGCCGGAGCTGCTCCGGCGTGCACCGGTCCCTCGGTCCGAGCCCGGCCAGGACGATGCGCGCCGCCGGCAGGCGCCCCTGGGTATGGAACTGGAAGAGCTGATCGACGCGCCCCCGGAAGCCGTCCGCGGCAGCCGCCCGGTGGAGGTGTCCCCCCAGGGCGCGGTCGACGTCGGTCATGGCGCCGTCGAGCCCGCCCCGCGGGTCGCTCTCCAGCACCGGGAGCACCAGGACGTCGGCGTCGAGCCGCAGCACGCTGGCCGGGGCCAGGGTCACGGGGGGAGTGGAGGCGGCCATGTCCGTCGGGGCTCTAGTGGGCAGTGGGATCGTCGTTGCGCCGGGCGCCCTTGCGCGGCGGCTCCTTGGCCCCCTCGTGCACGAGGAGCGGGGAGAAGAAGCAATCCTTCTTCGTGTACTCGTCGAAGGCGAAGGCGAACCGGTAGCTGGCCGCCGCGCGCTGGTTGCAGTCGGTGCGGTCGCAGAAGCGGCAGGTGATGCCGGTGGGCACGGCGTCCCGCTTGAGGTCGGTGGTGGGAAGCCCGTAGGCCAGGAACTGGGCATTCTCGGCGTGCGTCCCCAGCCCGATGCTGTAGGCCGTCCCCCGGACGATGGAGCCGCTGATCGGCTGCAGCTGCACCTTGGCGAAGCAGAAGTAGGTGCTGCCGTCCGGCATCATCGAGTACTGGCGCGTGATCTGCGACGGGTTGAGGAAGGCCAGGTGGACCGCCCACTTTCCGCAGCTCCCGCCCCCGGAGGCGAACTTCAGGCCGGTGCCGCTGTAGCGCTTGGAGATGTTTCCGGCCACGTCCGCCCGGAGAAAGTGAAACGGAACGCCGGTGCGCTTGGGGTCGGACAGGTTGCACAGGCGGTGGGCGACGGTCTCGTAGGTGGTGCCGAAGATCTGGCTGAGCAGCTCCACGTCGTAGCGGGTCCTCTGCACCTCGCGGAAGAAGTCGGCATAGGGAAGCAGCAGCGCCCCGGCGAAGTAGTTGGCCAGGTTGACCTTGATCAGCTTGGGCGTCTCCGGATGGCGCATCTGCGCGCCGGCCAGGATGCGCTCCAGGAGCCGCTCCCGGTCGAGCGCCAGGAGACCGATGGAGGCGGCCAGCTGGAACCGGAGCGGCTGCTCGGTGAGGGACGGGGACAGGATGAGCGTCCTGCGCTCGGGGTCCATCCGCCGGACCACCGAGCTGCCGGCCGGCGCAGCCTCGAACTGGACGGCGTAGCCGAAGCGCTGCTCGAGCGCCGCGGTGAGCTGGCCGGAGGTCACCTGGCGCTCGAGCCGGAAGTCGCGGGTCAGCGCGGCGGCCTGCTCCTCCAGGTCGGGGAACCAGTTCTTGCGCGCCTGGAGGAAGTCGGAGACCTCGTCGAAGGGCGAGTAGTCGAGCCGGAGCGAGGCATCGGCCGTCGCCGCCTGGGGGGACGCCTGCAGGGACACCTTCTCCAGCTGGTGGCGGGTGTTCTTGTAGAGGTTGAAGAGGGCGGCCACCGTCCCGGCCAGCTTCGGCTCGGCGGACAGGGACTCGAGCGACTCGGAGTCGATGTCCAGGGACTTGAGGAGCGGCTCGTCCAGGAGCTTGGCCAGCGTCTCGTCCACCGGGCCCTGGCCCAGGGAGCCCATGAACTGCTCCGGGTCTTGCTCGAAGTAGCGGAGGGCCTTCCAGAGGAGAGGGAAGGGCATCACCCGCTTTCCCTTCTCGATCAGGTTGAGGTAGGCCGGCGAGACCCCGAGGTCGCGCGCCGTGTCCGCCTGCTTGATGCCCTTCTTCAGGCGGAGCCCCCGGAGCCGGGCGCCCACGGAGGCATTGAGGGTGTTGTCGTTCATCGACACGGGGCACTTCCTGTTAGCAACCGGCCCCCTCGTTTACAAGGATTCCTCTGATAACGCAGTGGGTTAGCCCGCCAGGGGCCTCAAATTTACAACACTTCGACCACACCTTCGCGTCCACGCTGGGCCCGGTCTCTGGTACGAGGCCGGCCGCGATGAGCCTCCTCCGTCCGTTCCTGGCCCTGGCCCCTCCCCCGACGCTGGCGCCCCGGCTGGCGGTTCCCCCCTACGACGTGGTCAGCAGCGCCGAGGCGCGGGCGTTCGCGCGGGGCAAGCCGGAGAGCTTCTTCCGCGTCAGCCGCCCGGAGGTCGACCTGCCCGAGGGGGTGGACGAGCACGCCGAGGAGGTCTACGCGCGCGGCCAGGAGAACCTCGCCCTCTTCCGCGCCCGGGGCTGGCTCCTGCCGGATGCGCGCCCATGCTTCCGGCTCTACCGGCAGCGGATGGGAGAGCACGTCCAGACCGGGGTGGTGACCTGCGCCTCGGTGGCGGCGTACCGGGACGGGCGCATCAAGCGTCACGAGCTCACCCGCGCGGACAAGGAGGACGACCGGACGCGGCACATCGACGCCCTGGGGGCCAACGACGAACCGGTCTTCCTCACCTACCGCGCGCGTCCGGAGGTCGACCGGCGCGTGCAGGCGCTGGGCGCGCGTCCCCCGGAGGTCGACTTCTCCAGCGAGGACGGCGTGCGCCACACCGTCTGGCGGGTCGAGGGCGCCGATGCGGACGCCCTGGCCTCGGCGCTCGGGGGAGTGAGCACCCTCTACATCGCGGATGGCCACCACCGCTCGGCGGCTGCGGCGCGGGTCCAGGAGCTCCATCCGGGAGGAGGAGAGCAGGACTGGTTCCTGGCCGTCGTCTTCCCGCACGACCAGATGCAGATCCTCCCCTACCACCGCGTGGTGCGCGACCTGGGCGGGCTCTCGCCGGAGGCATTCCTGGCCCGGGTGCAGGAGCGCTTCGACGTCGCCCCTGCCGGGCGCGCCGAGCCCGAGGGCCGTCACGCCTTCGGCATGTACCTGGACGGGCGCTGGCGGCGGCTCCGCGCGCGACCCGGAACCTGGCCGGAGACGCCCACCGGCGCCCTGGACGTGTCCATCCTCCAGGAGAACCTGCTCGGTCCGGTGCTCGGCATCGGCGATCCGCGTCGCGACGAGCGCATCGGCTTCGTGGGAGGCATCCGGGGAACGGGCGAGCTTGCCTCGCGCGTGGACCGCGGGGTCGACCGGGTGGCGTTCGCGCTCTGGCCGACCAGCCTCGACGAGCTGATCGCCATCTCCGACGCGGGAGAGATCATGCCCCCCAAGTCGACCTGGTTCGAGCCGAAGCTCCGCAGCGGGCTCTTCCTGCATCCGTTTGACGCAGCTTGAAAGGCGCACGGTTTTCGCCTGGAGCGCCGAGGGCGACGTGGCTAAGGTTCGCCGCGCAGCGGGTACGGGCGCAGCCCGGGGAGGATGGAAGTGACCATGGGAAGGGGAGCGAGCTCTCTGGTGCTCGCGGTCGCGTGCTCGACCGTGGCGTTGATGCCGACACCGGCCGGCGCCGGGGGCGTCTTTCTCTACGAGGTGGGAACCCCGGACATC
>Ga0187777_10001637_pt1 | contig 14552 bp, 13 predicted proteins | sample 1015_Q2_SP5_10_M_FD_132416 | JGI IMG/M metagenome (GOLD analysis project Ga0187777, IMG submission 132416) | Tropical peat soil microbial communities from peatlands in Department of Meta, Colombia - 1015_Q2_SP5_10_MG | ecosystem: Environmental > Terrestrial > Soil > Wetlands > Peat | place...
CGTCGCTGAATGTGGCCAGTTCATCGTGCTCGGCCCGCTGGTCGCGGAAATCGCGCCGCCGCATCTGCTCGGCCGCTACATGTCGCTCTACCAGCTCAGCTTCATGGTCGGCGTGGCTCTCGGCCCCGCGGTCGGCGGCGTGCTGCTCGGAACGTCATCCGACACCATCTGGTGGGGCGGCGCCTTGGCGCTGGCACTGACGGGAGCCGGCTTCCTTCGACTCGGAAACCGGATACCCGACCCCCTCTTGCCGACGAGATCCCCGCCCCTGCAGGCGTCAGAGGCGACCTGATGCGCCGACGGATGAAGCAAAGCCCCGCGCGCCGGGCTTTTTTGTTGCCTCTGCAGTAGAACAGCCAGAGTCCCGGCCTCGCGCAAGGAACGGGCTCTGGCTGTAGGGCTGCGTCGATCCCCGCCGAAAGGTCCTAGCGGCCGAGTCCGAGCTGAAGGTGGAGCGTGCCCTGGAAACACACAGTGCCGAACACGTTCACGGGCAGCGTCGGGATGGGGCAGTTGTCCCATTGGGTGTATTCCCCGGTCACCAGCGCGCCGGTCATCCATCCCTGAACGACCACACCGCGGATCGTGGCGGTGATCGGGCTCGTCGTGTTGTTCTGCGTGATGAAGTTGTACGCGACGAAGGAGTGCCGGCTGCCGTTGAATCCGTAGAGCGCCTGAGCGAGCCAGAACTTGGGCTCCAACGTGTTGTTGTCCTTGACCACTTTCCCCGCAAACGCGCCGGGGCCGACATCGCCTCCGACCACTCCGACCATGGAAGCTCCGGCCAGCGTTACCGACGGGTCGCCGGGAACGTTCGTCACCCACTTCGTGAACGTGACGTCGGCGCTGCGGTGATTCCGGTCCGCGCCGGGCGACCCTCCGCCTGCGGGACGTGCCTGCGCGACCACCGCGAGGCTCAGGGCCGCGACGAGGACAAGGGCGAGTCCGATCGTGCGTTTCATGACTTCCTCCTTTGGGTTTGTCTGCAGGCCTAGGCCCGAGCGTGGCACCGGAGCCAACTGGTGTCTGCGGTGGCACCCCCCGAATCGGTCCGGGTGCCAGCACGGTGTCCGTTGCCTCAGCGGCAGTACCGGCGCACCTGGGCCGGAAACTCTTCGATGTCGATCGGCTTCTCGAGGTAGCCGGCGAAGCCGGCGGTGCTGAGCCAGGCAGGGTCGTCATCGAGGGTCACCGACGTCAGCGCAACGACGGGAATCGATGCCGTCCTCGACCGGCGCGCGAGCATCCCTGCGGCGTCCGTACCGTCGATGTCCGGAAGCCTGAGGTCCATGAGGATTACGTCGGGGAGGTGCTCGTCGGCGAGTGCCACCCCCGCCTCGCCAGTCGTCGCCTCCAGCGTTCGGAACCCGGCCGCCGCCAACACGTCTCCGGCCAGCTTCACGTTCCTCGGGTTGTCGTCGACGATCAGGACGAGCGGGCCCGGCGCCTCGATGCTCTCATGATCTGGAGAAGACATCGGCACGGCCGTATCCTCTAGGCGTGGCGATCCGGGTGATCCTGGCGGACGATCACTACCTCGTTCGCGAAGGGGTGCGCAGCTTGCTCGAGGCGGAACCCGAGCTCGAGGTCGCTACCGTCTGCGAGGACCTCGACTCGCTCCTCGGTGCGGTGGACGCAGAGCGACCCGACGTCGTCGTCACCGACATCCGGATGCCGCCCGGGAACACCGACGAGGGCATCCAGGCTGCCGAGCGATTGCGCGAGACGCACCCAGGGGTCGGGGTCGTCGTCCTCAGCCAGTACGCGACCCCGAGCTACGCGCTCGCGCTCCTCGACCGGGGGAGCGCTGGTCGCGCCTATCTGCTCAAGGAACGGGTCGAGGATGTGGAGCAGCTCGTGGCCGCGATCCGGGCCGTCGCAGAGGGCGGTTCGGTGATCGACCCCAAGGTCGTCGATGCGCTCGTTGCCGAGAGCGCCCGCAGCGGAGACTCGCCGCTCAACGAGCTCACGCCCCGCGAGCGCGACGTGCTGCGAGAGATGGCCGAGGGAAGAAACAACGCCGCGATCGCCGAATCGCTCGTCTTGACCGAGAGATCGGTCGAGAAGGTGATCCATTCGATTTTCCTCAAACTCGGCCTGACCTGGGAAACCGCGGTTCATCGGCGGGTCAAGGCAGTGATCCTCTACCTCGCCGAGAGCGACTAGCGTCTGCGCGGGTCGGGAGCGAGCCGGCGATCCGCGTGCCGCCGCCCGACACTGCCGTGATCGTCAGCCGGCCGCCCAAGGCCTCCACGCGATCGCGGATCGCAGCGAGATGCGCGTCGAGGTCGGCGCGTGCGTCCTCGGCGACGATCTCGAACGCCACCGTTCCGTTCTGTTCGCGGATGCCGATCACCGCGCTCGTCCCGGTAACAAGGCGCTCAAACGCGGCGACGACGCAGAGGTAGACCGTCGCGGACACCTCCTCCGGGTAGCCGCCGTTCGCCCCGACGTCGATACGGACTCGAACTCCAGCGCTTGCCGCGGCCGAGCGCAGCGCGGCCGGCAACCCTCCAGCCTCGAGCTGCGGCGGATGGATCCGCTGCGCCAACGACCGCAGCCCGTCCAGCGATTCCTGGACATCGCCCCGCATCTCGTCGACGAGGACACTCGCTGCGGCGGGATCGCTGTCGACCAGGCCGCGGGCCTGCTGCAGCTTGACCGCGAGCCCGACGAGGTCTTGCTGCGCGCCGTCGTGGAGCTCGCGCTCGATCCTGCGGCGGTCGGCATCGGCGGCCAACACGAGCCGGATCCTCGACGCGCACAGCTCATCGGCCTCGCGGCGAAGCTGCTCGACCGACTCCTCCAGCGCCTTGATGCCCCGATCCACGAGTGTGTCCGCCTTCGCTCTACCGCCGAGACGGCTCCGGCGTGGCCGAGCGGACGCCGACGACGTCGAAGGCGGCGACCGGGCGCCCGAACCCCTTGAGCGTGAACTCGCCGGCCGGCTCGGCGTCGACGTTCGACTCGACCTCGGCGTAGAGACGTTGCGAGATGAGCACCCGACCGCCGGTCGCCTCGTCGGCGAGGCGCGAGGCGAGATTCGTCACCGCTCCGATCGCTGCGTAGTCGGATCGGCCCTCGAAGCCGACTTCGCCACAGGTCGCGTAGCCGAGGGCGATGCCCACGCCGAAGTCGAGGTCGTGTCCTCGCTTCGACCACTGCGGCACGAGCTCCGCCATCTCCTCGCGTAACGCGCATCCGGTCCGCACCGCCCTCAGCGCCGCGTCCGGGATCTCGATCGGGTCGTTGAAGAAGAGCTGGACGCCGTCCCCCTCGAGGAACCCGACGGTCGCGTCGAAGCGCCTCACGAGTCGGCCGATGGCGCCGTGGAACTCGCCGAGCACGCGCATCAGCTCCTCGGGCTCGACGGCGTCGACGAAGCTCGTCCAGCCGCGCAGGTCAGCGAAGAACATCGCGACCTGTCGGCGGTGGCTTTGCAGGATCGTCTCGTCTCCAGAGGAGACGACGGCATCAGCGAGCTGCGGGGAGAGGAAGCGACGGAGCCGTCGCAGCCGCTCGAGCTCGCCCACCTGGGTCTGCACGCGCACCTCCAGTGTGCGGTTGAGCTCGGCGAGCTCCGCCGCCTGCGCCTTGATCGTGTCGTGGTAGCGCTTGATCCGGAGCAGCGACCGCACGCGTGTGAGCAGCTCGTCGTGGTTGAACGGCTTCGGGATGAAGTCGTCCGCGCCGGCTTCGATCGCCTTCTTCTTCTCCTGGCCGACGCTCGACGTGACCATGATCACCGGAAGCACCGCGGTGGCGTCGTTCGCACGCAAGTGACTACACACGGCGTAGCCGTCGAGGCCCGGCATCATCACGTCGAGGAGGATCAGGTCGGGCTCCTCCGTCTCGACGAGCTCGAGCGCCGCACGGCCGTCGGTCGCCGTCACGACCTCGTAGCCGCGCGGGACGAGCACCGCCTCCAGCAGGCGCACGTTCTCCGGGACGTCGTCGACGACGAGGATCTTCGCGGGCCGGTCGCTCGCGATCGCAGTGCTCTCGACGACCCGGATCAGCTCGACGACGTCGACGGGCTTGGGAAGGTAGCCGTCGAACCCGACGTCGAGGAAACGCTCGCTGTCGCCGCTCATCGCCTGCGCGGTCAGCGCGACAACGGGGATCGCGAAGGTCCGCTCGTCCCCACGTAGTTGCTCGAGGGCTTCGATGCCATCGATCCCGGGCAGCTGCACGTCCATCAGCACGAGCGCCGGGTCGAGCGTCCGCGCGAGCTCGACCGCATCCTCGCCCGTGGTCGCCTCGAGCGTGCTGTACCCCTTTGCCTGCAGCACGTCGCGGACGAGCTTCATGTTGGTCTCGTTGTCCTCGACGACGAGGATGCGCTCACCCGCCATTGCGACCCGCCTGCTCGATCGGAAGCGTGAAGACGAACCGGCTGCCGTGGCCGGCCCGGCTTTCGACCCAGATGCGGCCTCGGTGGAGCTCGACGAGGCGCTTCGAGAGTGCGAGCCCGAGGCCGGTGCCCTCGCGTTGCCGGACGCCGACGTCCGTCTGCTGGAACTCCTCGAAGATCCGTTCCTGGTCGTCTGGGGCGATACCAGGCCCGGTGTCCGTCACCGACACGAGCACCTCTCCGTCCTCCCGCGCCGACGCGACGAGAACGGTTCCGCCACTCGGCGTGAACTTGACCGCGTTCGAGAGCAGGTTGAAGACGATCTGCCGGACGCGGCGCTCGTCACCGTCGACAAGATCGACGTCGGCTGCGAGCTCGAGCGAGAGGCGCACGCCGTTCTTCGTCGCCCGCTCCCTCACCATCACGACGCCGCGCTCCAGAGCCTCGCAGAGCGAGAAGGTCGCGATGTCGAGCTCGACCTGTCCGGCCTCGACCTTGGAGAGGTCCAGCACGTCGTTGATCAGGTCGAGGAGGTGGTTCCCCGACGCGAGGATGTCGTCGAGGTACTCCTCCTGCTTGGCGTTGATCGGGCCGAACAGCCGCTGTTGCAGCACCTGGGAGAAACCGATGATCGCGTTCAACGGCGTCCGCAGCTCGTGCGACATGTTGGCCAGGAAGTGGCTTTTGTGCTCGCTCGCGACCTCGAGTTGGCGGCCCTTCCGCGAAAGCTCTGCCAGCACCTGTTGCAGCTCCCGCGTGCGTTCCTCGACCTTTTGCTCCAGGCCTTGAACCGATGCCTGCAGGCTCGCGGCCATCCGGTTCAGCTCGTCTGCCAGGCCACCCAGCTCGTCCCGACGGTCGAGCTGGATCCGCTCGTCGTAGGCGCCCGCTCCGATGCGGGCAGCTGCCGTGCGCATCTGTTTGATCGGGCGGACGAGGTGGCGAGCGAGCAGGACGCTCAGGCCGACGCCCGCCGCGAGGAACGCCGCGAGCAGGAGCGCCGTCCGCCAGATCTTCCCGCGCACCGGTGCGAACGCCGCGCTCTCGGGCTGCTCGACGAACACCTTCCAGCCGACCGGCTCGACGGTCGCCCAGGTGCTCAACACCTTCTCGCCGCGGAGGTTGCGGCCGACCGTCGATCCCGTGCTCGACGAAGAAGCCAGCGCCTTCGTCACCTGGGGAAGGGCCAGGGAAGGATGTGTAAAGGCGGAGGCGTTCGGATGGGCGATCGGAACGCCTCTGGCGTCGACCGCGTAGACGTACCCGGACGTCCCGAGACGCGTATGCCCGACGAGGTCCTGAATAGCGCTCAGATCCAGCGTCTCGCCGACGAATCCACTTCCTCCGGCCGGCTCGCCGCCTCCCCCTTTGGCCGCTCGAACGACGACTTCCATCACTCGTTCGCGGTTGGACAGGGTCCGCGAAGCGTACGCCGGGCCGAAGTAGACCCCGGTCGCCCTCGCTTGCTCAACGTCCGGCTGTTGGGACACGTTCCCCCGGGGGCGGAAGAGTCCGCCGCCCCCAGTTGCGAGCGTCTTGTGTCCTGCGCGGTCGATGTAGAACGCAGCCGTGGCGTCGGTCTGGAGCAGTGGGGCAAGCGCCGCGCCCCGCGCCTTGAAGGACAAGTACACGCCCTGCACGGTTCTCATCCTCGCGAGGACATCCTTGAGGTACTGATCGATCGTGACCGAGACGGACTTCGCCTTCTGCTGCTGCAGCCGGGTCAAGGCGCGCTTGTTGTCCTGATAGGACGAGTTGAGCAGGTACACGCTCGTACAGATCGCCGGAATGGCTACCAGCAGCGCGAAGACGGCGATGTACTTGGCCGAAAGCGACGAAAGCCGCCGAGCGACCCGTTCACTCACCGGCCGATTCGCCATCTCGGCTAGCCGTTACGGAAGCCGTACGTCCCGTCCCAGTGCCACAGGTTCGGAATCGACTTATCGGCTGAGACGCGGACGCGGGCATGGAAGCCGGCTAGTGTTCCCGTGCCGTCCGAGAACGTACAAAGCCCTCTGCCGGTGTTGTAATGAAGAAGGCAATGGCCGGCCGCGATGTTGCGGCCTCCTGCGTAGAGGGCCGTGTCGCTGTTCAGCGCAGCCTTGCAGCACGCCTGCAGATAGAAGATCTTCGAGCCGACCTTGAGCGCCTTGACGTTCGAGGACCTGATCGTGCAAAAGCCGCCGGCGCCGCCCTTGTCTCCGGAGCAGTCCTTCGTCACGTGGAGCGCCTTCGTTGCTCCGGACGCTCGGTCCTGCGAGGAGGCAGCGGATGCGGAGAAAGCGAGAGCGGCGAGCGAGAAGGCCGCCGCCACAACGACGAGAACGCTCGCCGGCAATCCGGATCGGCCGATCATCGATGCCTCTCTTGCTCGGGGAGCGAGCGCACCAGGCATTTGTGCGAGGTGTAGCTTTCTCGCCGCGGAGCCGGATTTGTTGCCGATGACTGGCTTCCACATCTTCGGACCTCCTTCGGGCTGCCTCGTATCGCGTCTCGGAAGGAGATGATCGCGGCTGGAGGACGCAATAGCCAGGGTGCCAGCATCCCGAAATGACCCGTGGTGGCTTCGGCGATGACGCCCCCGATCGCGCTTTTTTTGTTGCCTCCGCAGTAGCAGGCACACGCTCCAGCGGTTGCTCTTGTGCCTGAGTTTTTGCCTCCGCTCCCCGCGCCGTCCGTCACTTGCCTCGCACCGTCACCCAGACGTCGTCCGCGTCTGCGGTGACGCCCGTGGGCGGGTAAGGGAGGCTCACGCGGGTCACCGCGTTCGTCTTCGGATCGATGCGCCAGAGCGCGCCGTCTTCCGGCGTCGTCGCCCAGATGGCGCCAGCGCCTGCGGCGACCCTCCAGACGCAGGAGATCTTGGGGCAGCGATCGGTGTGGAGGATTGGAAGGGGGATCGAGCGAGGGCGAGCGGCCCCGACCGCGGCGAGGCGCACGACCTGGGGCACCGACCAGTCCCCGACCCAGGCCACGCTTCCGTCGACCACCACAGAGTCAGGATTCGTAGCGACGGTGTAAATCGTCTTGATCGCTCCTGTCGCCGCGTGCAGCCGCGTCACGGTTCCGTCCTCAAAGCCGGCGATCCAGAGATCGCCGTACCCTCCGGACCACGTAAGCGATCCCGCGTATCCGGTTGGTCGAATCGTCTTCTGCGCACGGGTGCGGGGGTCGACCTGGGTCACGTTGCCGGCCGCCGGGTCCGAGAGCCAGAGAGAGCCGCCCCCGTACGCGATTCCTCGGAAGAAGTTCTCTTGACTGGGGACCAGCAGCGTTTGCTTGAACTGGAGTGTCGTCGCATCCACCCGAACGGCGTTCGAAACCTGACCAGAGCCACCTGGGAAGCAGTTGGCGACCCAGACGTCGCCGGACGGGTCGGCTGCGAGCCCGCAGGGTGAGAGCCCTCCCGCGACCGGGAGGGTTTCCCCCGTCGCCGGGTCAACGCGTGTGAGCGTGTGATCGCCGGCGTATCGGATGCCTTTCGCGGAGGAGTCGCGGAGTACGTTGTTCGTGACCCAGAGGTAGCCGCCGGACGCGACCACGAGATCGGGTGCGTCGCCGACCTGCGCGATCTCGGTCGCCTTCAGCGTCTTCGGGTCGATTCTCACGACGCTGTTGGGGAGCAGCTTGTGCGTTGATCCGCCCGTGCTGGTGAGGACGATCACGGCGGCCGCCAGCCCGGCGATCGCGACTGCAACCAGCCCAACAAGCAGCCTCCGGCTCCGCAGCGGGCTCGGCTCCCTGTACCGCTCGGCGCCGAGCGGGGGAAACTCGGTCTCCAGCCCGTCGATGTCGAGCTGGTACAGCGGCTCGGGTCGGTCGATGTCCTTGAGCCGGTAGGAACCGAGCTCGCGTACGGTAACCCCGCCGACTTCGTCCTCGACGAGCTCGCGGGTGGCGTTCGAGAGCAGAACCTGGCCGCCGTGGGCGACCGCGCCGATTCGCGCCGCCCTGTGCACCCCGAGTCCGACGTAGCGCTCCTCGCCGACCGCGGGCTCGCCGGTGTGCAGACCCATGCGCACGCGCACCTCGGCGCCGTCGGGCCACCGGTGGTCGGCGAGCTCACGCTGGGCGATGACGGCCGCCGCAAGTGCCGATTTGGCGCTTCCGAAGGCGAAGAAAAAGGAGTCACCCTGGCTGTCGACCTCGCGTCCCTCGCACCGTTCGGCAGCGTTTCGCAGTATCCGCTGGTGCTCGGTGAGGACGTCTCTGTAACGGTCCCCTAGCTGTTTCAGCAGGCGCGTCGAGCCCTCGATGTCGGTGAACAGGAAGGTGACAGTGCCGACTGGGAGGAAGCGGCGTGCCGGTGCGGTGAGCGTCGGGTCGTGGCCGAGGATCTGCCGTTCCAGCTCTACGAGGAAGGGGCTTGGCTCGAGACCGAGCTCGTCCTTCAGCACCTGCCGGCCTCGCCGGTAGACGTCGAGCGCGTCCGCGTGGCGGCCGGAGCGGTAGAGCGCGACCATCAGCTGTCCGCGGAGCCGCTCCCTCAGAGGATGCTCGGCGACGAGCGCTTCCAGCTCCGGCCCGACTTCGGCGTGGTGACCGAGCTCCAGTTCCGCCTCGATCCGCTGTTCGGTTGCGACGAGTCGAAGCTCCTCCAGTCGGGCGATCTCGAGCTGTGCCCACTCCTCGTACTCGAACTCCTCGAACGCGCGGCCGCGCCACAGTGAGAGCGCCTGTTGAAGGGTGAGGATCGCTTCGTCCGCGGGCTGGTCGGCTGCGAGTAGGGTCAGCCGCTCGAACTCGCCGGCGTCGGTGTCCGTCGCCACGAGCACGTAGCCCGAGCTCCTCGTCAGGATGTTGTCCGCGGTCAGAGCGCGTCGAAGCTGGGATACGTACCCCTGAAGCGCCTTGGGGGCGCTGGCCGGTGGCCGTCCTGACCACAGCTCCTCGATCAGCCGGTCGGCGGAGACAAGCTCGTTCGCGTGAACGAGCAAGAGTGCGAGCAGCGCGCGTTGACGGCCGCTCCCAATGGGTAGCTCCCTGCCGTCTTCTCGAACTTCGAGCGGTCCGAGGATGCGGAAGGTGAGCGCCAACTCGGACCGACGCTAGCGCACCCGGATCTTGTGTGCAAGCAGGGCATTTACCGGTGACCTACCACGCGTGACTGCCCGCTGACCGGCCGGCATCACTCTGTCCGCATCGACTGCCCAAAGGAGGAGAGATGAACAGAATCCGGTCAACCCAAGGGAGAAAGAAAGTGCGCGCGAAGCTGACGGTACTTGCGGCGCTCGCGGCACTGGCCGTCACGCTGGCGACTGTCGCGGCGGCAAGACCAGTCGCAACGAGGCAGCGAGTGGCGATCAGCAACTCGGAGACGTCGTCGGTCGTCCTGCCATTGACGGCAGGACCCATCAAGCCCGATACCGTCACCAGCAGCTTCTGCTGCTGGACCGAGCGTCACATGATGCGCAACGGTGAGGCCGTCGTAGTCGACAACCCTCGGATGACCCTCACCGGGAAGCGAGGCACGCTCGTGACCCGCAACCGGATCGCGTGGGTCGACATCCCGGGCGGATCGGCAGTCTTCACCGGCACCTGGAAGGTCGTTCGGGGCACGGGCCAGTACGCCGGACTCTCTGGTGGCGGTCGTGAAGCCGGCCTCAAGTTGGCCAATGGCAATACGACGTCGCGGTTCCAGGGCTTTCTCAGTCCGAAGTAGCGGCGACTGGCGGAAGCCCGCACAGTCGAGGAGGGCTTGGCGGAACGGTTCGGCGCTCGCCGTCCCGCCAGCTCTCCTGACCGCCCCGTGCGCCTCGAGCTCGAGGACGCCTCGCATGGCTCGCCGCATACGTCCTCGGCGGGAAGGTTCACCCCGCCTCGATTCGGATTAGTGGGGGATTAGGAGCTGTCGCGACTATCGCCGGTGACCACACCAAGCCGAGCTTCCCGGCGATGGGCGACCGCCCTGAAAGCCGAGCGATGCGGCATGAAAGGAGTCGACGTGCAGACGAAAATCCTCTTCTCGGCGCTGGTAGGGCTGGTCGCGTGCGCGTGCGCGATACCTGCCGGTGCGAGTGTTGCCCGGACAAGACATCAGCACACGCGGATGACGACCAACGCGGCGCAGGTGGTCGTCGCTCGCGGTCAATCGCTCGAGGTCGCGTACATGCCCGATCTGACAGGGCAGACGTCGGGCTTTGCGCCGAGCATCGGCAACGCCGTCGCGATGGCAGTCGCGGCGCACCCGTCCGTGCGCGGCTTCCCGCTTCGGATCAATGTCGTCGACACGCCTTGCGGCGAAGGAGACGCCGCCGACCTTGCGGCCGCAACGACTGCGGTCGTGAACACCCGAAACGCCGCGGTGATCGGCTCGTTTTGCTCGACAGCCGACACAGTCGCACTGCCAGTGTTCGAGTCTGCGGGACTCGTCACCCTGAGCGGGAGCACGACGGATCCGAGCCTCCCGCAACTCGGCCCCGACGTGTACAACAGCGTCGACGTCTCGGACAGCTGCTGTCCATACGTCGACCTCTCCGATCCCTGGTATGCGACCGTCAGCACACTGCCCAGGGATCTCGCTTGGCGACAGGCGTACACCCAGCAGTTCGGTGCCGCACCCGGCGAGTTCGCCGATCTCTACTACGACGCAACCAGCCTGCTGATCCGAACGCTCCAGACGACCTCCAGCATCGACTCGAGGGGCGACCTGGTGCTCAACAGAGCAGCACTCGCCCACGCCGTCCGAAACACCACGAACTACCCCGGCGTAACCTGCACGGTCACACTCGACCCGGCAACAGGCTTCCGCATCAACGACCCAACCGCCCTCACGAGGTGCGCTCACTGACCGCATCAGCATTCGCTCACACAAGAATGGCGGGGCGCTTCACCCCTAAGTCTCGCGGATTTGAGCAAACCAAATCTCTTGCAAGAACTGCTTCGATCAAGGAGGTCGCGATGGACGAGCAGGGGCACAGGGTCGACGAGCGCCTGGTTGAGGCGGCCGTTGCACAGATGAACCAGCGCCGCCAGCCCGGCGAGAACGGAGCGGCAGCGCTTTACCTCGACACGTCCGAGATCCTCACAAGCATTGCTTTCGATCCGCCGAATGTCTACGCGGGCTTCTGCCATGAAACCGGGGCGATCCTCGAGGCTTATCGTCGAGACCAACGTATCGTCGCGTCAGTGTGCGTCTGTCAGCCACCAGGTTCCTCGACGATTCTCGTACTACCCCCATGCGGCATCTGCCAGGAGCGTCTCTTCTGGTGGGGCGCGGACGTCGAGGTCGGCGTACCCGACCCCGACGACCAGTCTCGATGGCTATCAAAGCCGTTGCACGAGATCGCGCCGTACTACTGGGCGACACCGTTCCTGTAACCCAGCTCGCCGGCTGAATGTGCGGCGTTCATTTCCTTTCAGGGACTCCGGAGATCAGCTCTGCGACCAACCGATCGAAGCGAGCAAGGTCAAACCGCTCAGGTCGACCCGCAACCCGTAGCCGCCGGGGTCGAACTGCAGGAGCTCAGTGCCTTGACGGGAACCGTAGACACCACTTTTCCTTACACCTGTGGTCTAGCTTCTTCCTGGTCGTGACTCGTCTGGCTGTCGCGTGTGCGGTTGCCACACCTCTTGCCGTGGCCGCGCTGGTCGGTGTGCGAGCCGGACGGGCGTCGATCCGCGCTCGGGCCTCGACCGAGATCTACTCGGTCGATCCAGACCGACCGGCCAACTTCGTCGACCTCACGAACAACGCGGCGAACGATTCGTTCCCGGTGGAGTCGCCTCGCGGCGGCCGGCTCGCGTTCGTGAGCGACCGCGACGGATACGACGCCGTGTACGTCATGAACGAGGACGGCTCCGATCAGCACCGCCTGACGGATCGGATCACGGAAGCGCCGAACACGATCTGTCACTTGAGCGAGCCCGCCTGGTCACCCGGAGGTGCGTCCATCGCGTTCACCACCTCGTGCGTCCTACTGGACGGGGACCCGCGCAACATCCTGACTTTCATCGACCTCGTTTCCTCGGCCGGGGGCTCCGTGCGAGAGCTCGTGGCCGGTGGATCGGATCCGAGCTTCTCCGCAGACGGTCGTTTCGTCGCCTACGAGCAGCAAACCACTCTGACGGCTTCGCCGTCCGTCGGCTTCGTCGCCGCGCGCGGCAGCCGTCCCATCTCCCTTGGATCTGGGTATGGACCCGGATGGTCGCCCACGGGGCATCGTCTCGCGTTCCACACGGGCCCAGTCGGAATCGCCGTCGTGAACGTCGTGCGGCCTCGGCGCCGCTGGACGCTTCGAAACGCGACTGCCGGTGCGCCCGCGTGGTCGCCGCGTCGCAATCTGATCGCCTTCTCCTCGGGTGGTCCGCGGCCCGGAATCTACGTCGCAGTCCCGGGCGGTCGTCGTGCTTCTCGGTTGGTGGATCTCGGCGAGTGGGCAGAGGTTCATTGGTCGCCGAACGGCCGCTGGCTCGCGCTGAGTGGCGCGGCTTCGACCTACGTCGTCCGAGCTGACGGCCGATTCCTCGCGCGTGTCGGCGGCGGCGGATCGGAGCCGGTCTGGAGCCGGGACTCCGCCCGAGTTGCGTGGGCCGATCAGTCGCTGGGCAACGCCGGTCTCATGGTGGCGAAACCGCGTGGTGCGACGAAGCTCGTCGCACAGTCGACCGAGGTCGACGGCATCACCTGGACCCACGACAGCTCGCGTGTGATCTTCGCGAGCGCCTGCGCAACGTGCTGAACGTTGTCACAGGAGACAGGGGCCGCTCCGGAGATGGTCCTCTGGCCGCTCGCACGACCTCTTGTCGCCTTCGGGATCTCCATGCGGGTTAGAGCCGGATTAGAGGCTCGCGTGATGATCCGGTGACTCGGGTGAGGAGGTAGTCATGCATGCGAACCAACGGATGACGCGGCTTAGGTGGGTTCTCGCGGGGGCGGTGATCGCCGCTCTGGTTCCTGCTGCCGGTGCGCAAGCGCGGCCGGCTCAACCTGCTACTCGTTCGGTGCCGTCGGCGCACGCATTCGGGTCGTTCGTCCTCGGTGGGGCGAACGTCGTCGATCGATGGTCGACGCCGTCAGCCGCACCCCGGTACAGGTGGCTCAGTACCAGGATGCGACCGGCGACAGCGCCACCGCACCGGACATCACGACTGTGATCGTCATGAACGACGCGAACGGCCAGATCACGTTCAACATCAATCTTGCAAGCCCCGTGGTGCAATCGAACTTTCTCGTCGGCTTCCTGATCGACAGCGACCAGAACGCGACGACCGGTGATGCTGGAATCGACTACATATTCCTGGCAGATCTGTCCAACGAGTCGTTCGCCGTCGGACGCTGGGACGGGTCGACCTTCGTCGACGCGAACCCGACGACCGCCAGCGTCGGCAACGTGCTCCCAACGGTCCTCACGTTCTCGATCAACAGCAGCGATCTTGGACACACGACCGGGTTCAACTTCATTGCCAGATCGATCACCGGCGTCGGAGGCAACGGGGATCACGACAACGCGCCCGACTCGGGCACGTGGAACTACCAGCTCGGCTCGGCGGCTCCGCTTGCGCTCACAGTCGACTCCTCCCACGTGACCAAGGCACGGGCGGGCAAGACCTACGTGGCCACGATCACGGTCGCTCGCTCCGACAACGCCCCGGCCGAGGTGAGCGCAAGCGACATCACGTGCGCCGCGACCGCCGGCGGCCGGCAACTCCGCGCCGGTGCGCCCACAGCGCACGGTGCCGTGGCAGGGTGCTCCTGGCGCCTGCCCAAGAAGTCGAAAGGCAAGGCGCTCCGCGCCTCGGTGACGGTCACCCTCGACGGAGCAACGATCACACAGAAGTTCACATCAAGGATCAGGTAGCCGCTAGCCGTACGGATTAGGAGAGCCCGTGCTCTGTCAGGCAGCGCGATGAAGACCCTCACTGCGTTGGCCGTGGCGCTGGTCGTGCTCGGGCTCGGGTCGAGCGCGGGGCTCGACCGGGCCGCCGCGCGCGCAGGGTTCACGGCGTCGGCGCATGTGCGCGCTGTGCGCACGTCTTCCAGGAGCGCGAAGCGCGCCGCGGTGCGGCTGCTGTACACGGGGGACTGGTCGGGGAACACTGAGGTGTACTCGGTCGATCCGGCCAATCCGGCCTCGGTCGCGCAGCTCACCTTCGGCCGCGAGCCCTCGTGTAAACCCGCAGACGCGTGTGGGTTCACGGACGTCGTTCCGTCGCCGGACGGCCGATACGTGGCGTTCGAGAGCGACGAGCCAGGCGC
>Ga0187777_10001638_pt1 | contig 14546 bp, 35 predicted proteins | sample 1015_Q2_SP5_10_M_FD_132416 | JGI IMG/M metagenome (GOLD analysis project Ga0187777, IMG submission 132416) | Tropical peat soil microbial communities from peatlands in Department of Meta, Colombia - 1015_Q2_SP5_10_MG | ecosystem: Environmental > Terrestrial > Soil > Wetlands > Peat | place...
ATCCTTTCTCACCCCCAGGAGCATGGATTTTTCTCCCAGCAACGTCTTCCAGTGCGGATGGAAGTTCCACTTCGTGTTGATGTCCACCCGCTGCATCTGCTCATCGAGTTCCTTGAAGAACGTGCGAAGATAGTCGCCTGCCCAGTCCTCCAGCTCCGTCTGGACATCCTCAGCGCTTCCCTCCTTGCTCTCTTTCAGCTTTTTCACCAGCTCCTGCACCGGATCTGACTTTTCCCAGTCAAAAACGATATACCGATCGTAGTAGTTCGGCTTTCTCTCATACAGGATCCGCTCGATCAGATCCTGATAAAGTTTCTTGGTCGTCCATACCTTCCTCGGAGTCCATTCCCTCGGCCCCTCCGGCAGGTCGTCCTTCAGGACCAGCTTCCAGTAGTCCGCCAGCCTGAAATCCCAGTCCCAATTTCTCGCGGCCCTTTCCATCGCCCTTCCGATGTCCCGGTCGTCCGGCGTATAAGCCTCTTCCCACGCCCACATATGGGCATCGATGATCGCCTGGCTCAAGGATTCAAAGTGTTCGACCCGCTCCTCCATCATCTCTTCGCAGATCCGCTCGATGTCTTCAGAGGAAAGCTTCAGCCATTTGTCCTTCGGAAGGGACGCTTTCGCCAAATCCTCCACATACCCCTGGCAGGTCTGCTCATCCATGTTCTTCCAGTCGTCCCAAGCGTTGTCCATCGCCCAGCTCGAAATATCCCCCTTAGCGTAATCCCACGTCTCCCAGCCTTCCTGCTCGACCAGGTTGATCTTGATCGGCTTGATCTTCGCCATCACGCACCGAAGCAGCGGTCCATGAGAGTCGTCACCCCGCGCCGGACTTCGGACGGCCGTCCAAGCGCGTGTTCCAAGACTTCGCTGGTCATCAGATTCAGGACCTGAGCCCGCGTGACTCCCTCCTGGCAGAAGAGCTTCATCCGGTCCCCGCTGCCTTGAATGAGGCCTCCGTAGAAATCCACGATGTCCATGAAATCCGGAGTTCCGACGTCGCAGTTGTTCTGGACGAGATATTGCACCACCCCGCCCTCGACGTGCATCCCGACGTGAAGGGTGTGCTTCGTCTGGTCATTCTGGATCACGGAGATGCTCGAATGGAGCTTGGGGCTCTTCGCCTCCACGTTCACCATCCGGCAGACGGAGTAACTCTCCGGCGCCGCGATCCCGAGACGAGGCTTCCTCATTCTTCTTCCTCATGGCCGCGCGGAAACTCTCCCTTGGGAGACCAGTCCCGGGGCCCCTTGTCCTGTTCATATTCTTTCTGGCGCCCCGCGATCGCCGCGGCCTTTGTCAGCTCGTGCTGGTCGAAGCCTCTGCCGGCATCCCTGAGTCGATAAGCTTCCTTCCTTCTCCACCCAGCCTCTTCTCCCTGATACCCTCCACCGAATTCGTGGACGAACCCAGGGTCGTCCACTGCCGTCCATAGCAATCCGACCAGTTGCGCGGCCACGAATTTCGGTTGCGGATCCCTCGTATCCGAAAACCATCCGCCTTCAAAAGAATGGCCGTGCGAATCTGTGATGACCAGGTGATAGGCCCACTCTTCATGCCACTTGTTCCAGGGAGGCATTTGCTTCCCCAGGCTTTCCACCTGCACCTGGAGCGGGCCGAAGGCGTAGATCATTCGTCCTCCGGCAACTCCGGCGCCGTCTTGAGGTACTCGAAGATCTCCTTCCGAGCCACCTCCACCTGAGCTTGATCCTTCGCCTGCCAGTGTCCCCTCCAGTCCGTCCGGTTTTCTGGATCGCCCTCATCCATGTCCTTCTTCAGTTCCTCGAAGAATCTGCTCATAAACTCATTCTGAAACGCCTTGAATTCGTGAAACCGAAGGGCGTCCTCCACCCAGGCCCGGTCCTCGACCGGCCATGCATGAATGAGGTCGACAACCTCTTGAGCTCCCATCAGGTCGAACTCGATGTAATATTCGTGATGCTTCTCCTCCCCCGTATATTGGATCTTGTTCAAAAGCCCCAGCATGATGCTCCGCTTGGCCGCACGCAGGCGCGAACTCCAGTCCCCCTTCTTCCCCTCCATCAGCTTGTCGATCAGAGGATCCCAGATTTCATAATCCAGGTCGGGCTTCTCCAAAAAGTATTCTTTCGTCTCATCCAGGGCGTACGAAATATCCCCCTCATGAGGGCTGAGCGCATCCTCGTACATGAACTGCACGACCTGCCCAATGAGTCCCGACACCTCTTCCAGGCTTCCGTCGTGGAGCCCCCCGCACGCTTTCTTCACTCCCTCGGGACCCACGACTTTTTTCGCCCGAGGAGTCCATTCCCTGGGCCCCTCGTCGACATCCGACTTGTAATACTTCCCGAGAATATCCTCGATCAAGCTTTCACAAGCGTCAGGCTCCTGCTTCATGGTCTGGTAATAGGAGTCTGAGAAGCCCTGGACTCTTCGCTCGAACTCGCCCGAATCCCAGCTCCAGTTGTCCTTCCACCTCTTGTCCTCGACGATATTGACCGCCACCCCAGCTTCCTTCTTCTTCTTCGAGCCCTCCAGGCGCGGGCTCCAGTCCCTCGGGCCCATCGGCTGCCGTTTCCTGGCCCGCTTGATAAAGCCCTCGAGCTTCTCGACAACATTGCGTACGGTAGCAGGATCCTCAAGCCTCTCGAATTCAGCCTCGAATTCAGAAATGTCCGCCGTATCCATCCGAATATTGTCGTACGTATCCCAAATATGACTGAGCATCACTCCCTCAACCGTCTCCAACTGGCAGATGATCCTTCCGAACCAGCCGTCGTCGGTCACGCGGAGACGTATCTCGACATTGATGGCGTTATCCGGAGGCGTCGTCAATCTTCTATATGGAAACACCAGGAGCCACCACTCGTAGAACTCGTTCTCGTGATCCCAGAGATGGATCGGAGGATTGGTAACGATGTGTCGCGCGGCTAGATGCGTCGCCAACGTCTGGAGAAAGGCCAAGATCCGGTTATCCATTCCCTCGGCGACTTTCTTCGGCGTCATTCCTGCTTCCGCTCAATCACTCGCGCCGGCACGTCTTCCAGCCTGAGCTGCTCCTGCTCCAGGAGCCGGAGCTGCTCCTCCCCGACGGCCGAGAGCTCGGCCAGGCACCTCTTCACCTCGATGATGCAGAAGAGACACAGATGCGCCGAGAACGGCCCGGCGTCGTTCTCCATCTGGACCTTGAAGGTCGCCGGCCACGGGCAGCCCTTCTTGGCGCAACTCGGCCACTCGATCATTTTCTCTCCGGCTTCCAGTCCCGCGGCCCAGGGAAGTCTTCTCTAAGAACCTGAATCATCTTTGCCATCGACAGAGTCTCTACCTCGGAGAACTCATAGCTGTCGAACTCTCCCTGACCATGGAGAGTCTTCAGGATCTCTCCAAGTTCCTCCGCCTGCAAATTCGTAAGTTCTACGTGATAAAAGAACTGGTCTCCCATGGCGAAGGACCACGAGACCAAGTAAAGCTTCTTCTTCACGGCAGCGACTCCACCCAGCTCTCATCGCCGCCGTAATAGGCCAAATAGGAAACCCCCAGGCTGACGGCCCATCGGTACCACCGGGACGGCTCTTCTCTGAAATCCTTCTCGTCGGCCAGCATCCCATTCGTCCTATAAAGAACTTCCGCGAGAAAGTCATCCTCGATGATCGCATCTATTTTCAGAATGTTGTCCGACTCCGTCCGGTTCTCGACCGGCGTATACTCCGCGACCTTCCACCCCCTCGACAACTTTTCCACCTCGGTCGCGTATCCTCCCTTGAACCCTCCCGGCCCATACCAGATCCAGCGATCATGCCAGGCCGTATCGGCCGGACGCCATTCCTTGCCGTCCCAGCCGATCTTCTTCCGGAGGTTCGGGTACTGATCGCGGTGGCCTGGAATATCCCCTCTCGGCGACCAGTCCCGCGGAGTGATTACGCCCATCGACGGGCGACTCTCTTTCCGATGGGCGAAGCTCCGCTCTTCGGGCGTGTGATAATCGACGCCGAGCGCGCCGAAGAAGTCCTCCTCATACGGCGACTGGAGGATCCACTCTCCGGTCTCTGCATCCTGAATGCCGTACTGGTCGAGCTTCCATCCCCGGCGCTTGGCGATCGACCTCATCGAAATATTGAATAGATAGTCCCCGGTGTAGGTGAACAGCATCGCCCCCACTTCTTCCGGCTTGTGGGCGAGATAGATCTCGATCTTCATTCCCTTGAAGAACAAGGTCCGCTTCCGGTTCCCTCCCGTGTACCCCATCCTATCGAGAACCTGGAGCATCTCTCCAAGATCGGCCGGAAGGACGACGAATTCGATATCCCCCACCTCCGGCCGGCGCCGGCGGATCGATCCGGCCACCAGGATGAACTGCGAGTACGGAAGGAGCCGCTGGTAGACCTTCTCCGCCAGCACTTCCGCCTTCCTGAGCGGAATCCGATTCTTCTTCTTCACCTGCCCCAGACTCCACTCCATCATCGGCAGGCCTTCCTGGCTTTCGCCCCCTTCTTCAGCCTGCCGTAGACGAGGCACACCTTCCCGCCCCGGATGCACACCGTCGTATAGGTGTAGGGTCCTTCCGTGAAGCATCCCGGCGCCCGTTGCCGGAAGCGCCAGGTGTTCTTCGTCTCCCGGCTCGTATAGATCCGGTCGGCATGCTGCGCGGCCAGCTTCTTCGCTTCCTTGAGCGTCGGAGCTGCCGTCTTCTTCACCAGGACGGTCTGGAGCACCCTCTTCATTTCCTGTCCGTCCCCACGATCGTGAACGAGAAGGCCATCTTCTTCTTCGGCTTCCCGTCCGGCACGAACATCGACGCCATGATCGAACAGCGGGCGTCCACGATCTCGAACCCTTCTTCCCGGGCCACTTTCTCGGCCTCTTCCCTCAGGCGATCGCAGACCGACGGCTTCCCCGCCTTCCCCTTCCTTGCCTTTTTCGCCATAGCCCCTCCTAGGCCTCCGGCTCGCCGGCCCAGACTTCCACGAACATGATCACGGCCCGGCCATAATGGTTCGCAGCCACAACCGCGCGGCCCAGGTCGTCCGTATCCCAGTAGTAAAATGGTCCCGTGATGATCCGTCTGGCCTGCTTGGTGGGTGCATTTTGGATATCCCTTTGGACTACTCTGAGCCAGCCTTCCACTGTCATGATCTTCCTGACAGGTTCCAACCACGACGGCTCCTCGACCAGATCCGTATGCTCAAGGCGCGCGCCCGGAGAGCGGGTCGCGATCTCCTTGAGGACCTCCTCAAGGCTCTTCCACTTCGCGCCCCAGCCTTTCAGGAATTCTTCTTCCCATTTAGCCATCAGCCGCTCCGCTTGCGGATCTCGATCGCCTGCTCCTGCTTGAGCGCGGAAGCATAACTCGGATGCCTCCCGAGCAGCTTCCTCGGCGTCTTCTTCGTATAAAGGCATACCCGCTGCCGGCTCCTGGGCCTGTTCGGATCCAGGTCCCTCTTCCGACAAGGCTTGATCACCCCCATCTGACAGCCGCATCCCAGCTTCATCTTTTTTGCTCCTTCTTCTTCTCATTAAACAGCCATTTCGCAATTTCCTTAGTCACCTCGATACTGTCATCCGCCTCCCGGATCAGTTCCTTGAGCCTCTCTGCAACAGACCCAACGGCGGTGAGGAATTCCGCCGCATCCTGTTTAGAAAACTCGCTCCCACCCTTCATCCAATGCCTAGCTTTGTAGATATAGTGATCAACATCCTCGACGCGGGCCAGGATCCCGGTAATCTCAATCTTTATCTCGTTCCATACGTCCTGGGCCTCCTTCAGGTCCTCGAGATCCGGTTCGTCTGGCCTGGGCGACCAGTCCCTGGGTCCTCTTCTCTTCATGCTCATTCGCGCTCGATCTCCCAGAGCAGCTTCTTGTAGGCCTCCTCGCCCAGAAACTGCTTCAGCTTGTTCGACTCCGTCTCGATCATCCTGAAGATCCTCTCCGCTTTCCGGCTGTCCGGATCGTAGCCGTACTCGCCGGCCCAACTCTCGAAGTCAGGATTATTCTCGAATCCCGAAGCTTCGGACGCAAGATTGTCCAAAACCTCTGAAAGCTTGGGAGGATCCTGATTGGCGGAGCCCATCGAGAAATAAACCGAGAACGTCTTCCGAGGTTTTTTGATGATGCACTTGTAGTGGTACGATTCATCCGCCCATTTCCGCTCTTCCGGATCGGCGCCTTCGTAGGCCGGGTTCATGGGAACAGGATCCGACGTCATCGAGAGCTTTTCCTCCTCGATGAACTTCTCCATCGGAGATTTCCGGGGCGTCCACTCCCTGGGTCCTTCAGGCTTCATTCTTCCCCTTCTTCTTCCGGCGGTTCCTGACCCCTCGGTCGATCGCTTCCTTGAGTTCCTTCATCATGTCTTCGAGCGTTTTGTCGCGATAGACCTTCTTTCCGAACCGGTACTTCCTGGCCATCCTCGAGTCTAGACCGATATGATCGGTCTGCCTCGCTTGTCGACCACCGTGATGTAGCCGTCGTCCGGAATGACCAGGATCCCGCCGTGGACGACGGCATAGTCCCACGCTTCCACCGCGAATTCGAAGGGTCCGGCGCAGGCGCATTCTCTGGGTCCGCAGTACCGGACGAAATACGGCGGCTTCGCCTCGAAGGGCACTTCATACGGCCGCGTCCGGATCGGTACCATGCAGCAGGGAATGTTCCGGCTCTCCTCCTCGAGGAAGATCGTCTCCCGCTCGAATCCGACGACGAAGAAGGTTCTCATTCCCTGGGGCTCCATTCGCGGGGCCCCTGCGGGCGCCTGGGCTCCATTCCAACGGTTGCCAGAACCATTCGCTCGAGAGTTTTTTTCAGACGGTGCCCGACTTGCTCCAGGCCCGACTGGGCCGCCCTCAGCGCGCGAGCCTTCTCTTCCGTCCAATCCTCCGTGCCTTCGTCCCCCTCAAGCTTGGAGATCTTGGTTTCCAATTCTTCCTTCTTCTCCGCAAACTCGTCGAGGATCTCTCGAGCCTCGCTGTTGATCTCCTTGATGTAATCGTTCCACATCGAGTATACGGCGTGACCGTAGGTAAAAGCGGCCTGCGTCCCGATCGCATCTCTTGGAGATTGCCCTTCCCAGAGTCCTGAGTCCGTCTCTTCAAAGTCGTCCAGTTCGTCGAGCAGCGTCGCGGCCTCCAGGAGCGAATAAGCACGATCGACGTGGCGTTCGTGATGATAGGAGTCGCCTCCGGAATAGTCGTTGTTGAGATCGTCCGAGGCCTCGCCCTCCTCGATCAGCTTCTCCACGATCTGGTCGGCGAAATGTTCGACCATGTCCTTGGCATCGTCGTCCGCCTGCTGGTGATAGGTTTTTTCTTGCTCCGGCATTCCTAGCTCCAGACGGACCCCAAGATCCGCGTGATCGTGGAGTCCCCCAAGATGTGCTTCATCGAATCTCCCGGATCCGGGGTAGGGGGAGAAGCCCGGATGTCCCTACTTTGCCTTCGCGGCCTTTCCGCCCTTCTCCTTGGACTTCTTCCAGAAGTAATACCCGCCGGCCGCGCCGCCCAGGAGCAGCACCGCGACCAGGATGGTCGTTCCGTCGGGACCGCCGCTTGAACGGATCGTTTGCGGAACCTGGGCCGGCGCCGGAGCGGGCGCTGGCGTCTGCTGTCCCGGAAGATTGGTGGCGGCGTTTTCGAGATCCTGCTTCAGCGTCGGCAGGCTGTCCTTCCACCAGCCCTCGACGTCCTTGATACTGACGCCGAGCGAATGGTGAAACCCCCAGGGAGCCGACGTCGACGGCAGGCCGAGAGCGAACATGGTCTTCATTTCTACCCCCGGCACACGGGGCAAGGAGCCTCGCCCTTCTTCATGACCTTGTACGAAGTCGGTCCGATGGGCGAATTCGGCTGGACCGCGGGCGACGGCGCGACCGGGCGCGCGACGCCCTGCACGTTCTGGGACGGCTGGACGCCGAGCGCCGGCACCACATGGAGCGGAGGCGCTTGCGGCGCGGCCGCGGCCGCGGGAGCCGGCGCCAGGGCCGGAGCCACCGCCGGCGGCGCGAGCACCCCGAACGAGGGTTGGATCGGCACCGTCCCGAGCTGCCGGACCGGAACCGTGAACTGTGCGGGCTGCTGCTGCATCCCCTGGCGCAGCTTGCAGGAGGAGTTCGGAGGACCCGTGAATCCGCCGCCGAACATGTTCATTGGTTTCTCCCTTCCGGTTCGGACTTCTTCTTCAGCCGCCTCTCCTCGTCCTTCTTTCTCTGAAGGTCGCAGAGGCAGAGCTTCTTCGTCGTTCCCTGCGGGGGCGGCACCGGATCCTGTCCCAGGAACCGGGCCGGGATCGGTCCATGGAGAGCCCCCATGAACGTCACCTGGATGGCCGGAATCCCCGAAAAATTCCTCACTTATCCCCTCGTCAACGCATAGAGGGCGACCCCGACGCCGACGGCCAGGCCGCCGCCGATCAGGAGGTCGTTCGTGGACGGTCCGGTCGAAACCGGCACGCTCTTCGCGGCCGCGGCGGCTTTCGTGGACGGCGCCACGGGCGCGCCGGGCTTCGGCGCAGCCGCCGCCGGGACCACCGGCGCGGTCGGACCCTGCGTGATCACGGGTGCGCTCCCCAGGAGACCGTACTGCCGCAGCATGGCATACATCGACTGCGAAAGCTGCATGAACGCCTGGAGGTCGGCATACTGATCCTGGGTGATCCCATAATCCGCGCCCGAATCCAGGATCTGCGTCGACGTCGTCACCGAGTCGTAGATGTTCGAGACCTGGGAATTCCACTGATCGAAGGAGTCCGCATCCGCGCCGCCGCCGAGCGCGGCGCGCGGATTCGTCGTCCTCGACAGCCAGTCCTGGACCGCGGCGTACTGCTTCGTCGCGGCGTCGACATTGGCCTTGAGCGTCCGATAGTCGATGTTGTAGTCGCCCAGGAACGGCCGCGTGCGCGCATTCCAGAAGTCGAACGAGGTGGGAAACCCGAGCTGGAAGACCGTCTTCATCGCATGCCTCCCTGGGCGGAAAGTATCATTCCACTCGGCGCAGGGGGGAGGGAGGATGCGCCTTGACCTATGGATTCTACGACTTAAACGTCACGAATGCAAGGCCCCGCTTCAAGACTTCGAGGCGGCCACCACCGCAATCAGGACGGCAAGGGCCCCTCCGCCGATCAAAAGAGGGGTCGTCAGGTTCGAAGCCGGCGCAGGAGCCGCGGGGGCCGGCGCAGGAGCTCCAGGCTTCGCAGGAGGCGCCTTGGGCCCTATGGCCTTCGCTACCTGCGTCGCCGCGCTCGTGATCTGCTGGGCGGCCGATGGGCCGCTTGGCGCAGCCGCCGGAACCGTGGTCGGCGCCTGATTGATATAGGCCCACGCTATCGTCGTGGCATCGTAGAACTGATTCGCCTCGGCATTCTCGGCATCCGAAAGCGTCCCCCCGGTATCCAGGGTCTCTCCGAAGTCGACGACATCCGAGTAAAGGCTGTCGGATTTCGACTTCGAGTTCAGGAAGAGCTGATAGTTGCTCCCAAGCAACGCGGCGGCATTGGACGTCTTCGCAACCCAATCCTGGATCTTCTTGTAGAGGTCCAGGGCATAGTCCAGGCCGCCGGACGTCACCGTTCCGCTGGCTTGCCCCATCCAGAAGTTCGCCTGGCCCGGGAACCCCATGCTGAAGATAGTCTTCATCGGTATTTTCCTCTTCGGCGCATGGGGGGTGTGGTGGTGCGCCTTAACCTCTGAATTGTATGGCGCTGCTCTCCGAAATGCAAGCGTTTAGCGGAAGCCTGCCTCCAGCAGCTTGACCCGGCCAACCTTGGCCCACCCTGCGAATTGCCCGAAGATCGCAAAGGCCAGATCGGTATCGAAATCCTCCTCTTCCATGGCCGATTCCAAGACCTTCGCGATGGCGATCGCCTCGGCCTGTCCGGAATTGTCCATGGTCTTGATGATCTTCCGCAGCACTTCCTCCGGATCCTTTCCTCTCGGACTCCATTCCCTCGGACCTTTTCTCACGGCCTCCTCCATGTTCCCGGGGGCCACCCCCGCGGACTCCAGTCCCTCGGAGTATTCTCCTTTTCCACCTCGTCGTCAAAAAATCTCTTTGCAAGCTTCGTCATCTTGGCCCAGTCCAGCTTCTCAAATCGCGCAAGGTGCATCATGTCCGTCAGCGCATCTTCGATGATCGTCTTGACGTCATCCTCCTGATCGGTGCGGATCCTGTCCTGGTAGTGCCGAAGCATTTTGTAGGCCCGACCGGCCCGATCAACATTGGTGGGATCCCCCTTCGCCATTGCTCACCTCACCGCCGTCAGGCAGAAGTCCACCCAGAAGCTCGCCAGCTTGCTCCGCATTCCCCTTACAATCTCATACTGCTTCCTGAATCCCGCCTCGTCCCCCTCCGCCAGCGCCAGGATGTAGCCGCCGGTCGCCGTGACGTGGAACATGAAGAGCGAGGACCAATCTTCAGATGGAAAATTCCTCATCTTCGCCCGATAGAGATCCGTCTGATCGTAGACCGCCCGGAGCAGCTCCTCGACCGCGGCGTTCGTCCTGGGGACATCCTTCTCGAAGGCCGCGTCGACCAGGCGCCCGAGGGCCTGGACGTAGGTCCTCATGAGATCCCCGGCCACTTTGAGATGCGTCAGCTCTCCCCAGAAATCCGCATGCTGGATCAGGTTCCAGAGCGAATCCCGGCGACCGTCCGAATCCTTGAGATGCACGCAGGTGACGTAGCGATGGACATACTGGATGTGCTCCAGCCACCAGCTCCCGCAGTCCATTACTCGTCCTCGTCCGGCTTCCTCCGCCTGGCGCGCAGCTTGAAGACGAGCGCCCAGACGGGCCAGAAGACGATCATCACCACGAAGAAGACGTAGCGCCAGTTCGGACGGAGGCCTCCGTAGAATTCATCGACCTCATCGTTCCACGAGAAGTTCGTGAACACCGTCCCGGCCGCCACCCACAGAATCCCCAACCCGACCCAAAGCATCCCTCTCCCCTTAACTCTTCACTTCAGCCCATCCCGCGGCCTCTGCTGCCGAAGGATCTGCCTTTGCTCCCATACCGGTACGACCGACTTAACCCTTGGAGTATATCTTGCGTAAGCCTTGTGCCAAGGGGGAGGAGGCTCGCTCAGGATCTCCTCGGCATCGACCACGCCCGGCACCGGGCCCTGCACCGAAATCCTGACCACGTCGCCACAGTTGCCCGACACCCGGACCGTCGGTGAAATCTGCCAAGACGAAGAAGCAGGCTCATGGCACGTCGCGCAGTGCCCGTTCACGACTCTGGTTCCCGCGCACGCCGACGTCCATTCATGCCAAACCGTGTTGGTGCTCGAGACCGCAACCATCACTTCCCTCTCCTGAGATTCCGCCTGTACTCGTTCAGCTTCTTCCAGTCCTGCTTCTGCCGCAGTTCCGCCATCTTCTTCAGGTCCTTGAGATCCCGCTCCGCCCTCTCCAGCCTCGTCTTGCAATCCAGGCAGATGCAGACCGAAACCTTCTCATTGAGACAATAGACGCAGCGATCGCCCATTTCAGGTCGGATTCAGAGTCTCATCCAGCGGCTCTTCCATCCCCGCCCTCATATCCCCTTCCCACATGATGAAGAAGGGGAACTTGTTTCCGCTTTTGCCGTCGTCGGAATGCCGGCCCGTATGCAGCGCGCTCAGCTTACAGACGAAGATGGTCCCCTCCCCCACATGGAGCCGGGCGCCGCAGATCTTGAAGATCCGGGTCGTCTCTCCCACGGTCTTACTGGGCGCATCCGCAGCGGATGGATCCGGAGAGCCTCGGGCACCCACAGGCGCTTCCGCAGGTCTTGCAGGGATTGAGCGGCACGCCCGAAGTCCCCTTCAAGAGGAGCGATGAGAAGATCGCGCCCAGCCCGAAGGCGAGCAGCGCGATCGTGAGCATGATCAGGATCTGCTTCCGGAAGTCCGGTTTCAAGGCAATCGCCGTCATCTTTCCCCCTTTAGGACATCCCCGATATTTTCGTTCGTGAAGGGCACCCAATCCCTCCGTTTCGGATGCCAGAGTTCCGTCTGGCAGCTCTGATACGTTCCGTCCGACCCTGCCACGAACTTCGTCCGGGTCTGGAGCTCGAGGCACGAACCCACGCTTGCCTCCATGCAAGCCTGCTCGTCGGCATCGCCTACAAAGTTCATACCCGTTTCACGAAGACGAAGACTCCGGGGACGGGAACGCTGCCCATCTGGACCTGGACCGTCTGACCGGCCATGGCCGGGTTGATCTGGATTTGCACCGTAGCCCCCACATTGACCGGACGCGCCGACGTGGCCCACATGGCCGGCCCCGGAGTGAACGAAAAGCCTCCCCGGCCGGACCTGAAGAACGGCGTGGGCACGGGAATCGGACCCCTCGGCCGGCCCTGCTCGAACTCATACCGCGCGCGCTTGGCGTCGTCCGAAAGGACGTCGTAGGCCGCGGAGATCTCCTTGAACTGCCGTTCCTTGTCCTTATCCCCGGGGTTCCTGTCCGGATGGGACTGGAAGGCAAGCTTCCGGTAGGCCGAACGGATCTCATCGGCGGTCGCCGCCTTCGTCACGCCCAGGACAGCGTAGAGATCCATCGGAACATTCTACCGCCTGAAGACCTCGAGAAGGAAGGGCTTTAGCGCATCGACATCCTCGATCGTCCGGACGCGCTTCACGCGGGGATGCTCATAGCCCTGGTTCCACGGCTGATCGGGGAGGATGACGTAGCCCCGAGGCCGCTTTTTCAGCCACGGGTCCGCGAACTTCTGATAATCGTCCACCAGGATCTTGCCGTACATCAGGGTCTTATCCTCAGACACGGTGACCTTCGCGTAAGGAAGATACTCCTTGCACCATTTCGCCTTTTCACTCCAGGCGTTTTCCGCAACAGGAGTCGCCTTCGTCGCCACCATGATCGTGAAGCCGATGTCCCTCAAGGTCTCGGCAATCTTGAAGCCGAGCGGCAGCCGCTCAAGATTGAGATACCATCCAGGCTGGCTCCGGATCAGGTGCTCCACCCTGGTCAGCGTCTCCTGAGACAGCTTCTCCCGATCGACCCCCAGAATCCTCGTCAGATCCTTTTGCAGTTGCCCATGCCAATTGCAGACAGTACCGTCCATATCCAGCAAAGCTACGTTCTCCGGGCGCCGGTCGGACGGCTTCTTTTCCCGAGTCTTCGTCTGGACGTCCATCAGTTCCTCTTCGGTTTCGAAATTTCCCGGATCACTTCGGAGCGGCCGAGCTGACGCTCGTCGATCTTCGTCTGGATCGGCTCCAGCGCCTCCGGATGCGCCGACTGGAACGACAGAGCCTGGAATCCCGGAGGCGGCGTCCAGGCGCTCAAAAGAACCGGCATGATCTGTTTTGCGAATTTCGGCGCAAACTGCATGGCCGTGCAGCCCAGAAAGATCGACCCCAGGCCGTAGATCAACCTCATTTCCGCAGTCATGGGAGTCTTCCACATGACCCCCTCCACTTTGGCGGGATCCGGAAAATCGGGCCATTCTTTCTTTTTTTTCTTAGCCATGCTATTTCCCGAAAAACCTGTCCAGATTCTTGAAGACTTCGCTGAAAGGAATTGGCTCCCGTTTCTCTTCCGGTTTGCTGGGCTTGAGCCAGGGGAATAACTCGCTGAAGACCGGCTCGATCTTCTGGATCTTTTCCTTGAAGAGTTCCTCGGCCTGTTGGTCGGTCAGTTCACGGCGGACCGTATAGACCTTTTTCACCAGCTTCCCGTCCGGACCGGGCTCATGGCGCTCTTCGTAGATCTCCTGGAATCCTGCCATCTGGAACCCTCCTCCGGATCATAACACTCTTCGGACCGTTACTCCATCGTGGAGAGAAACTTCTTGATGCTCGGGTCGCCGGTCTGCTCCGCATAACCCTTGAGCGACTGGAAGAGCGTAGTCTGCCCCTGCATGGCGACCGAAATCCATCGGCACACCCTCTCCGAATCGTCTTCCTTGAGGGCATCGAGGGCCGACTGATAGGCGGTGACGACCGCGCCGAGCGCCGCCTTCACTCTGAAATTCGGATCAGGCATGGGTCACCTCAAGATGGCTTTCGCCAGGATCCTCTTTGCACGTCCCACATCCGGCCGGCGGCTCCCGCGTGCGCCGGCCACATTCAGCACCTTCACCTGGTGCTCCTCGACCAGGTCCCGAAGCCTCTTCGCATTCCCCTCTTCATCCGGATCATCCAGGCGGATCACCAGGCACGGCTTCCCGTGCTTCTTGCAAAGGTTGGCCGTCAACAAGCAGCCGCTCTCGAGGCCAATGGAATTCACCGGAAAGATCACCGTGGCGTCGGAGTTCTCCACGTTCGCTTCCGTCCGGGGAGGATAGGCCGAGGAGAGGCTTTCGATCAGTCGGTAGCATTGGGGAATCGGTCCGTTCTCGGAAAGCCGCCCCTTCGGACAGGTTCCTCCGTGCGGGATCCCGTTCTCGATCGCAAAATCGAGTCCGGCCTGATCGATCCCAGTCTGCCCTCCGCTGATCACCTTCTCCAGCATCAGAAGCTCGTAATCCCGGTTTCCTTCTTGTACATCTTCTTCCACATCTCGAGCTCCTCCTCGAGGTGCTTGATCTTCGCGGCTTTCTCATCGAGCATGAACTTGTACTGCGGAATG
>Ga0187777_10001639_pt1 | contig 14539 bp, 16 predicted proteins | sample 1015_Q2_SP5_10_M_FD_132416 | JGI IMG/M metagenome (GOLD analysis project Ga0187777, IMG submission 132416) | Tropical peat soil microbial communities from peatlands in Department of Meta, Colombia - 1015_Q2_SP5_10_MG | ecosystem: Environmental > Terrestrial > Soil > Wetlands > Peat | place...
CCACTTCAGCATTCTAGTCGTCCGCGGCGGCAAGCCGGCCGACGAGTTCACCGGGCAGGTCACGCTCGCCGCCGCGGTCTCCCTCAACGGCCACTCGTCCATGCTGAACCTGCCCGAGGACCAGCCCGAAACCGCAGGCACTCTCAAACTGCAGTTCAAGTATTATCAGCGCATCGAAGGCTCATTCCGCGTGCCGCCAGGCGCCCAGGTGAAGAGCTTGCAGGCGCGGGTGCTCGAGCCCGGCCAGTCGGCACCGAGGGCGACGCGGAGCTTGAATCTTGCTTAGGAGGACCCCATGTTTAAAAAAGGGAAATCCCCGCCGCAGAAACGCATCGACAGCCTGATCGGTGCAGGAACGACCGTGCATGGGGACGTAGCTTTCACCGGCGGGCTGCGCATCGATGGCGCCGTTTACGGAAAAGTCGAGACGACCGACAACCAGCCCGGCACCCTCGTCGTAAGCGAGCACGCGCGCATCGAGGGCGAAGCGCGGGTGTCACACATGGTGATCAACGGAGCCGTGTCGGGGCCAGTAACCGCCAACGACTACCTGGAACTGCAGGCCAAGGCGAGGGTCAACGGTGATGTGAGTTACCGAACGCTCGAGATGCACGTCGGCGCGATCGTCCAAGGGAAGCTGATCCACGCCGCGCCCGAATCGGCGTCGGTGGTGGAATTGAAGCGGGCGACGTCGGACTAGGTGCGGGGGAGCCGGATTGACCGCCCCCGCCGCCATCTGCTACTTTGGGCGAAGTAACCTTGGGAGTTGGAAATGGATGCGATAACCGAGATGCCTGCACCGCTGATCTTCACGGACGCGGCCGCGGCCAAGGTGCGAACGCTGATCGATGAGGAAGGCAACCCCGAGCTCAAGCTCAGAGTGTTCGTGACCGGAGGCGGCTGCTCGGGCTTCCAGTACGGGTTTACCTTCGACGAGGAAGTCGCCGAGGACGACACCCGGATGGAAAAGAACGGCGTGACCCTGCTCATCGACCCGATGAGCTACCAATACCTCGTCGGCGCCGAGATCGACTACCAGGAGGGGCTGGAAGGTGCCCAGTTCGTGATCAAGAACCCGAACGCCACCTCGACCTGCGGCTGCGGATCGTCATTCTCCGCCTGACGCAACACACTTCGCACAGAAACGGGGGCACGTGCCCCCGTTTTCATCTACCCGATCGTCAAGCCGGGTAGATCGCCCCAAGCACTCTCGCGCCGCTCGCCCCCGTCACCGAAGGCAGACTCCCAGCGCGCCCGGAGAGCGTCTCGCGCGCGAGCCAGGCGAAGGCCAGCGCCTCGACCTCGGTCACCGGAACGCCGTACTCCGCGGTCGTTCGTGCACGTCGCGGCGCGAGAGCCGACGCGATCGCCTGCATCATCAAGCGGTTCTGGGCGCCGCCTCCGCAGAAGAGGAATTCGCTCGCGTCGCGGCAGTGGGCTGCTGCCGCGGCGGCGATGGTGCGCGCGGTCAGCGCCACCAGCGTCCGCTGAACGTCGGCGGCCCCATACGACGGCTGCAGGTGCGGCTCGAGCCAGGACAGGTTGAAGTAGTCCCGGCCCGTGCTCTTCGGCGGAGGCAGCGCGAAATAGGCGTCGACTTCGAGCTCCGACAGGAGCCGCGCTATCACCTGCCCGCGCGCGGCCCAGGCGCCGTCGCGGTCGTAGGCCTGCCCGAGGTGGCGCTCGCACCACGCGTCGAGGAGGATGTTCCCGGGGCCGGTGTCGAAGCCGCGCACCGGGCCGGCCGGCGGAAGGTCGGTGATGTTGGCGATGCCGCCGAGATTCACCACGGCGCGATGTTCGTCCGAGCGGCCGAACATCACGGCGTGGAACGCGGGCACGAGCGGTGCGCCCTGCCCGCCGGCCGCCACGTCGCGGCTGCGGAAATCAGCCACCACCGTGATCCCCGTGCGCTCGGCCAGTCGGGCGGGATTGGCGAGCTGGACAGTGTAGGCGAGCTCGGGCCGGTGGCGGATCGTCTGCCCGTGAACGGCCACCGCCGCTACGGCACTCGCAGCCAGCTTCGCCTTGGCGAGCACCGCCGCAACCGCCTCCACACAGCAGTCCATGAGAGCGTTGGCCGCGAGAGCGCCGCGATGGATCTCGTCATCGCCCGCGCGCTGCAGCCCGATGAGCTCGCCGCGCAGCTTGGCGGAAAACGGCACGTGCATCGCGGCGAGGGAGCGCAGCGGCGCGGAACCGAAATCGACGATAACTGCGTCGACGCCGTCGACGCTGGTTCCGGACATCAGCCCGATGTAGACCTCGGACGCCACGGTCCGGTCACTCGCCGCCGGCGAGCGACATGCCGCGTGCCAACGCGAGCTCCGCTGCGAGCGGCGCAACCTCCGCCGTGTATGCCGCAAGCTGGTCCGCCGGCACGGGTCGCGCGTTGGGCAGCGCGATCGTCAGCGGGTTGCGCTGGACGTTGTCGACGCGAAACTCGTAGTGCAGATGCGGTCCGGTCGCCCAGCCCGTCTGCCCGACATACCCGATCACCTCGCCCTGGCGTACGCCCGCACCGCTCCTGAGGTCCGCCGCGAAGCGCGACAGATGCGCGTAGAGCGTCGAGTAGGCGCCGCCGTGCTGGATCGCCACGACGTTGCCGTAGCCCGTCTGGCGCCCGATCAGCACGACCTTCCCGTCGCCGGTCGCCCGTACCGGAGTTCCCGTGGGCGCGGCGAAGTCGACGCCCTTGTGGGCGCGCCACGTCTGCAGGAAGGGGTGGAGGCGCGCCAGCGAGAACCCGGAGGTGATCCGCGTGAACGCGACCGGTGAACGCAGGAACGCTTTTCTGAGGCTCCTGCCGTCCTCCGCGTAGTACCCGTCGCCGCCATCGACTCCTCGCCAGAGGAAGGCGCGGTACGACACGCCCCTGTTGACGAATTCCGCGCCGAGAATACGTCCCGCATCGACCGGCTCGCCGTCGACGTAGCGCATCTCGTAGACGACGGCGAAGCGGTCGTCGCGCCGCAGATCGTGATGGAAGTCGATGTCGCCCGAGAAAACATCGGCAAGCTGCATCGTCACGGCATCTGGCAGCCCGACTGCGTCAGCGCCGGCGAAGAGCGATGAACGAAGCGGGCTCGATCGCAGCTCGAGCCGCACGGCGACGCGAGGCGTGCGTTTCTCCGCGACCAGCCCTTGGCCCACCCGGTCCACCGCGAGTTGCTCGCCGCCCGGTAGCAGATAGCGCAGCGCCAGGATGCGGCCGTCGGAATCGGTCTGGATGCGCAGCGCCTTGCCGGGGCGCAGCTGATAGAGCGCTCGCGCCCGCGCATCGGTGTGGAAGTAGCGCAACGCGGCGGAGTCGTTTGCGCCGAGTCGCGCCAGCAGCGCTCCCAGCGTATCACCGCGCCTGATCCGCTCCTCGCGCCAGTACCCGTCCTCCGCGAGGGAGGGCGCGAGCGCCGGCAACGTCAGCTCGCGCACCACGCGCTGCGTCGCGATCGTCTCCAGCGTCGTGTCCGGGCTCAAGCCGAACGCCGCGACCACGCCCACTGCCATCAGCGCCGCGACGGCAGCGAAGCGCCCCAGCGGCCACCGTCTCGCTGAGGCCAAGACGCTTTGCGGTAACATTGCGAACTTCCGCAGCAACCTTTGCTCCACTCGTCGTTCACTTTCTGCGGCCGCGCCCGCGCGGTCGAGGGGATTGTAGCAGAAGCACTGGCCGCACCATGAGATCCGACATCGAGCAGCAGCTCGCCGTGTTCAAGCGAGGCGCAGACGAATTGATCGTCGAGGCGGAGCTCGCCGAGAAACTCGGGCGCGGTCGTCCGCTGCGAATCAAGGAAGGGTTCGATCCCACACGCCCCGACCTGCACCTGGGGCATACGGTGCAGTTCAACAAGCTCAGACAACTGCAGGACCTCGGCCACCACATCATCTTCCTCATCGGCGATTTCACGGGAATGATCGGCGACCCTACGGGGCGCAACGTCACGCGCCCGCCGCTCAACCGCGAGGAGCTCGACGCCAATGCGCGAACTTACACCGATCAGGTGTTCCTCATCCTCGACCGCGAGAAGACCGAGGTCGCATTCAACTCCAAGTGGCTGCAGGCTCTGGGCGCCGACGGAATGATCCGGTTGGCAGGCAAATACACCGTTGCGCGCATGCTCGAGCGCGAGGACTTCGCCACGCGTTACCGCGAAGGCCAGCCGATCGCGGTGCACGAGTTCCTTTATCCGCTGGCTCAGGGCTACGATTCGGTCGCGCTCAAGGCGGACGTCGAACTGGGCGGGACCGACCAGAAGTTCAATCTGCTCGTGGGCCGCGAGCTGCAGCGGCACTACGGTCAGGAGCCGCAGTGCATCCTCACCCTGCCGCTGCTCGAGGGGCTCGACGGCGTGAACAAGATGTCGAAGTCGCTCGATAACTACGTGGGCATAACAGAGCCGCCGGGCGAGATGTTCGGCAAGCTGATGTCGATCTCGGACGATCTCATGTGGCGTTACTACGAGCTGCTGTCGTTTTGCCCCATGCAGAAGATCGCGGTGCTAAAGCGCGAGTGCGCCGAGGGTCGCAACCCGCGCGACGCGAAGGTGATGCTTGCGCAGGAGATCGTTGCGCGGTTCCACTCCCCGAAGGCGGCAGAAGCGGCACTGGCCGCATTCGAGGCGCGCTTCCGCGACCATGCGCTTCCCGAAAGCATGCCCGAGCTGACGCTGCACACCGACGGTAACGGACTCCCGGTCTCGCAGCTCGCCAAGCGCGCAGGGCTGGTCGACTCCACGTCCGAGGCGCTCCGACTGATCGCTCAACGCGGCCTGAGAATCGACGGCGAGGTGGTAACCGACAAGGCCCTGACCGTCGCGCCAGGGACGACCGTCGTGGTGCAGGCCGGCAAGCGCAAGTTCGCGCGCGTCACGCTGCGCTGATCGCCGCGGCGTCGCAGCGCGTCAGCGGCCGAGTCCCGCGTTCCCGCCGACGCCTTCGAGCCTCGGCGAGTCGATCGCGAGAGGCGCTACCACCTTGCGCCCCTGCAGGTGGCGAGCGATCACATCCCAGATCGCTTCTCCGCCCGCAGCCCGCGCAGCGTCGGAAACCGGGGCCCAGCCGGCAACCTTGTATTTCCGGTCCGCTTCGAGCGGCTTGCCGGCGAGCGTAAGGCGGGATATCCGCTCGCCCATCCGCGCGCCGGGATCGCAGGTGTAGCGGAGACCGCCGACCCGGACCATGTCGCCGCCCTGCTGATAGTACGGGTCCGGGTTGAAGAGGTTGTCGGCGACGTCTTCCAGGATCGCCTTGATGGTCTCCCCGGAGAGCTCGCTGACCGTGACGTAGGGATACGTGATCGCCGTCTGGTTAAGGAGTTGCTCCATGTCGATGGCCTCTCCCGGGAGGAGCGTCGGGCCGAAGCGGAAACCGGGCGAAAGGGCGATCTCGGCGTTTTTCTCCGCCATCAGGCCGTCGAGGATCAGCTGATCGAAGCTGCCGTTGAAGTTGCCGCGGCGATAGAGGAGCACGTCGCTCGCGGCGAGTCGCTCTCCGAGGCGCTGGCGATACGGCGCGCGCAGCCTCGCGATCAGCGCAGCCATGTCGTGGTCCTCGGGCAGCAAGTTCGAGAACACCGGCAGCAGCTTGTAGCGAAAAGCCTCGATGGTCCCGCCCTTGACCTCGAAGTCGAGCACCCCCAGAAACTTGCCGTTGCACCCCGCGTTGGTGACGATCGTCTTTCCGCCGCGATTGTCGACGAGCGACGGCCGCGGCATGCCGTCGTGCGTGTGGCCGCCGAGGATCGCGTCGATGCCGCTGACTCGCGATGCGAGCTTCAGATCGACGTCCATGCCGTTGTGAGAGAGCAGCACGACCACTTTGGCGCCCTTGGCGCGGACCTCCTCGACGATTCGCTGCAATCCCTCTTCGCGGATGCCGAACGTCCAATCGGGCACGAAATAGCGCGGATGGGCGATCGGCGTGTAGGGGAACGCCTGGCCGACCACCGCGACCGGAACTCCGTTCTGTTCGCGCAGGGAGTACGCGGGGAACACGGCGTCGCCGAAGTCGGCGGTGCGAACGTTCTGCGCGATGAACTCGACATGGCCCTTGAGCGCGGCGACGAGCTCCTGCACCCGCTCCGCGCCGTAGGTGAATTCCCAGTGCGCCGTCATGACGTCGACGCCGAGCTGCTTCGTCACCTCGACCATGTCGCCGCCGCGCGTCCAGAGCGCGGTCGCCGATCCCTGCCAGGTGTCTCCGCCGTCGAGAAGCAGCGCGTCCGGACGTTCCGCCCGCAGCCGCTTGACCAGGGTAGCGAGGTGCGCGAAGCCCCCGAGCTTGCCGTAGGTCCGCGCCGCCTGTGCGAAGTCGAGGTACGTGAAGGCATACGACTCGCGCGTTCGGGCCTCGAGAGCGAAATGCCGGAGGAACGCCTCGCCGACGAGATGGGGCGGCTTGCCGGCGGCGTCGCCTACGCCGAGATTGACGCTCGGCTCGCGGTAGTAGCCGGGAAGGAGCTGCGCGTGGCAATCCGTGAAATGGAGCAGATGGACGTTGCCGAAGCGCGGCAGTGCGTAGAAGGCATCAGCGCCGGCCCGCGCCTTTGCCCCCTCGCAAGCGAGCGGCAACCCTGCCGCCGATGCCGCCGCGAGAACTCGTAGGAAGTCGCGGCGCTTCATGCCGGAGCCGCCCCGCGCGCGGCGGCGTGAGTCACTGGTTGACCGGCGACGCGGGGTCCAGCAGCAGCGCCGTGAGGTCCCTGATCTGCTGCTCGCTGAGAATGCCCTTGTAACCGAAGCGCGGCATGTTGCTGCAGGCGACGAATGCCTCGGAGTTGTAGATCTTGCCGAACGTGTAGCGCTGGACTTCCGCGCCGGCGCCGTGCGACTTGCCGTAGAGATAGAGGCTGGGGCCGATGGTGCCGAAGGCAAGCTCGGCCTTGGACAGCTGGTGGCACGCATAACAGTTGCCGCCGACCGGGCCGCCGGGATCGTCGGAGAACTGCTTGCCCCTGCCCTCCTGCGCGAGCTTCTCGCCGTTCTTCCAGTCGCCGAGAACTTTTCCGTCCACCGGATAGCGGATGGTGGCGAGATTGGCCTGTTCGAGGGCGGCAGCCGTTTCCTTCGCAAGCGGCTTGCCGCCCGCCGCGCTGCAAGTCCGCTGCGTCTCGTCCTGTTCGAGGCGGTCCAGGCCGGCTTGTCCGGCGGGCTTGAACGAGCTCTTCAGCGCTGCCGTTGCCTGTTCGGCGAGCTCCTGATCGCCCGGGGTCGTCGCGCAGCCGGTGACGAGCAGCGCCAACGCCAGCCCCCGAAGCCGGCGGCCGGTCGTCGTCGCGCGCTCAGCGCTTGATCGCGGGGGCATCGAAGGGCGCACCGTTGGCGTTGCGCGCGAGGAACATCGTCAGCGCGACCGCCGCGTCGGAGCCGAAGATCAGCTCGGGAAAGCGCTGCTGGCGGAAGCAGTCGTACAGCCGCCACTCGAAAGTTCGTAGCTCTCCCTGCGATACGCGATAGGCAGGCCAGGTCGTGTATGCGCGCTGCGCCCCTGCCGCCGTCATCAGGTTGGGCAGGTCCTGCAGGCGGATGCGCTTGCCTTCGTCGCCATGGCAGGTCGCGCAGGCGAAGTCGTGGGTCCCGCCGCGGAAATAGAACAGCTTCTCTCCGACGCGGTACGCCTCGACCTCCTTGGGATGCGCGAGCGGCACGTTCATCCGCACGCCGCGGGACTCCGAGGCAACATAGGCGGCCAGGGCCTCGAGGTCGGATTTCTTGTCGTTGCCGGAGCCGAACGGGTTCCGCCTGGCCTCTGCCTCGCTGTAGCCCTGCAGCTGCACCATGCACCACACGAGCCGCGTTTCGAGATCCATGACGCGGTCGGCGTCGGCGAAATAGCGGGGCAGCCCGGCGTAGGCGCCGTGCACGACCCCGAGGCCCTGGCCGAGGTCGCAGCGCTCGAAGCTCGCCTGCTTCGGGCCGTGTTTCTGGCGCCACAGATCCGCGCCACGCGCCTCCCAGAGCTCCGCGGGGTTGCCCTCCTGAAGGGCGGCGCGGTATTTCGCGATTTCCTCGCCGACCGACCGCTGTTGCGCGGCGAGTGGCGCGGCCACGGCCGCTATGAGGACAGCGAGGAGTGCGCGCAGCTTGGTGCGGCCTCGCCCGGCCGCGGAAGCATCAGCCGATGATCGCCTCATCGGTGCGCTGGTCGCCCCGGTTGTCCACCCAGTGGATGACGATCCTGTCGCCCTTCGCCCCACCCTTGAACTTGAACGACAGGAACGGATTTTTCGCCACTGCGGGCCCCCATTGCGCGGAGAGCACGGTCTTGCCGTTCCAGGTCACGCTCACGTTCTGGATGAACCAGGCCGGGATCGTCTGCCCCTGCGCATCCTTGCGCTGGCCCGTTTCCATCTCGTGATTCATCAGCACCTTCACCTCGGTGCTGTCGCCGACGAGGCTCCCGCGAATCTTCATCGGCTCGCTCATGTCAGCCCCCGCATCCGCCGAGCGTCACCTTGATTTCCTTGGAGGCGACGTAATACCGGCCGTCCGCCTTCACCAGCGCATAGACGTTGGAGGTCTGCGCCATCTTCACGCGCGTGGAGATCGCGGCTTCCGTGCCCGGGGCGATGTCGAAGACGGCGGCGAGGGTGTTGGGGTTCTTCTCGATCAGGATGGCGATCGCTTCGGTCTTCGGCAATGCGCTCGCGACGCCAATCGGAACCACGGCACCGTTTTCGGCGATCTCGGGAGTCTGCACGAAGGCGATTTCCTTGCTCTGGGCGGGCTCGCCGGCGCCGAGTCCCTTGAGGGCTTCGTCGAGGTTGCGCCCATCGAACGCCGACTTGTTCCATCCCTCGGCTCGGGCGTCCTCCGGCTTGATCCACCCCGCGGCCACGGCCAGCGCGAGGAGCGTCGCCCGGCCTCCGGATATCAATACCGCCCTGCGTGTGTCATCCATGCGCAAACCCCTGTCAGCGCATTCTAGCAGGCCGGGCGGAAAGCGCGCCGCCGTGCGCGGAACGCGCCCGGTCAACGGTATCGACGCAGAGCGGCTTCAGTGAATCGTGGCGTGCGAGAGGAAGCGCAGCACGGCGCCCGACTTCAGGCGGAAAAGGCCGTCGCCGAGATACGCTGCGTCATCGAGCTCGTCGCGCGTGAACTCGACCTCGGTGTTCCCAAGCTTGAGCTCCATGACCACGTCGTCAGCTACGGTCGACTCGTCGGGCACGCACAGATACTCGGTCTCGAACACGATCCCGTTGACCTGCACGAAATCCGCATCGCGCATCGCTTCCGCAAGCGGTGGGTAGCCAATGCTCATCTGTGCTGTCCAGGCGCCTTCGACATGAGCGCTGTCACAGTTAGATGCGGGCGTAAACGCCTCCGTTCAATGGGCGTGTCGGACGGCCGCCGACGCCGGCGGGAAACCGCTTCTAGGGAGCCGCGACGAGCTCGCGCACGAAATTGGGCAACGCGAACGCGGCGCGGTGCATGTCCCCGTTGTAGTACTGCAGATCGCGGATGCGCCGTTGCGCGATTCGGCGATCCACCTCGAGCGGGGTGAGGTACGACGGGTTGAGCGTCGCCGAGGCGCAGGCCATCATCCACAGTCCGCCATAGAGGGGAATCGGCACGAGGTAGGGCACAACGGTCGCGAAGGCGGCGCGCAGGCTCGCCATCCCGGCGCGGATGCGATCCGGGTGCGCAACAGGCGACGCGATGTGCAGCGTCATCGCGCCGGTGGGGTTGAGCCTGCCCGCGCAGGCGCGATAGAAGTCGGCCGTGTACAGCGGCTCCGAGGGGCCGCCCGGGTCGGTCAGATCGAGCACGATGAGGTCGTAGGTTCCGCTGGTGCTGCGTACGAAGGCGAGGCCATCCTCCACTTTGATGTCGAGGCGCGGGTTGCTGAGCGCGCCGCGGTGGACGACATCCAGGTACTTGCGCGATATGTCGATGACGGCGAGATCGATCTCGACCAGCGTTACCGCTTTCATCGTCGGGTACTTCAGCAGCTCCTCGGCCGAGCCGCCGTCGCCGCCGCCGACGATCAGCGCCGTCTCGGGCGCCGGGTGGGCGATCGCCGCCGTGTGGACGAGATTCTCGTGGTAGAAGAATTCGTCCTTCTCCGAGGTCATGAAATGACCGTCGAGGCGGAACAGCTTGCCGAACGGAATCGTGTCGTGGACCTCGACCGACTGGAACGGCGACTGAAAACGCTCGAACTGGCGTGTCGAGCGAACGAAAAATCCTGTCTCTTCGGTCAGGTATTCAGTAAGCAGTCCAGGCTGGATGTCTCCGGCACCCTTGCCTTCAGGCATCGCGTCCCCCGCGATGGATCGCCTGGAACTTCATGCGCTGCGGGCGCAGCGCGTCCTGAATCGTGCGGAACAGCCGCTCCGCCTTGGCGGTGTTGTCGGTCGTGTAGTTGCACACGTACACGTCGATGGTCACGAAGCCGTGCTCGGGCCAGGTATGGATCGCGAGGTGGGATTCGGCGAGCAGCACGGTGCCGGTCACACCCTGCGGCTCGAACTGGAAGAAGCGATCGCCGACGATCGTCATCCCCGACGCTTCGCTAAGCTTGAGACAAAGCTTGCGCAGCGCCTCCGAGCGGGTCATCTCCGGCGCATCGGCCGGGCAGCCATACCATTCTCCGAGCAGATGAATGCCGTCCACTTTTCTTCTCCCCCAGAGCCACGGCAAATATTGCAGGCCGGTTAAATCAAATATTATTGCCCAAAATCGGTGCCTGGGCGATAATTTTAACGCTTCGCGGCAGCAATACGCAGCCCGCGCAGCCAGGCAGCCGAGCAGCGCCGGCCGCGCCCCGACTCCTCCGCTTCCAGGACGATGACCGCTCCGTTGACCGCGCCCGATCGCGCGCCCGCTCCGCTGCCGGGAGGCGCCGCTGACACGCCGCTGCTCGCCAACGCGCTGCGCGCCCTGGCCATGGATGCGGTGCAGGCGGCGAATTCCGGGCATCCCGGGATGCCGATGGGCATGGCGGAGATCGCGGTGGCGCTCTGGCAACGCCACCTGCGTCACAACCCGGCGAATCCGCACTGGGCTGATCGCGACCGGTTCGTCCTGTCCAACGGCCATGGCTCGATGCTGCAATACGCGCTGCTGCATCTCACGGGCTACGCGCTGCCGCTCGAAGAGCTGAAGCGTTTCCGCCAGCTGCACTCGAAAACGCCTGGACACCCCGAGGTCGGCGTCACGCCGGGCGTGGAGACGACGACCGGACCGCTCGGGCAAGGGCTCGCCAACGCGGTCGGGATGGCGCTCGCCGAGCGGCTGCTCGCCGCCCGGTTCAACCGCCCGGGACATGCGATCGTCGACCATCGCTGCTATGCGTTCGTCGGCGACGGCTGCCTGATGGAGGGCATTTCCCACGAGGCTTGCTCGCTCGCCGGCACGCTGGCGCTTGCCAAGCTGACGGTGTTCTACGACGACAACGGGATCTCGATCGACGGCGAGACGAAGGGCTGGTTCACCGACGACACGCCGCGGCGGTTCGCCGCCTATGGCTGGCACGTCATTCCGGACGTCGACGGGCACGACGTCGAGGCCGTGGACCGAGCGATCCGCGCGGCGCAGGCGATAGCGAACAAGCCCACGCTCATCGTTTGCAAGACGATCATCGGCAAGGGCTCGCCGAACCGGGCCGGCACCGAGCTGGCGCACGGGCAGGCGCTGGGCGAGAGCGAAGTCGCGCTCACGCGCGACGCGCTCGGCTGGCACTATCCGCCGTTCGACATTCCGCAGGCCGTCTATGAAGGCTGGGATGCTCGCGAGCGCGGAAGCCGCCTCGAGGGCGACTGGGCCGCTCGCTTTGCCGCCTACAAGGCGGCCCATCCCGAGCTTGCGGACGAGTTCGAGCGCCGGATCGCCGGCGCTCTGCCGGATGGATTCGGACAGCGGGTGGAGGCATTCGTCCGCGGCCAAGCCGCGAAGGCAGAATCGATCGCCACGCGGAAGGCCTCGCAGCAGGCGCTGGAGGGGTTGGCGCCGGCGCTGCCGGAGTTGATCGGGGGTGCAGCCGATCTGACCGGCTCGGTGCTTACGACCTGGTCCGGGAGCAAGACCGTGACCGCGACCGAGCCGGGCAATTACGTCTACTTCGGTGTGCGCGAATTCGCCATGACAGCGATCGCCAGCGGCTTGTCGCTGCATGGCGGGTTCATCCCGTACGTGGGGACTTTCCTAACCTTCTCAGACTACGCAAGAAACGCGGTGCGCCTGGCCGCGCTGATGCGAATCCGTACAATCTTGGTCTACACGCACGACTCCATCGGGCTGGGCGAGGACGGGCCCACGCATCAGCCGATCGAGCATGCCGCCGCGCTGCGGCTCATTCCGAACCTGGAGCTCTGGCGCCCGTGCGACACCGTCGAATCGGCGGTGGCGTGGGCGCGCGCAATCGAGCGCACCGACGGCCCGACCTGCCTGCTATTCACCCGGCAGAACGTGCCGTTCCAGAAGCGCGACGAAGCGCAGATGGCGGCGATCCGCCGCGGGGCCTACGTTCTCGCCGACTGGGGCGACATGCCAGGCGAACGGACGGTCATCATCGCCACCGGCTCGGAGGTCGGCCTGGCGGTGGCCGCGCGGGCCGAGCTCGCGAAGCAGGGCTTTGCGACGCGGGTGGTCTCCATGCCCTGCACGAGCGTCTTCGATCACCAGGACGAGGCGTATCGGGTCGGCGTGCTGCCGGCGGGCGTGCCGCGGGTGGCGGTCGAGGCCGGCGTCAGCGACTACTGGCGCAAGTACGTCGGCCTCGAGGGCGCCGTGGTCGGCATCGACCGCTTCGGCGAATCGGCGCCCGCCGCAGCCCTGTTCAAGCACTTCGGCTTTACCGTCGACAATGTCGTCGCCACGGTGAGGCGCTGTCACAAAGGAGCCAGCGCATGACTCTGAAAGTCGCGATCAACGGTTACGGTCGCATCGGGCGCAACGTACTGCGCGCGCACTACGAGGGCGGGAAGAAGCACGATCTCGCGTTCGTCGCGATCAACGACCTCGGCAGCCCGGAGACCAACGCGCATCTGACGCGCTACGACACGGTGCATGGAAAGTTTCCCGGCACGGTCGAAGTCGACGGCGACGCGATGGTCGTCAGCGGCGAACGCATCAAGGTGCTCGCGGTGCGCAACCCCGCCGAGCTGCCGTGGAAAGCGCTCGGCGTGGACGTCGTCCTCGAGTGCACGGGGTTGTTCACAACCAAGGAGAAGGCATCCGCCCACCTGCGAGCCGGCGCGAAGAAAGTCATCATCTCCGCGCCCGGCGGCAAGGACGTCGACGCCACCGTTGTGTACGGCGTGAACCACGACATGCTCAAGACCGCCCACACCGTGATCTCGAACGCGTCGTGCACCACCAACTGCCTCGCCCCCCTGGTCAAGCCGCTGCACGAGAAGATCGGCGTCATCAACGGGCTGATGACGACCGTACACGCCTATACCAATGATCAGGTGCTGACCGACGTCTACCACGAGGATCTGCGCCGGGCGCGCTCGGCGACGATGAGCATGATCCCCACCAAGACCGGAGCGGCGGCCGCAGTCGGGCTGGTCCTGCCGGAACTCAACGGAAAGCTCGACGGTTACGCGATCCGGGTGCCGACGATCAACGTCTCGATCGTGGACCTCTCGTTCGTCGCGGCGCGCGACACAACGGTCGAAGAAGTCAACGCGATCATGAAGGCGGCGTCGGAGTCGGGCCCGCTCGCCGGGCTGCTCGGCTATAGCAAGGCGCCGCTGGTTTCGGTCGATTTCAATCACGACGCCCGCTCCTCGGTCTTCGACGCCACGCTGACCAAGGTCTCCGGCCGGCTGGTGAAGGTCTCCTCCTGGTACGACAATGAATGGGGCTTCTCCAACCGGATGCTGGACACGACGGTCGCGCTGATGGCGGCCCGCTAGTTGCCCCGGGATATGAACCCATTCACCGCCCATCCCGCCTCGGTCGGCGAGACCTACCAACAGCATTTCGGCTTCGCGCTCGCGTTCGGTGTCCGGATGACGCTGGGCGGGCTCGCCGCGATCGTGCATGCCGTGTTCCCGTTCGCGTTCATCACCACGGCGAGCCGCGCCCTCGAGGATCTCAGTGCCCGGCGCGACCGCGCCCGGCCTGGGACCGCGAAAGCATAGATGCGGCGCCACGGCCCATGACGAGATTCAAGCGCATGGCCGACTGCGAGCTCGCGGGGAGACGCGTGTTCATCCGCGCGGACCTCAACGTTCCGCAGGACGCGCGCGGAGCGGTCACCGACGACACGCGCATCCGGGCCTCCGTGCCGGGCATGCGCGACGCTCTGGCACGAGGCGCCGCGGTGATGGTCACTTCCCACCTGGGGCGGCCCGCCGAGGGGCAATTCAGCGCCGCCGATTCGCTCGCGCCGGTCGCCAGGCGGCTGGGCGAGCTGCTCTCGCGCGACGTGCCGCTCGTCAGGGACTGGGTCGACGGGGGCGCATGGCACGCCGAGCTGCGGCCCGGCGAGCTGCTGCTGCTTGAGAACTGCCGCTTCAACAAGGGCGAAAAGAAAGACGACGACGCGCTCGCGCGGAAGATGGCCCGGCTGTGCGACGTCTACGTTA
>Ga0187777_10001641_pt1 | contig 14537 bp, 10 predicted proteins | sample 1015_Q2_SP5_10_M_FD_132416 | JGI IMG/M metagenome (GOLD analysis project Ga0187777, IMG submission 132416) | Tropical peat soil microbial communities from peatlands in Department of Meta, Colombia - 1015_Q2_SP5_10_MG | ecosystem: Environmental > Terrestrial > Soil > Wetlands > Peat | place...
ACGGGTATGTGACCTACTTCCTCGGGCAGTTCCCGGTGGTTGCGACCTATCTTGGCGGCTCCGCCTTCGATCCGAAGCTTGCGAACGTCGACGGCACGCTGCGCGATTACTCGGCGTCGGCGCTGCAGAAGGAGGACGCGCGGCTCGCTGAGTTCCGTGCGCGCTTCTCGGCACTGCCCCCGGCGGGACTTTCAGCGCCGCGCCGTATCGACCGCTCGGTGGCGCTCGCCGAGATCGCATTCCTCCTCCATGAGCATCAGCTGCGACGCTACCAGCAGCGCTCGCTCGACTCGTACGTCGATGAACCCTTCCGCGGCGTCGACTGGCAGATCCAGGGGATGACGCCGCAGGGCGCGGCTCTTGGGACAGACGCCGAATGGGGCGCGGTGATCGCGCGCGTACGCGCGGTGCCCGCCTACCTCGCCACCGCCGAGCGGCAGCTCGGCGCCGGAGTCGCCGCCCACAACACGCCCGACTGGCGGGTGCTCACCGGGTACGGTCTTGAGAGCACCGGGGCCGATGCCGACTACTTCAGCAAGACGCTGCCGCAGCTTGCCGCGACCAATATTCCCCCCGCGCACCGCGAGGCGATGCTCCATGATCTTCAGACCGCCGGGAACGATGCCGCTGCGGCTTACCGGCACCTGCGCGATTTCATCGCCAGCACGTTTTTCGAGAACCCCCGTGCCGAGGGTCGCGCGGCGCTCAAAGAGCCCTATCGGGCCGATCACTTCGCTTTCGGCGAGGCCGAGTACGACTGGGCACTGCACAACAATCTGCGCCTGAGGGGCAGCACCGCCGCGGAACTTTTCAACTCTTCCTGGCAGGTGGTGGAGACCACGCGCGCGCAGATGGTGACGCTCGCGCAGCAGATCGCGGCCAGCCACAACTGGGCGACCCCCGGCGGCCCGAAGACCGTGCGCGCGGTGTTCGAGCAGCTCACTCAAAACGCCCCGCGCAACGACGAAGAGATGGTCGAGGGCTATCGCCGCACCGGGCAGCGGATCGTCGAGTACGCGCGCACCACCAAGCTCTTCGAAGTGCCCGCCGACTACCGGCTCGACGTCACGGTGACCCCGCCGCCATTGCGCTCCTCGATCGAGGGGGCGGCTTACTACCCGGCACCGCCCTTTAAGAAGACGGGCGTTGGCCGCTTCTACGTGACACCCACCGGCGATGATCTCGCGCAGCTGCGCGAGGAGCATAACTACGCGGCCATGCCCGATCTCGCCGCGCACGAGGGATTCCCAGGGCACGACTGGCACTACAAGGTCATGACGCAATACCGCGAGCAGATCTCACCCGTGCGCTGGCTGACGCCGGGCGCCGTGGAGGACTCCTCGTCGATGTGGCAGGACTCGATGGCGGCTGAGGGCTGGGCGCTGTACTCGGAAGCGCTGCTCGCCGAACCCCAACAGGGCGCCGCCGAGGGCTTCTACACGCCCGAGGAGCGTCTCTATCAGCTGCGCGGGAAACTCTACCGCGACTTACGCGTGCGGATTGACACCGGGATCCACACCGGGCGCATTCCTTTTGATGATGCGGTGACGCTCTTTTCGGAGGTGGTGGATTTCCTGCCCGGCTCCTGTCAGGACCCGCAGGCGCTCAAACTCGACGCCAAGCAGGCGAGTTGCAAAGAAGCGCGCGGGGCGATCACGCGCTACTCGCGCTGGCCGACCCAGGCCATTACCTACCGGCTTGGCAAGGAGCAGATCCTCGCGCTGCGCAAGCACGCGCAGCAGGCGCTCGGTGCGCGCTTCTCCGCCGAGCATTTCCATCTCGAATTCATGAAACAAGGCACGATCCCCGCGGGTTATTTCGGCGAGGAGCTGCTGCGCGCACTGCGCGCCACACCGTGAACGCGCGCAGTTGCGCGCGGGGTTAGTTCAGGCCGTAAGCGGCTGGCAGAAGAAGAGGTGGGCGGGCAGCACGTTGAGCGGCTCGAAGCGCCGTACGACATAGCCGAAGATCCGCTTCAGGTCCTCGAGCACTCGCGTGGAGAACTGGTAGACGAGGAACGCGCCGCCAGGTTCGAGCGCATCGGCGGTGCTGCGCAGGATGCGCTCGCGCAGCGGGGGCGCGATCGTGCTGAAGGGAATCCCGGAGATGATGTAATCGGCGCGGGCGTGGCCAAAACGGCGCAGTACCTGCGCGACCCCCTCCGCGGAGCCCTTGACCACCTGCAGGCGCGGGTCGGTGATTGCGCTGCGAAGATATTCCACGAAGTCCGGGTTCATTTCGATCGCGATGAGTTCGGCATCCTTGCGCATGCGCCGCAGGATCTCGGCGGTGATGCCGCCCACACCCGGCCCGTACTCGACGATCACGCGTGCGCGGGCAAAGTCGATGGGCTCGAGGAGCTGGCGGATGAGGAAACGTGAGCTCGGCACGATCGAGCCGAGCATGAGCGGGTGGCGGAAGAAGTTGCGCGCAAAAAGCAGCCGGTCAGTCTTGGTTGTCCCGCGCGCTGGCTGGTTCTTATCTTTTTGCACGTTACGTCTCGCGTGGCCTGCGCCCGGTACCCTCTATAGCAATAAACCGCTGCGGTTACCACTCGCGCGGCGTCCCCGGGAGCGTCCTTTCACCCCCCGGACCGCCGCGCCGGGTAGCCGAGTTTGCACAACTCGGCGACGAGGGTGTCGCGGTGATCGCCCTGAATTTCGATCACACCATTGCGCACCGTACCGCCCGCACCGCAGAGCTTCTTGAGCCGGCTCGCGAGCTCAGCGAGCTGCGCTTCCTCAAGTGGCAGCCCGCTAATAACCGACACCGCCTTACCGCCGCGCCCGCCCACCTCGCGCCCAACGCGTATGCGCGAGAGGCCGTCAGTGACCGGGCGCGACCCCTGTGGGTGCGCCGCTGCGCGCCGCTGCGCGGCATCGCGCAGCACCACGCCGCGGAAAGTCGCTCTCGTCTTCATGCGTAGTGTTACCCCCCTGAGGCGACTACAATCCTGCCTAACTCAGCCGCGGCACCGCAAATCCGCACCGAACCGCCCCAAGAGATAGCGCCATGAGCCCACGGTCACGCCTGCATGTGCCCGAACCTCCCGCCCGCCCCGGACAGGAGCCGGACTTCAGCTACGTGCAGATCTCGCCCGCGGGCGCCGTGAATCGTCCGGACGTGACGCTCTCGGTGCGCGAGATCGAGAACCTCGCCCTCGAAATGGTGCGCGTTCTGGGCGATGACCATCGCGCGGTCGGTCCCTGGAACCCACACCTCGAGCCACAGGAACTGCAGGTCGCGCTGCGTCACATGCTGCTCACCCGGCTCTTCGATGATCGCATGCAGAAGATCCAGCGCCAGGGGCGCATCTCCTTTTATATCAAGTCGACAGGGGAGGAGGCGGTCGCGGTCGCGGCCGGCATGGCCCTGCAGCCGACCGATATGCTCTTTCCCTCCTATCGGCAGCAGGGACTGCAGGTCGTGCGTGGCCGCAATCTCGTCGATCTGATGTGTCAGTGCCTCTCCAACACCCGCGACATGTGCAAGGGCCGGCAGATGCCGATCATGTACCACTGGGGGAGCGGCAACATCTTCTCGATCTCCGGCAACCTCGCCACGCAATTTCCGCAGGCCGTCGGTTGGGCGATGGCCGCGGCGATCAAGGGCGAGGATCGCATCGCCGCGAGCTGGATCGGCGAAGGCTCGAGCGCGGAGGCGGACTTTCACTACGCGATGACCTTCGCCGCGGTCTACCAGGCGCCGGTGATTCTGAATCTCGTCAACAACCAGTGGGCGATCTCCACCTTCCAGGGTTTCGCGGGCGGTGAGCACAAGACGTTCGCGCAGCGCGGTCCGGGTTATGGAATTCCGGGCATCCGCGTCGACGGCAACGACTTTCTCGCGGTCTATGCGGTGACCGAGTGGGCGGCGCAGCGCGCGCGTCAAAGCATCGGCCCGACGCTCATCGAGCTCGTCACCTACCGCGCCGGGGCGCACTCGACGAGCGACGATCCGTCGCGTTACCGGCCCAAAGAGGAATGGCGGGCGTGGCCGCTCGGGGATCCGATCGCGCGCCTCAAAGAGCACCTCATCGTGCTCGGGGAATGGTCGGAGGCGCGGCACACTGCGCTCGAGAAGGAGCTTGAAGCGTATGTGAACGGCTGCTGGAAGGAGGCGGAGAGTTACGGCACGCTCACCGGCGGCCCGGCGCTCGACCCCCTGTCGATGTTCGAAGACGTGTTCAAGGAGATGCCGCCGAATCTCGTGCGCGAGCGCGAGGAACTGCGCGCGCTCAAGAGCGCAGCAGCGCGCGAGCACGAGGCGGCTGAGCCCGCGCAGAAGAAGGGTTGAGAGCATGGCGCGCATGAACATGGTCCAGGCGCTCAACTCCGCGATGGACGTGATGCTCGAGCGTGATCCGCGCGTGGTCATCCTCGGCGAGGATATCGGTTACTTCGGCGGCGTGTTCCGCGTCACCGAGGGACTGCAGCGCAAGTACGGCGAGCAGCGCGTACTCGATACGCCCATCGCCGAGGGCGGGATCATCGCCACCGCGATCGGCATGGGCGTGAACGGCCTAAAACCGGTTGCCGAGATCCAGTTCGCCGACTACATCTACCCCGGCTATGACCAGGTCGTGAGCGAGCTCGCGCGATTGCGCTACCGCTCGGCCGGGGACTTTTCTGCGCCGGTGACGATTCGCACGCCCTGCGGCGGCGGCATCCGCGGCGGCCAGACGCACTCGCAGAGTCCGGAAGCGATCTTCGCGCACGTGTGCGGCATCAAGGTGGTGATGCCCTCAAACCCCTACGACGCCAAGGGCCTGCTCATCAGCTGCATCGAGGGCGACGACCCGGTGGTGTTTTTCGAGCCCAAGCGCATCTACAACGGGCCCTTCGATGGCGAACCCGACAAGCCCGCCGTGCCTTGGAGCACGCACCCGCGCGGGGAGGTTCCCGAGGGCCACTACACCGTGCCGCTCGGGAGCGCCGCAGTGGTGCGCGAGGGGCGGGACGTGAGCGTGCTCGCTTACGGCACCATGGTGCACGTCGCACAGACCGCGGTGCGGCTCGCAGGCGTGGACGCGGAAATCGTCGATGTGCGCACCATGGCCCCACTCGATGTAGATACGATCGCGACCTCGGTGTGCAAGACCGGGCGTTGCGTCGTCGTGCACGAGGCGACGCGCTTTGGCGGTTACGGCGCGGAGCTCGTCGCTACGGTGCAAGAGCATTGCTTTTGGAATCTCGAGGCACCGGTGCTGCGCGTCACGGGCTGGGACACCCCCTATCCGCATGCGTTCGAATGGGATTACTTTCCGGGTCCCGCGCGTATTGCCGGGGCGCTCAAGCAGGTGCTGGAGGCGTCATGAGCAAGTACGTCTTCAAGCTGCCCGATCTCGGTGAAGGCACGGTCGAGGCGGAAATCATCAACTGGCGCGTGAAGCCGGGCGATACCGTCGCCGAAGACGACGTGGTGGTCGAGATGATGACCGAGAAGGCGGCGGTGGAAGTGCCCTCTCCGGTCGCGGGGCGCGTGGTTTCGACGAGCGGCGCGCCCGGCGACACGGTACCGGTCGGCTCGGAGCTCATCGTATTCGAGACGCAGCCGGCGGCGGGCGCCGCAGCTCAGGCCTCCTCGACGCTCGCGGCTCTTGCACCCGTCGCGCCGCTCGCAGCGATGGCGGCACCGACACCCCGCGCTGCCGCGGCCGGCAACGGCGCCGGCGCACTGCAGATCACGGCGGAGAGTGCGCGCGATGTGCGCGTGGCAACTTCACCGGCGATCCGTCGCCGCGCGCACGAAGCGGGTATCGATCTCAAACAGGTCGCCGGATCGGGGCCAAACGGTCGCATCGTGGCGCAGGATCTCGAGGCGTACGTGGCGCGGCGCGGACAGCCACCGACACCCCTGCGCACTGGACCAAAGGTGGTCCCGGCGCTCGCCCGACCCGCGGAACCGCGCAGCATACCGAGCGGCGCCACCGAGGAGATCAAGGTCATCGGATTGCGCCGTCTGATCGCGCAGCGCATGAGCGAGGCAAAGCGCAACATCCCGCACTTTGCCTACGTGGAAGAAGTCGATGTCACCGAGCTCGAGTCCTTGCGCCGCCACCTGAACGACAAACTGCCCCAGGGCACGCCGTCCCTCACGTATCTCCCGTTCCTCGGACTCGCGCTCGTGCGCGTGCTCAAGGACTTTCCGCAGTGCAACGCACACTACGACGCCGAACGTGGCGTGATCGTGCGCTATCGAGCCGTGCATCTCGGGATCGCCACGCAGACGCCCGATGGGCTCAAGGTGCCGGTGGTGCACGATGCGCAGGGGCGCACGCTCTTTGAGCTCGCCGCGGAGATGCGCCGGGTGAGTGAGGCGGCGCGCACCAACAAGGCGAAGCGGGAGGAGCTCACCGGTTCCACCATCACCATCACAAGCTTGGGCAAGCTCGGCGGCATCGTGAGCACTCCTATCATCAACGCACCGGAAGTGGCCATCATCGGCGTGAACCGCGCGCTTGAGCGCCCCGTGGTCGTGGAGGGCGCCATCGCCATCCGTCGCACCATGAATCTCTCCTCCTCCTTCGACCATCGCTTCGTCGACGGCTACGAAGCCGCGGCCATGATCCAGGCGCTGAAAGAGTGCCTGGAGCATCCGGCGACCATCTTCATCGCCACTTGAGCAGGTCGGCGCTTACTCATCGAGTCGTATCGGCTTTGTGGTCAGGATCGCAGTACCTGTCACGAACCAAATTGAACCACTCAGCCGTGCTTAGCATCGAGGACTTCGAAACCGTTTGAGGAGCGCGTTCGGTCGCCTCGCGGCCCTCAATTTGCCGCGCGCTTGCTGCCAGCTCGCAGACCATCCGCATTACTCGTCGAGCCGGTGTCCGAGAGGTCTTCATGCGCCAATCGGAGACTTCTCTGGAGACCATCCAGCGCTCGCCTCCGGAGGGCATGCGGTACTCAGTAGCACGCAACAAGCGGCGGCTCTTCCCCTCAAGGCAGTCGAACTGCCAGAGCTCCACTTGATTTGTGTCGATACCGGCGGCGTTGCGAAAGAATTCGAGCCGTACCCACGCCGAAACACGAACCTCATTTTGCTGCGGCCCGCCGTAGTGAGCGACGTATATATTCACGCCCGGCGCCGCTGCGGCCCAACGCCAGGGGTCACTCGCTTCTAATGAAGGAGGCGCGTCGCTGGGACAGAGAGGAGAAATACCACGCAGTGGGAGGGCGGTATGGACGAGAAGCGTGAGTACCGCGCAGATGGCAGCCACGCTTGCGATCAAACCGCGACTCACACCCAGCACCACTGCTGATGCTCGGGCGCGCGCGGTGTGCTTGGGCGATCCATGCACCACTCTTTGCAGACCCGGGCCTGAGTCTTACTTCATGCGACATCGTATTGGCACCGATGAGCGCGTAATCGGGAGCAGCTCCCGTCGTAATCGGGAATGATGCCCGCTGAAGTTGAAAGCCGGGCTGCCTTGGTGGTGGTCCGCGGTAACGCGATGCGCCGCGGGTGGATCAGCTCACCCCTGCCTGCCGCGCGATGACCATGAGCTGAAGGGCAGTGGTGGCTCCGAGCTTTTGCTTGATGGACGACTGAAGATTGGCCACGGTCTTCGCACTGATGCCCAGCTGCTCACCGATCTCGTTCATGCCGCAACCGGACGTCAGTAATCTCAGCACTTCGTACTCGCGGCTCGAGAGCAGATGAGCAAGGTCGCGCGTCCCTGACAGGAACGCGGTCATCGCCTGGTGCACGTCGGGACTGACGTAGTGCCGCCCGTCAGCGACGGCCCGAACGGCTTCGACCAGAAGCTCAGGTGCGCTCGACTTGCTGACGTAACCGAGCGCCCCCGCCTTGAGCGCGCGGGATGCGTAGATAGCATCCTGATACATGCTGAACATGAGCACGCGCGCCGCCGGCCGCCGTGCCACGAGGCGTCGCAACGTCTCGATACCACTCACACCAGGTAAGGCGATGTCGAGCACGATCACGTCCGCAGCAAGGTCCCGGTCGCGGCTCAGCGCCTCGGCGGAATTGGACGCTTCGCCGACCACCCTCACGTGGCCATCGCTCTCAAGCAGGCGACGATAGCCCTCACGCACCACGGCGTGATCATCTACCAGCAGCACACTGATCTGCATGTCGAGGCGCGACTTCCTCACTCTGAGGTCTCGAGCGGCACTTCCGCGCGCAAGGTAAAGCCGCCGTGGTGAGGATTTTGCGCAAGCAGCGATCCACCGACCGCTGCCATGCGTTCACGCATACCAATCAGACCGAGACCGGCACCGGAGCGCGCAGCGTCGAGCCCGACACCGTTGTCCTCGATGGAGACGACGATCCGGGCTGAGGAATCCCGCGCGGGGGCTTCTCGGGTAACCCGAATCTCGACGCGAGTCGCCTGAGAGTGCCGGGCGACATTGGTCAGGGCTTCCTGCACCAGCCGATAAAGTGCCAGACGCCGGACCTCGTCCAGCCCCTCGAGGCTGTCGGTCGTGGCAAGACCGATCGACAAGCGCGGCAGCCGACGGCGCCACTCCTCGACACAGTGCTCGAGCGCAGCGGCGAGACCGAGTTCATCGAGACCGGCTGGTCGTAGCTCGCGGATCAGCTCCACCACCACTGCCTGGATGTGATCGATGTTGCGGAGCGTTTCAACCGCCAGGCGGCGGCCTTCCGGGTCAACCCGCGCAAAGCGATCGCGCATCGACACGGAATCTACCTTGATGACATTGAGATACTGGCCTAGCTCATCATGCAGATCGCGGGCGAGCGCCCTGCGCTCCGATTCCTGGCTCTCGAGGTACTGTTGTGCAAGGCGTCGGTTCTCCGCAAGCGCCGAGGAAAGGCTCCGTTCCGCGCGAGTGCGCAGAACGATCTCATGTCGGGCTTGGCGGTGACGGCGTGCCGAAAACCAGATCAAACAAACCGCCAATACCAGTAGCACCACCGGCAGCTCATCGAGCTGATAGCGTTCTCGCGGACGGGTCCAGCCGAGCAACGCCTCGCTCACGTTGAGCCTGACACACAGGATCGCTGCGACAACCGTCACCAGCACCACCACGGCAAGGTCGCGCCAAGCCGCGATCCTTGCACCCGGAGGACCCGATGCGGTCGCGCCGGAGAACACGCGACGCATACCACGCATGCTACACCGAAATCTGCGGCACCCTCCCACCGCAGCACACGGATCGGGTGCCAGCAGCAGTTTGAGACCGGGATAAATTCCCATAGCGTCCGGCCCTTGGAATGCCTGATCAGGGCGCTCGCTTACGCGGACTGAAGCCGAGTCAGAACGTCACTCTCAGACCAGCAAATGCCTCAAAGGGCGCGGCCGGACTCAAGAAGCGATTGTCCACTCCCGGGCCGTTGGTGACCCCATCGACCGGGACCCCTGGTGCACCGATCCCGGTCGGATCGCTGAGAATTCCCCACGTCGCGTACTTGCGATTGAGGAGATTGTAAACCGAGACAAACAGCTGGGCGTGCCGAACCGGCTGATAGGTCGCGTGCAGGTTGACTACCGTGTATCCCCCGATCGGCGCGAGTTGGTTGGACTCGTCACCGACGTAATAGACATCGCTCACTACGGTGACTGTGGCACCGATGCTGAACGCCGAGGGCAGCCTGTAATCCAGGCCCACCTTGAGGCGATACTCCGGTATGCCGGGCAGCCGGTCCCCGGGCTCGACTTGGATGTCGCCGTCCGCGTTCTGGTAGGGATTTGAAGGCGATGGCACTACCAGTGCTGATTCAAACGTCGCCTGTACGTAGCTGAAGTTGAGATAACCGGACCAGTCGTCTGAGCTGTAATTCAACCCGAGCTCGAGCCCCTGGCGGCGCGTATCGCCAATGTTTTGAAAGAATCCCTGACTGACCGAAGTCGCAATGCCGTAGATATCATCGTGCAAGACGGTTCTGAACAGGCTGGCGTTCCAGGTTAACCCCTCGGACGTACCCGATCGTCCTGGGATCTTGCCGCGGACTCCCAGTTCGGACGTATGCGCGATCACCTGGCTCAGGGGTGGATCGCCGGCCAGGTTTGTAGGCAGAAGACAGGGGGTGAGGGGATTGGAGCATTCTATTTCGCTCGCCGTCGGCGTACGTGTATTCACCGACCACCCGGCGTAAGCGGTCATGGTCGGCAGGATCTTGTAGGTCGCACCGATCGCTGGATTGAAATGCACAAAACGATTGCTGCTGTTCAGACTTGTCCCCATTTGATCCACCAGATCGATGTTGGCGATGTTATATCGACCGCTTGCGGTCACAGCCAGATCAGGGGAGAGATCAAGGGTGTCCGTAAAGTATGCGCCAAGGTTCTTATTGACCGAGTCGACGCTGACCGGCGTAGGGTCGCCATTCGCGATGGCGCCTGGCGAGTTCTCAGGCGTGTAGACAAGCAGATCGGAGGGCAACACCAGGAGCTGTGAATTGATCACTCCAATCTGTGCGCCGGTGTAGTAATCGTTCGGCGCGTAGTCATACGCGGCCCCCAGACTAAACTGATTCTCGTGGCCGAAAACTTTCTGGTCATCAGTGAGCTGCAACGCGGCACCCCGCCCCCACGCCTCGATCTGCTCAAAGTCGTTCTCACCGATGTAGGTTGTACCTCCGTTCGATATGTCCGGCAGAGTCTGCCCCGCCGCGTTCAAGAGAGGCGTGACGCCGTCGGGCTGGCACAAGATCCCGGGTATCGTTTGACAGGCTGCGTAGTTCGTGGTGTTGCCGTTGGCAACGCTTTGGGAATAGTGGCGGTAGTAGAGATTACCCTGCAGCGACCACGTCGTGCTCAGCTTGAAAGTCCCGTTCAGGGTAAAGAAATTAAGATCGTTGATGTTGTTTTGTGGGCCCGTGAACACTAAAGAGCGATTCACCGCGAGCTCCTGCACCGGCGCAGGACCCTGGCCGTCCATTTGGTTTTGCGCACCGCTGTAGCTCAGGTCGAGAGCCATCTGCTCAGTGTGCCAGCTCAAATCCGTGTACCACGTGCGTATGCGGTCTTGCGAGAATTGACGCCAGCCGTCCCAGTCCAAGGCACGGCCGGCGAGATAGAACCCGAAAGAGCCAGAATTGAGCCCGAACTGCGCGACGAGTGAACGCTGAGCATACGAGCCGCCCGAAAGCTCCAGATCCGCGCCTTGGTAACTAAAGCCGTCTTTCATCGCAACAGAGATCGAACCACCGAGAGCGTTGAGTCCGTACAACGGACTGGAACTCACCAGTTCGACCTGATTGATGGCGATGTCGGGGATCAGGTCCCAATTGACCGTATCCCCAAAAGCCTCGTTAATGCGCACACCGTTCTGGTACACGGCCAGCCCCTGCGGGGTTCCAAGAACCGGGGAGGCTTCGAAGCCGCGATACAGGATGTCGGGTTGAAACGGGTCATCGAGGTCGTCGTTAACGTTGACGCTGCTGAGTTTGGAACCGAGAGCCAGGGTGAGATTGGCCGAGCCCTCGCGCGTCAGATCTGAGGCCGAAAGCGTCTGTACGTTGCCTGGAATCTTGTCGACGTCGATCGAAACTCCGGGCAAAGGAGTCGTCCCGAACACCACCACCACGGGTAAAGGTGCGCCGCCGCTTTCAGGGGTCGCCGCAGCCGTCGCCTGGGCGTTGGAACCCGCCGGGGCACCCAAGGTGGTGGCCAGAATACAGGCGAGAAAAGCCGGCTCACGCCAGTGGGGAATACTGCCAATGGTGCGCATTCTCCCGCTCGCAGTGGGTATGGTTGCTTTGCTGCGACAACGGACGGGGCGAGGATCGTGCTAAGGGGTGTGCGTCGCAAGGGAGTTTTTCCCGATTTTCAATTCGAACGCGGTTGCCGTGAGTTCGGGCGCAGTGTTCCCCGCGCCGGTTGAGTCTGGCGCATCAACCTTCGCGACTCAGCAGCCGCGCGCTACGCCGCGCCAGGTTTTGCGGTTGTTTTCCGCGCGGCCAGCTGGTTGTTGGGCGTTTCGAGCCAGTCGCGCGCGCTCGTACGCGCGAAACACGTTCATGAGGCGCGCGATGCTATTCCACGTCGCTGCGCTCTCGGCAGCAGCCCAGCCGCCTCAGCGATGTTCGGTGCCCCCTGCATACTTCATCTCTCCGGCGTCGATCCTGAGTCTCAGCCGGTTCTCGGCGGGCGGTAGCGGACAAGTCGCGAAATCATTGAGCGCGCACGGGGGGTTGTAGGCCTTGTTGAAATCCACCCGCGCACTCGCACCCGTGGGCAGCGGGATATAGAGGAAGCGCCCGCCGCCGTAGGTCTCGTGGCCGCTGGTTGCGTCCGCGAACATGATGAAGAGTTCCTGGTCGCCCGCACTTTCGAGCACGGTGTCGAGACGCCACTCGCGGCCGTCCTTCGTGAACACCACTGCGCCGGGCGATTGTGCCTCGTCCAGCATGCCGAGGATGTTCATGATCTTGAGGTGTCGCACGGGCTCGTAGCGCTCGAAGCGCGCCTCGACGACCCAGGCGCTACTCACCGGAAAGTACTCGAGGCCGCGAAAGTCGCGGCGGTGCGGATTTTGGAGATCGCGTACCCGCACGCCTAAGTTTCCGGCGCGCTCGATGAGATAAAACCGGAGCGAGCCGCTCGCAAGCACGGTCGGCTCACCCGAGGCATCCGCGTGCAGCTCGATTGAACTCACCGCCCGGCCATCGTGAGTGACGCCGCTCCCCGGGCGCGCGATGAAGCGCACGGCTCCGTGGCTGAGGATGAAGCTGCCGGCGGTGTCGGCGAGGGAACTGTTGTCGAGGACGAGTGAGTTCGCTTTGGCACGTCCGAAAGTATTGTCGCCATCCTTCAGCCAGAAGAGCCCGCAGAGAGTGAGCCAGCCGTCATCGCTTTCGAGCCGCTCGAGACGCTGCGCCCGCCACGCCGCGACGCTCTGCTGCTCGGTGTTGAGATCGACGCCGCCCGCAGGCGGGGCAGGGGGGCTCGTTGCACCCCCAAGCAGCACGCTGAGGCCAAGCACGAGCGTGGCGGAGAGTAGATGCGCTCTTGGCATTCGGGGCATGGCTGCGGGTCGCCTCAGGTGGGGCGATCGCTATCTTAAATGAGCGCCGCTCACGCTTCGCGCTCGAGTATCTCCTCGCGCACCTCGGCGATCTCCCGGGCGCGCGAGCGATGTGCGACCTCGCACCGCTCGGGGCGCGGGCAACGGTTGCTGCGCGGACAGATGACGCGCGCGGGTTCGCGCAGCGCATCTGCGATCCAGGCGATATTGAGAACGTTCGCAACGGCATCGAGCATGGCGACGGCGGCTTTCGGAATACGCGCCTCGCCGCGCCGGTGCAGGCACTCGCGGAAGATCGATTCGGTCACCGCCGCGCTCGCGACGCCGTTTGAGGCGAGCGCGGGTGCGAGATCAACGCCGACCGAGAGCACGTGTGGATTGCCTGCCATGTCCTGCACACGGATCGAGTGGCAGCAGTAGAGGAGCGAGTGCTCGCCATCTCGCAGCACAGATATCTGTGAGCGGCTCGCGCCCTGCTCGTCGTGGATCATGCGAAAGACGGCCCAGTTCGGACATGGGTCGCTCACCTGCGCGAGATTTCCCCAGGGCAGCGGGATGCCGTTGCCACGGTAGACGGCCCGCAGGTACCCGGGCGGGTAGGCATCGAAGAAATGCCAGTACGGATAAGGTGAGACCTTGGTCATGCGCCGCATCACGACGGCGGGGGTAAGTTCGAGCTTGGCACCCGATTCCACGCGATAGCGCTCGCGGGCGAGGAAGCGCCGGAAGGGCACGCGCGGGGCGAGCAGCGCGCCGGCAAAGAAACTGCACTCGAAGTCGCGCCAGGCGTGCAGCACATCGAGGGCATTCATGCCGCCGGTGCTCGAGCCGCTCTCGGGGCTGCCGCCCATCTCCCCACCCGTGGCGTGCGGGGACTTCAGGCCATCGCCCCCGTGCAGCACCTTATGTCCTATATGCGCGGCGAGATCGAACTTGAGCCGCGCGCGATCCCCCTGCAGCGCACGGTTTGCGTAAACAACCCGCGGGGCCTCGAAAAAAGAGCGCACCATGCTGCGCACCTCGCGGTCCTTGTCCCGGGCGAGCACCGGTTTGCGGTCGAACCAGCGAATCTCGAGCCCATGGCGCTTGCAGAGCTTCATCAGGTCCTCGACCGAGAGCGGGAAGCGCCGCTCGCTCACCTGATCCGCCGCACGCTCGAGATCGGGGAAATCGTTGCGCGACATCTCCTGGTGTGAGCGGATCAAGAGGTGCGCGAATTGCCGTCCGGTCGTGCCTGTCTGAGCCAGAAGTTCCGGGATGGCGGCTTGCAGGAGGCTGCGCGAGAAGAGGAAGGCGGGCTCGAGCGGGACGCGCGTTGCCACCCCGCCCGGGCCCGCGGGTGCGGGGAGTTCGAGGTCCGCATTCTCATCGAGGAACCACGCGGGCGAGCGTTGAAATACCGCCGCCAAGAGCTCAAGGAGCTCCGCCGATGGTGTGCGCTTGCCGCTCTCGATCATGCTCAGGTAGGAGACCGAGGGGGCGATCGCGGGGCTTCTCTGAATGCAGCGCACCGACAGCTCCTCGAGCGTGAGTCCGTGGCGCTTGCGCAGCCCGCGCAGCTTCGCTCCGAGGAAGTGG
>Ga0187777_10001642_pt1 | contig 14537 bp, 15 predicted proteins | sample 1015_Q2_SP5_10_M_FD_132416 | JGI IMG/M metagenome (GOLD analysis project Ga0187777, IMG submission 132416) | Tropical peat soil microbial communities from peatlands in Department of Meta, Colombia - 1015_Q2_SP5_10_MG | ecosystem: Environmental > Terrestrial > Soil > Wetlands > Peat | place...
CGACGACGGCCCCGACCGCGAGGAGGAGCACGAGGCGGGCGACGATCCGTCGCCGACGCTGCCGCCGCTCGAGCTCGAGCCCGGGCTCGTCGACGAGCGGGTCGACGACAGGGACGGCATCCTGCTCGTCGAGGGTGTCCTCCTCGTCACCGTGCGCGTGCGGTTGCAGCTCCGGCGGCAGCGCCTGCTCCTTCGTGTCGCCGTCGCGTGCGGCGTCCTCCTCGATCTCGAACGCTACGATCGTGATGTTGTCCTCGCCGCCGCCGCGATTCGCGGCCTTCACGAGCGCCCGCAGCGCGCCGTCGATGTCGTCGCGCTCCCGCTCGACGAGCTCCAGGATCACGTCGGCGGAGACGGCGTCCGTGAGGCCGTCCGAGCAGAGGAGGAACAGGTCGCCCGTATGCGCGTCGACGGTGAACGTGTCGACGTCGACGTCAGGGTCGGTGCCGACCGCCCGTGTGATCACCGACCGCTGGGGGTGAAGGTACGCCTCCTCCGGCGAGAGCTTGCCGCTCTTCATCAGCTCGTTGACGAGCGAGTGGTCCTCGGTCAGCTGGACGAGTTCGCCGTCTCGAACCAGGTAGGCGCGCGAGTCGCCGACATGGCCGAAGGCGACACGATCGCCGTCCACGAGCGCGACCGTCATCGTCGTGCCCATCCCGGAGGTGGCCGGGTCGGTGCTGGCGCGGTCGTAGACGCGGCGGTTCGCCTCCTGGATCAGCTCGACGATCCGCTCCTCCCCGCCGCTGCCGGCACCTCCTTCGCGCAACGCAGCCGACGCGAGCCGCGACGCCACCTCTCCGGCCTGCGCGCCACCCATCCCGTCCGCGATCGCGAACAGCGGCGGCTCGGAGACGTACGCGTCCTCGTTCTGGCGCCGCCGCCGGCCTGTGTCGGTGATGCCACCGACTCTGCCGATCATCGCTCGTACCTCAGGTCCGTCTCGCCGACGCGGACGACGTCTCCCGGCACCAGACGACGCGGGACCTCGAGCTTCGCCCCGTTCAGGTACGTCCCGTTGGTGGAACCGAGGTCCTGGATCCACACGCCGTCCTGCCGCGGCTCGAACCGCGCGTGCCGCGCGGACGCGTACTCGTCCGCAGCGAGGGCGATGTCGTTCTGGCTTCCGCGGCCGACCGTCACCTGCGACGAGTTCAGCTCGAAGTCCATCCCCTCGTCGAGGTCCGAGCTCTCCACGACCACGAGCCGACCCGAGTGGACAGGCGGCTGCACCTGTGCGACACCGCTCTCACGCGACGGCGCAAGGATGAAGCTCTCCTGCGGGACGCGCAGGTCCTTGCTGGCCGTACGGACGATCCGCCAGATGAAGAGATAGAGCAGAACGAGGAACGCGAGCTTGAGTACGAGGAGGACGGTGTCGACCGCGGTCGAGCCGAGGGTCATCGAGGTTCTCGCGAGAAGGCGATGCGCGTCGAGCCGAGCGTGAGCGTGTCGCCGTCGCGAAGCTCGGCCTCACGTACGCGCTTGCCGTTCACTTCCATCCCGTTGGTCGAGCCGAGATCGACGATCCGGTACGACATGCCGTCCCGACGCAGCTCCGCGTGGCGGCGCGAGACGTTCGTGTCGGACAGCTGCACGTCACATTCGCGCGAGCGGCCCAGCACGGCCCTGCCCTGCTTCACCTCGTGACGCGACCCGTCGAACGTGAGCACCGCGACCTCCTGCGGCTCGGGCACCGGCTCCGGCGGAAGCACGACCGGCGGCGGCTCGGCTTGGTAGATCATCGTCGCCCCGGCCTCGAGCCGCTCGACCTCGGCGCCGTCGCGCTGATCGGCCGCCGGCTGGACCAGGCGCGTGGCGATCCCGAACTCACCCATGTCGAGGTCGGCGTCCGTCTCCATGTCGACGCGCGGAGCGGAGAGCAGCGCGTACTCCTCCCGCTTGGCGTGTTCGGCGAGGTACTCCTGCAGCTCGCCCTTGAGGTTGGACTCGTAGCTCGAGAACTGCTCCCGGTCGCCGGGCGAGAGGTAGACCGTGTACTCGTTCGGGACGTAGATTCGCGAGACGGAGATGGTGCGGTGGTCGTCCATCTCCTTCGCGAGCTTGCGCGCCAGTTCGACCGGCTGGACGTTCGTGCGGAAGGCACGCCCGAAGACACCCTCGAAGAGGGACTCGATCTTGTGCTCGATCGCGCGGAGAACCATCTGGGCGGAAGTTATCCCCGGTCGGCGATGCTAGCGCACGGCCAACGCCGCGCAGGTCACCCAAACGCTCAAGACCAGGGGGATTGCTGCCACCTGAGGGACAGGCAGCAGCGCCGCTGCGAGCACGGCGGCGCCGAGCACGGCGAGCCCCCACGGGCCCCGGGCACGCGCGTAGGGCAGCAGCGCGGCGGTCAACGCCAGGACGAGAGTCTCGACCGCGAGCGCGGGCGTCGACATCAGCGCATGCCAGAGAACCGAGAACGTCGCCGTCGCGCTGTCGCTCGCCGCGAGGCCGAGCTGCCGAGGCGGCGCGGCTCCGTCGAAGGGCATCGAGGTGTGCCTGATCCCGGCGACGAGCCCGGCGGCGAGCACGGCAGCGCCCACCTGCACGGCGCGCCGGACCGCGGAGCGCAGCGGGAGGCTCGCGAGCGGGAGCAGCCCGAGCGCCCACACGGTCGCGAGCAGCGGGCCGAGCGAGAACACGAGGCCGGTCTCGGGCTCGCGCCACGCGAGCGCGACCAGGCCGGCTGCGATCACGCAGTAGAGGATCGCGGCGCCGAGCGCGAGATTGCCGAGCGGCAGGATCGGAATGGCGAGCGCGACGATGAGGCCGACTCGCGGCCGCAGGAACGCGGCAGTCCCGGCGAGCGCCGCGAGCAGCACCGGCCAGCCGCCCGGGTAGAACGGGATCCGCCACGCCGTCCAGGCGGCGAACGCCGCCGCGAACAGCGCCGGCAGCACGCGGAGGATCCCCGCCGGCGAGGCCAGCGCCTCGCCTCGCGGAGTCCGCGAGCCTCGTCGTACACGCGAGTCGCGCAGCGTCTGCGCCAATACCGCCGCACCCGGCCTCCGTGCCGGGTCGAGGTCGAGCGCGCTGTCGACAGCGGCGAGCAGCGGCTTCGGCAGATCTGGTCGCACCGAACCGAGCGGAGTTGCGCCTCGCTCGATCGCCCGGGCGGTCTCGAGCAGCGACGACTGCCAGAACGGATGACGGCCGGCCAGCGCCTCCCACAGCAGAACGCCGACCGCCCAGACGTCGGCTGCGGGCGTCGCGGGATCGCCGGAGAGCCGTTCCGGCGCGATGTACGCGAGTGTGCCGGGGACATCGCCCGCAGCGGTGAGCGTCTCGGCCTCGGGCAGGAGGGCGAGGCCGAAGTCGAGCAGCCGGACAGAGACCTCGTCTCCGTCCGCGACGAGCACGTTCGACGGCTTGACGTCGCGATGGACGATGCCGCGGCCGTGCGCGTGCGCGAGGCCCTCGAGCATCTGCGCCGCGGCCTCGACCGCCGTCTCGTCGTCGAGCTCGCCCGCACGGAGCGCCTCGCGGAACGTGCGTCCCGGCGTGTACTCGTACGCGATGTAGACGTGCTGGGAGTCCCGCCCGAAGCCGTAGGCACGCTGGCAGGCGGGATGGCGCAGCCTCGACGCCGTCTCGGCCTCTCGCTCCGCGCGCGAGCCTGCCTTCCCCTCACTCGGGACGATCTTGAGCGCGACGTCGAGCCCGGTGCGCTCGTCTCGTGCCAGCCATACCGATCCCGCCGCACCGCTCCCGAGCGGCTTCAGCGGCCGGTATCTCCCGAGCACGAGCTCATGGGAGACGACGGCTGCGGCGGCATTCGACACGGCTGCTGAATGGGTTGGCCGAGCGTGGGAAGAGTCCTTTTCGGCCGGATCACTGGTTAGAGTGAACGCCGCTGCGGCTGGATACCGCCGCCTTTTCGCCATGAGCGAGCACGACAGCGATATCGAGTTCGACTTCTTCGACGAACCCGAGACGGAGGAAGCGCCCGAGCGGGAACGTGAGCGGCCCCCGCGCCGGCCAGACGGCGGCGGGCCGAGGCGGCCGCCCCGCAACGTCCGGACTCCGGCCGGCTTCGTGCCGATGCTGCGGCTCGCCGGACTGATCGCCTTCGTGATCCTCGCGGTGATCGTGCTCGTCTTCCTGGCCCGCGGCTGTGCGTCGAGCAGCAAGCACTCGACGTACGCGAACTACATGAACAACGTGCAGGGCATCGCCAACGACTCGACGCAGATCGGACACGAGCTGAACACGGCGTTGACGACGACCGGAATCAAGGAGAACGCCCTGGAGGCACGCATCCGCGGCCTCGCCGGTCAGCAGCAGCAGCTCGCGAACCAGGCGAGCTCGATCCACCCGCCCGGGCCGCTGCACAGCGAGCACGCGCACCTGATCGAGGTGCTGCAGCTGCGCGCAGCCGGACTGAGCCGGCTCGCGGACGCGTTCGCCGTCACTGCCACCTCCAAGAACGCGAGCGCGGCGGGGAGACTGCTCGCCAACCAGACGAAGCTGCTCGTCGCCAGCGACGTGAACTGGGACTTCTACTTCCGCGACGCATCGAAGCGCGAGCTGCAGAATCAGAACGTGACCGGCGTCCAAGTTCCGGACTCGACGATGGTCCCGAACCCCGACCTCGCGTCGTCGACGGCGATGACAGCGGTCTGGCGCAGACTGCACGGCTCCGTCGCCACCGGTCAGCCGGGCGGCAAGCACGGCAGCGCGCTCGTCTCGGTGACGGCTCTCCCGGACAACAAGCAGCTCTCGACGACGGGCGAGAACACGGTGACCGCCTCGACCGACCTCGCCTTCCGCGTGGCCGTGATGAACTCCGGCAACTTCCAGGAGTTCGACATCAAGGTGACGCTGACGATCGCGAAGACGCCGGCTCCGGTGAAGCAGACGAAGACGATCAGCGTGATCAACGCCGGCCAAACCGAGAACGTGACCTTCACCAACCTCAGCCCGCCCTTCGGCGTCCCGACGACGCTGAAAGTGGACGTCCAGCCGGTGCCGGGGGAAGCGAACGTGTCGAACAACTCGGCCGAGTACAGAGTCATCTTCTCGCTCGCCTAGCCGATGCACGTGACGACCTCGGAGTGGGTCGCGATCGGAGCCGTCGTCGTGGCAGTCGTTGCAGCCGCAGTCTCGGTCGGCGCCTGGTGGAAGCTCCGTGCCGTCCGCGATTCTCAGCTCGTCCTGCTCGGCGGCGGCAAGCAGGACCTCGTCGACTTCGCCGTCTCGCTCCAGGCGCGCATCGACGATCTCCATCGCGCGGTCGACGAGATCGCCGCAGGTCTCGCGCGAGTCGACCGACGGGTCGACGCCGCCCTCTCTCGGACGTCGATCGTGCGCTACGACGCCTACGAGGGCACCGGCGGACACCAGTCCGCGTCGGTCGCGTTGCTCGACGGCAACCGGACGGGCGTCGTCCTCACGGCCATCCAGGGCCGCGACTACGCCCGGATCTACGTGAAGGAGCTCGACCAGGGACGCCCCTCGGTCGCGCTCTCGCCCGAGGAGCAGGAGGCCGTCGAGCGGGCGATGGCGCGCTGAGCTCGGCTTCGGGGCGCCTGAACGGTCGCGCGGGTCTGTACATTTCGCGCAGATGCAGCAGGTTCTCGTTCTCAACGCCAGCTACGAACCCCTCAACGTGTGCTCCGTGCGGCGCGCGCACGTGCTCGTCTTCAAGGGGAAGGCCGAGGTGATCGAGAAGCTCGGCCAACCGCTCCATTCGGCGAGCTCGACGTTTCCCTGGCCGCACGTGATCCGGCTGGTCACGTACGTCCGTGTGCCGCGCGCGGTGCAGCGCAAGATCTCACGGCGCGCGCTGTTCGCGCGCGACGGCTGGCGCTGCGTCTACTGCGGCTCGTCCGGCGGCCGGCTCACCCTCGATCACGTCGTCCCGCGCTCGCGCGGCGGCGACTCTGTGTGGGAGAACGTCGTCACCTCGTGCGCGCCGTGCAACCTGCGCAAGGGCAACCGGTCGCTCGAGGAGAGCGGCCTGCATCTCCACGTGAAGCCGAGACCGCCGGCGCCGGTGCTGTTCATCCGCCTCGCCGCCCCGAAGATCCCACAGGGCTGGCGTCCGTACCTGCGCGAGCTCGAGACGGCGGCCGCGCCTGCGGCCTAACCCGACTCGCGTCGCAGATCGCCGCGCCGCTCCCACTCGCTCCACGAGCCCGGGTAGAGACGGCCGTCGCGACCCGCGAGGTGCAGGCGGTGGAGGACGACGCAGGCGGTGACGCCCGAGCCGCAGTACGCGGCGAGCTCACCGCCCGGGAGCTCGGGGAGCGGCGCGTTCCAGGGGGCGTTCAGCGCGCCGGGGATCCGGCCCGGCACGAGGTCGATCGGATTCGGCTCCCCGCGCCAACGCGACGGGATTCGCGCGTCCACGACGACGAGCTCCCCGAGACGCGCGGCCAGCTCGTCCGCCTCGATCGTGTCGTCCCGTCGAGTCCGCGGCTCGAACTCGACCGGTGCGACTGCCTCGTCGCCGGGCACGAGCGGACCGTGCCAGCCGTCGGCGTCCAGCACGGCGCAGTCGTCGTGGCCGAAGTGGCGGAGGAGCCACCAGAGGCGCTCCGCTCCACCCGATCCGCCGCAGGCGACCACGAAGACGCCGTCGCCGATGCCGGCTCGACCCGCCGCGAGAGCGAACCGCGCCTCGTCCGGCAGCGGATGGCGGCCACGCGGTCCCGGCTCGGCCGAGAGATCCCGATCGACGTCGAGGAAGCTCGCGCCGGGAAGATGTCCTTCGAGATAGGCGAGCCGACCGGCCTCGGGATCGCCGAGCTCCCAGCGGCAGTCGACGAACTGGTAGCGCACGCCCGGCTCGGGCGCACCCTAGCCGTCTCCGCGTGCCGACGGGTCAGCCCGACGGCTCGAGCGCTGATGCGGTCGCGACCGCCGGAGCCGGCGCGAGGCTCGGGACACCGTGCACGTGCCCGAGCAGGTGACCGTGGCTCTCGGTGCCGTAGCCGCCCGGGACCGGGATGTAGAACTCCGGATAGCCCCACATGCCGTGCTCGGAGACGTCGAGGCCTGCCGTCTCGGTCTCGGGCTCGACCCGGATCCCCCACAGCGCCTTCATCACCCAGAGCGACGCGAACGACGCGCTGAACGTGAAGACGCCGACTGCGGCGAGGCCGACCGCCTGCACGCCGAGCTGGTGGAACGACCCGGTGTAGACGAGCCCGCCGCGGCCCGTCGAGAGGTTCGCGGCGAGCGCGGGAACCGCGAACAACCCGGTGGCGAGCGTTCCCCATACGCCCGACATGCCGTGCACCGCGACCGCGCCGATGGGGTCGTCGATGCCGATCCGCTCGACGAAGACGACGCCGACGACGGCGACGAGTCCGGACACGAGCCCGATCACGATCGCGGCCCACGGTGCGACGAATCCCGACGCCGCGGTGATCGCGACGAGTGCCGCCAGCACACCGTTCAGCATCATCGAGACGTCGGGCTTGCGCAGGATCGTCCACGCGCTGACGATGCCGCCGATCGCTCCGGCTGCCGCGGCGAGGTTCGTCGTCAGCGCGACGTAGCCGAAGTAGCCGATGCGATGGCCCGTCACGACGGCGAGCGTCGAGCCCGGGTTGAAGCCGAACCACCCGAACCAGAGGATCAACGTGCCGAGGACGGCATACGGCATGTTGTGCCCGGGAATCGGATTCGCCCGTCCGTCCTTGCCGAACTTCCCGATCCGTGGCCCGAGCAGGAGCGCACCTGCCAGCGCGGCGAGTGCGCCCTGGTAGTGCACGACCGTCGAGCCGGCGAAGTCCTGCATGCCGAGCCCGAACAACCAGCCGCTCGAATCCCAGACCCAGTGCGAGACGACCGAGTAGATCAGCGTGAAGACGACACCGAACGCGAAGTAGACCCAGAGCTTCGCGCGCTCGGCCATCGCACCCCACACGATCGCCAGCGAAACGCCTGCGAAGACGACCTCGAACAGGTACGCGGCCGCTCCCGGGATGCCGGTGAAGAACGTGAACGGCGCCTTGCCGACCGCGAGCATCGCGTCCACGGACGGGAAGAAGCCGTGCGTCCCGATCACGCTGTTGCCGTCGCCGAAGGCGAGCCCGAAGCCCACGGCCCAGTACACGAGCGAGGCGATGCCGAAGATGAGGACGTTCTTGCCGGCGATGTGCGCCGCGTTCTTCATCCGGGTGAGCCCTGCCTCGAGGAGCGCAAAGCCGGCCTGCATGAACATCACCAGCACCGCCGCGACGACGACCCAGACGGTGTTGGCGGCGATCAGGAGATCGGTCGTGTTCATCGCTCGACCGCCGCCCGCTCGAGCGGCGTGCCCGTGCGATGGTGCGTGACGTTGTCGACGGGCGTCGTCCACACGAGCCCGTCTCCGGACTCGTTGCCGCTCCTGGCCGCGTCGACGATCGCTCCGACGACCGCGTCCACGAGCGAGTCCTCGACGACGAAGGTCAGCAGTGCTTTCGGCAGGAACCTCGACTCGAACACACGGCCGCGGTACTCGTGCGTGACGCCGCGCTGACGTCCGTGTCCGATCGCCTCCGTCACCGTCACGCCGACGTGGCCGGTCTCGTGCTCGACGGCGTCGATCACGGTCTCGACGCGCTCGCGGATCACGACAGCCTCCACCTTCGTCATCGCGCCGCGTCCTTCACTCGATCGCCTCGCTCCGCCGCTCCAGCAGGAGGACGTCACGCCAGATCCCGTCGCGCTGGGCGAGGCGGTCGCGGAAGCCGACGACGCGGAAGCCGCAGGCCTCGTGCAGCGCGACGCTGGCCGCGTTCTCGGGGAACACCGAGCACTGGATCGTCCAGATCCCGGCCTCCTCGGCACCGGCGCACAGCGCCTCCAGCAGCGTGCGGCCGACACCCCGCCCGCGCGCAGAGCGCGCGACGTAGACGCTGTTCTCCGCGACGCCCGCGTAGCAGCGGCGGCGCGAGACCGGCGCCAGCGCGGCCCAGCCGATCAGGTGCCCGAACCGCTCCGCGGCGAGACGGTGGTCGGCATGGTGCGCCGCGTCCCACTCGGGCCAGGTCGGGAGCTCGGTCTCGAAGGTCGCGAGCCCGTCGCGCATTCCGTCCCAGTAGATCTCCGCAACCGCGGGCCAGTCGTCGGGCGTCATCGCCCTCAGCTCGACACCCAAAGCCACGATCAGCTCGTCGATCACCGCGCGCGATCCGCCTAGCAGTCGTAGTAGAGGGAGAACTCGGCCGGATGCGGTCGCAACCGGACGACGTCGACCTCGTGCTCGCGCTTGTACGCGACCCACGTGGCGATCAGGTCTTCGTCGAAGACGCCGCCGCGGAGGAGGAACTCGTGGTCGGCCTCGAGCGCGTCCAACGCCTCGGCGAGCGAGCCCGGCACCTGGGTGACACCGCGGTCCTCCTCGAAGAGGTCCCAGTCGGCTGGCTCACCGGGGTCGAGTCCGGCCTGGATCCCGTCGAGCGCGGCCATCAGCATCGCCGAGAATGCGAGGTACGGGTTCGCCGACGAGTCCGGGCACCGGAACTCGATCCGCTTCGACTTCGGCGAGTCCGAGTACATCGGGATCCGGATGCAGGCGCTGCGGTTCCGCTGCGAGTAGACGAGGTTCACGGGAGCCTCGTAGCCGGGCACGAGGCGCCGGTACGAGTTCGTCGTCGGCGCGCAGAAGGCGAGCAGCGCGGGCGCGTGCATGAGCAGTCCGCCGACGTACGCGCGAGCGAGCTGGGAGAGGCCCGCGTACCCGGAGCGGTCCGCCATCAGCGGCGTGCCCTCCTTCCAGAGCGATTGGTGCGTGTGCATGCCGGAGCCGTTGTCGCCGAAGATCGGCTTCGGCATGAACGTCACGCTCTTCCCGGCAGCGCGCGCGACGTTCTTGACCACGTACTTGTAGGTCATGACCTGATCGGCCATGCGGGTGAGCGCCTGGTAGCGGAGGTCGATCTCGCACTGGCCGCCCGAGCCGACTTCGTGGTGATGGAACTCACAGGGGATTCCCAGGCGCTCGAGCGTCAGCACCATCGCGGTCCGCAGGTCGGAGAGCGTGTCGTGCGGGGCGGGAGGGAAGTAGCCCTCCTTCTCACGCACGGTGTAGCCGAGACCGGGCTTGCCGGAGTTCCAGTGACCCTCGGCCGAGTCGACGACGTAGTGCGAGCGGTTGGGCCCGAGCTCGTACGACACCTCGTCGAAGACGAAGAACTCGCATTCGGGGCCCATGTACGCCGTGTCCGCGATGCCGGTGGAGCGCAGGTGCTCCTCCGCGCGCCTCGCCACCCGGCGAGGGTCCTTCGCGTACGGCTCGTGGGTGACCGGGTCCGCGATCTCGCAGACGAGCGAGAGCGTCGGCACCTCGGCGAACGGGTCGAGGATGGCGGACGACGCGTCCGGCATGAGCAGCATGTCCGACTCCGAGATTCCCTGCCAACCGCGGATCGAAGAGCCGTCGAAGCCGAGCCCGTCGTCGAAGGCGGACTCGTCGAAGGCGGAGATGGGCAGCGTGACGTGCTGCCACGTTCCCAGCAGGTCGCAGAACTTGAGGTCGACCATCTTCGCCGTCGTCTCGCGCGCCCACTCGAGCGCCTCGCGCGCATCCGGAGCAGTCGCCTGCCCGTTGGTCAGGTAGTGCTTCGTCTCTTCGGCCGCCATGCTGCTCCTCCCGACTCGGACCACAAAAAAAGAGCCCAGGACTCGCTGGTCCTGAGGCTCCATCGCCTCGCCGACCGCCTTCGGCGGCGGCCAACGTGGTCGCACCTTAGCGGATCGAACGGACGCCGTACAGGGCGGCGACCTCTCTCGCGCTCTCGGCGATGCGATCGGCGAGCTCGGCAGGCTCGAGCACCTCGACGTCTGGTCCGAACTGCAGCAGCTCGCGATGCGCCGCCGCGAGGCTCTCGAACCCGACCGTGTACACGCCGTCGCCCCCCTGCAGGTCACGCGGCAGGAACCTGCGCGCGAGATCGCTCGCACGCACCTTCACCTCCACCCGGCGTCGCGAGGCCTCGAACTCCGTCGACCATTCCTCCCAGTAGCCGGCGAGCTCGAAGCCCTCCGGGCGCTCGAACCCGTCGTCGCGGACGCGCACCGACGCGAAGCGCGACACGCGGTAGACGCGCATCCCCGCGGAGCGTCGGGCGACGAGGTACCACACTCCTCCCTTGAGCACGAGCCCGAGCGGGTCGAGCGTCCTGCGCACGGTGCGGCTGCCCTCGCGGTACCGCGCGGCCACGCGATTGCCCTGCCAGACGGCGGCGGCGAGTGCAGGCAGGTGCGGCGTCCGGTCCTCGGCACGGAACCAGCCGCGCGTGTCGAGGTGGAACAGGCGCCCGGAGCGCTCGGCTCGTTCCTGGAGCTCCGGGGGCAGCGCCGCGAGCACCTTCAGCCGTGCGTCGGCGAGCACGCGTCCGAGCCCGAGCTCGGCCGCCGGGCCGACGAACAGCGCCTCCGCCTCCTCGGTGGTCAACCCGGTCAGCCGCGTGCGGTACCCGCCCGCGAGGCGGTAGCCACCGGCGGGCCCGCGCAGGGCCTCGACCGGGACGCCCGCGTCGCCGAGCGCCTCGACGTCCCGGTGGATCGTCCGCACCGACACCTCGAAGTGCTCCGCGAGCTCGGCCGCCGTCAGCTGCCCGCGCATCTGCAGGAGCAGCAGCAGTGCGACCAACCGGCTCGCCCGCATCCGCGGAACATACATGACAGAAGATGGCGGGTTTATGTCGTAGGCTCGCGGAGTACGACGAACGAGGAGGAGAGAGTGCTCGAGTCGAAACACCCGCGCCGAACGCCGACGCCGCTCGACCTCAGCCGCGAGGCGCGCCGTCTCGCGGAACGCGGCCGGCTCAGGCTCGTCCGGGACGACGAGCCGCAGCCGACCAAGGACGTGCTGCGCTTCGACCGTGCGGCGACGCCGCACGACGGCTTCGACCCGGATCCGCGAGCCGCAGCGTGAACGTCTTCAGCAACGACTGGGACGACCCGTTCCCGACACCGGAGGGCTGGCGCGAACACTTTTCGGCGACTCGGCGTCGGTCGGCTCGGGCTGGCGCTCTACGAGCTCCTACCCGGCCAGACCCGGTGCCCGTACCGCTACCCGATCGCCGCCTGTCATGTCGATCCCGAGATCGTCGAGCACGTGGACAGCGGCAAGCCTGCTGGTGATGTCAAGCGGCGAGTCCCAGCGCGGACAACCGCTGTGGTCGGTCCACCGTCTCGACGCGGAGTTCGACTCCTTCGAGAGCGAGCAGCCGAGAACTTGACACGGCTGCTACGGTCTCAGACGGCGATGTTGCTCTTCGGCTGACTCCAATTCCTGCGCGCACCGCCCGGCGGTCCGCCGGGGAGTGCGCTGCGCCTGTGTCCCGCCGAAGGTTTCGTAGGAGCAAGAGATGGTCGCCGTTGAAGTTCACAACCTGCGCAAGGACTTCCTCCGCCGCGATGCGACGCGCACCGGGCTGTGGCGCAAGCGCCGGCGTGTCCCAGCGCTCGAGGGTGTGTCGTTCACCGTCGAGCGCGGCGAGTGCGTCGCCATCCTGGGCCAGAACGGGTCCGGCAAGTCGACGCTCGTCCGCCTGCTCTCGACGCTGCTGCTGAACGACGGCGGCACGGCGGAGGTCTTCGGCTACGACGTCTTCAAGGAGCCGCGCGCGGTCCAGCGACTCGTCAACCGGGTCTCGGTTGAGGCGTCGTTCTTCAAGAAGATGTCGTCCGAGGAGAACCTCGCGTACGCCGCCCGCTTCTACGGCATGGGGCCGAGCGAGACGAAGACGAAGATCCCGGAGATCCTCGGCCGGGTCGGCTTCCCCTCCGACCGAAAGCACGAGGGAATGGAGCACCTGTCACGCGGGATGCAGCAGAAGGTCGCGCTCGCGCGCGCGTTGCTGACCTCGCCGGTGCTGCTGCTGCTCGACGAGCCGACGACGGGCCTCGACCCGCGCTCGAAACTCGAGGTGCAGAACTTCATCCGCGAGATCCGGGCGGCGCACGACGCCACCATCCTCCTGTGCACGCACGACCTCGACGAGGCTGAGCTCCTGAGCGACCGCGTCGGCATCCTCGACCGCGGCAAGCTGATCGCGCTCGCACCATCCGACGAGCTGAAGGAGATGTACGACGCCGAGACGCTCGAGGAGGCGTTCTTCGCCGCCACGGGCCGCGCGTTCGAGGAAGAGGACCACGACCTCGAGAGAGGGGTGTTCGCATGAGCACGATGCCCGGCCCCGCGGTGATGCGCGGCTCGCTGCGCCACGAGCTGATCGGGCTGCGTGGCGTCGTCGAGCGGAACGCGTACCTGATCAAACGCTACGCCTGGTGGGAGCTCGCGTTCTTCATCTGGTCGCTTGCGAACTCGCTGACGATCGTGTTCATCGCGAAGGGCGTCGAGGCGACGGGCGGGCAGATCAACCTGGAGCAGGCACAGACCTCGCTCCTGATCGGCGCGGTCATCTGGTCCTACCTCGGCATCGTCTTCGAGATCCTCACGGAGACCGTCGCGTGGGAGAGGTGGGAGGGAACGATCGAGTACACCTTCATGGCGCCGCTCGCGCGGTCGGTCCACCTGATCGGCATGGGCCTGTTCGCGGTCATCTACGGGGTCATTCGCTCGGCCCTGCTGTTCACGGTGATCGCGGTGATGTTCTCGATCCACTTCCACAACGCGGACTTCTTCTCGGCGCTGCTGATCCTCGCCATTGCGTCGGTCTCGTTCATCGGGATCGGGATGATGACCGCCGTCCTGCCGTTGATCTCGCCGGAGAAGGGCATGCAGCTCGGCTTCATCGCGCAAGGCGTGCTGCTGGTGGTCTCGGGCGTCTACTACCCGGTCTCGGTGCTCCCCGGCTGGATGCAGTGGATCTCGAAGATCTCGCCCGCGACGTACGCGCTGCGGGGTATCCGCAGCGCGATCCTCGAGCACGCGAGTGTCGTCGCGGTCTGGGACGACATCTGGCCGCTGCTCGTGATCGGCGTCGTCGCCGTGCCGCTCGGTCTCTGGACCTTCAAGGCAGGCGAGGTGTACGCGAAGAAACACGGCAAGCTCAAGCGGTCGGGATGATCGACTACTTCGCCGGCCGCATCTCCGAACGGTACGACGAGCGAACGTCGAGGCTGCCGGTCGAGCCGATCGTCGACGTTCTCGTCGCGCTCGCCGGCGAGGGACCGGTGCTCGAGCTCGGGATCGGCACGGGACGGATCGCGCTGCCGCTGGCGGCTCGCGGCGTGCGCGTCAGCGGGATCGATCTCTCCACCGACATGGTCGCGCAGCTGCGCCAGAAACCCGGTGGAGACGACATCGACGTGACGGTCGGCGATTTCGCAACGACGCGCGTCGAGGGCACGTTCACGCTCGCCTACGTCGTCTTCAACACGATCATGAACCTGACCTCACAGGACGCGCAGGTCGCCTGTTTCCAGAACGTCGCCGACCACCTCGGGTCGGGCGGCCGCTTCGTCGTCGAGGTGGCGACGCCGCCGCTGCAGGGCCTCCCCCGCGGCGAGACGTTCCAGGTCTTCGACGTGAGCCCGACCCATCTCGGCTTCGACGAGATCGGCGTCGCGGATCAGACCCTCGTCTCGCATCACTACTGGTTCGACGGCGACCAGGTCGAACG
>Ga0187777_10001645_pt1 | contig 14514 bp, 11 predicted proteins | sample 1015_Q2_SP5_10_M_FD_132416 | JGI IMG/M metagenome (GOLD analysis project Ga0187777, IMG submission 132416) | Tropical peat soil microbial communities from peatlands in Department of Meta, Colombia - 1015_Q2_SP5_10_MG | ecosystem: Environmental > Terrestrial > Soil > Wetlands > Peat | place...
CGCCGGGCGAGCAAGCGGCGACAACCGGGGGTCAGACCGACGGGCGCGCCGTGAGGTAGGCGAGCACTCGATCGAAGGAGGTGAGCCCTTCGATCGACTCCGGTTTGACTCGGACTCCGAACTCCTCCTCGATCAGAGCCAGCAGGGTGACGGTCGCCAGCGAGTCCCAGGCTGGTAGGGTGTCGACCGATGCTCCGGGGATGACATCGCCGGGGAGCTGAGGAAAGACATCACGGAAGCACTCGATGAGGCGTTCGCGTACGCTACGCGTTGGCGGCATCGGAGATCGTGTGATAGAGAGGAGGGCAGAGACGGTCGAACTCTGTCCGCGTCAGGCGCGCGCCCGGTGCCGGCTCCGCCCCCAAGATCTCGGTCAGAAACGTCCGCAGCGGCCCGTTGCGCTCCGTCGGCGCGAAGTCGAAGACGATCTCGCTGACACCGAAGCGCTCGAAGAGCTGCTGGACCATCACGTGCTCGAGCCGGCGGGCAAACGCGCGGCAGCTCATCACCCACGTCTCGAGGTGAATCGCGTCGCCGTCGCGGTGGCCCCCGGCCACGGCGATCTTCCCCAATGGGCCGAACTTGTCGCGATAGCTGAGTGTGAGGAGCACGAATCGGTCGTCGGCCAGTGACGCGCGCCACGCTGCCTCCGGATGCCGGCGCCCATTGAGGTTGAACTGGTTCGTCTTGTTCACCAGCTCGAATGCTCGGGCGTCGAACGGGAGCTTGGTCGCCGTGATCGTCACCTCCCCCTCGGCCTCGCGAAGGAAGGATTCGTTCACTTCCCCATTTGCTTCAGCCTCGGCGGAATCGGCGCCGACGACCTGTTCGCGTCGCCGCAGGCTCTCCTGACGGATCCGGTCTTCGTCGGTGATGACGTCCTTCCCGAAGAGAGCGCGCAGCTGCACGAGCAGCTCGAGCAAGGCATCCGGATCATCCCTCGGAAACTGAATGCAGGTGACGCCAGGATGCGTCGCGCTCACTTCGGCCAGCTCCATCGGGCTGTCGTCGACGAACACGACGCTGTCCGCGCCGATGTTCCAGGCGCGCAATACGCGCGTCACCGACTCCGACTTTGCGCTCCAGTGCACCTCGAAGGGGAAGATATGCGTTGGGCGGAGGAGGACGTCATCGCGGGCGAAAACCTCATCCACCAGCGCACGGTCGTTCTTGCTCGCGACGGCGACCAGAACACCGCTGTCGGCGAGGGCCGAGAGCAGCTGCTGGTAGAGACCGTGAATCTGCGCGTGGCCGGCCAGGTCCCACGCCACTCCGGACGCCCCCGCATCGCCCACGATTCCCTTCCAGAGCGTGTCATCGAGATCGGTGATCAGCCCCTTCTTCGGAGTCGCCGGGTGAATCAGCGCCGCGATCAGTCGCGCCAGCTCGGAGGCGTGATCGAGCTGGTACGGGAATCCTGTCGCCAGCTCTCCTCGGACGTCCCAGCGCGCCGACGGCGGGGAAGAACGTTGGAGCACCTGCTCACTCACCAGATGGACACCGAGTGCGCGCGCCATCGCCACCGCAAAGCCGGAGAGCGCAGCGCGCAGATCGGCGTCGAGCCGGGACAATTGCGCGGGGTGCGAATGCCCGATCGGCGGAAGCGGGAGCGTCGGGAGGGAGATGACGACGCGGCTCCTCTGCGCTAGATCGATCGTCGCTTCCGTAATCGCGTCGAGGCGTGCGCGCGCCGATCGCACGATGTCGTCGAGAAGGTCGGCGCCCCACCCTCCGAGCGACCGCACGCCGAGACGCGCATCCAAGTCGGGCCACTCCAATGCGGCGACGACGGCCGCCGGAGGATCCGCCCGCAGCCGCCGCAGAGACCCCAGCGTATCGCCGTAGAGGCCCGAGGTGAGCCGCACCTGGTAGCCGCTGAGCCGCGTCCGGAGCTCGGCGAGGAGGAAGGTCGACAGGTGGAGCGGCGTGAAGCCGCAAATCAGGGCGACATCGAGAGCCGCCGCCTCCGGCGACAGGGGCGCGTTCACAATCCGGAGAGCGTCGCGGAGCTTCATCGCAGTGAAGCCGTGCGGCTGGGCAGCGGAGCGGCACAGCAGGCGGCGCTGCACTCGCCCTCGATGGCGGCAGCGAGAACGGCGGCAGCCCGCGACGCCCCCGGGTCGGTGAAGTGGAAGAAGTCGCCGAAATTGCGCACAGAGCTCGTCAGGGCGCTGTCGATCGCGATGTCCGCCAATACCGCGCCCGACTCGCGGGCGACGGCGATCGTTCGCGCGCGCGCGGCAGAGTCGAAGGCGATGAGCGTCGTCCCCTGCGCCCGGGGAATGAAGCGCTGCCAGGTGATCAGCCGATCCCTATCGGGCACTGCGTGACCGAAGAACGCGTTGGCATGCGTCGCGAGAACAGGGACGGCACCCACCTCACGTACGCTGCCGACGAGGGAGCCGAGATCCGACTCGAAGCGGTCCGCGCGATCCGACGGCACTCCGTGGAAGAACCAATCGGCCGGGTGGTCGCGACGCTCCTTCGCGATATCCATGCGGCGAAGGAGTGTGAGGACCGCCGACGGAGTCAATTGCTTGAGCTGATCGCGTACCCGTCGCCCCGAGCGCGGCTCGAGCGCATACCACCACGGGAGCCCACTCGACCGCCCGGAGCTGTCGGGTCTCGCCGCGCGCGGAAGATCCTCGTGCAGGTAGAAGGCCGGCGTGGGGTAGACGACAACGAGATCCGGGCGCAGGACGCCGAGGCGGAGGCGCACGTCCTGCGCGATCGTCGGCATCGTCATTCCGGGAAGCGCGCCGTTGAGCACCTCGACGTGGGTGAGGCCGCAGCCGGGGCGCCAGCGGCCACTGGCGAGGGCGGCGCGGAGCGTGTCCTCGAGTTGACGAGGAAACTCGCGCCCCGGCGTCTCGTACAATCCGAAGGTCTCCGAGGCGCCGACGACCAGAACCCGCAGCGTTCCCGCCGGTTTCTCGCTGGCCACCTCCGGTCCGCGCATCCCGAGCGCGTTCAGCCGCCACTGCTCGAACACGGCACCCGGACGCCCGTGCATGCCCGTCGCATCCCGCACGAGCAGGTTCTCCGCCGACGCGATGCGAGTGGCCATCGGCATTCCGAATCGGAGGAGGTCCACCAGGCGAGTCGTGATTTCCAGCACGATGAGGAAGAACAGCGCATACACGGCAACGCGCAGGGACAGGCGCGCGACGTCGCTCCATGACGGGTTCGTCCCATCGGCGTGCGGAGTCACCCCGCCATTGCCGGGCGGCACGACAGGGGCCTCTCGGGTGTCAGCGCCGAGACTCACGGGGATCGAAGACTCAGGGGAAGAGCGGTGGGCTGGCCGGCGGAATCGCTCGCTGTTCGCCGCCAGTTGGTGTCATGCCGCCGTGCGCTGCACAGTCATTGATTCTGCGCGCGCACGTGAGCCGTCGCCGGCGTGAGCCTGCGCCTGGCAATCGCCACGAGGTGGTGGGTGCCGATGGCGCGCTCACGAATGCTCTCGGGCGCGCTCTGCACTGCGTTGATGACGTTCGACGTCATCCCCGCGAGCGTGCGGATCGGGTGGCGCATCGACCATGAGCGCAGACCGACGCGGTGAAAGAGGCCACCGGCGACGGCGTAGTGGACGTCGACTTCCACGAGATGTCGCGCGAGGAGGGCCTGTAGCTGCGCGCGGGTGTAGTGGCGCTTATGATCAGGGTTCTTCCCTTCATGCTTGATGTAGTCACCATTCGGCGTCGTCATCACGAAATATCCACCGGGCTTGAGCACCCTGGACACTTCGGCGACGAACCGCTCGTCCTCCTCGACATGCTCGAGCACTTCCACAGCGATTACGCAGGAGAAGGTGCTGTCGGGCAGCGACGACTTTGTCATGTCGTCGAGCACGAGGGCGGCGATGTTGCTCCGACGACGGGCTGTCTGCTCCCACATAGCGTCGGTGACGCCGAGGTTGAGCTCAACCTGAACGGCGGATCGTCTCGGTAGATCGGTCACGGTGACCGATCCAGGAACCCCGATTGTGTAGTGTGACTTTCGCCCGCCAACGTCCAAGATGTTTGGGTTGGACTCGGGAAGCTGCTGAACGATCCGCCGAAGCTCCCGGCGCGCCGTCGCGTGGATGCGCGGCAAGGCGGGCTCCAGGCAAACATATGTAAGTTCGAAGGGCGTCAATCGGTGCTCGCCAAGGTGAGAGTGCTTGAAGATCAGCGTCCAGCGATCGCCAGGTCGACGGGAGGCTTCCATACGGCGCTGACCAGCGCCGACGCGCCAAGTCGTTCGTCCAATATTTGGCCGGTTGGATCCTCTCCCCGGCACTGGGCACTACCGCCTCCTCAATGATAATCCGCCGACTCACCGCTCACTGCGCTCTCATCTGCCTCTCGGCAGTCGCTTCGACCCTGGCCCTCGCGCCGGCGGCGGGAGCTCAGGCCCAGCCGTATACACTCGACGACATTGTCGGCTTATTGAAACGCAAGGTCACAAGCACGCGCGTTCTGACCCTGGCCAAGAAGAATTGCGTCTCCTTCAGCGTCACCAACGACGCGGAGGCGAAGCTGCGCGCCGCCGGTGGCTCGCCGGATCTCGTCGAAGGGCTCCGGAGCGTTTGCAACCCAAATTCGCCGAAAGCCTCGACCACCGACTCTGCAGCTCGCGTGGCGGTCGGAGCGGCACCCGTTCCTTTGCCCTCGGCGCCGCTGCCCATAGACACCATGGTCACGCTGCGGCTGCGAGCTGCGATCGTCGAGTCGGATCTCAGCGTTCGGCCATTGCCGGAGATGGATCTCCTTCTCATCAGCCCCGCCGGCGACACGTCTCATGTTTCCACCGATCTCGAGGGACGCGTCGAGCGCCAGGTGAAGGCCGGTGTCTACCGGATCGAAGCGGGGCCGCAAGTCGTCGGGAACTCGAAGTATCGCTGGGGGTTCTTCCAGCAGGTCGCGAAGGACATGGGCACGGTCGAGCTGACACCAAAGAACGCGACAGTGGAGGTCATTCCCCCGCCCCCTCCACCTCCCGCAGTTGCGACCGCGGACTCTCTCGCGCGCATTAAGGAGTCGGCGTCGAAGAAGCCGAAGAGCGAGAAGGACATCTTCGAGTCGTACAAGAGCGGTCTCTTCACGATCTACGGGAGCCAACGCGGCAGCGGCTTTCTGGCTGATACCTCCGGCCTCGTGCTGACCGACGCGCGACTGCTGGAGGGAGCCGACGAGGTGCGCGTTCAAACTGACCCGAGCACCAAGATCTACGGGAGGCGAGTCGTCGTCGACAACGCGCGCGGTATCGCGGTTCTTCTCATCAACAAGAAGCGGTGCGCCCTCTGCGTCACGCTCCCCTTGCACGACAGCAGCGCGACGAACGCCCCCGAGTCCGGCGACCGCGTGCTCGCCTTGGGGTCGCCGCTCAACAAGGTCGGCGTGCTCGCTCTGGGAATCGTCAGCGCGGCCGACGCGAAGGGCGTCGTGTCCGACGCAGACGTGAACTACCTCAACAGTGGCGGCGCGCTGCTCGACATGAGCGGTTATGTCGTCGGGCTCAACTCGAGCCGGAGCGCAACCAATGGCGCTACGGCCAGGGTCTCCACGGCGATTCCCGCTGCCCAGCTCCTCGACGCGCTCGCCGCTGCGCGCGACTCGATGCTGATGGGGAGAGCGAGGCCGCCGTCGGATTCTCTCCTGCCGCTCATTCCGCGTGAGGCATTCCCTGATGAGCCGATCGCCGCCGTGAGCAGCCTCGGAGGAACGCTGCAGTTGCAGAACTACAAGCTCGACGCGTCGCCCTTCCGGATCTTCATGATGACGCCGCAGATCATGGCATGGCGTGAGGCGCAGGCGACGAAGGCGTTGGCCGATCGCAAGCAGCGCGATCCGAAGCGGGCCGCGTCCTGGACGCAGATCGACCCAATCGAGGGATGGCGTGATTGGCAGGACTATCTCGACGACCGCCGGGCCGTCGTGATCTTCAACATCACGTCGGACAAGACGGACTTCCCGTTCTACGAGCCCGACAAGATCCAGAGCATCGATGACGGCAATTTCCGCGACATGAAGCTCTATCGCGACAATGTCGAGATCGTGCCAGTGGAGAGAGTACGAGCTCCGGCGATGCTCAACGCGGAGCAGAACAAGGCCGCGGGGAAGGGTATGCCGATGCAGGGGATCTACGTGTACCGCATCGAGGACTTCGCGCCGCGGGCAGCGGGCACGATGGCGAGCTACACGATGGTGCTCACCGATGCCTCGAACGCCGCGAAGCCGATCAAGGCGCTCTTGCCACCGCCTATGATCGAACAGATGTGGAAGGACTTCACGGCGTACCGCTTCAGCAGAAGGGACTGAGCGAGCAGTCGCCCACCCCGGAGGGGGGCGGACCAGCTCCCTCGAGAGTGAGTCAGTTGCCGCTCTCGCCCCATCCGTCCGACTGCGTCCCCCCATCGCGCGGCTCCACCACGCGACGACGATTGGCGCCCCGCGCTTCACCACCCCGACGGCCGATCTCCGCCATGTGGGCCCGATTGCGGCTCACCGCCTGACCACCCTTGCGTCCAGCCTCACGGGCTTCCGTAGGGGAAAATTCGTGCGCCGTGCCCTGCTCGTGCGCTGCGCGGCCGCCCTTGCTGGCGATGCGACGCTGGGTGTCGGAATCCATCGCTGCAAATCCACGATTGGACTTCCGGTGGGAATTCGCCTGCTGCTGATCCTCTCGCTCGTCACGCATCTGTCCATCTCCGGGGAAGAGGAAGGGCCGGCCCACCGCAGGTGCGGCGTCGACGCAGCCGTTCTGGTTCGCGAAGGCGACTCGTGCCCACAGGGTCACGAGGCAAGCGATTCCCTCTGCAAGACACGGGCCGATGGGCTCGCTCGGAGCGCCGCGTGCCGGAGATTTGATCAGCGAGGCGATGTCTGTAGTTCGTGAGGAATCAAATGGCGGCGCGGTGCGCCCGCCGCGCGTCAGCGAGAGACGCTCCCCATCTCCGCATTCGGCGCCACTCCCGTAGGGCGCCGCACAGCGGGCACTCCGATCATGAACGCACCGGGATCGACGTCCGACACCACCACCGCGCCAGCGCCGATGCGCGCGCCATCGCCTACGCGAACGGGGCCGAGGACGACAGCATTTACTCCCAACTGAACATCATCACCGATGATGAGCGTGGTGTCGCTCTCATTGCCTCGCAGCCCAATGCAATTGCCCCCGGCGAGCACGAGGTCGCGACCGACGACCGCGCTTCCGTTCACGACCACGCCGAGCGAGCTGTGAAGGATCAGCAGACCGGGGCCGATTTGCGCGCGGTAGTGGATCTCGGCGCGCCCGCCGAGCAGATCGAGGAGGAAAAAGAGGGGGAAAAATAGCGGTCTCAACAGTACCCAGGCGCGCCCGCAGAGGAGGAAGAGAGCGCGATCGAGGCGGTACGACACGACAACCCAGGGCCCGCGCCCGAACCAGATCGTGTACCAGCGCCACCACCGCCGATTGACGATACGGCGGAGGTCCGCAACGAGCGCCGAGATCTGTTCCGTGGGTGATTGAGTCACCGGCACGCTCGATGTGCCGATGGGCGACCGGCGGCTCGTGGCCTCCGTCGCTGGAGGGTCGGCCGTTCGGATGGAGTCGACCGAGCCCTCCAGAGAGACGGTGTTACTTCGAGGTGTAGGACTGATACGCCGCGTAGCCGTACGCGTCGTAGTCCGCCACCTTCGAGTTGGGGTCGTTGACGACGACCCCCAGCATCCGGGCGCCGACATCGGTCAGCTGCTGCGCAGCTACTTGGGCCGCCTTACGATTCGTCTGACCCGCGCGAACGACCAGCACGACGCCGTCGGTCATTCCGGCCAGCATCGTGGAATCGGCAACCGGGAGTACCGGCGGCGAATCGAGAATCACCAGGTCGAAGGCGTCCGTCAGCTTGGCGAGCACCTCGCGCATTCTCTGGCTCCCGAGCGCTTCCGCCGGGTCGGCGGGGAGCGAGCCGGCGGTGATCAGATGCAGTCCCTCGATCGGTGTGCGACGCCCCGTGCCCGCCACGAGGCCCTGCCCGGCGAGCAGCTCCGTCAGCCCGGGCTCGCACGCCACCTGAAAGATGGTGTGCTGCGTTGGGCGCCGGAGATCGCAATCGATCAGGAGCACCCGGAGCCCGCTCTGAGCAAAGGTCGTCGCCAGGTTCGCGGTCACTGTCGACTTCCCATCCTGAGCGAACGGGCTTGTGACGACGATCGTGCGGAGCGAGCTCACAGCGCGTGAGAAGAGAAGCTTCGTGCGCACGTGTCGATACGCCTCCGACGCGACCGCGCGCGAGTCCCGCATTGTGATGAGCTGCTGGCTGTAGATAGGCTGCCCATCGACCAGTGGGCCGCTTCCGTTGCCGCTCCCATTCGCCTTGATCTTCCGTCGGCGCGATGCGCTCTCGGTGATCTTCGGGATGACGGCGAGGCCGGGGAGCTGGAGCAGTGACTCCGCCTCTTCGCGTCCACGTATCGACGTGTCGAGATTCTCGACCAGGAAGGCACACCCACCGCCGAGGAGGAGGCCGAGCAGCGCGCCGAAGATGATATCGCGCATCTTGGTGGCGCTGATCGGCGCGCGCGGGCGCGTGGCGAGGTCGATCACACTGACATCGCCAACCTCGGCCGCCTCGGCGAGCTTCGCCTTCTGCAGCTCCTCGCGCTCGTTGTCGGCGACCTTCGCGTACGCCTGCTCGCGCTCGACGAGGCGTGCTTCCTCGACGCCCGTGGCCGGGAGCACCTCGAGCGAGGTCTTGTTGGATGCGCGAATCTTCGCGTAGCCGGCGCTCTTGTCGTCGAGCGAGGAGAGAATCCCGACAGCCGTTCGCTCCATCTTGTCACGCGTGGTCGCAATCAGCGCATTCACCTTCTCCACATCGGGATTGGTGGCGGCGCTCGCCCACGGACCGGTTGTCATCGAGTCGCGCGACAGCTCCAACCGCTGGAGCTGGACGTAGAGGTCCGTCATCGCCTGGTTCGGCTTGTCGCTTTGCGTCGACAGCAGCGCGCCGATGTCCTGTGCCATTCCCTTGTCGGGGCCGCCCTGAATCCGCGCGAGGACGCTGCGATAGAGCTTCTGGTCCGCCTCCACCTCTTGCCGCTTGAGGTCCAGGGTCGTGAGCTCGCTCTTTTCCTGCGTGAACTGGTCGCGCGCGCTGTAGGTCTGCTGACGGCTCCGGAACGCGCTCAATGCCGCGCGGGCCTCGGTGAGCAGCGAATCGTTCTGCCGCAACTGTTGGGCGACGAACTCGCGCCGTAGCCGTGCCGCCTGGGCGCCCGCCGAGATGTTCGATGCCTGATACACGTTGGCCAGCGTGTTGACTACCTGCTGTGCGAGCAGCGGTGACGTCGATCTGAAGGTCACGTCGACAACGTCGGTGTTCTCGCGCGGCTTCGCGGCGACGCTGCCGGCGAGCTTCGCCGCGGCATCCTCGCGCGTCATGACCGTGAAGGAGTACTCCTTCCGCATCCGCTGCCCGAAGGCGAACTGCAGCCCCTGGTACGTGTACGGCTCTCCGTATCTCAACTGCCGACTTCCCGCGGTCGTCGTCACGACGTAGCGCGTCGGGCCGAAGCTCACCTGAAACGTCGGATATCCGAGGCTGTCTGCTGGCGACGGCTTCAGCTCGAAATCCGAGAAAAGGTACGCCGACACACCCTTCAGTCTGACCAGCGGCAGACTGTCGGCCACCGACGCCATCAAGCTGCGGCTGGTGAGCACCTGGATCTCCGTCATCACCGGGTCACTGCGCATGCCGATGCCGCCGCGACCGCCCCCATCGGCCAGCCCACTGGTGAGGGAGCGTCTCGTATCCGTCAGCCGAATTGTCGCCGTCGCCTGATAGACCGGTGCCTGCTTCGACGAGTAGTAGTAGGCCAGGCCCGTCGCGAGCAGCGTGACCGGCAGGATGATCCAGATCCGGCGGCGAATGACAGTAAGCAGCTCCCGGAGCGACGTCGGCGCAATCGTTGGATCCACAGACTCGGCGGCGTACACACGCCGACTCGCCTGCATCACGCGCCGCGGCCCAGGGAGATTGTGATGGTTGTTGTCAGGCACCAGATACTGTGACATGGTCAGCTCTCGCGGGGAAACGCCCAACGGCCCGTGGAAGTCGATTGCATCGCCTCACGCCCCCAGGCGGGCTTCGCGCTGGGTCGGCATCGGCACCACGACCTCGCGCCGACGGGACGACCGCGGATGGATTGCCAACGGCTCCGAGGCCGCCGGCCGCAACCCCGACTCGGGAACCATCGCCCGTAGTGTATCTATGACGAGGCGTCGGTTGCCGGCGTCGACAGCGGCCGCCAGTTGGGCAACCCCCTCCTGCAGGCTCGAGCCGCCGGCATCGTCGGTGGACACGAGCTTGATCTTCTCGATCGCGGTGGGGACTACAACCTCGCTGCTCGTCACAAGAGCCTCGGACAACTTCTCGCCGGGCCTGAGCCCGGTGAAGACAATGTTAATGTCCCGATACGGCTCCATTCCGCAGAGCCGGATCAGATTTTCGGCGAGCTCCAGGATCCGGACTGGCTCGCCCATGTCCAGCATAGTTATACGCTTTGCCGCCTCTGGCAACACGGCCGCCTGCAGGACGAGCTGTGCCGCCTCGGGAAGTGTCATGAAATATCGTTTCACCTCGGGATCCGTGACAGTGATCGGCCCCCCGGCGGCCAGCTGCCGGCGGAAGAGCTGAACCACGCTCCCGTCGCTCCCGAGGACGTTGCCGAACCGCACCGTGCGGAAGTCGGTGGGCGAGTTCCGCAAGGCGGGAAGGCCGAGGACGACCCGCTCGGCCACCCGCTTTGTGGCGCCCATGACGCTCGTCGGATGGACCGCCTTGTCGGTCGAGATGAGGACGAAGCGTCTCGCCCCAAAGCGAGCTGCGCAGTGGGCGACCGACAGGGTGCCCAGAACGTTGTTCCGGACCGCCTCGACCGGATTCTCCTCCATCATCGGCACGTGCTTGTAGGCCGCCGCATGGAAGACGTGGTCGGGCTGGAAGGTGGCGAAGACACGCCGAAGGTGGTCGTCATTGGTAATGTCGCCCACCACCGCCACGATCTCGACGTCGCTCGCCTTCTCACGGAGCTCGAGGTCGATGTAGTAGAGCGGTGTCTCGGCCTGCTCGAAGAGGACGAGCCGGGCAGGCTTCGCCTGGAGAATCTGACGGGCAAGCTCCGACCCCACAGACCCCGCCCCGCCGGTAATGAGCACGACCGTCCCCTCGACCTCCTCGCGTACGATGCCGAGGTCGAAAACGACGGGCTCGCGTGCCAGGAGCTGCTCGATCTCGACCGCTCGCAGCTCGGCCGCGGTGGCCCGGCCCTCGAGCAGTTCGCGAAGCGACGGCATCCGCTTGAACTCGCGCCGGCTCCGGAGACAGCGGTCGACGATCCGACGCATCTGCTCGGGCGTCGCCGACGGGATCGCGATCACCAGCACGTCAGGGCTCAGCGAGGCCGCGAGCTCGGGGATCTGGTCGATCGTCCCGCGGACCCGGACGTCGTGAATCGTCATGTGGAGCTTGGCCGGGTCGTCGTCGACGAGCGCGATCGCTTGAAGGTCGCTGCCGTTGGCGTGCTGCAGCTGTCGGAGCAGGCGCTCGGCGGCCTCACCGGCGCCGATGACGAGTGCCCGACGGCGGGCGGGCCCAGCCTCCGCACGATGACGTTCGTGGACGAACCGCGCCGCGAACCTGACGCCGCCGGCAAGGAGGATCGCGGCCATCCAGTCGAGGGCGAGAACGGTGCGCGGGACGGCGCCGAGCAACCCGATCGCGCTCAGGAAGGCCGCGAAGATGAAGGTGCTCAGGGTGACGGCCTTCCCCAGGTTCGCCAGATCGCGCACGCCGACGTGCTTCCAGATGCCACGGTAGAGACCGTAGGCGGTGAACACGATCAGACGGACGGCAAGGAGCAGGGGGAGAGTCTGCCAGAGCACGGCCATCTGCGCCGGAGGCACCGCGAAATCGAAGCGCAGCGCGAACGCCAGCACATACGCGGCGACGAGCACGAGCGCGTTCGCCGTGATGATGACGGTGCGCCGGTAGTAGACGAGTACTGAAGAGAAAGACACCGCGACTCCCTCGGACTGCCTATCGAAACGAGACTGGAAAGAAGCGACGCGTTAGCGACCGGCCGGCACCGCGGCGCCGAAGCGCAGCGGGGTCAGCAGGCGCCCGAGCACGCTGATCATGGTGTGCCCGACAACAGCGATGTCGCTCCACACGGTGGCGCGCGCGGCGTATTCCAGGTTGAGACGGACCTTCGCCGGCATGAGCTCGGTCACGTAGAGCCGCTCCGGATCGGGATCACTCTCGAGGATGGCCGCCTCGTCGCAGTAGGCGATGGAGGCGGGATCGGTGATGCCCGGAGTGAGCTCGAGGACCCGTCGCTGCTCCAGCGTGTAGAGGGCGACGTAGCGCTCCACCTCTGGGCGCGGGCCCACGAGGCTCATGTCGCCGGCGACGACGTTGAAGAGCTGAGGGAGCTCGTCGAGCTTGAGCCGCCGCAGCACGGCGCCGAGGCGAGTGATGCGCCGGTCGGTTCGGGGGGTGATCTGAACGTCCTGGCGCTCCGCGCCGACGACCATCGTCCGGAGCTTCCACATACGGAAGGGGCGGCCGCCGCGGCCGACGCGCGTCTGGGAGAAGAGCGCCGGGCCGCGGTCACTCAGCCTGATCGCGATCGCCAACACGATGAGGACAGGCGCCGTCACGATCAGTCCGACAGTGGCGCCCCCGACATCGACGGCACGTTTGGCCGGCGTCATCGCCGATGGGTGCGGACGACGTCCATCACGGCGTCGATCACATCGTTGACGTCCGTGTCCGTTAGGCGCGGGTTGAGCGGCAGGCTGATCATGCGCTCGAAATTGTCCTGCGCGACCGGGAGTCGCAGCGTCGTCGACCGGAACTTCCGGCGGTAGTAGCCGAGCATGTGGATCGGAATGAAGTGCACCGAGGTGCCGATGTTGCGGTCCTTGAGCTCCTCGATGAACCGATCGCGCGAGATGCGCAGGGCGCCGCGGCGCAGGCGCAGCACGTAGAGGTGCCAGGCGTGCTCCACATGGGGGCGCTCGGTCGGGATCTCGAGCGCGGGGTCGTCGGCGAAGGCACTATGATACGCGGCCACCACCTGACGACGGCGGCGCTGGAAGCTCTCGAGCTTGCGCAGCTGGCAGAGGCCGAGCGACGCCTGGATGTCCGTCATGTTGTACTTGAAGCCCGGATACACGACGTCGTATGACCAGTGCCCGCCCTTCTCGTAGCGCCTGAGGGCGTCCTTGGTCATGCCGTGGAGGCTCACCGGCCGCGCCCGCTCCAGAAAATCGCGGCTCCCGGTGAGCATGCCGCCTTCGGCTGTCGTCAGGTTCTTGGTTGCGTAGAAGCTGAAGGCGACCGGGTTCTCTCCCTGGCCGATGGGCACGCCTTTGTATTTGCCGGGGAGTGCGTGCGCGGCATCCTCGATGACATCGAGGCCGTGCATCTCGGCGATGGCGCGAATCGCGTCGAGCTCGACCGGATGGCCGGCGTAGTGCACTGGGATGATGGCTCGCGTGCGCGGTGTGATGGCGCGCGCGACCAGCTCGGGGTCGATGCAGAGCGTGTCCGGCTCGACGTCGGCGAGCACCGGCGTGGCGCCGACGTGCTCGATCACGTTCACCGACGCCGCGAACGTGAGCGGCGTCGTGATCACCTCATCGCCCGCCCCGATGCCGAGCGCGGCCAGAGCCGTGTGGAGTCCGGCGGTGCACGAGTTGAGGGCCAGCGCGCCTGACGCGCCGAGATAGGCAGCGAACTCGTCCTCGAACGCGCGCGTCTTGGGCCCGGTCGTCAGCCAATCGGAGCGCAGTGTGTCGACGACCGCGCTGATCTCCTCCTCGCCGATCATCGGTGGAGAGAAGGCGAGGAACGTGGAGCGCGGCGCGCGGGGGCGAATCCGGCGCGTGCCATCGACGTACGTCGCGACGGGGTGCTCGACGTCGTGGACGTGCTCGCGACCCGGGCGGGACGGAGCGACCATCGAGTCGGTCGCGCCGTTCGACGGGAATACTTCCGAGCTCGGGCGCACCGGTTGTTCGGCGGTCCCTGTGTCGGCGGGCATCACGAAAACCTCTTCTCTCATGGGCGGCGGCGCACACGTCGGCGGGACGTCGGGCGCGCATTAGATCGTGTTAAGGATCGACTCGGTTACCATAGGAGAGAATGAGCCCGATGGTCAAGAGGTAAATCAGGTGCCGCTACATAAAGTGACAGCGCTGGAGCGCCTCCAGCGAAAATTGTGATAGTTTGTTTCCTCGCCGTGATAGTCGGCGATCGCCGGCGCGGGCGAGCCCGCACATCGTCAGCGCGAGAGCGGTGTGGCGAGCGAGCGACCTCTGCGCGAGCGACCGAGCATCACGTCGAGCGCGCCGCGCAAATAACCGACGCCATAGGAGAGGTGAAGCACGGGGAAGATCGCCACCAGCCGGCTCGCCGAGCTCGCACCAAGGCGCCGCACGAGTGAAAGCGATACCCCGACGACCGTCAGCGTGTAGACGCCG
>Ga0187777_10001646_pt1 | contig 14513 bp, 22 predicted proteins | sample 1015_Q2_SP5_10_M_FD_132416 | JGI IMG/M metagenome (GOLD analysis project Ga0187777, IMG submission 132416) | Tropical peat soil microbial communities from peatlands in Department of Meta, Colombia - 1015_Q2_SP5_10_MG | ecosystem: Environmental > Terrestrial > Soil > Wetlands > Peat | place...
CGATCGGGGGCGGCGACCGCGGCCGAGGGTCGGAGGCGGCGAGCCGCGGCCGAGGGTCGGAGGCGGCGAGCCGCGGCCGAGGGTCGGAGGCGGCGAGCCGCGGCCGAGGGTCGGAGGCGGCGAGCCGCGGCCGAGGGTCGGAGGCGGCGAGCCGCGGTCGAGGGCGCCCGCTGTGCGGCGCGGGCGCCCTCTCCACGGGGTCAGCTCAGCCGAATCTCGGCTACGGCTCCGTCCGGAACCGTCACGACCGGCCCTTCCGTGGTCGCGTCTTCCCACACGACGTACTCGCCGGCGGGCAGGCTGCCGAAGATCGCGGTCAGCATTGACTGCGCTCGCGTGGTGCGCTCATGGACGCCCGTGTGGACACGGTGTCCGTGGCCTTCGAGCCGGCTGATCTCGATCTCGCGCCCGCGGAAGCGCTCGCCGGGGTACAGGATCAGCGCTCCCGATCCGGCGCCGATGTCGAGCGCGACGCTCGCGCACGCTGCCGCGGGCTCGAGCGGCCCGTGGTCGAGCGCCGCGTGCTGTGCGGTCGCCATGACTCACACCGTCCCCAGCGGCGCGGTCTGATAGCCGCCCTGCGGCGTCCCGAGATACGGGAACGAGTTCAGGAAGGGCAGGTTGAGGCTCGCCGGCGTGAGTCCGTCCGTGATCTCGCCGGCAGCGACATCCGGCGTGTAGCTGCTGTTCACGAGCGGGTAGGTAACGCCCGCGATTGCACGGAGCTCGACCGTCACGACGTCGTCAAACACGCGCCGGCCGTTCGGGAATCCGGCCGGGTCGCCACCGATGAGCCCCAGGATGTTGGGCTTCGACGATGGCGGGATCGCGAGATTCAGCCGCAACATGTCGGCCAGGGTGCTTCCGGTGAAGTTCTGGAAGCCCGGCACAACTCCCGCAGGGAGCCCGGTCAGGAGGATCGCGACGAGGTCGGCGCGCGGAGCGCTCAGTTTGGCCAGGTTCGGGAACACGCCCGGGTACAGCACCGGCAGCAGCGTCGCGAGCTCGGGGTGCTGCACGCCAGCCGCGAACCGGTTGTCGGCCGAAGGCGGGAGTGAGTTCCACAGGTCCTTGTACCCCATCCCGACGAGAACCTCGTTGAACAACGGGTTGCCAAGACGGGACACCTGCAACCACTCGCCGGCCTCCTGCACGTAGTCCGACCACGGCTCGCGCACCGTGGCCGCCTGCCGACTGGCGGACGCCCACACGCCGACGACCGCGTCGGGCGACGAGACGTTGGTCGGCGTCGAGCCGTGACGGGTCAGGTCCGATATCGGGACCTTCAGCGCGATCGAGTGCACGCTGAAGTTGTCGGTTCCGTTGACGCCAACGGCCGCCGACAGCGCCGGGAGCCCGAAAGTCGCATGCAGGTTCTCGAACGGGCGCAGGTTCCCCAGGTCGAAGATCGACCCGAGGTCGACGTAGAAGCCCTCGGCTCGCTGTCCCGCGAACACGGTCCGACCTCCGGGGAGACTGTGGATCGCCTCCGAGGCCAGCATGTCGTAGTCCGGCGTCGAGAGCGGACCGATGTTGCAGGGCGGACAGGCGAGGCCGGTTCCGAGCACCTGGCGATGCCCGCGGCTTGTTCGGGTGACCGAGTAGAACTGCTTGCGGTTCCAATTGGCGCTGTCGATCGAGAGAATCGGGCCGCTGTTGTAGAGGAACGAGTTCGGGTTGGCGACCTGAGTCTCGAACGCGAACTCGTAGATGATGTCCGCGTCGCCGTCGCCGTTGGTGTCGATGTTTATGCGGTAGCGGACGTCGGGGCCGAACTCGAAGAAGTTCGGGCCCCCGTACGGAGCCTCGAGCGGCAGGTAGTTGGAGATGATCGTGACCGTGCCGGGGTCGTCGGGTGAGACGAACGCGTACAGGTCGGTGTTGTCGGCGACTGGGTCTTTGCTGATCGCCGGCGCTTCACGGTGGGATGACACGGGTTACCTCCGAATTTGTCCCAGAAGAAGGGCGTGGGGTCGGGTACGTTGGGCTACGTTGGGGTCCGGCCTTGAGGGTGCGGCTGGTCAGCGGGCCTCGCGGCGCGCCGCGCGGGCCAGGCGCGCCGCGATCTTGCGATCGTGGAGCTTGACCTCGCGCTCGCCGGACATCACCGAAATCTCGCCTGTGCCCGGTTTGCGGATGTACGCGACGACCGGACCCGATTTGGCCGCGGCCTTCGCGTCGGCCTGCTCGGCGGCGAGTGCGCCGACGACCGTCATGCCTGCCGCCGCGGCGGCCGAGTTCTTGACGAAGCCACGCCTGGTGCTCTCACTCATGGTTTCCTCCATCGTGGGTCGATTGGACCGAGCGCCGCGGCACGCGAAGGCGAGGCAGATCTGCGCTCCCGCCGGTCGCAAACCGGTCTTGCCCCGCGCCCTCGCCGTCAGTCACTTGTAATTCGCATGACGGCGCAAAATGGATCACTAACGCTGTGTGAAAATTGTGGTGACCGAAACGCCACGCTCGGCTCAGCCGACTGTGTCGGCGCCGAGACTCATCTCGACCGCGCGAGCCCGGGCCCGCGCCCGCCGGTCGGCGACGCTGGCGAACAGGACGCCGAGCTCGAACAGGAGATACAGCGGCACGGTCTCGAGCAGGAGCGTGACGACATCGCCAGGCAGCACGGCGGCGACCACGCCGCAGGCGACGACCGCGTAGCGTCGGTTCTTGCGCAGCCGCTGTGGGGTGACGAAGCCGGCGCGCGTGATCGCCACGATCCCGACCGGCACCTGGAACAGGAGCCCCATCGCCAGCAGCGTGGTCGCGGCGAACTTGTAGTACTGGTTCGCCTGCACGAGGACGTTGAACTGATCGCTGTTGAAGTTCTGGAAGAAGTGCACGGCGGCGGGCAGGACAACGAAATACCCGAACAACACGCCGGCGACGAACAGGAACGGAATCGACATGACCAGGGGACGGATGTGCCGTCGCTCGTGGGGATGCAGCGCCGGCATCAGGAACGCGTACGCCTGGTAGAGCACGAACGGGAGCGCCAGGATCAACGCGAACACCAGCGAGATCGTGACCGTCGTCGTGAACGGCTCGCCGATCCCGAGCGTCACCGGCTTGTCGCCCTCCGGAGGAACGGACAGCCGCCCCACGTCGCGCTCGAGACTCCGGGCGACGCGCTGGAGCTTCGCCTGCGCTTCGGGCTGCTGGTGCTGACCCGGCTCCTCGAGCACCCCGACCACGCTGCCCAGCTGGACCGCGATGTCGCGGGCGCTCTGGGCCACCGCGTACGTGGCGCCGAGCGGACCGTGGCCGGCACGGACTTGCGCCTGCGTCTGGTGGGCAAGCGGCCGGTCGATGATGTGCAGGAGCCGGTTGTTCTGCCAGAAGCAGAATCCGAACGCGACCCCGATCACCACCAGCGAAGCGATTAGCCGCGTGCGCAGCTCGTCGAGATGACCGACGAGACTGAGCTCGTCTTCGTGGCCGACCGACCGGACCGCGGTACGAATCGTGCTCAACATGTCGTTCGGTTCTTACGCGCCGAGGCCCGAGTCGGATCATTTCTTGTCACTCGCGGCTGTGATCCGGATCGCGACGCGCTCCGTAAGCGTTGGCATGCTTCGCCAACCACGCCGCCCCTTCTCGTCCGACCTGCGGGCGTTCGCCGACGAGGAGCTGATGGCGCTCGTCCACGACGGCGATGCCCGTGCGTTCGAGGTGATCTTCGACCGGCACGCCGGGCCTGCATTCTCGCTGGCCTATCGGATGTGCGGGCGCCGCGCGCTCGCCGAGGAGATCGTGCAGGAGTCGTTCATGTCGCTGTGGCGCAGCGCCGCCCGGTACGACCGCAGCCGCGGCAGCGTTCGGTCGTGGGTGTTGAGGGTGGTGCACAACCGCGCGATCGACGCATTCCGGCGCGAGCTGCCGGCCGCGAAGCACGACGTGGCCGACGACTGGATAAGCGAGGCTTTTCCCGCGCGCGAGCGGACCGAGGACGAGGTGGAGCGCCGCAGCGACGCGCGGCTGGTGCGGAGCGCACTCGACGGTCTGCCGGCAGATCAGCGGCAGGTGGTCGAGCTCGCGTACTTTGGCGGCTTTTCCCACGCCCAGATCGCCGAGGCGCTCGGCCTCCCAGCAGGGACCGTCAAGGGCCGCATGCGGCTCGCGCTCAGCAAGTTGAGGATCGCGCTCGGGGAGCCCGCGGGGGTGGTGCCATGACCGGCACTGATCCGAGCGCCGGGCAGCGCGGCTGCGGCAACGATGCTGCGCCCTATCTGCTCGGTGCCCTCGAGCCCGCCGAAGCGCGGGCGTTCGCCGATCACATGCAGAGTTGCGCGGTGTGCCGCGACGAGGTCGCGGCGCTTGCACCGGTGCTCGACGTCCTACCGGCCTCGGCGGCACGCTACGAGGTCAGCGCCGGGCTTCGGCGGCGGGTGATGCGTGCGGTTCGCTCCGAGCCCAAGCGCGCGAGCGGGCTGGCCGGCCGGCCTCGCCGATCGCCCCGCCGCCGGAGGCTCCGAGCAGCGCTCGCGCTCCCGCGGCCTGCGGTCGGCGTCGCCCTCGCGCTCGTGGTCCTGATCGCGATCGCCGGCTCGGTCCAGCTCGGCTCAGGCGGCGGGCCCGCCCGCGTGATCCAGGCCAGCGTCGGCGATGCGCAACTCCACGTCGCCGGCGACCATGGCGAGCTGACCGTCGATCATCTGCCACCGGCGCCGCCGTATCGCGTCTACGAGCTGTGGCTGCAGCGCGGGAGCGACATGCCGGCACCGAGCACGCTGTTCGCGGTCACCACGCGGGGTACGGCCGTCGTGGGGGTGCCGGGCGACCTCACCGGGATCACTCGCGTGCTCGTGACCGTCGAGCCGTCGGGGGGCAGCCGGCTGCCCACGACCCGGCCGGTGATCGTGGCGAGAGTGTGATTGATCCAAATCACCCGCGCGCGCGTAGAGAGATAGTGCAACCAACCGATCGGAGCAAGCCATGATGGGCCTCGACAATCCAATCCACATCGCGTTCCTGCTCGTGCTCCTCCTGCTGGTGTTCGGAGCCAAGCGCCTGCCCGAGATGGGTCGCTCGCTCGGCGCCGGGCTGCGCGGCTTCAAGGAGTCGATCAGCGGCGAGACCCCAGTGGCGCACGCCGAGCCGGCGCGCATCGCCGCCGCGCCCGAGATGCCGTCGACCACCGCGCCGGCCGCCGAAGCGGCTTCCGCCCGGCAAACCGCGCAGGTCTAGTTATTACAGCTCAGGGGATCCGGATGTCCTTGCGGCCGCGCGCGGTGCGCCGCTGCCGTCCGGACAGGTCGGATTCCCTGACCAGCTTCACCAGCGACCAGTGCTTCCCGACCGGGCAGTACTGGAGCCTTCGCGGGCCGAGCCGAAGCGACTTCACCGATGCACCCGGAAGCCAGATCGTCGTGAACAGGTGGCCTTTGCTGCACCGGACCACTACGCTGCCGCCGACCCCGTAGCCGTGTCGCCACAGCGGAATCGCCTCGACGATCAAGGCGCCGGCGACGATCCCGAGCCGCTTGCGACGACGTCGCGCGCCTGACCCTCCCGAATCGCTGCTCTCGGCCCCGGATGTGGATGAAGCGGACACGTCAATCCTCCCAGAATCAGTAATAGTCTCAATCATGGTAACAAATGAGTGGTCTGGGGCCAACAGCTTCCCCGCCGCGCCGCGACATCCAAGTGGCGCACGCGCGCCTGGATCCTCGAGGCCCCGACGCTGGTCGCCCAGACGCTGCTCGCGAACGTCGGCACCGTCCACTTCGGCCCGACCTCGACCTATACCGCCGGCGGCGTCACCGACACGATCGCCGAGGGAGACCCAACCCAGATCTTCCTCTCGCCGGGACGGTCAATGAGCCCACACCGTCCGCGCTCGCCTCGGACGAACAGTCGTTCATCGACTGCCCGTACGCGCAGCCCTGCGCGGCGCCGTCGCCGTTCGGCCCGGGGCTGGCGCGCTACGTCGCGTCAGCCCTGCGGGCCGTCCCTCACTCCCCACCCAGGTGACCGTCGGCGTACTCCCTGGCCAATCGCTTCGGCGCCTGGACCAGCCAGGCCTCGACGATCACCTCCTCGAGCTCGTCGACCTCGATGTCGTCGAGGCGGACGAGGATCGACGGGTACCCGTCGAAGTGCGGCGTCGTGAAATAGACGCCCGGATCGTCGGCGATCAGTGCCTCCTTCGCGCCGACGTGCTCGACCCGGGCGCCGAGGATCGGGCCGTCCGGCGTGGCGTCGCCGAGCGCCCGGCGGTCGGTCGCGCGCAACGGCCGCTCCCACACGAACGGCTTGTCGCGCACTCGCCACGCGGTGTTCCCGTGCGAGCTCCGCTCGCTCGTCTCCGGCAGCGCGAGCGCGATTCGCCGCACGTCGTCCCAGCCGGCCATGCGCTCAGCTGAGGCTGGAGGCCGGGGCCGGGCGGCCCGGACGGGCCCACACCCCACGCTCCTGGAGCAGCTCCACTTGCGTGCGGGTCACCTGCTCGCGGTACTCGGCGTGCGTGTACGGCGCGCGCTCGAGATACAGGTTCTTCGGGTAGATCGGCCGCTCGTACACGAGCTGGTACTGCTCGGTCGTGAGGTCCTTCATCCAGTTGTCCCATTGGGCAGTCTGGCGGAAGTTCCTGAGCGCCTCGATGTCGATCGTGCCGGCGATCCAGGTCGACCCGGCTCCGTAGGGAACCTCGGTCACCACCTGGCCGCGGTAATCGATGATCTGCGAGCCGCCCGAGAACGTGTCGATCGGCGTCAGTGAATCCTTGTCGAGGTAGTACGTGCCGAGGTTCATCCCGATCACATACATGTTGTTGTCGAGGGCGCGGGCGCGATTCTGCACTGAGAACATGCCGCTCATCACGCCGGGAGCCGGATACGGCCCGCGGTAAGCGATCTCGCAGCCATTCATCGCCAGCCCGCGTGCGTTCTCGGGATAGGAAGCCTCGTTGGCCATCATGATCCCGATCCGCCCGATCTCGGTGTCGGCAACCGGATAGAACGCGTCGAGCTCGCGGCCGTAGAGCTCGATCCACCGATCCCACACGTTGTGCGGCGTAACCGAGTGCTCGACCGGGAGCAGCGGCACCAGTTTGTGATGCCTGAGGATCACCGTTCCGTCTTCGGGCTCGATCACGAACCCGACGTTGAAGAACCGCCCGGGGAACTCGGGATGGTGTGCCTTGGCCTGAGCGATCACGTACGCGTTCCACTGCTGCGCCAGCCGCCCGAGGTAGTCGGTCTCGGGCCCGGGGATGTCGATCGCACACTCCCGCGCGTAGGTCTCGTGATCGAGGTCAAGCACCTCGTCGGTGAATCCCTGGAGACCTCCCTCGGGAATGCAGATCAGCCTCACTGGAAGATCCATGCTCGAAAGCCAGGACGCCGCCTTGACCATGTGCGAGATGTGCTCGAGATTCCAGCTGATCTCCTCGCGCCGGCGGATCCCGCGCATCGTCGAGATCAGCCCGACGACCTGGTAGGGATCGATCATGGGATGCTCCTTTCGCTAGTGGTCTCTCACGTACTTGCGCGAGAGACCACAACTAGTTGCGAGCGACTCTAACCCCATCGCCACGAGCGCGGCCAGCGCCGGCGGACGCCTGACCGGGTAACCGTTCGACGGCGATCACCGCGGTGTCGTCCTCCTGCGACCCGTGGGCAGCGGGCGGCGGCGAAGCAGGTCGCCTCGAGCTCCTCGCGCCGCGGGGCGTCGACCCGCGATCCGAGCCTTCGGAGCTCGCCATCGGGGGAGATGCTGTCGAGCGTCGCGATATCGGCGAACGCCGGCACGACCAGCTCCAGCAGCTGCGCCACGGTGTTTTCGACCAACAGCGTGCCGTCGGCGACCTCGCCGGCCGCCGCGAGCAGCTCGAACCGGTCCCCCTCAGACCCCGTGCTCATCCCTCATCAACTTGCAGCGGGTTCGGTGCGCGGGTCCGCGAGCAGCGGGTGCCCGCCCGTGAACCCCGCTATCTCGAACAGCCGCTGGACCTTGCCCGACCCCGGAACCACCACGAAGCGGTAACCGTCCGCCTCGGGGCGTTGTTGCTCTGAGATGACGAGCCGCAGACCGGACGTGTCCATGAACCCGACCTCGCGCACGTCCGAGAGCAGCACGGTAACTCCGACCCGCGCGGCGTCGAGCGCCGACTCGACAGCGCCGAAGGTGGTCAGATCGACGTCGCCCTGCACCGAGACGATCGCGTCGTCGCGAATTCGTCGCGTGTCCAGCGTCAGACGACTCGACAGTCCCGATGTCTGTCCCACCTGCCAACTGCACGGTCACCCGGATCAACCGTATGACAATTCTGCGCCCGGCGGCGGGCGGTTTTGGGAGACTTGACCCGCCGGCACGCCCAGCGAACAGCAGATGTGGAGGAGGACGAGATGGCTATTTCCCACCAGCCGATGACCGACGAGCAGCGCAAGTCGGTCGCGCTGGAGTATCTGAAGGCGTTCGACAACGCGGGAACGACGTCGACTGGCGGCAGCATTCTCGATCTGTTCGCCGACGACGCGCAAGTGCACTTCCCGAAGTGGGGACTCGCCACCGGCAAGGACGCCATCGGCCGGATGTTCGGCGACGTCGGCGCCACGCTCGAGCGGATCGTGCACGACTACGCGAACTTCAACTGGATCATGACCGGGACCGACACATTCGCATGCGAGGGGACGAGCTTCGGAGAGCACAGGACGGCGAGTGGCGCGCGGGCGTCACCCATGCGGGACGGTGGTGCGACGTGTTCGAGGTCCGAGACTTCCTGATCCAGCGGTGCTTCATCTATCTCGATCCCGACTACGCCGGACTCGACACCGACCGCTACCCCTGGCTGGCGCGCGACGGACGCGATCCGTCGGTGCCGTTGACCCTGGGTCTCCGTGAGGCCGCTTCGACCGGCTAGTGGGCTCGTCCGTAATTCGTGCGGCACCGAGAGTGGTCACTGGCGGATGCTGCGCGCGAACGCAAGAGCCGACGTGTGGCAGCGCCGCCAGAGGCCGCTCGAATGCCGTAAGACTTACGGACGGGTCCACCGTCTGGCTAGTCCGTCGGACTTCCGGACGGGTCCACTAGACAACAAATAGGTACTCTCCGCTGCCCAGTTCATCGTGTCAAGGAGACCCATGGAATACAGCGAAGCCCTGGCAGAGAAAATCACGGTTCGGCTTCAGGAGCTGAAGAGCGAGATCCAGGCCCACGAGCAGGCGCTCGCGGCGCTCCGCGGTGGCCGGAACGCCGGCGCGGACAACGGGACCGCATCCGTGAGCGGCACCACCGCCCGCAACGGTCGCCGCGCCACCGCGCGGCGCACCGGCAATCGACGTCCCCGTCGCAGCCGCACGGCATCGGCTGAGGCCGTGTTCGACGCTCTCAAGGACGGACAGGATCAGGCATCGGAGATCGCCAGGCAGTTCGGTGTGTCGCCCTCCGTCGTGCGCAGCCGCCTCCAGCAGCTAGAGGAGGCGGGCCGAGTCAGCCGTAGTAGCGGGCGCCGCCGCTCGACTCGCTGGCGTAGCCACTCGGCGTAGCGGCTCCACCTGTTACTCAAATACACCGTGCACGCCGCCGAACGTGCACTCGGCAACCATGCCCAGGTTTAGGTTGCCACCGGAAGCCCGTCGGCCGGGTCACGGTGATAATTGACGCGATCCGGATCGACGGTGCAGTGCGCGACTTGCCGCGGTTCGTCCGGCCCGCCACGAATGGCATTTCATGCATGTTCCGGGGCCGCTCGGAGACCCCGAGAGGACGCCGTCTCTGCCCTCGGGTGCCGCCGTTATCCGCCGGCGACCGAGAGGCTCCGGAATCCACGACTATCTCAGGGGCAAGTCGCCAGCCGCGTCCCGCCGGTGATTCTCAGCGCCGCGATTGGCTCGCTGCTGCTCGCGGTGCCGCCGCTCAGAGGAGTGGCCAACGAGATCGCGGACCTCAGCCCCGCGTGGGTGCTGGCCGCGACTCTGCTCGAGGTCGGCTCGTGCCTGGGGTTCGTCGTGATCTTCCGGATGTACTTCGATGACGTGCCGCCGGCGGCGGCGCGTGAACTGGCCTTCACCGAGCAGGGATCCGGAGCGATCCTCCCCGGCGGCGGCGTCGGCGCGCTGGCGATCGGCGGCTGGCTGCTGCGCCGCACTGGAATGTCGACGAGCCGCATCATCGACCGCTCGAGCGCGTTCTTCTTCCTGACCAGCGCCGTTAACGTCGCGGCGCTCGTCGGCGGCGGCGTGCTGCTGCTCGTGCGCGAGCCGGACGGAGCGTCCGACCTGCTCCGCGCCGGCATCCCGATCCTCGGCGGCCTCGCCGGCTACGCGCTGCCGCGCCGGCGCCTCGGCGGCTCCGCGACTCAGCGGCCAACTCCGAGCAGTCGCTCGGTGGCTTCATCGGGGACGCCACCGAAATACGCTGCGAGCACCTGCCCGAAGGTCGGGTTCGCCGAGTCCGCGTAGGCGAACAACGTCATCGACGAGCGTAACTTGAGCGCGTCGATCCCGCCGAAGATCTCCTGTGCGCTCCTCCCCTCGAGCTCGCAGAGGATGCGGGCGCACTCGATCAGTCGTGGGCCGAGCACGTCATGCGCGAGATACGCGCGCGCCTCCTCGGGCGAAGAGATCGCGTACCTCTGGGACATCGGGCTGTGTCCGAGCCCGGCGATCTGCGGGAACACGAACCACATCCAGTGGCTGCGCTTGCGGCCGTCGCGAAGCTCACCAACCGCGGTCGCATACGCGTGCGCGTGGTTCTGGGCGGAGACGAACCGCTCTAGCTCGTAAGGATCGGTCACGTGCGCAGTTCAACCTAGCGCGAGCCGGCCCATAGGATGTCCGGATGCTCGAGCACGAACGCGTGGCGATCGCGGTCGGCCAGCGTTCGGCGCTGCCGGTGATCGTCGCGGTCCATTCGACCGCGTTAGGTCAGGCGGTCGGGGGCTGCCGCTTGTGGCGCTACCAGGATTGGCGCGAGGCGCTCGAGGACGCGCTCCGTCTCTCCGAGTCGATGACGCTGAAGTGTGCCCTGGCCGGGCTTCCGCTCGGTGGCGGTAAGAGCGTGATCGCGCTGGCTCCCGACTACGAGCTCACCGCCGAGCGACGGCGCGCGGCGATGCTCGACCTCGGCGACGCGGTCGACGCGTTCGGCGGAAGCTACGGCGTGGGCGAGGACGTCGGCACGACCGCCGAGGACATGCTGATCGCGCGCGAGCGCACCCGGTATGCGTACTGCCTCCCCGAGTCGCAGGGAGGCGCGGGCGAGCCGTCCGAGCCGACCGCCGTCGGGGTTCGCGCCGCGATCGGCGTGACGCTCGAGCAGGCTTTCGGGACCGCCGACGTCGCCGGCCGGCGGATCGGCATCATCGGGCTCGGTCAGGTTGGTTCGCGCGTCGCCCGTCGGCTCACCGCCGATGGCGCCGAGCTGCTGGTCACCGACATCGACCCCTCGAAACGCCGGCTGGCGGATGAATTGGGCGCGACGTGGACCGATCCGGGGAGCGCGCTTCGCGCCGACGTCGACCTGCTGGTACCAGCGGCGCTCGGGGGGATCCTGAACCCGGACTCGGTGCCCACGCTCAGGTGCGCGGCGATCGCGGGTCCCGCGAACAACCAGCTCTCCGACGACAGCGTCGCGGACGTTCTCTACCAGCGCGGCGTCGTGTGGGCCCCCGATTTCGTGGTCAACGCCGGCGGGGTCATCTACGGCAGCGCGATGGAGTTCGAAGGGTGCTCGCGGGAGGAGGCGATGGCGCGCGTCGGCGCGATCACCGGCTCGCTCGACGCAGTCTTCTCTGCTGCGCGGCAGCACGCGATCACGCCGCTCGCGGCCGCACGACGAGTCGCCGGCGAGCGGCTGCGCGCCGCCGGTCGCGACCGGGCCGACGGGGCGTAGACGCCGATCGCCGCGGCGGGCCGTGTTCGCCGGGTCAGTCGACCGGGGCCGCGTGCAGCCCGCTCGTCGGCCGCTCCCGCTGATCCCACCACTCGTTCACAACCGAAATGGCACCGCCGAGGATGCCCTCCTTGAACGCCGCGGTGTCGTTCACGTTGGGAAGCGGCTCCTCGGGAACTGCTACCTCGAGGAACTCGCATAGCGGCTCCCACCCCTCGCGCGGCTCCCATACCAGCAAGCGGTCGGCCGGGACGTCGCGCTTGACCCGCTCGTTCCAGCGATCCATCGCCGCGGCCAGCCCGACGTCGTCGTAGGTCGCCTCGGCCGGCGACAGCGCTCCGGTGTGCTCGTCCCAGGTCATGCAGATCATCAGGTCCATGAACCTTCGCCACAGCGGGTCGAGCAGCGCCCGGGCGGCGCACATGTGGTGCATCACCGAGTCGCCGAAGTAGATCGCCCAGATCGTCTCGCGCATGCTTCGCACCCATCCCTCGGGCGAGCGCACGCTCAACACCACTTTCGAGTTGGGGTAGTACTCGAGCAGTTCCTTGTAGTAGCGGCCTCCGGGCCAGTCGACGGTCGACTGGGCGTCGCCGAATATCGTGTCCCAGTCGGGCGCGCCGCGGGCCACCGCCTCCCACAACCCCAAGCCTTTCTCCATGTCCATCATCATGTCCCGCATGTGGTAGCAGTGCCCGAACCCGAGCTTCTCGAACGCGATTGCCTGGGTCGTCGTTGCCGTGCGCGGGAGGCCCGCCCCGATCACTCTCATATTTCTCCTCGACTGGAAAGGGGGTCGCGGCGGTTCTATCAAAGGCGAGGTTGCCTCTACGCTCTGAGGGGAGGATCTGCGATGAGCGCCACGAAACCGCCCGCGCCGAACGGCAAGCCCTGGAGCAGCGACTACGTCTCGAGCAACGGGGCCTCGGCCAGGCCCCGGAGAGAGATGCCCGGCAGGCTCGTGGTGCTCGGCTACATCACGGCGTTCGCGCTGCCGCTGCTCGGATTGCTTCTCGGGATCGTGGTCGTGACCCGTCCCCACAAGGCGACCGCCCGCCACGGGCGGTGGATCATCGGGATCAGCATCATCGCCTCGGTCATCTGGGCCCTGGTCTTCGCCTCCGGAGCGCTGACCTCCACGTCCAACGACATGGGGTACTAGCGCAAGGCGCGGGACCCGCCGGCCGTTAAAGGTCCGTGCCCCCGGACGTCGAACTCCTTGCGCGATGCCGTGGGGCATGGCCCGCCAGCCCCTCTCAAAAGGACCAGGAGGACGTGATGACCGAAAAGGCCACCAAGCCGACCCGCCGGCGTACCCGCGCGACCAAGCCGAAGGTCGTGACGGCGCCCCAGCCGCACGAACCGTCGCATGCCGAGATCTCCGAGCGCGCGTACTTCATCGCGCTCGAGCCGGGCAGCGGCGACGAACTCGGGAACTGGCTCCGCGCTGAGCGCGAGCTCGCCGCTGCCTGACCCTGAGGTAGCCCTCTCATCATCCGGTCGGCTCATCGCCGCGCTGACCAGGCACCATGTGCGGCGATGAAGCCAACCGAGCTGCGCGACCGCTGCCTCTCGTTCCCCGGAGCCGAGGAGACGTTTCCGTTCGGCCCCGAGAACACGGTGTTCAAGGTCGCCGGCAAGGTGTTCGCGCTGTCACGGCTCGACGCCACCCCGCTGCGGGTCAGCCTGAAGTGCGAGCCGGCGCTCGCCGAGCAGCTGCGCGAGGCGCACGCGGCCGTGATCCCCGGGTATCACCTGAACAAGCGCCACTGGAACACCGTGATCATCGACGGCTCGATGCCGCCAGAGGCGATCGGGGACATGATTGAGGACTCCTATGACCTGGTCGTCAGCAAGCTGCCGCGCGGCCGGCGCCTCGCGCTCGGCTGGCGGGGCGACGCCTGAGGCCCGGTCGTGGAGGCCAGTCACCGTAGTCGCGTCGAGGCGCTTCTGTCCGAAGCCACGGCCGAGCACGAGAGCCTCACGGAGAGGCTGCCCGCGGACCTGCAGGCATCCCTCCCGGTGGATGCTCAGGGCGTTACGCAGGCGATCGACTATCTGGCGGCCGCGGCCGGCATGTCCGTCAGCGAGCGCCGCGCGCTGATTCGCCCTCACGCGGTCAATCCCGCGGTGCTCCATGCCCGCGTATTCGGACGTGCGCCGTTGGCGCGGGAGACGGTGATCGCCTCGTTCGTCGAGGGCGCCCGGGTCCGCGCGGATGCGCTGGCGGCACTGGCCGACGTGGTCGGCGGTGAGCCTCTCGGCCGGGAGATCCGGACGCTGCTCGTGGCCGACCCTCCCCCGGTGCGGACCGACGGAGACGACGTAATCCCGGCGCTCCGCGCCACCTATGCGGCCCACGAACGTGCGGCGGTCATGATCGCGGCGAGCCTTGATGGCGCCTAAAACGACGCCGTCCGCGAACCTCGGCGCCCGCTCACGAGGCTGCCGCGGCGCGGACCCTTGACCGTGTACGGTACTCACCTTACATGCGTCGCCGCCTTGGCCCAGCCGCCCTCGCCGCGCTCTTGACGCTCGCGCTCGCAGCGTGCGGCAGCAGCGGCGGTTCCTCGTCCTCCTCCAACGGGATCACATCGAAGTCTCCGGACCAGATCGTCTCGACCGCGACGAGCACGGTCGGGGGCGTGAATTCGGTCCACGTGGCGGGCAATGTGTTGAGCGAC
>Ga0187777_10001650_pt1 | contig 14501 bp, 14 predicted proteins | sample 1015_Q2_SP5_10_M_FD_132416 | JGI IMG/M metagenome (GOLD analysis project Ga0187777, IMG submission 132416) | Tropical peat soil microbial communities from peatlands in Department of Meta, Colombia - 1015_Q2_SP5_10_MG | ecosystem: Environmental > Terrestrial > Soil > Wetlands > Peat | place...
GGCGGCGGGAGTCTCGCGGGATCCATCTTCACGGCCGATGACGCCGTTGCCGCACAACTAGTGCTCGGACTTGCGCCTTTCCACGGCAGGATCGTGGTCGTCAACCGTCATGATGCCAAGGAATCGACAGGCCACGGCTCGCCGCTTCCGCACCTGGTGCACGGTGGCCCGGGGCGTGCGGGCGGTGGTGAGGAAATGGGTGGCATTCGCGGCGTACTGCACTACATGCAGCGCACCGCAGTGCAGGGGACGCCCGATGTCATCACCGCGGTGATTGGCCGCTGGGTGAAGGGGTCACGGGAACTCGATCCTGGGATGCATCCCTTCCGCAAGGCGTTCGGGGAACTTGTGATCGGCGATACTTTCAACTCGGCTCAACGCGAAGTAACACTCGAGGACATCCGGCGTTTCGCCGAACTCTCGGGCGACAAGTTCTACGCCCACACTGACGAGGTCGCGGCGAAGCGCAATCCGATTTTCGGCGGTCTGGTCGCGCACGGTTACTTCCTTGTCTCAGCCGCCGCCGGGTTATTCGTCGATCCGGCCTACGGGCCGGTCCTCGCCAACTATGGCCTCGACTCACTGCGCTTCACGAAGCCGGTAAAACCCGGCGATCGCATCAAGGTACGCCTCACCGTGAAGGAAAAGTCACTGCGCGCGGGCGCTGGCTACGGCGAGGTACGCTGGGACGCCGCGATCACGAATCAGAACGGCGAGGTGGTCGCGAGCTACGACGTTCTGACGATGGTGAGTGAGAAGCGCGTGCCGGACGCCTAGTCGGGCGGCTCGGAACTAGGTCGCAGCTCGCTTACGCCAGTCGATACGCATGCCCGCGTGTCGATACGGCCTTCACGAGCGTCCACACGGCATCTCCGGGGCGCAGCTTGAGCGCTTCGAGCGCCTCGCGGGTGATCCGGGCAAGGACCGTGGGGCCCCCGACGTTTACCTCCACCAGGACCGCCCCGTAATCATCATGTGAGATCGCAGTAACGGTACTCGCGAGTGCATTTCGTACGCTCAGACCCTGCACCGGCCGGGTCGCGAGAATCACATCCCGCGCGAGGATCTGAAGCCGCACGCGTGCGCCGAGCGGCACGCCCCGCAAGCTGACCTGCAGTGTGCCTCTTCCCACCGTGAGCAGAGCGCTGTCGCTGGCGGTGCCAACTTGGGTGACAACGCCATCGAGCACGGCACCGACGAGGTCTGGTCCGACAATGCTCTGGAGCTCGGGTCGCAGACTCACCTCGTTCACGGTACCCTCGGCCAGCACTCTTCCGGCATCGAGCAGCACGAGGTGGGTTGCGAGCCGCAGCACCTCGTCGAACTGGTGACTCACGTACACCATCGGAATGGCAAAACGGTCGCGCAGCGCTTCAAGGTAGGGGAGGACCTCCTCGCGCCGCGGCGCATCGAGCGAGGCCAAGGGTTCATCGAGCAGGAGCAGCCGCGGCTGCGAGAGGAGTGCACGGCCGAGCGCCACGCGCTGGCGCTCGCCCCCCGAGAGCTGATACGGGCGCCTGCCAAGGAGCGGGGCGAGTCCAAGAAGCGCAATCACCTCGTCGAAGGCGACAACCTGTGGGGAGCCTCGCGCGCGTTTCTCGCCATAGTGCAGGTTGCCGGCGGCGGAGAGATGCGGGAAGAGGCGAGCGTCCTGGAACACATAGCCAATGTGGCGCCGCTCGACGGGGAGCGAGATTCCCGCGCGTGCATCGAGGAGCACCTCATCGCCAAGGCGCACCTCGCCTGAATCGGGCGCGAGAAGTCCCGAGATGATGTTGACGAGGGTGGTTTTCCCGCTCCCCGATCGGCCGAACAATGCAATGACGCCGGGTGTGGGCGCGGTGAAGGTGGCCGCGAGCGAAAATTCCGGGCGCTTTCTGACGACACTGACCTGGAGCATGTCAGCGACCGAGAAAACGCCGCACGCGCCGCACCAAGAACTCGGCCGCGAGAAGTCCCAAGAGCCCGAGCGCAAAGGAGAGCAGCGCGAGCCGCCAGGCGAGCTCATCGCCGCTTGGGGACTGCATCGCGGTGTAAAGCGCGAGTGGCAGCGTGCGGGTGACACCGGGAACGTTCGAAGCGAAGGTGATCACCGCGCCGAATTCCCCGAGGCCCGCAGCGAACGCGGTCACGGCTCCCGCGAGAATCCCTGGCAGCATGAGCGGCAGCGTGATGGAGGCGAACCGATCGAGCGGTGCGGCGCCGAGCGTGCGCGCGGCCTCTTCGAGGCCGCGGTCGACATTCTCGAGCGAGAGCCGCATCGCGCGCACCATGAGCGGGAAGGTCATGACGGCGGTGGCGAGCGCGGCGCCAGCCGTCGTGAAAGCGAGTTGGATGCCGAAGTGCGAACGCAGCCAGCCACCGATCGGGCCGCGCGTTCCAAAGAGAAGCAGCAGCACGTAGCCGACCGCAACCGGGGGCAGCACGAGCGGCAGGTGCACGAACGCATCGAGGAGAATTCGTCCGGGGAAGCGCACACGCGTCAGGACCCATGCTATGAGCACTGCGAGTGGCAGGCTGAAGGCGACGCTGCGCAGCGCCACCTCGAGACTCAGGCGCAGCGCTTCGAGCTCGGCGGAGCCCAGAAAGTCATTCATGGAAGGGGCGGGTGTCGGCGGTCGTTTTTGATTGGGGGAACTCTCTCACGAGAGACGGACCCCGGGCCAGTCTGCGACTTCCTCCGGCGGGGTCACGACCCCCCGGCGCCGCCCGCTAGCGAAGCGCCGTGAAAAGTCCGGTGCAGGCGAGTGCAAATACGAAGAGCCCAACCGCCGCAGCGGCGGCACGCTGCTGCACGTGCTTGGTAACCCAGGCGGCGATCGGTGCGGCCGCGACTCCACCGATCAGAAGCGCGATCACCATGTCGTAGCGCATGGTGCCAAGCTGCAGGTAGAGGGTGAGGCTCGTGCAGAAGGCGACGAAGAAGACCGCGGCATTCGCGGTCCCCACCGCGTAGCGAGGCCTGACCCCGCGTGCGACCATGGTCGAAGTGGTGATCGTGCCCCAACCGCCGCCGCCGATAGCATCGAGAAAGCCCGCGACGAGACCAAGCCACGGCCCCTGGGCGCCGACGTTTATCGTTATGCGCTTGCGAATCACGCGGGCGAGGACCACGAGCGATACGCAAAGAAGATACGTCCAGACGAAGGGCCGCACGGTATGCGCAGGCACACGCGCGAGCACACTCGCGCCCGCGATGCCGCCGATGACGCCCGGCACGACCAATGAGAAAAATATGCGCCGATCGATGTTGCGGAACCAGGCGTGTGAGGCGCTTGAGACGCCCGCGGTGACGAACTCGGCAGCGTGCACGGTCGCGCTCGTGATCGCAGGGGGCACGCCGAGCGTTGCCAGTATCGTGCTCGAGCAGATGCCGTAGCCCATGCCGATACAGCCATCGATCAGCTGGGCGATGAACCCCACCGGGACGAGCCACCAGACCTCGGGTGCGATCGTCACCGAGACGATCCCCGCTTCGATTCAGGCGACGAGCGCGCTCTTAAGCGGCAGCGGTGGCCCCCAGGGCGGATCAAGGGCCCCGGAGGCGAGGCCTTTCTCCTCAAGCCAGACGCGGTTGAAAAGACGCGACTGATACTTTGCTCCGCCATCACACAGGAGGGTGACGATAGTATGTCCGGGTCCGAGGTCGCGCGCGACTTGTAGCGCTGCCGCGACGTTGATGCCGCTCGTGCTGCCGAGAAAAAGCCCCTCATCGCGCAGCAGCCGATAAACGGTCCGCACGGTCTCGGGATCCTCGATGTGCACCGCGTCATCGAGCGGCGCGCCTTCGAGATTTTTGGTGACGCGGCCGATGCCGATGCCTTCGGTGATCGAGCCCGTACCGGTCGCCTTGAGTGTACCGGTTTTCACGTAAGCGTAGAGACTGCTGCCGGGGGGATCGGCGAGCACACAACGGATCGTGCGGCGGCGCGATTTGAGAAACTCCGAAACTCCCGCAAGCGTGCCGCCCGTGCCGGTCGCGCACACAAAGGCATCAACGCCCCCGTTGGTCTGCGCCCAGATCTCAGGACCCGTAGTGCGAATGTGTGCGTCGCGGTTCGCGGTATTGTCGAACTGGTTCGACCAGATCGCATTCTCGAGCGAGGCGGCGAGCCGCTGCGCAACCTTCTGGTACTGATTCGGGTTGCTGTAGGGCACGACCGGTACCTGGTGTACTTCGGCGCCCAACATCTCAAGGAGCCGGTATTTCTCGGCCGACTGATTGTTCGGCATGACGATGACGCAGCGATAGCCACGTGCGTTGCAGACGTGGGCGAGCCCAATTCCGGTATTGCCCGCAGTGCCTTCGACGACCGTGCCGCCGGGGCCAATCTGACCGCGCCGCTCGGCATCCTGCACGATCGCGCTCGCCGCACGGTCCTTCACCGAGCCGCCCGGGTTCATGAATTCCGCCTTGCCGAGGATCTCGCAGCCGCTTTCCTCGCTAAAGCGCTGCAGCCGAATGAGCGGAGTGTTGCCGACCGCCCCGACGAACCCATCGACAAGACTCATGCCACCGCCCCAGCGCAGATTGCGAGGTCGAGGTCCGTCGCCTCAAAGGCGGCCACATCGCCAACGATCAGTAGAGCTGGCGGCTCGATCTGCCGTTCGGTGGCGAGTTGGATGATGTTACCGAGCACACCCCGCAGGATACGCTGTTCGGGAAGTGTTGCTCGCTCGATGATCGCCACCGGATGTGCGGCTGCCGCACCGGCGGCGCGGAGTCGCGCGACGATTGTTGGAAGCTGAGCGACCCCCATGTAAAAGACCACGGTATGGTGCGGATTGGCAAAGAAGCGCCAGTCGGGGAGGGCGCCATCGTCAGTATGACCGCTTACGAAGGTCACGCTCCGAGCGAGTCGACGGTGCGTGAGCGGGAGCGCAGCCGCGGCGGCAGCGCCAAGCGCAGCGGTGATGCCGGGGACCACGACGTAGGGAATGCCGTGTGCGCTCAGGAACTCGATCTCCTCGCCACCACGGCCAAAGATGAACGGGTCGCCGCCCTTTAAGCGCGCCACGCGCTTGCCCTCGCGGGCCAGTTGCACCATGAGCGCGTGGATGCGCTCCTGTTGGCTGCTCTCGCCCTGATCCTTGCCAACGAAGATCCGCTCGGCATCGCGCCGCGCTCGTTCGAGAACCTCGCTCGAGACCAGCCGGTCGTAGAGGATGACGTCGGCCTGTCCGAGGAGTTGCAATGCGCGCAGCGTGAGCAGATCCGGGTCGCCGGGCCCAGCCCCGATCAGATACACCTCACCGAGTGCGGCGCGGTTCGCGCCACGCGCGGTTGTGAGTTGCTCGCGAAGATACTCCCGCGCGAGCGTCCGCTGCGCGCTGGCCTCATCGCCCGAGAGCACCTGCGTCGCCACCGGACCATCGACGAGCCGCTCCCAAAATCTGCGGCGCGCGAAGTGGGAGAGGCGGCGCCGCACGACTTCACGCTGCGCGCCGAGAAAGCGCGCGAGCGCGCCGAGGCGCGCGGGCAGCAATGCTTCAATCTGTGCACGCACGCGTGTCGCGAGTACGGGTGAGTGGCCCGAGGAGCCCACGGCGACCACGATTGGGGAGCGGTCGATGATCGCTGGGAAGATGAAGCTGGAAAGTTCCCGGTCGTCGACCGCATTCACCGGGACGCGCGCCGAGCGGGCGGCGGCGGCGACCGCCTCGTTGATGGCGCGCTGGTCGGTCGCGGCCACCACCGCAACCGCGTCCCCGAGGAGCGTCTCGCTGAACTCCCGGGCAACGTGCGCGATCTCGCCGCGGGCTGCGCGCTCTTCGAGTTCGGGGTGGAGGTGGGGCGCGACGACCTTAACCCTGGCGCCCGCGCGCAGGAGCGAATCCGCCTTGCGCAGCGCGACCTGACCGCCGCCGACGATAAGGACCGACTGGCCATCCAGACGCAGGAATACGGGCAGGTAGTCCATTCTTGGCTCGTCAGGCCGCGTACGGCTTACGCGAACTCCAGCGTCGCTAGCTCGGCCATCATGCAGCCGACTATAGCGAGCGACGCAGGCAGCACGAACGAACCAATGCTTCTTAGAGGCTGCGCGGTGGTTATGGCATCGGTGACAGGGGAGTCACCGGGCGGTTAGGCTTCGGGGCCATGAAACTACACCAGCTGCGCTACCTCGCCGCGGTCGCCCAGAGCGGGCTCAACATCACGGCGGCGGCGCAGAAACTGCACACCTCGCAGCCCGGGGTAAGCAAGCAGATCAAGCTCCTCGAGGATGAGCTCGGGTTTCAGATCTTCGTGCGCGAAGGCCGCAATCTCACACGCATCACCCCGGCCGGACAGCAGGTGATCGAGCGGGCGCTCAGGATCCTGCAGGAAGCCCAAAGTATCCGCCAGCTCTCGAGCGAGCTGCGCGATGAGGGCAAGGGGAGCCTCTCGATCGGGACCACCCACACGCAGGCGCGCTACGTGCTGCCGGATGTGATCCGTGAGTTCCGCGGGCGTTATCCGCAGGTGCGGCTCAACCTTCACCAGGGCACCTCGGAGCAGATCGCGGAAATGGTCGCGAGCGATCGCATCGACTGTGCGATCGCCACGGGCTCAGAGCAGCTCTTTGGCGACCTCACGCTCCTTCCCTGCTACCGCTGGCATCGTACCGTCATCGTTCCCAAAGGCCATGCGCTCGCCGACGGCACACGTCTGAGCTTCAAGGCGCTCGCCGACTACCCGCTCATCACCTACACGTTCAGCTTCAGCGGCCCGTCCTCCCTCCACGAGGCGTTTGCACGGGCTGGTCTCACGCCGAACATCGCGATCACCGCGCGCGATGCCGATGTCATCCAGACCTATGTGCGGCTTGGACTCGGCGTCGGCATCGTCGCCAACATGGCGGTCGATGCGCACGATCCGGATCTCACCCCAATCGACGCCGCGCACCTTTTTCCGGCTCACACCACCTGGATCGGCTTTCGCCGCGGCACGCTGCTGCGCAAGTACATGTATGAATTTGCGCAGCTGCTTGCGCCGCACCTCGAACGGCGCCTCATCGAACGCGCGCATCGCGCGGAGTCGGCCGAGGAAGCGCAGCGGCTCTTCGCCGAGCTTGAGCTGCCGGAGCGCTAGGCAAAGAAGCGCTGTCGGCGCAGGGGAACCTGTGCGGCACCCGGCTGGTAGGCGACGTCGTAGCGCGCGAACGCCCTTCGTACTGCCTCGGGATCCTCTCCGGGGGCCAGCTCGAGCACATCGAATCCGCAGCGGGCGAGCAGGAACGCCTGGTCCTGCCGCACGCCAGTGCCCACCGCGCGCAGTTCGCCGCGGAAGTGCAGCCGCTCACGCAGAATCCGCCCCTGCGAATAGCCGCGGCCATCGCCCACGGTGGGGAACTCCACCGCGACGAGTGCCAATCGCGGTAGCTCGTCCGCGAGCTCCGCCACACGATCGACGACGGTCAGCCGCACGCCAAGGCGCCCGGGCCAGACGCGCCAGCGCGCGGGATCACGTTTGAACTCGCTCAAGGGGACGATCAGCCCGGAGCCCTCGGCAGCCTCCTCGCCGAGATGACGCCAGTCATCTGCGACGATCTCACGCCGCCTGAGGATGTGCCGCATAAGCTCGCTCGCGAAAAGGCGTGAGGCCCACGCGACGCAGCGTCTCGATGAAGCGCTCGCCGTCGACGCGCAGCAGGCGATAAGTCTCGACGATGCGCTCGATGGTGGGGGCGACTTCACTTTGCGCGACGGAAGGTCCGATCACCTCGCCGAGTGCGGTAAAGCCGTTCGCCGAGCCGCCGAGGGAGATCTGGTACCACTCCTCACCGTGCTTGTCGACGCCGAGGATGCCGATGTGACCGACATGATGGTGTCCGCAGGCGTTCATGCAGCCCGACATCTTGATCTCGATGTCGCCGAGGTCGTAGAGGTAGTCGAGATCGGCGAAGCGCTGCTGGATCTGCTGGGCGACGCCGAGCGTGCCGGCATTGGCGAGTGAGCAGAAATCGAGGCCCGGGCAGGCGATCATGTCGGTGAGCGTGCCGATGTTCGGCATCGCAAGATCGAGGCGCTTGAGTTCCTGCCACACCGCGTAGAGTTGGCGCTGCGGTACATCGGCAAGGAGCAAATTCTGATTATGCGTGGCGCGGATCAGGCCGAAGCTCGAGCGCTCGGCGAGCGCCGCGAGTCCCTCCATCTGCTCGGAAGTCATATCGCCCGGGTTTGCTCCGTGCGCCTTGAGCGATACAAACACCGCGCGGTAGCCCCGCACGCGATGCGCGCGAGTGTTGTAGCGGTACCAGGCGAGAAACGCGGCCTCGCGCCCCGAGCTGACATCTAAGTCCTCGAGCGGTGCGTAGGGCTGGGGCCTGAAGTACTCGCGCACCCGCTCGACGTCCTCGGCGCGCAGGCGCGGGGCGCTCTCGCGCGAGGCGCGCCACTCGGCCTCGACCTCCTCGCGCATGCGCTCGATGCCAAGTGATTTCACGAGCACCTTGATGCGCGCCTTGTTCAGGTTGTCGCGCCGGCCGTGGAGGTTGTAGACGCGCAGGATCGCTTCGAGGTACGCGAGCAGTTCGCTAAGGGGGAGGAATTCGCGAATCACCTGACCGATCATCGGGGCGCGCCCAAGACCCCCGCCCACGAGCACCGTGAAGCCGAGCGCGCCCTCCGCATCGCGCGTCAGGTGCAGGCCGATGTCGTGGACTTCGGAGGCCGCCCGGTCCTCGGGCGAGCCGGTCACCGCAATCTTGAACTTGCGCGGCAGGTAGGTGAACTCGGGATGCAGCGTCGCCCACTGGCGGATGAGCTCGCAGTAGGGGCGCGGATCGTCGATCTCTTCGGGGGCGATCCCGGCGAGATGATCGGCGGTCACGTTACGCACGCAGTTGCCGCTCGTCTGGATGGCGTGCATCTGCACGCTCGCGAGCTCGGCGAGGATGTCGGGCACCGCGGCAAGGTGCGGCCAGTTGAGCTGCAGGTTCTGGCGAGTGGTGAAGTGACCGTAGCCGCGGTCATAGCGGCGCGCGATGTCGCCAAGCTTGCGCAGCTGGCGTGAACTCAAGAGCCCGTAGGGGATCGCGATCCGCAGCATGGGCGCATGCCGCTGGATGTAAAGCCCGTTGCGCAAGCGCAGGGGTCGGAACTCATCCTCCGAGAGCTCGCCCGCAAGATGCCGGCGCGTCTGCTCGCGGAATTCCGCGACGCGCTCATCGACAAACGCCTGATCGAGTTCGTCGTAGCGGTACATCCCCACCGACTATAGGGGCGGCCTCGCGGGGGGCTAAATACCGTCTGGTTAGGGACACCCCTTCTGGGGTTATGAGCTTCTCGACCGCTTGCGTTGCGCGTTCCCTGATCGAGGCCACGCTCCACGTCGCGTGGCCGTGCGCGTCAAATCTGACGCACCCACCAAGTCAATTAGGAGATACCCCGCTGATTGCTTCCGTTACCCACCACACGGTCGAGTTGCCCACCGATTGCTGTTGCCTTTGGAGAGCGTCGACATGCGACCCGCCAGGACCCGGTACCTGAAATGGATCACAACCCGTCAACGAGGCTGCGACTATCAGTGTTAGGACTTTTATTTGGATCTTCATATGAGGGCCTTTCGCCTGCGTTATATCACAGCCAATTGTCGGAGCAACTTAACCTAATTCGGGTTGGCACCTGGGGTCGTGCACGGAGTCCTTGGGCATACGTACGCCTGCATGCGTAATGGGCGCCAAGCCGTAACTATCTGAAAAGGCAAGGGGCGTGACCCAGCGCCACTCGGTGTCACGCCCCCTGATGTCCGCCGTTATGAGCCTTGTGCAAGACTAGCGGCAATTGGGAGGCGGGCGTGGCAGGCCTTTATTTCGAGGAATTCACGGTCGGACAGCGCTTTGAGCACTTGGTGCGGCGGACTGTCACCGAGACCGACAACCTGCTTTTCAGCGCGCTCACGATGAACCCGGCAGCACTGCACCTCGACGCCGAGTACGCGAAAGGAACGCCCTTCGGCGAGCGCATCGTGAACAGTGTCTTCACGCTCGGGCTGCTCGTGGGCCTTTCGGTCTACGACACCACCTATGGAACGACGATCGGCAACCTCGGGTGGGAGGAGGTGCGCTTTCCGCGCCCCGTCAAGATCGGCGATACGCTGCGTGCCGCCACGACCGTGATCTCGAAGCGCGAAAGCGAATCGCGGTCCGATTCCGGGATCGTGGTGTTCGAGCACCGGGCCTGGAATCAGCGCAACGAGGAGGTGGCGTCCTGCCGCCGCGCGGCGCTGATGCTCAAGAGAAGCGCGGCGTGAGCGCCGAGCGCGCGCGTGCCCCGCTGCGCTCGCTCCTCTTCGTTCCCGGGGACAGCGAGCGCAAGCAGGCCCGGGCGCTCGCAAGCGCTGCGGATGCCCTCATTCTCGACCTCGAAGATGCCGTGGATCCCGCCCAGCTGAACGCTGCGCGAGCGCACATCGGGCGACTTCTTGGTTCGCGCCCCGCCGGGCAGCCGCCTGAGCTTTGGGTGCGGGTCAACACCCCAGCGAGCGGCCTCATGCGCGAGGACCTCGAGAGTGTCTGCACCTTTCGCATGCCCGATGGGATCGTGCTGCCTAAGATCTCGGCGGCCGAGGAGATCACCGAGGTGGCTGCGCAACTCGAGCGGCTCGAGTCACACCTTGCCGCCGCTCCTGGGTCGACGCGCATCGTCGTCATTGCCACCGAAACCCCGAAGGGCCTTCTCGTCCTGCCGCGCTACCCGGCGGTGCTTGAGGCGGCGCCCGCGCTCAGGGCGCGTCTTGCGGGACTCACCTGGGGAGCGGAGGACCTGAGTACGGCTATCGGCGCGCTCGGCAAGCGCGACGCCACGGGCGCCTTCACCTTCACCTTTCAGCTCGCGCGCAGCGCGTGTCTGCTTGCTGCGGCAGCTCTTGGGGTTCAGCCGATCGATGGCGTACACACGGATCTACGCGATGCGCCGGGGCTTGAGCGCGAGCTCGGAGAGGCGCGGCGGGATGGCTTTACCGGTAAGCTTGCCATCCATCCCGACCAGGTGGGCGCGATCAATGCCGCCTTTACGCCCACGGATGCCGAGCGCGAGCATGCGCGGCGCGTGGTGGCGGCCTTTGCCGCGCGACCTGGAGCCGGGGTCGCAAGCCTCGACGGCCAGATGATCGATCGTCCTCATCTTATTCAGGCGCAGCGCATTCTGGCCGCTGCGCCCCCCGACAAGGCCAAGACATGAAGCTGAGAATCAAGGGCCCGACTCTTCGGCTGCGCCTCACGCAGGGCGAGATCCGCGAGCTCGCCGAGCGCGGTGCGGTGGAAGAGCAGGTGCCCTTCGCCCCGAACGTGAGCCTCATCTATCGCCTGAAGAGCGATCGGGCAGCGAAGGAGATCGGCGCTTCATACAACGGCAACGTGCTCGAGGTGCGCATACCGCAAGGCGCGGCGCAGGAATGGTGCACGAGCGAGCTCGTGACGCTCGCGCACGCGCAACCCTTGCCGGGAGGTGCGCTCAAAATCACGCTCGAAAAAGACTTCGAGTGCCTCACCGCGCGCGAAGGCGAGGACGAATCCGACAACTTCCCGCATCCGGGTAAAGAGAGCGGCAAGAGCTGCTGAACTAGCGGGGCGCCTCGAGCGCGAGGAGATCCTCGGGCGTGTCGATATCGATGGCGGCGCTCGGCATCCGCACGCGTACGAGCCGCTCGGGGCTGCGCCGCAGCAGCATCTGGGCCCCGGCCTCGCCGCGAAGCTCCCCGAGGTCGCGGAACATGCTGCGCGGAAAGATGGCTGGCACGTCCGCGATCCCGCCATAGAGGGCCGCGACCGTGCATTGCGGCTGACGACGCCACGCGTTCGCGAGGCGCCTGAGATCGTCCGCGGTCACCGCCGCCTGATCAGCGAGGAGCAGTGCTACGCCCGTGGCGGTCGGGGGAAGCCGAGCGACCCCTGCACGGATCGAGCTTCCAAGTCCTTCGCGCCACTCCTGATTGACGATGATTGAGCCTGGGGCGTGCTTCAGCAGGGGCGCCAGTTCCGCAGCCCCAGAACCGAGGACGACGATGAGCGCATTGCCGGTGACCTCGGCGGCGCGGGTCACGACGGTGTGGAGGAGGGGCCTCCCGGCCACGCGTACGAGTTGTTTCGGCGATCCGAAGCGGCTGGAGGCGCCCGCGGCGAGCACGAGCGCGTAGAGTCCATCGCGCGGTTTGACGCTGCGCGCTTCGGTGGACATCGGCTAAGAGCCTGAGGGGGAATCGAGCTCGACGCCCTCGGGAAGCGCCGCGCGCACGCGCGCGTAACGCGCGCGCTCCTCGAGGATCGAGTCGGCATCGATACCCCCGATCGCACGCCAGTCAGCGGTGCGTGAGTTGGTGGCGAGGAGCGCTTCGATGGCATCGCGCCGGGTGCGCCACTCGTTGAAGAACGTGGCAAAGTCGGCCATGGCATCTCCTGCCGTGCGGGTTACTTTGCCGGGCGCGGGAGCGAGCGCTGCGAGGAGCTTCTCGAGCACCTCGCGGCTGCGACCGTGCCGCGCGAGCGCCGCATCGATGGCGCGGCGCGCAGGGTCGGCGTCCGCGAACTTCGCGCGCCCGAGATCTGCGAAGCGCCGATCGCGCGCTTCAAACCAGCCGAGCACGCATGCCAAATAATCGGCACAAGCCTCGCGAAACCCCGTGAGCGCAGCCTTGTTCTCGCGCGCGAGTGCCTTCGCGCAGGCGCTCGCGACCGCGCTCGCGTGCGCACGTTCGAGGGCGAGTTGCGTGCGAATGATCTCGAGTTCGTTCATGGATCCTATGCGATAATTGACATCAATTTATCAATATAAGATTCTGATATTTAAAATTTTTACTATCTATTTAGCCACGCTGGTCAGCGCGGTCTCGAGAACACCCGAACCTGCCGCACCGTGCAGGAACGCATGGATCTCGGCAGCGATCGCGAGCGCGATGGCCTCGGGCGTACGTCCCCCAAGCGGCAGACCGACCGGGGCATGCAAACGCCGTCGTAGCCGCTGGGCGTCGGCACCCAACTCACCGAGCAGTCGATCGCGACGCACCGCGGGACCGAGCAGGCCTACGTACGGGATCGCACTCGCAGCGAGGGCGCGCAGATACGCAAGGTCCGAGGGCAGGTGATGACTCATGACGACCGCAGCGGCGAAGTCATCGAGAGCGAGCGCGCGATCAAGCTCCGGCGCTCGCGCGAGGATCACGCTCGCCGCGGCGGGAAAATGGCTCGCGACCGCGTATGCCGGACGATGATCGACGAGGGTGACTTTCCAGCCGAGGCGTGCCGCCAGATCGACGAGCGGCACGGCATCGGGTCCTGCGCCGAGGAGAAGGATCCGCGGCGGCAGCGCGAGTGGCAGCACGAAGAGTTTCCAGGTCCCTTCCTCGCCCTCGACCCAGCCGACGCGGCGTTCGCTAGCGGCGCGCGCGAGCGCCGATTCAACCGCCGGGATCGCAAGGACGCTCGTGCGCGCAGCGCCCGGGGGCAGGGCGAGAGTTCCGATCGGTGCCTCGGGCTTTGTGGATTCGGTGATCACGCCGATCGCGGTGGCGGTGTGGGCGGTGAGTGCCTCGGCAAGGTGCGCGAGCGGCTGCCAGGCGTTTTTTGGGCCCGTGTAGAGCAGGAGGATTTCCATCGCCCCCTCGCAGCCGAGGCCCAAGCCGAAGAGGAGCTCGTCGGGGCTCCTGAGGTCATAACGCACGAAGGTCGGTGCGCCGGTTTCGATCACTTTGCGCGCGTGCTCGCGCAGATCGCCTTCGAGGCAGCCCCCGGAGATGAGCCCGGCGTACTCGCCGCCCGCGGCGATCAGGATGAGCGCGCCCGGCTTGCGATAGGTCGAGCCCGCGGTGTGCAGGAGAAGCCCGAGCGCAAGCGCACGGCCCGCGGCGCGCTCGCGCGCGAAAAGGGGCAGAAGCGGACCCATTGAGCTTTCCATCCGCCTCAATTATGCCAGCACCCACTCTTTGTGCAGGCGCGCTGCGCCGCTCGTTGCGCCCGTTCCGGCCCATCGTTAGAGTCCTAACGCCTTCTTCGTGGTCACACATAACTCCTGCCGCGATGGTCAAACCTGACCCCTGGGTCGTGCACAAGTTCGGGGGGTCGAGCGTCGCTGACGCCGACTGCTTCCGCAAAGTGGCGGCCATTCTGGAATCCGCGCCCGCGGGGCGGCTCGCCGTCGTGCTGTCGGCGGCGCGCGGCGTGACGGACGCATTGCTGCGACTCGTGGCACTCGCCGAGCGGCAGGATGAGGGGTATCGGGGCGAGTTCGCGCGACTGCGCACGCGGCATGCCGAGATGGCGCAGGCGCTGCTCACGAGCACGGGCACGCAAGAGTACCTCGCCGAGTTCGACCGTGACGTGCGCGATCTTTCCGGCGTGCTGCACTCGATCACGCTCACCCGCGCCGCAGCCCAGAACGTGAGCGATCTCATCGCCGGCTACGGCGAGATCTGGTCGACGCGGCTCTTCCAGCGCTACTTCGCCGCGCGCCGTCAGCGCCCGGGAGCGGTGGAGTGGCTCGATGCGCGCCGCGTCGTCATCGTGCAATGGGGAGCGCTCGGACCC
>Ga0187777_10001651_pt1 | contig 14500 bp, 13 predicted proteins | sample 1015_Q2_SP5_10_M_FD_132416 | JGI IMG/M metagenome (GOLD analysis project Ga0187777, IMG submission 132416) | Tropical peat soil microbial communities from peatlands in Department of Meta, Colombia - 1015_Q2_SP5_10_MG | ecosystem: Environmental > Terrestrial > Soil > Wetlands > Peat | place...
CGCGGCGTTGACGCAGCTCGCGGTGCAGGGGACGGCGGGCCCGCCCGAGGAAGTGATCGGCGCCTCGGGCGGGGTGTTCGGGGTGCTGCTCGCCTTTGCCTGGTTCTTCCCGAACCAGAAACTCATTCTCTTGTTTCCGCCGATTCCGATGCCGGCGTGGCTGTTTGTGACGCTCTACGGGTTACTCGAACTCTGGTACGGAGTGACCGGAAGGCAGGAGGGGGTTGCGCACTTCGCGCACCTCGGCGGCATGCTCGGCGGCGCGCTCTGCATCCTCTACTGGCGCACGTTCGGGGTTCTCAGGCGTTAAAGGCGCCGCCGCGGCAGCTCGATCGGCCCGCGCCGCGTGCCGCAAGCATCGCAGAGCGCCCGATCCCCGAAGCGGCTGCGGCCGAAGGTACGCCCATCGGGGAGCGACACCCAGTTGCCACCGCCCTCCACCTCCGGGTCGCGCAGCCGCACGTGCAGCGCGCACGCGGGATTCGCGCAGAACGGTGCGCCCCGCTCGAGATCCATGTCCACGATGAAGATGTCGTCCGCCATGGCACGGGGGCTTGGGTTCGGTGTCGACACGGGAGGGGCCTTTCGGGGTCGTGGGCCGGTGGCGGGCGCGATTTTGTCGAGGCGCGTTGACGGGTATGTGACACGCCCGTGGCGCGGCGGTGACGTGCCCATTGGGGAACTTCCTTGTCATGACCTTAGGTTTCCCTCTTAACAATCTGACATGACTTCGAAATTGATCCCAGTTGAAACCTCGCGCCGGGCCGTTCAAAATCGCGCGCTTTAAAAAGGCACCGCGGAACTGTCCCGAGGACCTTCGTCTAAAGAGCCGGACGCTCATGATCAGGACCGAACACCTTACCAAGCACTATCGCGCGCTCGCCGCCGTCGAGGACGTGAGCTTTGAGGTCGGCCCCGGTGAGGTGCTCGGATTTCTCGGGCCAAACGGGGCGGGCAAGACCACGACGATGCGGATGCTCGCGGGGTTCGTCACCCCGACCTCGGGGCGCGCCAGTATCTGCGGTCACGACGTCGTTGCCGAACCGCTCGCCGCCAAGTCGGCACTCGGCTACCTGCCCGAGGGCGCCCCGCTATACGGCGAGATGACCGTGCGGCGCTTCCTCGCCTTCGTCGCCGATCTGCGCCGGCTCGAGGGCGCGCGCCGCGCGCAGCGCCTCGCGCACGTCATCGAGCACCTGCAGCTCGCAAGCGTGCTCGAGCAAACCATCGACACGCTCTCCAAGGGCTTTCGCCGCCGCGTCGGACTTGCGCAGGCGATCGTGCACGATCCGCCTGTGCTCATCCTCGATGAGCCGACCGACGGACTCGATCCGAACCAGAAGCACGAAGTGCGCACGCTGATCAACGACATGGCGCACGACAAGATCATCGTCATCTCGACTCACATCCTCGAGGAGGTGGAGGCGGTGTGCACGCGCGCCATCATCATCTCCCGCGGCCGCATCATCGCGGATGACACTCCGGTAGGGCTTGCCGCACGCTCGCGCTATCACAACGCGGTATCGATGCGCCTCGAGCTCAGCTCGCAGCTCGAGGCGGCCCGGCGCGCGCTCGCAGCGCTGCCCGCGGTCGCCGCGGTCGAGGTGAGCGAGCGCGAAGCGCGCCTCACCGCACTCCCCGACCAAGGCGCGAGCATTCTCGCCGCCGTGAGTGAGCTCGCCGCACGCGAGGGGCTCAAGCTCAAGGAACTACACCTCGAATCCGGACGCCTCGATGAGGTGTTCCGCACCATTACCGGCTGAGGACCAGGCGACGCATGCGCAACGTGGGCATCATCCTGCGCCGCGAACTCGCGAGCTACTTCGCGACGCCGCTCGCGTACGTCTTCATACTGATCTTCCTCGTGCTGGCGAACGCCTTCGCCTTCTATCTCGGGGGCTTCTACGAGCGCGGCCAGGCGGATCTTGAACCGTTCTTCACCTTCCACCCGTGGCTGTATCTGTTCCTGATACCGGCGATCTCGATGAAGCTCTGGGCCGAGGAGCGCAAGAGCGGAAGCATCGAGCTCCTCATGACGATGCCCGTGACGCTCTGGGAGGCGGTGCTCGGCAAGTACCTCGCGGCCTGGATCTTCACCGCGCTCGCCCTCGCCCTCACCTTCCCGCTCTGGATCACGGTCAACTATCTCGGCAAGCCCGATAACGGCACCATCCTCGCTGCGTATCTCGGCAGCCTCCTGCTTGCGGGCGGCTTCCTCGCGATCGGCTCGTGCATGTCGGCGCTCACGCGCAATCAGGTGGTGGCGTTCATCCTCGGGGTGGTGGCGTGCTTCGTGTTCCTTCTGGCCGGCTTCCCGCTCGTGCTCGATCTTTTCAAGGGCTGGGCGCCGCAGCCGCTTATCGATGCGATCGCCTCGCTCTCTTTCCTCACGCACTTCGAGTCCATCGTCAAGGGCGTCATCGACGTGCGCGATCTCCTATATTTCGCGATGCTGATCGGCTTTTTCCTCCTCGCCACCGTGATCGCGCTCGATTTGCGGAAGGCGGACTAGCGAGATGGCCAAACCCATGAGCAAACGCTCAACCATCGGCGGCGGCGCGCTGATCGCGCTCGCGCTGCTCTTCGTTGGCTTCACGGTGCTCTTCAACTATGCGCTGCGCGGCTGGCGGCTCGATCTCACCGCCAACCGCCTCTACACGATCGCACCGGGGACGGCGCGGATCCTCGCGAACATCCAGGAGCCGATCAACCTGTATTTCTTCTACTCGGAGAAGACCGCCTCGCAGCTGCCGCAGCTGCACACCTACGGCACGCGGGTGCGCGAGTTCCTCGAGGAGCTCACCGCCCGCTCGAACGGCAAACTCCACCTGCACGTGATCGATCCGCAGCCGTTCTCGGAAGAGGAGGACCGTGCCGCCGAACTCGGTGTTCGCGGGATCCCGGTCGGATCTTCCGGTACGCAGATTTATTTCGGGCTCGCAGGCACCAACGCCACCGACGGGCATGCGGCGATCGAATTCTTCGATCCCCAGAAGGAACAGTTCCTAGAGTACGACGTCGTCAAACTCGTCTATCAGCTCGCCAATCCCAAGAAGCCCGTGCTCGCCTGGCTCTCGACGCTGCCGATGGGTCCGGACTTCGATCCGCGCACCGGGCGCATGCGCGAGCCCTGGGTCGTGTACTCCGAGGCGCAGCAGCTCTTTGACATGCGGCCTCTCGATCGGGTGGCGACCAAGATCGACCCCGACGTAAGCGTGCTCGTGCTCGTGCACCCGAAGGATCTGCCGGCGACCACACAGTTCGCGATCGATCAGTACGCGCTGCGCGGTGGGCATATCCTGCTTTTCGTCGATCCGCTCGCCGAGGCGGACACCTCGGGCGGGGACCCGCAAAATCCGATGGCGGCGATGGGCGCGGACCGCTCCTCGCACCTCGGGGGGCTCCTCAACGCCTGGGGCGTGCAGTTCAATTCCGGTGAGGTCGTCGCCGACCGTGCGCATGCGCTCTCGGTAACCATGCGCCAGGGCGAGGAGCCGGTGCAGCACCTCGCGGTCCTCGGACTCGACAAGGAATCGCTGAGCGCCAACGATGTGGTGACCGCGGGACTTTCGAACGTGAACGTCGCGACCGCCGGACACCTCGCCCCACTCAAGGGCGCGAGCATACAGTTCGAGCCGCTCATGCAGTCGAGTACCGAGTCCGACCTGCTGCCGGTCGAGCGCTTCCGCATGCTCTTCGACCCCTCGACGCTGCGCGAGGGGTTCAAGCCGACCGGCCAGCGTTACACCCTCGCCGCGCGCGTCACCGGCAAGGTGAAGAGCGCTTTCCCCGAAGGCCCGCCCACGGGGGTGACGCTGCCCCCGGGCGTCAGCGCGCTCAAGGAGTCCGCGCAGCCCCTAAATCTCATCGTCTTCGCCGACACCGACATGCTCTCGGACTATCTCTGGGTGCGCGAGCAGGACTTCTTCGGTCAACGCCTGACTCAGGCGTGGGCGAGCAACGGCGATCTCGTCGAGAACGCACTCGACAATCTCGCCGGCAGCGCTGATCTCATCAGTGTGCGCGGCCGCGCCTCATTCACCCGGCCGTTCGAGCGGGTGAATACGCTCAAACGCGCGGCCGATGAGCGCTTCCGCTCGAAGGAGCAGGAGCTCGAGCAGGAGTTGCGGCAGACCGAGACCAAGCTCACGGCGCTCGAGTCAAAGGGCGGCGGCAAGGGGACGGCGCTTATCATCACTCCCGAGCAGGAACAGGAGATCGAGCACTTCCAGACCGAGAAGCTCCGTATCCGCAAGGAGCTGCGCGCGGTGCGCGCGGGGCTCGATGCCGACATCAAGGGCCTCGGTACCTCGATCAAAGTCGTCAATATCCTCATCGTGCCCGCGGCGCTCGCCCTCGGGGCGCTCCTGATTGCGCTCTGGCGCCGCCGCGCCGGCGGCGCCGCGCGCAAGGTGCAGCCATGAGTGGCCGCCGCGTCGCGGTTCTTCTGATCGCCGCCATCGCGGTCGTGATCGGCGCGATCTGGCTCGCCTCGCAACGTCGCCTGGAGCGCGCGAGACTCCCCGGGGACTTGGTACTGCCGGGGCTCGAGCACCACGTGAGCGAGGTGACTCAGCTCAGCCTCGCCAAGGGCAATGGCACGCGCACGACGCTTAAGAAGGATGCCAGCGGGTGGAACGTGGCCGAGCGCTCCTGGCCTGCGGATGCGGGCAAGGCGCGCAAGCTCCTCTTCGATCTCGGCGCACTCAACATCGTCGAGGAGAAGACGCGCGTCGCGGCGAACTATCCGCAGCTGGGTGTCGAGGATGTGAGTTCGCCCGCCGCCACGGGGACGCTCATCGAACTCGAGACACCGGGCCACACCTGGAAGCTGATCGTCGGCAAGTCCTCGAGCGGCAAGTCGGGCTACGTGCGCGTCGCCAACTCACCGCAGAGCTTCCTCGCTGCGCCGCTCCTCACGGTGGATGCGGACCCCAAGAGTTGGCTCGATCACGCGCTCATCGACCTGAGCGCCCAGCGGGTGCGACAGATCGAGGAGCGACCCGCGAGCGGGCCGGCCTTCACGGCGACCCGCAATAAGAAAGAGGAGAGCGCGTTCGCGGTGGGCCCGCTTCCCAAGGGGCGCGAACTCACCGGCCCAGCCGCCGCCGAACCGATCGCGGCCGCCCTGAGCTCCCTCACGCTCGATGACCTCGCGAAGGCCTCAGGTGCGGCGGCGGCCGGGGTCTCGCAGGCGACGTTCCGGACCTTTGACGGGCTCGAGGTGCAGGTGAGCGGCCACAAGGACGGCGAGCGATCGCTCATCCTGATCAGCGCCCGCTCAACCGACACCGCAACCGCCGGTGAGGCGCAGAAGCTCAGCGCCCGCCTCGCGGGCTGGGAGTTCTCGATACCGGACTACAAGTACGCGGTGATCTTCAAGCCCCTTGAGGAGCTTCTGAAGAAGCCGCCCGAGCCCACGAAGAAACCCGCGAAGCCCGTAAAGCCCTCGCCCGGCAAGTCGACCGGGCCGTGAGCGCCGCGAGCGCCACGCGTCTCCCCAGGTGGACGCTGGTGGCTCCGCCGGCGGCGATCGTGGTGCTCATCGGCGCATCCGTGCTCCCTGAGTCGAAGCCGCTCGAGGTGATCTCGGTCATCGCTCTGGTAGGCGCGGTCATGGCGGCGGTGCGCCTCGCCGAGATCGTCGCGCTGCGCGTCGGGGAGCCCCTCGGCGCGCTCGTACTCTCGGTGTCAGTCACCGTAATCGAAATCATGCTGATCGTGCGCCTGATGCTCTTCGGGGGCCGCCAGGAGGTGGCGCTCGCGCGCGACACCGTCTTTGCGGTCATCATGATCGTCTGCAATGGACTCATTGGCCTTTGTCTTCTGATCGGCGGTCTGCGCTACCGCGAACAGTCCTTTACCCTCTCCGGTGCGAGCGCTTCGCTCGCGACGCTGATCGCGATCGCCACTCTTGCGCTCGTGCTGCCGAATTTCGCGACCACCGCCCCAGGCCCCTTCTACACCGAGTCGCAGTTGATTTTCGCGGGCAGCGCCGCGCTTCTGCTTTGGGGCGCGCTCCTCTTCATGCAGGGGGTGCGGCATCGCGACTATTTTCTCGCGCCGACGAAGCCCGGCGAGGCGCATCCGACTGCATCCCGCGCGCCGCCCCCGGCCCTGACGGGGATCGCTTTGATGATGATGCTGATCGCGCTTGCGGCCGTGATCGGCCTCGCCAGGAGGGAATCGCCGCACATCGAAGCGGCGATCGAGTTCGCGGGCGCCCCCAAGGGGGCGGTGGGCGTCGCGATTGCAATCCTCGTGCTGCTGCCCGAACTCGTATCGTCGGTGCGCGATGCGCTCGCGGATCACGTGCAGGCGAGCATCAACGAGGGGCTTGGCGCTGCGCTTGCGAGCGTGGGACTCACGATTCCGGCGGTCGCGTTCCTATCCGTCTATCAGCACTCGACGCTGCTCCTCGGACTCGATGCGAAGGACATGGTGCTGCTTGCGCTCACGTTCCTGCTGCTTTCGGTCACCTTCGTGAGCGGGCGTACGAACGCCATGATGGGTTTGGTGCACCTCGTCGTCTTCGCAACCTTCGTGATGCTCGCGCTGGTGCCCTAAGGAGCGCGCGCTAGGGCTTCACCTGACTCATGATGGCGAGCGGCCGGCCCTCGGGGTCGTGGAAGTGCGCCATCCACTCCTCGGTGCCGTCCGCGTGGCGGTGAATCAGGTGCGGGACGTCCGCAAAGGCGGCGCGTTCGCTCTGGCATCGGCTCATCCTAATGTGCGCGAGGCGTCATTTACCCTCGCCCCCGATCTTGCTGCGATGCAGCGAACCCGGTAGTGGGGGAACAACCTCATCCGTCTCGGCGTCCGGGGCATAGAATTTTCTGCGGAAGATCGGCTACTCACTTGACAGCAATGGCAAGGAGAAGCACATGAGCGCGGTATTACTTGCGATCTTCGAAGAGTACGGGCGTGCCGACCGCGTACGCACGAGACTCGTAAAGGACGGCTTTCCCACCGATCGCGTTGAGCTCACCGCGGCGTGCGAGCCGGGACGCGCCGCGTCACATCCGGCGGTCTCGGTCCATGGCCGTTTCGTGCAGTACTTCCGCACACTCCTCAGCAAGGACGATGAGCAACCCTTCGTCGAGGCGCTCGCCGGGCGCGTCGAGGGCGGCGCCGCGACCATCGCCGTGCATCCGCGCGGCGCCATTGAGACCGCGCGTGCGACGCAAATCCTCGAAGGCGAAGGAGCGGTCGAGGTCGTGGGTCACGATCTCGAGAAGCAATCCTTCGAGCGCGCCGCATCAGCGAGTGAAGGGTCCTGGGTTCGACACTTCATGCTCGATAACCCGACGGGCGCCGACTGCATCTACTGCCGGCTGTTTCCGGGGCATAGCCACTAAAGAGAAGCGGGCGCGCGATCTCACGCCGCAGGAGAAGGTGCGCCGGAGGCGTTAGGCCTCCGGCACACGCCAATCATTGCTGCTTAGTCATCGTGTAGGTCGTGATCTGATCGTGGATCATGTCGTGATCGGTGACCTGCAGCGTCTTGCCATCGGCAGCGGCGGCGAGGTGGATGTCATCGGTCACCTTGCCGAGCCGATGATCGGTCTCCTGGACCGTGTTGGGATTGATCTTCTTCAGGATGACCGTGGTCTTCCCCGGATCGCCAACGACCGGATACTCCTTGCCATCGAACTTCGCGTTATAGCTCTGGCCGTTCCAGTGCATGCTGAAGGAGTCGTTGGTCATCTGATACGCGACCGTGAGCGTCGTGTCGTTCGCGCTGGTGAGGGGGTTCGGCTGCCAGGAGCCCGATACCCCGTTTGCGCCCGCCGGTCCCGGGGTGCGGCGCGTCTCGGTGAAGCTTCCCGTGGCCACCTGCGAGCCGGTGTAGTCGGTGAACTTGCCGGTGAGCGTCTTGCCGTCGGTCGAAACCGAGTAGATAACGCCGAAGATCTGTTTCCCGGCCTGCTTGTTGATGATCTGAACCGAGGATGGACTCAATACGACGACTGCGACGGTGTCGTAGTAAGCGTGGCCCGTCACAGGCTGGTCCTTGCCGTCGGCCTTAATGTTGATCGCCGGGTCGCAGCTCGAGCAGCTGTACATGCCGTTCAGCACCGAGAACGTGTCCGCTTTGCCCGTGACCTTCATCGTCGACACGTCGGTCTTCCACGTGCCGTCAAAGGGACTTGCGAGTGCGAGAGCGGGCAGCAGCGCGCACGCAGACAAAAGGATGCGTCTCATGTTCATTCCCCCCTTGTTGATTGAGCGGCTTGATCGCCGTGTCTGGTCCGGCGCCGCGAGGCGCGCAGTGTATGCCTGCCTCGGCGACTTACCAATAGCCAAGACCGAGCCTCAGTTGCTGCGCGCTTTCAACACCTCACCGAGCGTGTCCGGGCGAGTTTCAAGCCGCGTCAGGTGCGGGAAACGCGGGCCATCGAAATACTCGACGTTGAGCGTGCGGTAGTACTCGCCGTTCTCAACCAGGAGCGCGATCGGCTGATGACTATCGTGCGCTGCGGCGATCGCGGCATCGAGCGCCTCGGCGCTGTACTTGCGCCCGTTGACGGCGATCAGCTTCATGCCCGGGCCAGCTCCCGCGCGCGCGGCCGCACGATCCTCGATCGTGTCGAGGATCGTGCCCCTTGAGGCGTCCTTCTCATCGATCTTGAGCCCGATCGACCACTGCCGTTCGGTGTCCTTGTAGCTCGCCTGGTGATACTCGATGTAGGAGTTCTTCTCGGCGGAGTAGCTGAGCTGCCAGCCCGCGCTCTGCAGCCCGGACATCAGCGCCTCGGTCCCGGTCGTGTCGAGATGGCGGCGGATGAGGGCGCGCCAGTCCCCGGGGACAATCGCACCGAGCGTTGCATAGAGGTCCGCCTCGACGTAGGGCTTGAGCGCCGGAGCTCCGCCCGGGCCGGCATAGAAGCGGCGCACGAACTCATCGAGTGAGGCGTGCCCGCTCGCGCGCAGCTGCGCATCGACGTTCAGCCAGAGAAACTGCGAGGCTTCATAGAAATCCACGCCGCGGCGGCTCGACATCCAGGCCTCGGGAGCGTCGTAGAGAATTTGCGCCTCGACCGCCGTGTCGGCGAGCGGACGCCAGCGCGCCCCGGTCTCGACCTCGAAGTTGCCCGCACAGGCGGCGAGCATCTCCCGGTACTCCTCGGGCTTCACGATCCCTGCGCGCACCGGCAGCACCCAGCCCCAGAACTGCGTCATGCCCTCGTAGACCCAAAGGAGCGTCCCATCCATCGGACGCTGATAGTCGGGACTCAATAGCCCTTGCGGACGGCGGTACTTGCCATTCCAGCTGTGCACGAACTCGTGCGCGAGGAGCTCGGCGAGTCCCTCGCGCAGCGGCGGCTCGATGACGACGTTCTCATCGGTACGGTCATCGCTCGATTCATGGTGCTCGAGCCCGAAATGCTGCACGTGATCGGAGAGTGTCAGTAGCCAGGTGTAGTGGCGGTACATCCGCGTGCCAAAGAGCGCGCCCGCCTGCGCGACGAGGCGGCTGTAGCCCGGGGCAAAATCCGCCGGTACGTTGAGCGCCGCGGCGCTGTCGGCGGCGATCGCGATGCGGTGCTTGAGCTCGGGGAAGGGCGCACTGCCGTCAAGATCGACGCGGCGCGTGTAGCGACCGATCTGCAAAGGAGAGTCGATGAGCCGTGCGAGCGATGCGCCCTCGAGCTGCACGCTCCCGTCGGGTTTCGCCGTGAGCTCGAGCGCGCAGTTGAGCTGCCAGCCGGCGGGGACCAGCACGGACGCCTGCGTGCTGATCGTGTCGGCATCGCGCCCCTTCGGCAGCAGCACGAATTCATTCCAGGGAAGCACGGCGAGCGCATCGCTGCTCGTGGGTCCGGTACTGAACTCGCCCCCCTCCCCCTCCACCGGCAGTCCGGAATCGAGCGCGATCTCAAGGCGCGAGACTCCACTTGGCACCGTAAGCGAGATCGCGTACATGTCGAGCGGATCGCGCTGCCACGAGATACTCGCACCCGAAGCGCGGATCTTGAGCCCGACGATGGTTTCGAGCGGCCCGGTCGGTCCGTGTTCTCCGGGAATCCACTTCGGAAAGACGAGTGTCAGGGGTCCGGGCTGCACCGCGAGTGTCATGTCGGTGTGTATGCGCTTGCGCGCCACCTCGCGTGCATCGAGCCGCACACTGAGGTCGGCCGCGCGGGCACTGACACCCGCGAACGCCAACACCCCGATGAGGACGCAATGAACTGCTCGCATCTCGACCTCCCCCACTCGCCCTCACCGCAAGGGCTGCGCATTCTCGGCGGAAATGGCCGCAGACGGCAACGAGTGCTAACGTGCGGGCATGGATGCGCCTCGTTATATCGGCGGCTGCCTCTGCGGCAGCGTGCGCTACGAGGTCTCGGGCGCCGTTACTAACCTCTGTTACTGCCACTGCAACTCGTGCCGGCGCGCGAGCGGTGCGCCGATGGTGGCCTGGGGCACGTTCGCGCGCGAACGCTTTCGCCTGACACGCGGGGAGCTACGCGAATTTCGCTCCTCGGCCGCGGTGCTGCGCGGGTTCTGCGCGCACTGCGGGTCGGTGCTCACCTACCGCCATGAGGCGCGCGACACGGAGATCGATGTGACGCTCGCCACGCTCGATGAGCCCGCGGGCCTTGCGCCCGAGATGCATGTCTGGGTCAGCGAGAAGCTCCCCTGGGTGCCCCTCGCCGATCAACTGCCGCAGTACGCGGCGGGCACGACGGGCGCGGGCTCGGCCGCCTAGCGCACGCGCGCGAGGAGCGTGAGCGTCACGATCGCAAGCAGCAGCGTCGGCAACCAGGCGAGCAGCACCGGATTGAGGGCGAACACCACGGTACCGCTCTCAATCAACCGCTGCAGCAGGAAGAAGGCGATCCCGATCAGGAGCCCAAGCAGCATCCGGGTGCCGGTGCCCGAAGAGCGCAGCGGGCCGAGTACGAACGGGATGGCGAGCAGCACCGTGAACGCAATCGCCACGGTGCGCGCGATGCGCGACCAGAACGCGAACACATACTCGCGGGCATCGAGTGAATTACTGCGGAAGTAGCTGATCAGACGCCACAGCGCGCGGCTCGTGAGCTGATCGGGATTTTCGATCGCAAGTCCGAGGAACCCCGCGGTGACGTTCGAGGCGAGCACGTGCTGCCCGGGCTGCTTTGTGGTGACCGCGTCCTCGGCGAAGCGTGACTCGCTATAGCCCGAGAGCAGCCACTTGCCCTTGGCAAGCGCGGTGCCGCGCGTCGCGTGGCCAATGGCGAGCAGCCGATGCTCGGGCGAGAGCTCAAAGGTGAGCATGCTGCCGAACTGCCGTTCGCCCGATTGTCCGGCAACATTGAGCAGCAGATCGCCATCGCGCACCCAGGCGCCCGTGCCGCTGCCGAAGCCGACGTTGTTCAGCTTGCTGAACGCTTTTTGCAACCGCGCCACCTGCTCGAGCGGGGGCGCGAGAAACTCCCCGAGCACAAGTTCGACGCCGATCAGCGCCAGCCCCGCCATGAGAGCGATGCCGGCGAGTTGGGCGACGGAGACGCCCGCGGCACGCACCACGGTGAGTTCGCTGCCGCGCGCGAGCGCGCCGAGCCCGACAAGCGAGCCGATGAGCGCCGTGATCGGCAGCAACTCGTACGCCTGCTGCGGCAGGTTGAGGAGCGTGTAGTAGAGCGCACCGAGCGTCGTGTAGTGGCCGGTGCCGATATCGTTCTGCTGGTCGATGAAGATGTAGATCGCCCCAAGCGCGAGCAGCACCAGCATCACGAGCAGCACCGCGCTGAGGATGGCGCGCACGATGTAACGGTCGAGCACGCTCATCGCAGGCGCGCCCGGTAGCGCAGCCGGTTGGCGACGGCCGGCCCGTACATGACGAAGAGCGCGAGCACGAGCACCGCCGCGTGCACCCACCAAAGCCCGAGCCATTGCGGGACCGTGCCGCGCGCGATCCAGGTCTTGCCGGTGATGATGAGACTCGCGTAGAGGAAGAAGACCACCACTGCGATCCAGACGTGCGCGTAGCGTCCCTGGCGGGGTTTGAGGCGCGAGAGCGGCACGGCGATCAGCGCGAGCACGAGACACATGCACGGCAGCGCGAGCCGCCCCTGCAGCTCCGCCTGCTGTTTGGGATCGCTCGAGTTCCAGAGCGTTGCGGTCGGTTCGGCTTCGAGATCGCGGCCGAGATCCCGTAGCGGCGGAACAACCACCGGCACCACGTGTTCGGCGAAGCGCACCATGCGGAACTCGGCGCTCCCTGGAACGCCCTCGAAGCGCTCGCCGTCATAGAGCGTGAGGATCTGCGTCGTGCCATCGCCGGTGACCGAATGGCGCGCGCGCTGTGCGAGCGTCACCTCGACGAGCGGCCCGCGATTGCGCTCCACGAATACGTTACCGAGCGTGCCATCGGGCGCGACCTCCTGCGCGTACACGACGGCGTTGCCACCGCCGAAGGTGCGGAATTTCCCCGCCGCGATCGGCGCGGCGAGCCCGGCGCGCAGGGCGGCGTTGCGCAGGTTGAGCGCGCGCTCGGTCGCCTGCGGTGCGAGCACGAGGGTGAGCCAAGCGAGTGTGCCGCTCACCGCGAGTGCCAGGAGTGCGACCGGGAGGTAGCCGTTGACCGGCCCCGCCCCGCAGGCGAGCCCGGCCGCGACTTCGCTGTCGGCGTACAGCCGGCCGAAAGCCAACACCACCCCGAGCAGCAATCCCACCGGCAGCAGGATTGAAAGATTCTGTATCGAACCGAGACCGATGAGCTCGAGCACCACGCCCTGCGGGTACTGGTAGGCGGCCGCGCGCTCCATGACTGCCACCAGCTGACTGCCAAGCAGAATGATGAGAAGCACCGCGGTCACGACCATCCAGGCCGTGGCGACCTCGCGCAGAACGTAGCGACCGAGGATACTACCCACCGTTTGCCCGCATGCCCGCCCGATAACCGGCGGGCTGTTGAGTTACACTTGTCGCCGCTTGCTCCCCTAACGGCGCAGCGAGCGCTGAATAAACAGCAAACGGGGCGCAGGCGCTGAGAAGTGCGAATAAGGTAAGGCAGACGCGCGCGCGCCTCAACGGGAGGGCCATATTGCATGGAGTTCGGCGTCTTCACCAAGGGACTGGCGAGTCTTGCGGTCGACTGCCTGGTAGTCGGGGTGTTCGAAGAGGCGGAACTCGGCGGCGAGGCGCGCACGCTCGACGCCGCCGCGGGCGGACGGCTCAAGAAGCTGCTCGCGCGCGGGGATTTCACCGGCCGCGCGGGCGAGACGCTCCTCCTCGCAGAGCTGCCGGGCATCCGCGCTCGGCGCGTGCTGCTCACCGGGCTCGGTGCCAAGAAACAGTTTCAGCGCCGCACCTGGCGCAAAGCGTGGGCGGCGGCGGTGGCCGCGCTCGCGCGCACGCGCATCGCCTCCTGCGCCGTGGCCCTCGATCGCCCCGAGATCAAACAGCTCGATGATTACTACTTCGGGCGGCAAACAGCCGAAATCACCGGCGCCACGCTCTATCGCATCAATGATCTCAAGAGCGGGAAGAAGCCCGCGCCGACCGCGCTGAAGAAGGTGCTCGCGGGCCCGGTCCGCAACGCCGCCGCTGCGACGCGCGGCATGGCGCACGGGGAGGCGGTGGCGGCGGCGGCGAACGTGCAGCGGGATCTCGCGAATCTCCCTGGCAACATCTGCACACCGATCTTTCTCGCCGAGGAGGCGCGCGCCCTCGGTAGGCGCCACCGCAGCGTACGCGTGCGGGTGCTCGATGCGGCGGCAATCCGGCGCGAGAAGATGGGGCTCGTGCTTGCGGTGGCGCAGGGGAGCCATCAGCCGCCGCGGTTCATCGTCATCGAGTATCGGGGCAGCAAGCGCACGCAGCCCCCGCTCGTGCTCGTCGGCAAGGGCGTCACCTTCGATACGGGGGGCATCTCGCTCAAGGACCCACCGGGCATGGATGAGATGAAATTCGACATGAGCGGGGCGGCGGCGGTGATCGCCGCGCTCACACTTGCCGCACAGTTGCGGCTGCGACTGAACCTCATCGGTCTCATCGCCGCGGTGGAGAACATGCCCGGCGGCGGCGCCGTCAAGCCCGGCGACATCGTGACCAGCGCCTCGGGACAGACCGTCGAGATCCTCAATACCGACGCCGAGGGACGCCTGATCCTCTCGGACGCGCTGCACTACGCACGGCGCTTCCACCCCGCGGCGGTCATCGACGTCGCCACCTTGACTGGCGCCTGTGTCGTCGCCCTCGGCCATCACCACTCAGGCGTCATGGGCAACGACGATGGGCTCGTCGGCGAACTCCTCGAGGCGGGCGTGCGCGCCGACGACCGCTGCTGGCGCTTGCCTCTCACCGAGGAGTATTTCGAGCAACTGAAGAGCAACTTCGCCGACTTCGCCAACGTCTCCGGTGGCCGCGACGGCGGCGCCATCACCGCGGCATCCTTCCTCGGGAAGTTCACCCAGGGACTCAAATGGGCGCACCTCGACGTCGCCGGCACCGCCTGGCAGGGAGGTGCGCACAAGGGCAGCACCGGACGGCCGACGCCGCTCCTTGC
>Ga0187777_10001652_pt1 | contig 14496 bp, 12 predicted proteins | sample 1015_Q2_SP5_10_M_FD_132416 | JGI IMG/M metagenome (GOLD analysis project Ga0187777, IMG submission 132416) | Tropical peat soil microbial communities from peatlands in Department of Meta, Colombia - 1015_Q2_SP5_10_MG | ecosystem: Environmental > Terrestrial > Soil > Wetlands > Peat | place...
CACGATCTCCGCGTAGATCCATTGGATAGGCTCGAATTTGCCCGGCCAGTCGCCCGCGTAATGTGGCCACGCGATCCAGGTCCCCGCGTGCGCTTCCCACTCCGCTGGCATGCGGCAGAGGGCTTGATGGCTGGAGTTGCTGTACATAGAAAACGCAGGCGCGCTAATCCACCAGGCGCTGTGTGATGGCGCCGTACGCATCCACGCGGCGGTCGCGCAGGAAGGGCCAGTTACGCCGCGTCTCTTCCAGCTGGCGCAGGTCCACTTCGCCGATCAGGATCTCTTCTTTGTCATGCGAAGCTTGCGCCAGCACCTTTCCGGATGGATCGCAGAAGAACGAACCGCCCCAGAACTGCAGCCCGGGTCCCGAGGCCGCGTTGCCACGCACGTTCCCATTTTCGTGGCCCACGCGATTGACCACCGCGACATAGACTCCGTTGGCGATGGCATGCGCGCGCTGGATGGTCTGCCACGAATCGCATTGCGTGGCCCCGTACTTTTCTTTCTCAGCGGGATGCCATCCGATAGCGGTGGGATAGAAGAGCACGCTCGCACCCTGCAACGCCGTCAGCCGCGCGCCTTCCGGATACCACTGGTCCCAGCAGATCAGCGTTCCCACCCGCCCAAAATGGGTGTCAAAAGCCTTGAATCCCAGATCGCCAGGCGTGAAATAAAACTTCTCGTAGTAGAGCGGATCATCGGGAATGTGCATCTTGCGGTAGATGCCGCGTATAACACCATCACTATCCAACACTACCGCCGTATTGTGATAAACGCCGGCCGCGCGCCGCTCGAACACAGAGGCAACCACCACGACTTTGTTCTTGCGCGCTGCTTCAGAAATAGCCTCGGTCGTGGGCCCGGGGATGCTTTCTGCCAGGTCGAAGAAAGCGTGCTCCTCGCGCTGACAGAAATATTGTGTAAGGAAGAGCTCGGGCAGGCTGATGATCTGAGCGTCCTGCTTTGCCGCTTGGCCGATTTTTACCACCGCGGAACGCAGATTCTCATCCGGCTCCGGCGTGCAGCTCATCTGGATCAACCCCACGCGGAATTTCTCAGGCTTCATGGGTTTTCGCAACGCGATTCAGAATATCAGATTGTGAAAGTGCGGTTGACCGCAAGTCGTGGAAAGCGCCAACTCCAGCGCTGCGTCAGCCAGCAACCGGAACAGATCAGGGACTACTCGAAGATCAGGACTGCAGCTGCGATCACAGTCGTCCACAGCCCGCGCCGGTCTCCCACCGCGCTCTGGGTCATGTTCGCGGTGCGCACGATCTTGTTCGAGATGCGGTAGATCTCTTTCTTCTCGTCCCAGCTGCGGTCGGGATCGAATTCGACGTTGAGCGTCGTCGCCAGCATCTCCGCTGCCAGCTCCTCGGCGTATTCTCCGGCCTGATCGTCAGTTTCGCCGTAGGAGTGATGCTCGCTCAGATAGCCGTATGTGCTGCGGTCCGCTGGAATGGCGACGCCGATGCTGGAAGCCATCAGGCGGTGCGGCTCGCGGGTTGAATTTTCTGCCACTACTGCGAACGTGACTTCGCCGGGATAAAGGTATTTCAATCCTTCTTTCCGCGAGATCAGCTTGCAGTTTGGCGGAAAAATAGAAGACACGCGCACCAGGTTCTGCGCCGCGATGCCCGCATCGCGCAGTGCAAGCTCGAATGAAGTCAGCCGCTCCCGGTGTTTGCCCACGCCCTTTGTAAGAAATATCCGCTTGGGGACCATCTCTTTTCCCAAGGCTTTGCCCTCCGCGACAGGTGGAGTGAATGAATTAGAGAATGTAACACAGCGGGGCGGGCTTTAGATTTCAGATTTGTGAAGCGAAGCTGTTCTTGGCCGCAGTGGCCTGGAACCTGCTTGCTGCCGCCAAGATTACTTGGCTGCGACGACAGTCTTCACCTCGAACTTGTCGCCCTGCTGTACGCCTGTCACCGTGGCCTTCTGTCCTGCGAGCGCATCCAGCCCATCGGTCTTGCCGCTGAGTGTGTAGACCTTGTTGTTGACGACAAGACTGTAGGCTGCGCCTTCCTTCACGCATTCGCGCGTGCACTTGGCGGGGTCGCCCATCATGTGATGGACTCCGCACATGGCGTCGCTGAGCGTCCCCGTCAAAGTCTGAGTCTTGTCGGCGCCGAACATCAGGCTCAGCGGGCCCGCCAGCACCAGCAGTGCGGTAAGGGCTGCGATTCGACGAATCAATGACATCAGGATTCTCCTCAACAGAATGATTACAAGCCTCTAAGACGCGAAGCCTAATGAAAGGTTACACCAAAGCCGCCAGCGGTTGCGGCTGCTTCAGCTTGACTGCGATATCGATGAACGCTAGCGCCGCCCGGCTCAGGGCTTTATCCTTGCGGAAAACCAGCGCCAGGTCCCGGCGGATTTGGGTCTCCCTGATAGGGATGGTCACCAGCACGCCCGCTTTTACATCTTCCACCACGTTGGAGCGTGCGATGAAGCCGACTCCGACTCCCGCGGCGACGAACCGCTTCAGCAGCTCGCTCGAATCCAGCTCCATCGAGACATTCGGCTTCAGTCCTCGCTGATGGAAATGTTCCTCCAGCGCATCGCGCGTCCGGCCGACCTTCGGCAACAGTAATGGATATCGCACTGCATCGCTCAACGCGGCCGCTTTCATTTTGGCCAGCGGATGCTTTGCCGCCGCGATGACCACCAGTTCGTCGCGATGGATCGTGACCACGGTGAGCCGGGTATCGGTCACCGGCAGCGAGATCACGCCGAAATCCACCGAGTTGTCGATGATGCTCTCCAGGATCTTGGCCCGCTCCGACCGGCGTATATTCACGGCTACGCCCGGATACTGCTTCTTGAACTCGGCAAAGACCTCGGGCAGCACGTGCAGGCAGGTTCCTTCATTCGCGCCCACCACCAGCTCGCCGCGCGGCACACGCTCCATCTCGGCCAGCGAAGCCAGCATCTGCTTGCGCGCATCCATCTGTTGCTCGGCGTATTTCTGAAACGCCTTGCCCGCCTGCGTAAGGCTCACCTTGCCGCCCGAGCGGTCAAATAACTTCGCGCCAACCTCTTCTTCCAGCGCCCGGATTTGCGAAGAGATTGCCGGCTGGGTGCGGAAGCAGGTCTCTGCAGCCTTCGAGAAGCTGTTGAGCCGGGCTACTTCGAGGAACGTATTGAGCTGGTCAAAATCCACGATAAATCCAGTCTATCCCCTCTACAAAAACTATCAATTTTCCAGACTTTAGCAAAGTGATTGTCGTCAGCCGTGTCGCCGGCGCATAAGTCCTGCTTATCGACCTTATAAAAACATTCGATTTCCCAATACCTCCGGCAGCCGATAATCTTCAAGTTGTCTGCTTCGGCATCAGCATCCAGCCCCCAACAACCCCTAAACCGCCGGATAGCGCCGGCAAAGGAGAAAGACCGTATGGCTTCACCCAAAGAAGTGATGGAGTTCGTGAAGAAGCACGACGTCAAGCTGCTTGATCTGCGCTTTACCGACCTCCCCGGACTCTGGCACCACGTCTCCTATCCGATTGATCAGTTCAGCGAGGCATCATTTGAAGAGGGCTTCGGTATGGACGGCAGCTCCATCCGCGGCTGGGCCGCGATCCACGAGAGCGACATGCTGCTCATTCCTGATCCTGCCTGGTTCATGCTCGACCCCTTCACCGAAGTGGCCACTCTGGTCATGGTCGCCGATGTCATCGATCCCGTCACCAAGCAGCGTTATGACCGCGACCCGCGCTACATAGCCAAGAAGGCAGAGATGTATGTTGCCTCCACCGGTCTCGCCGATACTGCTTACTTCGGCGCCGAGGCCGAGTTCTTTATCTTTGATAACGTCCGCTTCGACCAGCGCGAGCAGCACGGTTTCTACTTCATCGATGCGGAAGAAGGCCGCTGGAACTCAGGCCGCGCGGAGAATAACCTCGGCTACCGTCCCCGTTTCAAGGAAGGCTATTTCCCGGTTCCGCCCACTGACCACTACCAGGACCTGCGCACCGAAATGGCCATGACCATGCAGAACTGCGGCATAGAAGTGGAGTGCCACCACCATGAAGTCGCCACCGGCGGCCAGACCGAGATCGACCTCAAGTTCAACTCTCTGGTCCGCTCCGCCGACAACATGATGCTCTACAAGTACATCGTCAAGAACGTGGCCAACCAGTACGGCAAGACCGTCACCTTCATGCCCAAGCCGCTTTTCCAGGATAATGGCAGCGGCATGCACACTCACCAGTCACTGTGGAAGGGCGGCAAGCCGCTCTTTGCCGGTGACGGATATGCCGGCTTGTCCCAGCTCGCGCTGTATTACATCGGCGGGCTGATCAAGCACGGTCCGGCGCTTTCTGCCATCATCGCGCCCACCACCAACAGCTATAAGCGCCTGGTTCCCGGATTCGAAGCTCCCGTGAACCTGGCCTACTCGCGCCGCAACCGTTCGGCAGCCTGCCGCATTCCAATGTACTCGGCCTCGCCGAAGGCCAAGCGCGTCGAGTTCCGTCCCCCGGACCCCAGCTGCAATCCCTACATGGCGTTCGCTGCCATGATGATGGCCGGCCTGGATGGCGTGGAGAACAAGATTGATCCTGGCCAGCCGCTCGATAAAGACATCTACGACCTGGGCGCAGAAGAACTTGCCAAGGTTCCCAACATGCCCGGCTCGCTTGATGCCGCTCTCGAGCACCTCGAAAAGGACCATGCCTTCCTGCTCAAAGGCGATGTCTTCACCGAGGAGCTCATCGAGACCTATATCGCATATAAGCGCGAGAAGGAAGTGGACGCCATGCGCCTGCGTCCGCACCCCTACGAGTTCGCGCTGTACTACGATATTTAGACCGTTACTTTAAGAGAGCGCGAAGGCCCGGACCCATCCGGGCCTTGGCTTTCTTAATGTCCGCCGCCGATCTCGGTCCCGATTGCTTCTCCGGAAACGATCAGCTCCACCCGCCGATTAGCCTGCCGCCCTTTGGCGGTGCCGTTGTCGGCCACAGGGGTCGATTGGCCGAGCCCGGTCGCAGTTATCGATGCATCGGGGATGCCCTGACTGACCAGATAATCGCGCACCGACTGCGCGCGTTTTTCTGAGAGCTTCTGATTGAACTCTTCTGAGCCGGTATTGTCGGTATGCCCCTCCGCCGCCAGTTTCAGTCCCGGATACAGTTGGATGATCCCCGAAAGCTTGGCCAGCTTCTCCCGGGCCACAGGACGCAATGTGTACTGGCCAGTGTCGAACAAGACATCGGACATATTCACGACCAGGCCGCGCGCACTGTCTTTGGTGTCGAGCACGGTGTTAAGTTGTTGCAGCAGTTTGGCCCGTTGCTCTTCTTTTTCTCGCTCTGCCTGCAAACGCTGCTCCTCAGCCTTGGCCGCCGCAGCCCGCGCCTCAGCCTCCTGCTTCTCCGCGGCCGCGCGCTGCGCATCCGCCAGTTGTTTTTGGGCCTCGGCTAGTTCTCGCGCCTGGGCCTCCTTTTCTGCCTCTGCCTGCGCCGCAGCGACCTTGGCGGCAGCCGCCGCCTTCTGCGCCGCCTGGTGCTCTTCCGCCTGCTTGCGTAGGGAGATGAGGCGCGAATCCTCATAAGTCTGGATCGCGCTCTTGGAGGCGGTGATGATGGGATTGACTTGCAGCTTTTTCTGCGAAGCGTAATCCTGCGCCTGCTTCAATTGCGTCTCCGCTCGCTCGAAGGTGTCCGCCGCGTACTTGTCGGCGCTCGAGAGTTTGGCGATGCGCTGCGCATTAAGCGCCTCGAAATACTCGAAGGGCAGCTTGCTGTTGAATACCAGCGGCTCCAGGTTCGTCTTCACTGGATTGTAGACACCGGGACTGATAAGCGATGCCTTGGCGCGGACTACATCCACCGCGCCCAGAGTTTCTTCCTTGGCGGCGTTCTGCAGGATGATCCGATTGCTTGGCTGCGTCACTGCAAAATACGGCTCGCCGGTCACGATCAGCCCGAAGGCCTGCAGTTCGCTGGTGACGTTCAACTCCTTGTCGCTGCCATCGGGGACGATCTCGCCCAGGTTGTTGGCCCGCCCCTCGGGAGTGATCGCCCACATTACGTAGGTCAGACATTCACCACAGAAACTGGTGGGCCGCTGTAATCCTTTGAACTTGGCGTTGATGTTCGTCTTGCCCTGCTTGGCCTCGATCTTCGCCTCGCCCTTGGCGCTGGGCATCAGGTCAGTGCCTACAAAGGCGATCTTGGTCGCCCCGCTCCGGTGCACATAATTGATGGCATCGATCGATTTTTCTGTGATTTCTGCCGCTGATTGTGATGCGCTGGGCGCGTTGCCAGTCTGTGCCAGGCCAAAGCCGGCAAACAGCGCCACGGTCAGCGATAGATTCAGTTTCATAGCACGGCCTCCTCGACGTGGGGCGACTATCCGCCGCTCAGGGTCGTTCTTTGACGCGCAACATATTACCAGCTTCTCCCTGTGATAGCCTTCTACGCGCCATGCCACTTCTCGATCATCCAAACTTGCTCTTTGTTGTTGCCTCGCTTGTTCTTTTTCTCTTCTCCGAGCTGGGATTTCGTCTTGCGCTGCGGGTTCATGCCAATGCCGATGAAGATCACCATGAGCAGCTCACCAGCATCCGCGACTCCTTGGCCGTCCTGCTTAGCCTCTTGCTGGCCTTCATGATGGCCATCGCCGTGCCGCGCTTCGAGGAACGGCGTCAAATGGCGGTGCAGGACGCCAATGCCATCGGAACTGCAGGCCTCCGTGCCCAGCTTCTGCCTGAACCGCAGCGCAGCCGTGTCCTTTCACTGCTCAGGGATTATGCCGGCAATCGCATCGATCTCTACCGGGACTTGACCGACCGGACCCGCTTCCAGCAGGACCTGTTGAAGTCGGAGCAGTTACACAACGCCATGTGGGAGCAGACGGTTGCCGCCTGCACCCAGGACCGCAGCGCAGTCTGCGCTACGTTCGTGGTCGCCATGAATGAAGTCATTGACATGTATGAGAAGCGGCGCTCGGCCGTCGAGAACAGGATTCCGCGCGTCATCTGGTACCTGATTGCTTTCATCGCGGTCCTCACCTCGACCGCTTTCGGCTTCAGCGCCAAAAAAAGGCGCTGGTTCTCGCTGCTCGCCGTGCCCCTGGCCTTTGCCGCCCTCGCTGCTTTGATCGCCGACCTTGATAGTCCGCGCAGCGGCTTCATTAAGGTCTCGCAGGCAAGTATGCACCGCACCTATCAGGGCCTGAACAGCGGTGTCGACAGACCCTAGCCAGTCGCCGGTTGCGTGATTTCTGCCTCCATCATCTATACTGTCTCGCTCGCCGGAATCCTGAGAGGTAGGCTGCTGCCATGCGCAAGAATGTGGTTTTTCTCTTTGATGTCGATAACACACTGCTCGATAACGATCGCGTCTCGGCCGACTTGAAGCACCACCTGGAAAAAGAAGTCGGCCACGAGCGCCAGCAGCGCTATTGGGTCTTCTTCGAGCAGTTGCGTGCTGAGTTAGGTTACGCCGACTATCTGGGCGCGCTGCAGCGTTATCGCGCTGAGTATCCGCGCGATCCCCACCTGCTCACCGTCTCCCATTATCTGCTCTCCTACCCCTTCGCTCAGCGGCTCTTTCCCAACGCCATCGATGCCGTGGAGCACACCAAGCAGTTCGGCACGCCGGTGATCCTTTCCGATGGCGACGTGGTCTTTCAGCCCCACAAGATATGGAATTCAGGGCTCTTCACCACCTTCGAGGGCAAGGTTCTCATCTACGTTCACAAGGAGCTTGAGCTCGATGATGTCGCCTCGCGCTATCCCGCCGATCACTACGTCCTGGTGGATGACAAGCTTCGCATCCTCGCCTCGGTGAAGTCAGTCTGGAAAAATAAGGTGACCACAGTCTTTCCCAAGCAGGGCCACTACGCCAACGATGCCAAAGCGATCGCCGGCTTTCCGCCCGCTCAGGTTCCGCTCGCCCGCATCGGCGAGCTTGTGGAACACGATTTCAAGAAGCTGGCTGAGTGAAGACTCGCCATTACCCGGCAAGGGCGCTGCGCCAGCCACTGAACTAGCCCCTACGAATTCCCGCCTCTCGCTGCTATCCTGCAACCTGTGGCGGTGACTTTTCAGGATTCCGAGCGGGCCGCGCGCAACCTGGGCACGCTGGCTGAGCGCCTCTCGCCGGCGACCGCGCGCCTGCTGGAAAACCTGCTCGATGATTCCCCCGACCCCGATGCCGCTCTGAATCTCTTCGAGCGCCTCACCGAACAGGCCGAGTCCGCTCTTCTCCAGCTCTTCGACCGCCAGCCGTTCCTTGTGCACTACGCCCTCACCGTCTTCGGCTACAGCCAGTACCTGGGCGAGACGCTGGTCCAGAACTCGGACCTTCTGCCGGCATTTGCTCGTGAGAAATCCTTCGACCGCTCCTATGGCAGGGAAGACTACCGTGAGCGCCTGACGCGATTTCTCTCCCGCACTCCGCCGTCGAATACCGATTCCGGCGCATTGGCTGAGCGATTGGCGCTTTTTAAGAAACGCGAGTACATCCGCATCATGCTGCGTGACGTGCTCACGATCGCTCCTCTGGCTGAGGTGACCGGCGAGATCTCCGCTCTGGCTGACGTGCTCATCTCTCATGCGCTTGAAGCCAGCCATGCTGTGCTCAGGGCCCGGGTAGGCGAGCCGCAAACCGCCGATGCTGCTCCCACATTCCGCGCTGTGCCTATTGCCGTGCTCTCTCTCGGCAAGCTGGGTGGTGACGAACTCAACTACAGCTCAGATGTAGACCTGATGTTTCTTTTCGGCGATGGCGATGCTCCGCCCGGCTCTGCGCTTCCTTGGCGTGAATACTTCATCCGCTTGGCGCAGACGGTCACTGCGATGCTCTCGCAGCCGACCCGCGAAGGCGCCATCTTCCGCATCGACCTGCGCCTGCGCCCGCAGGGCAATGAAGGCGAGCCCGCGCTGGCGCTCTCGCATGCCCTCCGCTATTACGATGAGGTCGCGCACGATTGGGAGCTGCAAGCTCTCATCAAGGCCCGCCACACGGCGGGGGATATCGGCATCGCGCGCCAATTCATCCGCGGCGTGCAGCCGCGCATTTATCGCGGCGGGCTGAATTTTCATGCCGTGGAAACCGCGCTGGCCTCGCGTGAGCGCATCAGCTCGCGCCGCCGTTATGCCCGGACGCTCACCCGCATTCCGCTGGGTCTCGACGTCAAACTCGACCGCGGCGGCATCCGCGACATCGAATTCTTGGTGCAGTGTCTGCAGCGGGTCTATGGCGGCGAAGAGATTTGGCTGCGCTCCGGTGGCACTTTGTTCTCCCTGCAGAAGCTGCACGACAAGGGGCACATCAGTGGCCAGGATTTTCACCAGCTCACGCAGGCCTACGAGTTCTTGCGCCGGCTCGAGCATCGCCTGCAACTGCGCCATGGCCAGCAGACACACCGTTTGCCGGCTTCACCGCCGGCGCTCGAAGTGCTCGCTCGCAGCATGGGCGCACGCGCCGGCGGCGGGGCCATCGACGATCCACATACCCTGCTCACGCTCTTGCACCAGCATATGGGCGCCGTCACCGCGATCTATCAGCGTCTGGTCCATGCGCAGCGATCCATGCAGCAACGCGCCGAGGCCGAGCCCGAGTTCGCTCTGCGTCCGGCGCCCGCTCCTGAAGGCGGCGTCGAGGATTCCTACAGTCAGATACTGCATCGCCTGAGCACTGATTCGCCGCCGCTCTACCAGCTTGCCGCCCGCCGCGACCTGAGCTCGCGCACCCGGCGCAATCTTTTCCGTTTTCTCGCCTCGGCGCTCACCAGCTCCCAGAGATACGCTGCGGTTCTGAACTCCGCGACCGCGGTCGAGCAGGCGCTCTCCGTGTTTGAGAGCAGCGATCACCTCTCTGACATTCTGGTGCGGCATCCGGAAGAGATTACTGTCGTGGCTGAGATTGCGGGCGCGCAGCATGTCGGCCATGCCGGAGAGCTGCACTTCACCGCCGGATCCCAGCCCGTGCAGCCGGATTCGCTGGCCGGCGCCACCACGCATCCCGAGAGACTGGCGCTTATTCGCCGCAGCCATCGTCGCCGGACGTTTGCCTCCGGCGTCACTGACCTCCTCGCCCCCCGCTCCGTCTTCCAATCACTGGCCGCGGCGACCGCGACCGCCGATACCGCCATTGCCACCGCCCTGGAAGTTGCCTGTAGCGAAGCGCTCCGCGGCGATGGCCGCCACATTGGGTTTTCCATCGCTGCGCTCGGTCGCCTGGGCACCCGCGAATTCGATGCCGGCTCCGACGCCGACCTGCTCTTTCTTCGCGATGACTCCACCGACGCCGAACTCGCTCGCAGACTGGCCGAGCAGGTGGTTGGCATTCTCACCGCCTACACCCAGGAAGGCAGCACCTTCGCGGTCGATACCCGACTGCGTCCTCTCGGCGCCGAGGGCGAGCTGGTCACTACGCCCTCGGCTCTCGAACAGTATCTCGGCCCCCGCGGCGATGCGCAGGCCTGGGAGGCGCTCACCTTCACCAAGCTGCGTCTGGTCTGTAGCTCAGGCAGTGGAGCAGAGTCTCTGACCGGGCTCGCAGCTAAAGCTCTGCACCGCTTTGCCGTCTCTTCCGGCTTTCTTCCCCAGGTTCTGGAGATGCGCGAGAAGCTGGCCCAGGCCGATGCCGCGCGTAATCTGTTCGGCTTCAACTTCAAGACCGCGGCCGGCGGTTTTTACGATATCGACTTCATCGTCACGTATCTCTTCGTCCGCCACTCGCTGGTTTTGCCCGGCAGTAACATCCGCGAGCGTCTGCATCATCTGGCCGCTCATGATCTGCTCGATGATGCCGCCTGCGCCACCCTCGATTATGCCGCCGAGCTGTTGCGCACCACCGATCACGTCATCCGGCTGGTGACCGGACGCGCGCGCAAATCCCTGCCCGCAGGCGAGCACGGCCGCGAAGCCGTAGAGCATCTCACCGCGCGCCTGATGGAATCAGATTTCGAGGGCGGCCTCGAGGCCGAGCTGCGCCGCGTCGCCGCCTCTGTCCGCGAGCTCTACCAGCGTCTCATGCAGTAGCATTGCGCTCGCTAGCTGCGGGATGCTAAGTTAAATGGTTCTGCTTTGCCTCGCGAAGCTCGCTGATTTCTTCATCCATGCCCAGCTCCTACAACGGCATTCCGCTGCCCTCTGATGGCGCCCGGATTACCTTTGCCAACGGCCGCTTTTCCGTCCCTGATAATCCCATCATCCCCTACATCGAAGGCGATGGCACCGGCCGCGATATCTGGAAGGCCAGTCAGCGCGTCTTCGATGCTGCCGTGAACATCGCCTACGGCGGCAAGCGCCGCATCGCCTGGTATGAAGTGCTGGCCGGCGAAAAGTCATTCCGCCAGATGCAGGACTGGCTGCCCGATGACACGGTAGAAGCCATCCGCGACCTGCGCGTTGCCATCAAAGGCCCGCTCACCACGCCCGTCGGCAGCGGCATCCGCTCGCTCAACGTAACGCTGCGCCAGGTGCTCGATCTTTACATTTGCCTGCGCCCGGTGCGCTGGTATAAAGGCGTGCCTTCGCCGGTGAAACATCCCGAAAAGCTCGATGTCATCATCTTTCGCGAGAACACCGAAGACGTCTATGCCGGCATCGAGTGGGAGAAGGGAACTGCCGAAGCCGCCAGGCTCATCAACTTCCTCAACACCGAAATGCTGGGCAAGACCAAGAAGCGTCTGCGCCAGGATTCAGGCATCGGCATCAAGCCCATCTCCGAGCAGGCCACCAAGCGCCTGGTGCGCGCTGCCATAAAGTACACGCTGGAGAACCACCGCCGTTCGGTCACGCTCATGCACAAGGGCAACATCCAGAAGTTCACCGAAGGCGCCTTTCGCAAGTGGGGATACGAGCTTGCCCATGATGAGTTCCGCGCCCAGACCGTCACCGAGCGTGAAAGCTGGATCCTCGACAACGAGGACAAGAGCGCCGGCATCTCCATCCAGCAGAACGCCGCGCTCATCGAGCCCGGCCTTGATCTCGCGCCTGTCGAATTTCAGGACCAGGTGGCGCAGGAGGTCAAACAGGTGCTGGAGAGCATCTACAAGACCCACGGCAAGGGCGCCTGGAAGCAGAAGCTGCTCATCAAAGACCGCATCGCCGACTCCATCTTTCAGCAGGTCATCACCCGGCCCGATGAGTACGACGTCATCGCCTGCCCCAATCTCAACGGCGATTACATCTCCGACGCCTGCGCCGCCCAGGTCGGTGGACTGGGCATCGCCCCCGGCGGCAACCTCGGCGATGAGCACGCTGTCTTCGAGGCCACCCACGGTACCGCTCCCAAATATGCCGATAAAGACGTCATCAATCCCGGTTCGGTCATGCTCTCCGGCGTCATGATGTTCGACTTCCTCGGCTGGAAGGAAGCGGCCCGCCTCATCGAACGCGGCCTCGAGCGCACCATCGAGCAGAAAAAAGTCACCTACGACCTCGAGCGCCTCATGCCCGGCGCCACCAAGGTCAAGACCAGCGAATTCGCCGGCCATATCATCCAGAACATGAAGTGAGGCTATCTTCTATGCGTAAGAAAGTCACCGTCGTCGGAGCAGGCAACGTGGGCGCCACCGCCGCCCACTGGATCGCCGGCAAAGAGCTCGCTGATGTCGTCCTCATTGATATCGTCGAGGGCGTCCCCCAGGGCAAAGGCCTCGACCTGCTCGAAGCCATGCCCATCGAGAAGCGCGACTCGCACGTGCGCGGCACCAACGACTACGCCGATACCGCCAACTCCGATATCGTGGTCATCACCGCCGGCATCCCGCGCAAGCCCGGCATGAGCCGCGACGACCTGCTCAACACCAATTTCAAGATCATGCAGGATGTCGTCGGCAAATGCATCGCCGCTTCGCCCGATTGCATCCTCATCGTGGTCTCGAATCCGCTCGACGCCATGGCCCAGGCCGCCTTTAAGATCAGCAGGTTCAATCGCGCCCGCGTCATCGGCATGGCGGGCGTGCTCGACTCCGCCCGCTTCCGCACCTTCATCGCCGAAGAGCTCAAGGTCAGCGTCGAGAACGTCACCGCCTTCGTCCTCGGCGGACACGGCGACACCATGGTTCCGCTTGCCCGTTACTCCACCGTCGCCGGCATCCCCATCACCGAATTGATGGATAAGGCCACCCTCGATCGCCTCATCCAGCGCACCCGCGACGGCGGCGCCGAGATTGTGAAGTATCTCAAGACCGGCAGCGCCTACTACGCGCCCTCCGCCGCCGCTGCCGAGATGGTCGAAGCCATCTTGAAAGACAAGAAAAAGATTCTGCCCTGCGCCGCCTACCTCGAAGGCGAGTACGGCATCAAGGGACTCTACGTCGGCGTCCCCTGCAAGCTGGGCTCTCGCGGCCTGGAGCAGATCATCGAGATTAAACTCACCGCCGAAGAGCAAGCCGCTCTGCAAAAAAGCGCAGATGCGGTGAAAGAGCTGGTCGCCGTGATCGGGGTGTAGCGAAGGCCGCTTCGTGCACCTTCGTGCCCTCTGTGGTTGAACTGTTGCACTCCAATCTCAGCGCGCCATGCAGGCCATGCTCAAGATGAAGAAGCTCGATATCGCCGAACTCAAGCGCGCCCACTCTGGCCGCAGCTAGAAGTGCGTCCCTTGGGAGTGACGCCACCGGGGTATGCGAAGGACCGCGAAATCAGCTAATCTGGCAGGGTGAAGCGCGCCTACGCCGTCGCCGGTTCGTTGCTCTTTCTGCTCATCGCGCCCGGCTCCATCGCCGTCTGGGTTCCCTGGATGCTCTCCCGCTGGCAGATGCACCCGCCGCTGCTGAATCTCTCTCTTTTTCGTCTCCTCGGTGTCACCCTCATCATCCTCGGCCTCCCCCTGCTGCTTGACTCCTTCGCCCGCTTCGCCCTCGAAGGCTTGGGCACGCCCGCGCCCATCGCGCCTCCGACCCGACTGGTCGTCAGCGGCTTCTATCGCTACGTCCGCAACCCCATGTATGTCGGCGTCGTCTTCCTCATTCTCGGCCAGGCGCTTTTTCTCGGCAGCACGCCCCTGCTGAGCTACTGCGCTTTCATCTGGGCCGCCTTCCACATCTTCGTCCTTATCTACGAAGAACCCAGTCTCCGCCAGACCTTTGGCCAGCAGTATGAGACCTTCTGCACCAACGTCCCGCGCTGGATTCCGCGCGTGACCCCGTGGAAGGGAGAGTAAATTTCCTCGCCACTGCCCAAGATGGGAAGTGTGGTTAACTACTTTATAAACGTGCAAGTCTATTGCCAATAAAAACATGCCTCAAGTACCACACAGTTTGCAGTCAAGTTGAGGCGCTTAGCGGGCGTCCGAGCCCGCTGCCGAAATCCCGAGCCAAGCGAGGGATTCGATGTTTTCAAATTGGGACAAAAGTAACTACTTCATAAACGTCCAAGTCTATTGCCAACCAAAATGCCTCTCAACCACTGAACAGTTTCGTGTCAAGTACCCAATCAGTAATCAAATCTCCTAACTCACTGAAAACATTATGAATTTTCCGTTGCCACAACGTTCATACTTCTATGCTCAGTTTGATATTCTG
>Ga0187777_10001653_pt1 | contig 14492 bp, 16 predicted proteins | sample 1015_Q2_SP5_10_M_FD_132416 | JGI IMG/M metagenome (GOLD analysis project Ga0187777, IMG submission 132416) | Tropical peat soil microbial communities from peatlands in Department of Meta, Colombia - 1015_Q2_SP5_10_MG | ecosystem: Environmental > Terrestrial > Soil > Wetlands > Peat | place...
AAGGTTTGGCTTTCCTACAACAGCCCGGAATACCTGGCGGAGCGACACGATTTGCCCCAAGACCTGGTGCAGAACATCGCAATCGTCGCAACCCTGGCTGCAAGAGCTGGGGAATAGTTGCTTGCTTGAAGTCTCGGCCCTGGTAGGACAACTCGGCAGCACCATATGGACCCGGATGATAGAGCGCCTGCCAGTGAAGAGGTCGTGAGGAGACGAGCTGTTACAGTGTCGTACGGGTTGGTTGGCGCCTGGGCTACAAAAGGGGTCGCTCCCGGCATCGGCGCATAAGTTCAAGTGGGGCCATGGCCGCTCCGGCTCATGGCCCCACTTCTCGAATCGGCTTGCGAAGATTGAGGTCCCCAAACAATCCGTCCAGCCAAGTTAATTCCCCCCTTTGGTATCCGCGTGCAAGAAAACCTCGGGCGCGTCTTTTGGCACGTTGAATGGGGTTGCAGATTTTGGGTCCGGACTGAACTTCGAAAATGTAGAAGGATTCTCTTGAAAGTGTTTTTCCAGTGTTTTTATTCTCGTGCCATTGGCCGGATGATCTGAGAGGAGTTGCGGGATCTGTTTCACATCAGCATTCTGAAAATCCTGAAACAGCCACGTCAATCCCCACGGGTTGTAACCGGCCTCGGCGCAAATGTCCGAACCGGTCACATCCGCCTTTGATTCGGCGTCACGGGAATAGCCAAGTGAGTGCAGCTTACCAATAAGAGCGATGGCGATAATGTTGGCTCGTGTCGGTCCCAGCAAGATTGCGGCCGCTATTTCCCGCTTCTCAATCTTCTGCTCCTTCTCCATCAGAGCGATGCCGTCACGATGAATCGTATGAGAAACCTCGTGACAAAGGGTTCCGGCCAGTTGCTCGGTGTTCTTAACAAAATACAAGAGAGAATCCACCACGTAGACGTTGCCTCCCGGCGTCGCGAACGCGTTTGGCTGCGTTTCGTGCACCAGGAAGAACTTGAATGGGTGCGGGTAGCGGGGCTGCGCCACGCCGGAAATTCTGTCCGCTATCGGCTTCAGGGTCTCGTACAAGGGAGAAGACTCGACGATCTCCCCCTTGTCTCTTAACTGCTTGTAAGCTGCCTGCCCGAGTTCTGTTTCCTGGTCGGTAACTGGCCCGGGGACAGGAGCCTGGGCCAGACATGTTGCAGAGAGTATTGCGAGCAGCGGCATGACCCAGAATCTGATTTTCAAGAAACGTAACGTTGCCATCATCGCCTCCTTATGAGGGTTGCCGTATCGTGCCGCATTAACGACGTGACGTCGCCTCACGCGTGGGTGGTTCGTCGTCCGGGAGGCGGTGTTTTGAGGAAACAAGTAACGCCGGGAGCACATGGTCTAGAAACGAAGGGCCCTTGCAGCGAAGCCCTCCGTTTCCGTAACTTGAAACGAACACCACCACCTATCGCTGCTATGCAGCGCGCAGACCCTGAATCTCCTTTTTTAAAGCGTCAGTATCTGCCTGCAGCTGGGCTTTGGCGCGTTTCCTCGCCCTGGTGATGGCAGCATCGACCCTTGCTTCGACATCTGTCGCGGCTACGACCAGCAGGCCGCTGGTACCGTTATCGAGCACCTCGCCGAGGTCCTTCAGATCGGATCGCTTCATGCCACCGGCAACGTGCCCGGCAACGGCGCCAACCCCAGCACCGATGGCCCCACCCCCCACTAGACCGGCTACCAGACCCAAACTAGCGGCTGGAAACAGGGCGACCGCAGCCCCGACCGCCAGTCCGACGAGGAATCCAGCAGCGGCACCGTGGCGGGTCGGCTCTTCTGTACGCTTCACAATTTCGACTTTCCCGTTCGGTTTACGAGTAACCACAGCCGCGTCATAGGTGTCAATAATCCCCAAATCGCTATAGAGCTTGCGGACGGCTTCATAGTCGGCTAGAGCGTCTGATTCGTTGTTGTATTGATTGGCGAGAACGACATAAGTGTCGAGTGACATGATCTAATCCTCTCGATTGAGGCGGTTGGGTGGTCGAAGGATACTCCTACGAACGAAGGGGTGCAAGTACTCGCAAACCGCGGATTGTAATCGTAAATGACATGTGGCTGAAGTAGTTCGTCGAATCGGCTGATCGGAAACCCAACTGGTTGCTGTATTAGACTATCTCGCGCAGCTTCACTCCAACGCTATGCAACATCAAGTTCTTCGCGAACCCCGCTGGCCAGCCTTCGTGGCCATGTTGGCTGCAGCAGGCGTATATTTGGCGCTTCCAGAACCCCTGTCTCTGGGTCCAAGCTGGCTGTTGCTGGCGATCATTGTTCTGTTGCTGATTCCAATCGTGATCTCCTCGCGTCGGGGCAATTACCGCGTTACGCGGATCCTCACGTTCGTCGCTAACAGCATCATTACTGTTGCAATGATCGCCTCGCTTATCTTCCTGGTGCGAGGCATTCCACAGCATCTGGAAACGCCGAAAGCCTTGTTGCGTTCGGCGAGCGCCCTCTGGGTGACCAACATTCTCGTTTTCGCTCTGTGGTATTGGAAACTCGATGGCGGTGGCCCGTTGCTGCGCGAACTCCCCAATGGCATGTCGAAGAGCTCATTTCTGTTCCCTCAATTGACGGGTTGGGGAAACCGAGACTCCTCCGCGTGGGTCCCCAATTTTGTCGACTATTTGTTTCTCGCGTTCAACACGAGCACCGCTTTTTCCCCCACCGACACGCCTGTTTTGTCACGGAAGGCAAAGCTCGGCACCATGCTTCAGTCGCTGATATCTCTTATGATTATTGCGCTGCTCGCCGCGCGTGCAGTCAATATCCTTTGAAATCGGGCCGGCCTTTCGCCATGGACTCCACCAAGCTATTTGCGCTTCTGCCCCTTCGCAGTCTCAGTTCTCGGAGCCTGATAGGGCGGCGTTTCGGGGGCGAAGTTTGCGCTCAAGTAATCGATGAGTGAATCGCGGTCGTTGGGATCGACTTCGGCGCCCCACTTGATCATTTTGTCGACCTCTTTGGTCCAAGCAGCCTTTGTAAGCCGTTGCTGCAAGATGATCCGAGCTTCATGACAACCCAGACAGGCAGACTCGGCTTGGGCTTTTGCGGCACCAGCCGGCAATTGTTCTTCGGATGAGGATGGTTCGGAAGCGGCGTACAGAATGCCGCACACCAAGAGGAAACCTAGCAGGCAAGTGCTGACCGCACGTTGGCTAAGCTTGGACATAGACCTTTACTCGATCGTAGGCATTGTAGAGATATCCGCTGGGATTCCAGACGGGTGTTTCAGGCTGCACCCGCCCTTGACTGTCGGAAGCGCGGGATAGAATCACGAATTCTCCGCTTCTGGAAGGCTTCCAGTGGAAGCTCCAAAGTCGCCATGCATACCTGGCGTGGTCTCTCCCGAGTTGTGCAGGATTCCACATAGCACCGCCGTCGGTGGAGATCTCCACCTTGGTGATGTCCGCCTCACCAGCCCAAGCGACGCCCCGAATGGTGGTTGCCCCGGGGCGGAGCTTCGACTCATCTGACGGACTCGTGATAAGCGACTTTACAGGGAGAGCGGTCAAGGAATGTGTGTCCTCGGGCTTCACTGGTTCGCCAGGTTTGCCGGGCGTATTTGGAAAACGGTACCCCGGATTCATGAAATTGCCCTCGGCAGGCTTGGTGAGGACCGTGATTTCAGTTAGCCACTTGCATGATGCTGAGCCCACCCAGCCTGGGGTGAGAGAGCGCGCGGGAAAACCATGATGAAGTGGAAGCGGCACACCATTCATGTGAGTGGCAATCAAGGTATCGCCGTCGAGAGCCTTCGCGATCGGAATGCTGCGTATGAAGGGAGGAACATTGCCAGGAACCGGATCGAGCCCCCGGAACTGCACGTGCTTCGCTGTGTCTTTCACTCCCGCCTTTTCAAGTAATGACTTCAACGCAGGTCCGGAGAAATGTGCGTTCCCCACTGCCCCCTTGCCCCACTGGACTCCCGGAACTTTCGGATTGTGCTGGGAGCGACCGTTTCCGGCACATTCAAGGGTGTTGGTGATCTGATGGAGCGGCGCATTTGCCAGGTCGGAGAGGCTGAGCGTGAGAGGCCTTTCCACTTCGCCTGCGATTGTCAACCTCCAAGCCGATGCGTCCACCTGACTGGGAGCCAGCATGTGATTGCGAACGAAGAAATGGTTAACGGGAGTGATCCAGTCAGTCAAGAACTCTACCGGAGTTTCAAGATCAAGAAATCGGTAGGATCGAACAATTAAGCCGTCTTTGCCGGGAACACTGATCGGCGAATCAGAGGCTTGTGAGGCTCTAGCGCCAGCGGTCAGCAGCGCCGCTTTCCAGGCGGTATCCAGGAACTCGCGACGGGTTGGCATATTGATTTTCTATAATGTCGATCAGCATAGTAGTATAAACGGGCACATCAATCCAGAAGAATCAATCAGGCCGGACTCGCAGCGCTGCGGGAGGAGCCAAGGGGGTGAAATAGGACGATCGCTATACCAAAGTAGTGGCGGGTGGACGCGTAGAAGGAAGTTTGCCTTCCAGTTCTGCGATCAGCAGTTCCAAGGCTTTCCAATCTTCGACCGTCGAGCCGTTGGTGAAGCGGATTCCCAGGCCGGTCTGGTCGCGACGCTGCACAATGCCCCAAAGGTCGGCCCGCATATCGGCTGTTTGCAGGACAACCCGAACCCTGGCTTTTTCGGGAATTTCTCGGGGCGTCTCAAGGTAACAACCGCTCAAGCTGATGTTCTTCAATTTGGCAAGGACAGCAGCACCGTTGGCAGTCTCGCGCACTACTACTGTGGTAGTGAGAGCAAACCGCGGGTAGACGACATTGGGCTGGTTGCTCATGATTATGCGGTTGAGTATTTCCCACGGTACTGAAGCGGAAGTGTCGGGGCAAATTACGTCGGTCACTTGGGCACTCGGCCTCGGGCCTAAAATAAAGGCTCTCCAGGATTGGGATAAGTCACGCCACGTGTGGGGCCAACCGGCGCTGCAGCCAGCCGAGGCTAAAATCCGCAAAAAGGGCCAAAGCAGCGGCAGGAATCGCACCTGCCAGGATGACTGAGTTGTTGACCATTGCGAGGCCCCGAAAAATATACTCGCCTAGTCCACCCGCTCCAATCGCGGCGGCGATTGTGGCCAAACCAACAAGCATAACCGTCGCCACGCGTACTCCGGCGATGATGACGCTCAAGGCGAGCGGCAGTTCCACCTGAAAGAGAAGCTGCCGGTCGGTCAAGCCCATGCCGCGTCCAGCTTCGACGACGGCCGGATCTACTGCCCTGATACCCGCGTAGGTGTTACGGATGAGAGGCAGCAGTGCATAGAGAGTAAGGGCGAGAATTGCCAGACGATCAGCGCGGGCCCCAATCCAGGGCGCGGGTAGGAGAAAACCGAACAAAGCAAGACTGGGAATTGTCTGAATGACATTCGCGGTCCCGAGAACCGGTCTGTTCGCAACTGGCCAGCGGGTAATCAGAATGCCGAGCGGGATGCCGATGGCTACCGCGAGCAAAATGGAAATTCCGACTAGCCAGATATGCTCGAGTGTAAGTTCCGCGATCTCGGCATGATTCTGCAACACAAATTGCCAAAAGCTCATGCTCTCTCTCGTTTGTGATTGGGATTCGTATCAAATGCATTTTTGTACTCAACGACCAGAGGCTCCTGCGAATTCAAGAATTCGTCTCGCGGCTGAACTGTGACCAGTTGGCCAGCTTCCATAAGGGCGATGCGAGTTCCCAAGAGCAAGGCTTCGTGCAGATCATGAGTGACGAAAACTACGGTTTTTTTCAGAGTGGACTGCAAGTTGAGAAATTCCCGTTGCAGTTCAGCGCGAGTGAGAGGATCAAGCGCCCCGAAGGGTTCGTCCATCAGGAGAATTGGCGGATCGGCTGCCAGGGCGCGGGCTACCCCCACCCGCTGACGCTGCCCACCGGAAAGCTCGTGAGGGTAGCGCACAGCGGTCTGCGGATCGAGGCCGACCAGATTCAGCAGTTCACGGACCCGCGCGCGAATGCAATCCGGCGGCCAGTTCTCGATCCTCGGCACCAAACCGATGTTGCGTTCGATCGTGAAGTGGGGAAAAAGGCCGACTTCTTGAATGACGTAACCGATCATGCGGCGCAAGCGGATGATGTCCCATTCACGAATGGGGCGGTGATCAACACGAATCTCGCCGGCGGTCGGGGACAGCAGCGCATTGATCAGCTTGAGGGTGGTGGTTTTGCCGGATCCGCTTCGGCCGAGCAAAACCAAAGTCTCGCCGAGATTGATTTGCAGGCTCAGATTTTCAAGAATGTCCGCCTTGCCGTTCACCCGGTATGAGACCTGGTGGAATTCTATAACCGGACGGTCATCGGAACCAGGAGACATGGGGATCAGGTGAATCGTATGGCCGACAGCATATAACCACGGGTGGCACAGAGGGCTTCCCTTCAGAGCGAATTGTATGCCGCCGAAGGAAGACCAGAGATGCGAATCCCGGAGTGTCCTTTGTGGCGAAGGTTGAGTCCGATCAGCAGGGCGGTGATCTGTTCCAGAATCCGGGCGTTTTCCAGCTTGCCGCCATCCAGAGCGCGAACGCCTGGAATCTTGATGGCAAGATTTCGGACGACTTTGCCGGCTTCGGGATCATCGCTGCAGACAATCACATCGCATTCCACGGGCACTTCAGACTTCAGCATTTCCGCGCCTACGTTCTGAAAAGCTGCCACCACTGAAACGCCCGCTGGAACAAGCTCGGCGGACTCTTGTGCAGCGGAACCTTGCCAAACGCCGAGCGTGCGGGTCGGCCGCCCGCCGACGCTCGCGGCCAAAGGAACGGTAGTATCGACCAGGATAGTTCCCGGCCGAAGCGCTGGTTTCAACTCTTTAAGAAGCTTTGCATGACCTTCGAAGGGAATTGTGAGCACGAGCAGATCGGAAGCGGCGCAAACAGCAGTATTCTCCTGGCCCGAGATTTTCGCCCCGGGGCCAACCATCTGCTTGATCCTTCCGGCGGCAGCCTCGGCGCGCTGCGCGTCTCGCGAACCGATAATTACGGTTTCTCCGGCACGTGACCAGCGGAGTGCGAGGCCGAAACCTTCTGGACCGGTCCCGCCGAGCACAGCGATTGGCCGCGACATTTGCTAGGCAAACTCCAGTTACGCGAACTCGGGTTCAAGCGCCTGCTCCGCAATCCACTGCTCGGGGCGCACTTTGATGTTGATTCGGCTGTAGGTCGTATTGCGTTCCGCCGGAATACGGCCGGTTTCAAGAATCAGCGACTGAAATTCGTCCGGACTAGTGTACTGTCCGGCCGTAGCGCCCGCCTCGCGCGAGATATTTTCTTCCATCAGAGTGCCGCCGTAATCGTTGGCGCCGGCATGAAGGCAGAGCTGCGAGAGCTTACGGTTGAGCTTTACCCAGGAAACCTGGATGTTGTTGATGCTGCCCGCCAGGATGATTCGCGCCAAACCATGAATTTTAAGATGCTCGGCGAGAGTCGGGCCCGGCCGCGAAAGTCCCTGATGAAAGAGCAGTGTGTTCTGATGCACGAAGCCAAGGGGCACAAACTCGGTGAAGCCTCCTGTGTCCTGCTGAATGCTGCGCAGCAGAAGCAATTGATTGACCCAGTGCTCGGGCTTCTCCACGTGCCCGTACATCAACGTCGAAGTGCTACGGATGCCGCAGGCGTGAGCGCTGCGAATGACTTCTTGCCACTGTCCAGCGGAAAGCTTATTGCGGGAGAGCACGAAGCGAACATCGTCGTCCAGAATCTCGGCGGCGGTTCCGGGCAAGGTGCCGAGACCATTGTCGCGCAGCATGCTGAGATAGTCGCACATACTCATGCCGGTAAGTTCGATGCCGTAAGCAATCTCCATGGGTGAGAATGCATGGATGTGCACACCGGGAACGGCGCGTTTTACGGCCCGCAGGATGTCGCGGTAGTGAAGCGGAGGCAGATCACGGGGCAAACCACCCTGAATGCAAACTTCCGTTGCGCCCATTTGCCAGGCTTCGGCCGCTTTTTGTGCGACCTGGTCGAGGGTTAGGAAATATGTGTCGGACTCGCGCGGACCTCGGCTGAACGCACAAAACTTGCAACCCACAAAGCAGACGTTAGTGAAATTAATATTGCGATTGACGACGTAGGTCACGAGATTGCCGACAAGCTCGCGGCGGATAAAATCAGCGGCGATCAGGAGGCCGAGCAGGTCATCGCCATCAGCACTTGCCAATAGCAAACATTCATCGCGTGTAAGAGTGCGGCCATCCAGGCTGGCCATGGTTTTTTCGAGGACAGTGCGCACGCCCGGACTCAGTCGCGGAGTAATCTCCGGCCACTCCAGGGAAGTGAAATCTTCCAGTTCGGATTGCGTCAAAAGACGAGGCACCACGTTCCTCCTCAACGAAACAAGTCGCTGGCGGCTGGGCGAATCAAGCTGCGAGCGCTGCCGCGTGCCGGCCGGTAACGAAAACCGCGAACGATACACACGGGGATGCGAGCTAGCTTGCCGCATAGCAGGCCTGCCGCGCAAGCCAGTTCGTCGGCTACTGCTTCGACGCTAACTCGCAGCGGATAGCCGTACGGGTCGGTACGACCACGAAAATCGTGCAGAGGCTTCATGCCCGCTATCCCGATTGCAACTTCGGTCAGTCCCTCGCGCCAGGGCCGACCGAAAGTATCAGTGATGATGACCGGAATCGAAAGCTGCAAATGTTTTTTCAGGCCGCGGTGCAGCCGGGCCGCGGAACGATCAGGATCCTTGGGCAAAAGCAAGGCGCGGCTGCCACCATTTACGTTGGAAACGTCAACGCCGCTGTTTGCACAAATGAAGCCGTGCCGAGTCTCGGTGATCAGTACGCCTCGCCTGCGCCGCAGGATGCGGCCTTCCTTCATAGCCAACTGGGTGACCCTGGAGTCTAAGTGATAGCGGCGGGCCCAAGCTCGCGTGCTGGCCGATGGGCGAATCGTGCCCAGATCGACGAATTGTCCTTCGGCTTTAGAAACGATCTTGTGTTTAACGACCAGAATGTCACCCGCTTTGAGCCTCCGCGCGCGATAGGAAACGGATTTCAGAATTTTTTCGAGCAGCGAATCCCCCGGACGGATTTCGTCGGCGAGAGGCACAGGAATGATTCGCAGTTCGGGCGCGCGTGGCATGTGAGATGTAGTGTACGCGAAGAGAATGCATAGATCCTTCGCAGTGCTCAGGATGACAGCCGATACACCTATTCGTTCGCTGCGATTGAGAAATCAGTCAAATCCCACTGGCGGGCGAGGCGCTGGGAACGGGTATCACCGCGAAGTTCGGCGAGTTGGCGCAAGTCCACAGGATTATCGATGTCGAGCCCGATTCCCGGCACTGAAAGGATCCTGCATGGCATGCCAGTAGCGCGGGCTGCGGCCAGATGGGGTTTGAAGCTGTCGTTGCCAAAACGAAGGGGAAACAATGCAGCGGGACGGCGAAACGCCGCGTTAGTGCCGCGTCCGTCGGCGGCGGGAACGAGAACCGATCCTTGCTCAGGCGCGTCGGCCAGAACGGTTTCCAACTCGGAAGACTGGATGAGCGGGATGTCGGCGGGAATAACCAGTGTGGAAGTCACGCCTCGGGATTCGCAAGACCTGGTTGCCATCTCGATGGCGTCGGTCTCGCTGCAATTGGCACTGTCGGCGATCACGGCGAAATCGAATTGGCCCGCGGCTTCGATGGCAAAAGGATCGCTGGTGACAACGCTTACGTCCGGGCAATTGGCGCATGCGGAAACGGCATCGAAGACATCGAGAAGCATTGCCTGGGCCAGTTCGGTGCGAACCGGCTGACTCAGGAGTGAAGCCAGGCGCTGTTTGGCAGTCGCGAGATTCTTGATCGGGATAAGAATCATGCTAGTCGGAGGTGGCTCGGGCGGATTTCTCGGCTGTCAGCAGGGCGAGAACGGTGCGAGCCAGCTTCGCCCTGTCTTCAGCAGTCTTCATGATGATGTTTGTGCAATGCACCCGCAGGCCGGGACGGCCGAGTTCCTTCGCTATAGCGTGATCGCGAAGGTCCGCAATCAGGATGTCGAGAAAGTCCCCGTAAGCCTGGGCAATTCCCGCTATGGAGACTGGCCAACCTTGCGCGGCCATCAAAACACCTGCAGGCCCGGAGATGGCGGCGTTACCGATGAGTGGACTCACAGCGGCAACAGTCGCCTGGGTTTCGCGCAGCGCGGCCCGGATGCCGGGCACAGCCAGAATTGGACCTATGCTGGTGACCGGGTTGCTCGGCGCAATGATAACGGCGTTAGCCGCGAGAATGGCCTCGACAACCCCTGGCGCAGGATTTGCTTGTGAAGCGCCGGCGAAACGTACCGACTTGACTGGATCCTGGTACCAGCGCTGGACAAAATATTCCTGAAAACTAAGTTCGCCGCTCGGGGTCATCACTCTGGTTTCGACGCGCGAATCGCTCATAGGAAGAATCCGAGCCTGCACTCCGAGTTTGTTGCAGATCTCGTTCGTCACTTCCGTCAAGGTCTTGCCTTCAGCCAAGAGTTTTGAGCGGAGTAGGTGAATTGCCAGGTCGCGGTCGCCGACATGAAACCACATTGGCTCGGCGAGTTCTCCCATCGCCTGCAGACAGTAAAAGGTGTCGCCTTTGACGCCCCAGCCGCGCTCACGGCTTAACAAGCCGGCGAGGGCGTAGGTAATGGAATCGAGATCGGGAGAAACGTAAAGACCCCACCAGTTGAGGTCATCTCCTGTATTCACGATGAAGGTCATCTCCTCGACCGGCGCAACCTGACGCAAGCCTTCGACGAACTTCGCACCCCCGGTTCCTCCGCTGAGGACAACGATCATGCTGCTCTCCGCGCGTAGCCATGTGTGTCAGCGGCACTGTTGAGTTTTTCAAGAAGTAAGCCTTTCGCGCGATTCCTAAGGCCGGGCAGAAACTCAGGATAGACCGGGAGACGTTGGCGCAGGACGTATCCTTTGGATTGGGTTCGCAATTTCAACTGCTCCAGATGAGGCCAGGGTTTCTCGGGATTGATGTAGTCCGGAGTCAAAGGCGAAACGCCACCCCAGTCATTGAGACCGGCATCCAGCAACTCTTCATAGTACGGCGACGACAGATTGGGAGGTGCCTGAATGTTAACCTCGGGCATCAGTAATCGCGCCACAGCGATGGCGCGGAGCATTTCGCCTTTCGTGGGTTCAGGCCAGTTGCGCATGGGGATGTCGGGCTTCACACGAAAATTCTGAATGATGACTTCCTGAATGTGGCCGTACCGTTGGTGCAACTCGCGAATGGCGAGCAGGGTGTCAACACGGTCCCGCGGAGTTTCGCCGATTCCAATTAACAGGCCAGTAGTGAACGGAACATTCTGCTTGCCAGCCTCTTCGATGGTGTGCAGACGCTTGGCAGGTACTTTGTCAGGCGCATTGTCGTGTGCGGCACCGGGAGCAAGCAGGCGACCGCTGCTCGTTTCCAGCATCAGGCCGATGCTGGGGGAAACCGCCGAAAGGCGATTGATCCATTCGGCGCTCAGCAGCCCGGGATTGGGATGTGGCAACAGAGAAGTCTCACGAAGAACCAGTTCGCACATCGCTTCGAGGTAGTGGAGGGTTGACTTGTACCCCAGACTTTGCAGTTTGGTACGCATCTCGGGAAACACGAATTCTGGTTTGTCGCCAAGACTGAATAAAGCTTCCGTGCACCCCAGTTCCTCTCCCGCCCGCGCCATTTGCAGCACTTCGTCCGGGGTCATGGTGTGCGCGCCCGGGTCCCCGGGGTCGCGCCGAAAAGTGCAGTAGCCGCAATAGTCGCGGCAAAGATTCGTGAGAGGAAGGAAAACCTTGCGCGAATAGGTGATCGCGCCCGACTTGAAGCGATTCCTGGCTGCAATCCCAGCCGAAAGCAAGGCTGGCAAATCGTCGTCACAGCAGGAGATGAGTGCGTAAGCCTGTTCGCGGGATGGAGGCACGAGGGGGTCGAAATCGTAAAAGTAAGCTTCTGTCGAAGAGTTTGTGACTGATGCCATCCTCGGGGCCAAACCTCAGATTGATTGTAATGGATTACAATTCATCGCTTGCGGGAAGAAGGCTTGGGGCAGTTGCATAGATTCTTCGCTTTGCTCGGAATAACACCTATATTGTGTATTCGCTATATGGTCCTCAAGCATAACAACTCAGGCTTCTTATGAGCATCAGCCAGGCGGAGTTTCGCAGAGCAATGGGCAGCTTCGCCACGGGCGTCACCGTCATCACACTGGATTATGAGGGCCAGGTCCATGGGATGACGGCTAACGCATTCACTTCAGTGTCTCTGGATCCGTTGCTGGTGTTGGTATGTGTGGATCACCGCGCCCGGACGCATGCCCGCCTGCATGCCAAGAAGCGGTTCGGGGTAAATGTCCTGGCAGAGGATCAAGGGGCAATCTCTGAATACTATGCACGAGCAGCCACAAGATACCAGGATGCCGAGCAGGAGGCGGGTGCACGGTTTGATCGTACTCGACATGGCACGCCGGTGCTGCACGGAGCACTGGCATATCTGGAATGCCGTCTGCACAGCACGCAGGATGCCGGCGATCACACGATATTCATTGCGGAAGTGGAAGACGTCGTAATGCACGAGGGCAATCCGCTCCTATACTTCCGAGGGAATTACCGGCGGATCAACGAAGCAGGCGCTGCGGGCACCGATCCGAAGATCGGTTTATAGAATCGCTTCTGCCGCAGATCATCTTAGCTGCAAGCTGTCCAACATCTTTTGATAGGTCGGCTCCAACAAAGAAAACTGACTTTCCGGGGCAATGAAAACCAGGTACAACAGGCCGCCCCTGGGCGACGGGAGCGTAACGAGCCAATTGCGCTCTGGAACAGTCTGATCGTCCTGCCTGATTGGCGAGGTGCCCGCCAGCATGGTGGAGCGGCCCTCGATCCCGGAGACTTCAATTTTGCGGGGACTGTTGTAGATGCGGAGACCGGGATTCGTCTCCTGCAGATTATCGATCAGTGCATGCGTCGCTTGATCGATCGCACTGTTATCGGAATTCGGCACCAGGGCGACAACGGCACCGTAAGCGATAGCATTCTCGCCAACTCCGGCGGGAGGAGCCAGTGTAGCGGAGTTTTGTCCGGCTGATGCTTGCCAATTTGCAGGGTAGTTAACGCCGAAGTTAGCACCCTGAAAGGTCTTAAAATCGCCGTTCGGTTTCACATCCTGGTAGCTGACATCGGTCAGCGTTCCGCCACCCGATGATGCGTTAGGCGTGGCTTCACTTTGCAATTCCGGCGGCACTGCACCCGCCTTCCGATTCTGCCGGGCCCATAGCCCACTCTTTGCGCCATCTGAAATTTGCTGCGCGTTGTACGCCTTTATGCCCTTGGCCTCCTCTTTGGCCTGAAGAAAAGCTGGGCTGGTCGGCAGATACTGCCTGGGCGGCCAGTGGGCAATTTCCTTTTCGACCGCTTCGACGCGATTGCCGGGATTCGGGTGGTCGCTGAGAAACTGTGGACCACCATTGCCCACCAGGCTTTCCAGCTTTTGAAAAAATTGCGCCATGGCCCGGGGATCGTAGCCGTTCTTGTACATGATGATCGCGCCGACAGCATCCGCCTGCGCTTCGTCGCTCCTCGAGTACTTCATCAGTATCGTGCCCGCGCCATACTGAATGCCCATTTGCGCGAGAGTGCCTGCAGTGCCACCCAGCAAACCTCCGAGGGCACCAAGGATGTTGGCCCAAGCCTGTTTGGGCGCTTGCTTGGCGGAATGTTGCATGTACACGTGCGACATCTCGTGCGAGATCACGCCAACCAGCTCGGCTTCGCTGTCCGCTGCGTTGATGGTGCCCACGTTTACAAAAATCGGTCCGCCAGGCAGGGCGAACGCATTGATATCGCTTTGCTGAACGACATGAAATTGATAGGGCCATGAGCGATCGGGCGGAATCACGGTCACCAGCTTCTTTCCCAAACGTTGAACGTACTCCGCGACCGGATTGGAATCCGGCAGCACTGGCATTTGCTTGTACACTTCGGCCGCAGCCTTCAGGCCAAGCTGCTGCTGTTGCTCCTTTGTCATGCCAGGACGGCCGGGATCGGGAAGTTCCGGAGCAGTCAGCGGCTCGGCTGACCAACTCGGCACGGAGATCAGGATTGCAAGGAAAAAGGCTAATATTCGCCCTGGGAGTGCATTTTGCATGGCTATCATTCTCTTAGGAACCCGCAGATGACACAAGTGCTGAGCATCCGCGCTCTGATGTGAAAAGGAGTCAATGGGGATGTGTTGAACATCTCAGTCAACATGGAGATCTCTCAGACAGAATTCCGCGCGCCGTCAGCCGCCGAACGAGTGTTCAACCGAACTTTCGGTTTCCTGGTCGGACTCGGACTGGGTTTTTCCTACAATTACTTGCTGAAAGTTCGAGGGCGTAAGAGCGGTAAAGTTTACTCCACGCCCATTGATTTGCTGGTATTGAATGGCAAGCGATTCCTGGTCGCGCCTCGCGGACGAACGCAGTGGGTACGCAATGCGGAAGCTTCGGGGGAAGTCGCATTGAAGAGGGGG
>Ga0187777_10001655_pt1 | contig 14478 bp, 16 predicted proteins | sample 1015_Q2_SP5_10_M_FD_132416 | JGI IMG/M metagenome (GOLD analysis project Ga0187777, IMG submission 132416) | Tropical peat soil microbial communities from peatlands in Department of Meta, Colombia - 1015_Q2_SP5_10_MG | ecosystem: Environmental > Terrestrial > Soil > Wetlands > Peat | place...
AGTGAATGAAGCTGAGAGTTTCGTCATCGAGTCGCCTGAACGCGAGCGCCGAACCAGCGAGTTGGGCGAACTGATCATGAGCCGGTTGCGGCGTTACGACAAAGTTGCATATGTGCGTTTCGCTTCGGTTTATCTCGACTTCAAAGATGTGCAGGAATTTTTGACGGAATTGAAGGACCTTATCAAAGCGAAGGATGGCGCCGAAGTCCGAACTAGAAGTGTTGCCAAAACCCAATAGGGGCGATTCCGTATATTGAATCATGCCTTATAGAATCACTCTTATTCCCGGAGACGGTATTGGACCTGAGGTCACACAAGCAGCGGTGCGTATCCTTGAGGCTACACATCTGCAATTCGAATGGGAGACTTACGCCGCGGGCGCGGACGCCTACGAAAAGTATCACGAATACATCCCTAAGGACCTGATTGAGTCGATTGAGCGAACTCACGTGGCCCTGAAGGGGCCCATCACGACTCCGATCGGTGGAGGCTTTTCCAGCATCAATGTGCAGCTACGAAAGCGTTTTGAGCTCTACGCAAACTTTCGGCCAATTCGTAACCTGCCTCACATCCCGACTCGCTATCCGGATGTCGATCTCATCATCGTCCGGGAAAATACCGAAGGCCTGTATTCAGGGATTGAGCATGAAGTTGTGCCAGGAGTGGTTGAGAGCCTGAAGATCATGACCGAAAAGGCGTGCCTGCGCATTTCTCGATTCGCCTTCAACTATGCGCGCAAGAACAAACGCAAGAAAATCCACGCCATCCACAAAGCCAACATCATGAAGCTTTCTGACGGTTTGTTCCTGCGATGCGCCCGGCTGGTGGCTAAGGAATTTCCGGAAATCAGCTACGCCGAGCATATCGTGGACAACACCTGCATGCAGTTGGTCATGAATCCCTATCAGTACGACGTGCTGCTGATGGAGAACCTGTACGGCGACATCATCTCCGATCTTTGTGCCGCCTTCGTCGGAGGACTCGGAATGGTGCCCAGCGCTAACTTCGGCGAGCAATGCGCCATCTTCGAAGCGGTGCATGGATCTGCTCCGGATATTGCTGGCAAGAACGTCGCGAACCCCACTGCAATTATCCGCTGTTCTCTTTTGATGTTGCGCCATTTGGGCGAGTTTGATGCGGCACTGAAGATCCGCAATGCGCTGGAAAGAGTTTATCGTACACGGGAAAGGTTGACCCGAGACGTCGGCGGCAAAGCTAGTACGACTGAATTTACCGAGTCGATCATCGAAGCCATGCAGTCTGAACCCGCCTACGCTGCCGGCAACTAAGACGGAAGTCATGGTGACCGAGGTACGCGCGGCTGCTCTCGGTCGTGCTGCTGTGTGTCCCTTTCCTCCTCGCTGCACTGGATGTTTCCACCCGTATCGGAATCGAAACCCGCAAGGGTATCTTTGACCTTATCAGAGAGAATTACGGCCGTACGGCGGCCGGTTGCGGGCGCAGGTTTGACTCTTGTGCACTGCCGCACGTCGGAAGAGAACTAATGTCGTCAAGACGACCAGAGCAGTGCTTATCTCCCGGCTAGGAAACGATCCCGAGCAGGCGCAGGGTGCTCACGACGGCCATCACTGTCACCAAAGCCATTGTCGCAAGTTCCGCAAACCATCCAATGATGCGCTGAAAACCACTTTCGCAAGCAACCCTGTTCACCGCTGCCTCCGTACGAAATTGTCTCGTATGCCATTAGGTTGCCCTCTGGGGGCAGGATTCACAATGGCTCATCGGTGGTAAATTCCGCCTGTCCGGGTATTTACGGTAGTAACCGGTTGACCGTAACGAGCGTCATCTAGACCAGCGCTGGCTCAATTCAGTTCTTCGCCGGGGATGTGGTGAATACCTTTTCCGGTCTTCAATAGATATGCCATGTAAACCACGATGGCAAGGTTAACGGTCAGGACGACGATGTGGAACCAGCTCTGGCGGTGGGCAAGCTTGTAGATTTCATACGGCAGATAAAGAGAGCCTGAGATCAGTGCAATCCACTCTGCCCAAGCCCTTGCATACCACAACCCGTAGGCCTCAAGGAAGCGAAGGGCAGAGTAGGCAAGTCCCGCACCCGCAATTGCCCATAATTTTGCGTCAGTCAGCGTATCCGCCCAATCAAGAAACCGTTGTGCGAAATGTCCGTCCGGACTGATATGCAGCAGATGCAATAAACCATCGGCAAAATCCCATGGATCCCGATGTACCCAGAAAATGACGACCAACGCCGCGCCAAGCACAACTAATCCCTTTGCCAGTTCAAGCGTCGCAATGCCACGCAACGCTTGAAGCGTGTGGTCATGTCTTACGCGCGACAATTCGGTTGTGCCGTGCACTGTGGAGTGCATAATTCTATGATCTTCCAGGCTGCAGCAATAATTGTTGCGCCGGCGTAAATATGCGGCCCCGCATCAATAAAGTACTTATTAAAGAAGTCAGACCGGAAGCCGCAAAAATCATCGCCAGCACCACGAACTGGTAGATCGCCGCATAGATCGGTCGCGCGCCGGAAAGCAGCATTCCCGCCATTAAACCGGGAATCCATACGATGCCCAGCGATCGCAGTGAGTCGATTGCTGGTATCAAACTGGCTTCGAACGAGGCTTGCACGTACGGCGAGACACTATTGTTAGCTTCGGCTCCCAAAGCCAGCGCGGTCTCAATCTCTCCGGTGTGCGCCAGGACATCGGATCGGAAGCGGTTCAGAGCGAGGCCATTCGTATTCATCGCATTGGCAATGATCATGCTGCCGATCGGCACCAGCGTGGTAATCGCCGTATCAATAACGCCCGCCCACGTCATCAATGCGATGACGACACCAGCGCCACATGCGATCGCCCAGACAGAAACGCGGAATGCGTCGGGCATGCCCTTAGCCCGTCGAGCCGAAGTTGCTCCAGCCGCCACAATCATACCCATCAACAGGAAAACGCTCGTCCAGCGTGGCCCGCGCAACAGCACCAACAGAATCGATCCCACAGCGACGATCTGGACGATCCCTCGCACCATCGCGACGACAGTGTCCCCCTCGAGATGGACTTGCCGTCTGCGTGCAAGTAAAACCACAACGATTGCGGCAGCCGCGGCAACTCCCGCTTGAGCCAAACCAAGCGCCAATTGGTTGCTGAAAAGAAATTTAAGCATGCAGCACCTCGGCTACCAGTCCTGAACGCACAATACGCCCGTCCTGGATCAGCAAAGCGCGTTCAGCTACTCGGGAAGCTTGGGCAATGTCGTGAGTCACAAGTATGCAGGTAAGCCCATGGTCTTTGACAATACTCCGAAGCAGAGCCTCGATTCCAACTTTGGATGCCTCGTCCAGCGCCGATGTGGGTTCATCCAGGAGGAGCAGCACAGGCGAGTTCGCCAGGGTGCGGGCAACCGAAACCCTTTGTGCTTCTCCCCCGGAGAGATTGGCCACATCACGATGTGCATAGCCTGCTAGTCCAACCCGAAGTAACAATGCTTCAACGCCCTCTGCCCCCAATCTCTCTCCGCGCTGCAACGGTCCAAACTGCAGGTTCCCTTCTACTGTTCCAGGAAACAGGTACGGCCGTTGCGTAACCATGCCTAATCGTCGTCGCAGTTCACCAGGAGCAATCTGTTTGTAATCGATCCCCTCGATATAAACTGTGCCGCTTGTAGGCTCGTCGAGTCGGTTGAGCAACCTTAACAACGAAGTCTTACCGGAGCCACTGGGGCCCACAATCGCGAGGACCTCACTCCGGCTGACTTGGAAATTGATGTCTTGCACCAAGATTTTGGCACCCACAGCTCGGGAAAGATTTTCCGCCCGAAGAATGCAGGAGTTGTTGGAAACGCTCACGGTCCTGTGATCATCTCAAGAACAAGCAATCAGAAAGCAATGTGGAACCAAACCTCAGGCGTTTGCGCGTTGTGCGCGCACCGCCGCACGCAGCTCCGCCAGGATCTCCTGCGCCGCCTTCCGCGCAGCATCCTGTTGAGACACATCAAAAGAAATGGCGCCCACACGCGCGTGCCCGCCTCCTCCATACCGCTCGCAAATCTTCGCTAAATTGACCACCGGTTCCGCTGGCGCCCAGGGATTCGACCCCACTGAAACCTTCATCCGGAAAGTGCTCTTACTTAAGCCGATGCTATAGATCGATTCAGGTTGCAGATAGTAAGGGACAAACTTGTTATAGCCTTCCAAATCCTGGTCACTGATATCAAAGAACAGCGTGCCGTCTTTTAGTTCTGTACGTTCGCGCAAAACTTGGATCGAATGTTGATGCCGCTCCAAAAGGGGCGGCAGCAGCGGCGCAACAAACGGCTCTTTCAAGATTTCGCCCAGCGGTTTCGTCGCCAATAGTGGTATCAGCCGCGGCACGAGATCCGGATTCTGCGTAGCCTCGATAATCATGGTCAACTTCATTGCCGGCTCGCGCATCTCGACCGCGGTCCTGGCGTCCGGATAAAGTGCGCCATCAATGATATCGGTCCATTTAATCAATTCAGCTACTGGTGCGGGGTTAAAACCGAATCGCTGCTCGGCAATCGTCGCGATAAAACTCGTACAAGATTTGAAGTCCGGATCATAGAATTTCCGATTGCTTTGGTCCTGTTCAAAATGGGCTGCATCGGTGGGGGTCAGAAATGCACTCTCATGGTGGTCAAACCACCACGTGATCTTAGGCGAGCTTGAATACTTGAAATCGACGATGGCATTTTCATCGCCATTGAAGTCGTTTTCGTTGAACAGGGCGCCGGCCCGGTGCAGTAAACCGGAGAATACGAACTCAACGTCATTGCGAATTCGTTCCCGATAAAAGCGCGAAAACAGTGCTGCCGAGGAAGCGCCGTCAAAGCACTTATCGTGGTAAAACACTCGAACCCGCAAAACGGCTCCTATCCTTGTCTCTTTCGACCTTCCAACAATCGAACCAGCAAAAGGGAAAGACAATAGGAATGCCATCCCGGCTGCAGTTCTGTCAAGCGGTCGTATCAGCACCAAACAAAGAGAGGTGAGCCGCCAAGCTCACCTCGTGAACACTTCGATCCTGGATCGGCCGGAAATTACATTGCATCTGCCTGCTTTTCAGCCATGTCGCCAATTGCGGGCAACTTAAACATCTGCCCCTGATAAGCCTTCAGAATGAGAATCAGCCAGATCACAAAACCCCCTAACCCGATCAGCGGCCAGAGGAGGATGGTGAGCCAGCCGAACAACGGAATGTGCGCGACGATATTGAGCACAATCCACAACGCGATCCACGCGACCGCAAAAAAGATGTTTTGAAAGGAGTGGAATCGGATAAATCGGTTCTTGTTGTACGGAGCCATGACGAGGAACAGGATGGACGGGATGATCGTGACGTACGCGAGTGCGCCAGCGACATTGTCTGTCAGGCCGCCCGTGCTGGCCTGAACGGTTGCTGGCGCGGCACCGGTCGCTGCAGCTCCTGCAGCCCCGGCACTGGTCGGCCGGTTGCACGCCGGACACGTGCTGGCCCCAGCCGGGATTTGAGCTCCACACGAAGTACAAAATGCCATGGTTAACCCCCGAGCACAGTCTGTGATGTGAGCTTGCGATTACGGCTTACTGACAAAATCGCCTAACAGCCTACTACTTTTCGGAAAAATGTCCAATGATGGGCACTTTGAACATCTCGCCTTGCAAGGCTTTCACAACTAACAGCGACCATAGAATCACAGAGCCAAGTCCGACCAGCAAAACTGCCAGTGAGCCGAACAGGTAGCCGAACCTTGGGACAAATGAGCATAACCAGAAAACGCCGCGCAACATCAAGCCAGCCGCAAGTACAGCTGCGGTAAAGGAGATTGACTGTATTGAATGAAATCGCACCAGGAGATCGTGTTTGAACCGCCGCAGGCTCAAGAAACATATGGCGGGTACGAAGGTGAAGTAGCTCAGCGCCGCAAAAAGTCTGTCTTTAGCAATTGGGTGACTCGGCACGCTGGCCGGAATGATCATCCTCCGCCCGCAGCTAGGACAGAATGCGACACTGGCGGGCATTTCGCCGCTACATTGGGGGCAGGAAATGGTTGTGCTGCTCAAGACCGGTGCCTCAATTTTTCCTTTTGCGACAATCTTCGCAGAGGCCGTAAATCTGAAAGGTGTGACGAGTCGTTTCGTACCCGTACTTACTTCCAACCTCCTGCTCTATCCGATCCACTTCTGGCGAGAAGAATTCGACCGAGGCACCGCATAACGTACAGACCATATGGTGATGACTGCGACGATTATATTGATGCTCGAACCGCGCGATCCCATCGTGAAAAGCTACCTCGCTCGCCAATCCGCATTCGGACAGCAATTTCAGCGTCCTATACACGGTCGTAAATCCGATTCGCGGATCTTTCCTTTGGACCAGCCGGTGCAGTTCGTTAGTCGAGAGATGCTCCCGAGTTTCGAGGAAGGTTCGCAAAATAGTATCGCGCTGCGCCGTCTGCTTGAGGCCTACCCGCTTGAGATGTTGATGCAGAATTCCCTGCGCCTCCCGCATCATTTCACGCGAGATACTCGGCTGATCATCGATGCGTCTTTGCAGCATGAGTCCTATGAATGATACTGACCTTTAGGAAATGAGCCAAGCGGCACGATCCCAGCAATGAGCAGCAGGGTAAAATCTAGAATTCCGTATGGCTACAAGCGCTGCAACTTCCAGTTTCTCCGGTCGCCGTTACGCCGCTGCCCTCCGGGTTTCGTTCGCTCTTCTGGCACTCGCAGTTTTGATTTGCGGACTCTGGGTACGGTCGACACTTCGCTCCGCTCTACCTGAACTCGATGGCACAAACACGGTCGCGGGCCTCTCCGCACCGGTAACGGTCATTCGCGACCAACATGGCTTTCCTACCATTCAGGCCGCCAACTTGAACGACCTCTTCTTCGCGCAGGGCTATGTCACGGCGCAAGACCGATTGTTCCAGATGGATGGCACGCGGCGATTCGCGGCCGGAGAATTAGCCGAAGTTGTCGGAGAAAGTCAGATCGAGCACGACCGCCAGCAGCGAATCCTTGGCCTACGAGTCGCCGCCCGAAAAACTATCGACATTAGTTCTGCTGAGGACCGGTCACACTTTGAGGCCTACGCACGAGGTGTGAACGCTTTCATTGAGTCCCACCAAGATCGACTGCCGATCGAATTTCGTATCTTGCGTTATTCACCGAAGCCGTGGTCCTCCGAGGATTCCGCATTGATCGGCGCATACATGATTGAGGAGCTGTCGACCAGTCCGCGCCATGCGCTCACCCGCGAAAAGATCCTTGCCAAATTAGGCCCAGAACTCACCGCTGACCTCTACGTAAATTCGTCGTGGCGCGACCGCTTGCCGACAATCCCTCGTCCGAGCCTTGGCTATGAGAGCCAGCACCGGCCAGAAAAATCGATCACCGCCTACGATCCCTCGCTGGACATAGTTCAGAATTCGCCCACGGATGCCGTTGCCGCGGAATTCCCAGATGAAGAGTTTTTCGCCGATCGACCGTTGGCGCTGGGATCAAACAACTGGGTCGTTTCCGGCGCACACACAGTTACGGCCAAGCCGCTGCTATCGAATGACATGCACCTCGGTCATCAAATGCCCAACCTTTGGTATGCCGCCCATTTGCTCTGCGGCGATCTCGATGTCTCCGGTGTAACTCTCCCTGGATACCCTTATGTGGTCGTCGGCCATAATCAGCACATTGCTTGGGGATTCACTAACCTCGGCCCAACCGTTGAGGACGTCTACATCGAAACTTTTAATCCCGCCGGCGAATACCTCACCCCAGACGGCTGGAAGCAACCGGAGCGCCGCCGCGAGGTCATCCACGTGAAAGGCAAGGCGAACGTCATCGTTGATGTCCTGCTGACGCGGCACGGTCCCATCGTGACCGACCTAGTGCCCGGCGAAACTCGGAAACTTGCCTTGCGTTGGACGCTCTATGACGGTGTTCGCAATCCATTTTTCGCCGTAAACTCGGCGCAGGACTGGGAGGGATTTGTCCAAGCTTTCTCGCAATTCGACGCTCCCGGCCAGAATGTCGTTTATGCGGATGTCGACGGAAACATCGGATATCACGCGACCGGCAAGATCCCAATCCGCGCATCGGGCGATGGGAGCCTTCCAGAAAATGGCAGTGACAATTCCCATGAATGGGTTGGGTACGTACCATTCGACAAACTGCCAAGTGTTTTCAATCCGCCGTCCGGAATCATCGGCACTGCGAATGGCCGTGTCAGTCCCGACAAATATTCTTACTCCCTCAGTATTGAATGGGAAGCGCCCTGGAGGACGGAGCGCATTTACCGCGTCTTGGAATCAGGCAAGAAGTTCTCGCCGGCAGAGATGCTGATGTTACAGACCGATATCTATTCAGAAATGGACCGCTTTTTCGCGGATCGATTCGTATACGCGATTGACCACGCGAAGGCAACCTCTCCTCGCGTGAAAGCTGCCGCTGAGATATTGCGGCGGTGGGACGGACGAATGAGCGCCGATTCAGTCGCTCCGACCATCGCTGTCCGATCCCGCGAAGAATTAACGCGCCTCCTACTTGAGCCAAAATTAGGGTCCGCACCTAAGAATCCAGAGCAACTCAGATCAACCCTGAATTGGAAAAGCTATAGCTGGATGAACGAAACCGTCTGGCTCGACAACGTTGTCGAGCATCAACCGAAACGCTGGCTTCCGGATTCGTACTCAAACTACGACGAATTGCTGGCTGCCGCAGTCCAAACCGCTGTCGCGGAGCCGAGCGTGCCTCAAGATCTCAATTTGTGGCGATGGGGAGCGTTCAATGCCGTCAACATTCAGAATCCTGTCCTTGGCCAGGTTCCCCTTCTGCGGCGCGGGACCGGACCAGGCGTGCACGAGCAGTCAGGCAGCGCGTACACAATTAAAGCCGCCACTCCGACCCACGGCCCTTCGGAGCGCATCACAGTGAATCTTGCCGACTTGGATCAATCAACCTTGAACCTGGTGACTGGGGAAGCGGGTAATTTTTCCAGTCCCTATTACCTGGATGAGTGGAATGCCTGGTATGAGAACTTTACCTTTCCCTGGCCGTATTCAGCAGATGCCGTACAGAAAAGCAGAACGCACCTTTTGACACTAGCTCCCGACAAATAGCCAGAGTGATCCTCTAGTTGACAGGTGGATCCACCAGCTTCACATCGTAGGATTGACCCACGATGTTGTCGGTTATTCCGAGATTGTTATTGGTCTTGAACGTCGGCACCAACAGTTTGTCAGTAGTCGTGTCGTAGATCAGAAATGCACCACCTTGGCAGACATAGACTTCGTTCCGCCCTGTAATCGGCTGAATCCCAGTAGCGTCCCCGGTCTCCGGCGGGACCAGAACCTTCGAGTTCAAAGTATTCAGAATTGACAGGCAGCCGCGCACTTCCCCGCCGGCAATATTGATATTTGTGCAGCTACGCGCACCGATAAACAGCTGACCATTGGCCCCCATCTGCATGCGATCGTGATAGCCGTCTGTGATCAAGATCGGGTTAGCATTGGTCCGGGTCATCGACCCTACATTGACGATATTCAACGTGCCGCAGGTTGCTGCGGCCGTTCCCGACGGGCAATGAGTGTGCGGCGGTGTGCCAGCAACATACAAATTACCTCCATTCAGCAGCGCATAACTTGCTCCACTGAGCGGGAGCACGGGCCCTGGCCCTGAGTCCCCAAGGGTAAAAGTTGTCACTCCTGCGTTCGAACCTCCGCATTCCGCTCCGCAATTGAAAACGTAGGCATCGGAGTTGTCGAAGAAAATCGCCCAGACTGGCCGGTCGAATACAGGCCCTGTCGTAACCGTAACTTGATTGCTTGTGCCGATCAGGGCCGTGCTGATGACCGTAAGGCTGTCCGAATTGTCGCTGAATACCAGGATGTGAGTTCCGTCCGGGCTGCCAACGACGAAATGCGCAGCGGGTACGGGAATGGTCGCGGTCAGCGCCCCCGTCCCAAGGTCCATTGCGACCACAGCTCCCGGCTCCTGGCCAGTTACAGGAGCTGAGGGGACGGCTGCATACGCGGTGACATTGTCTTTCGCAATGAACATGCTTTCGGACAATCCAGGCAGGGTGATCGTCGGGACGCTGGTCGTCTGCCCGGTCACGGTGGCAATGCTTTCCGTCCGGTTATCTACCACGCTGATCGTATTACCAGTGGGGCTGAATACCATGGTGCGTGACAAGTCCGGAGAGACAACCATAATGCCTGGCTGGCTGGATTCGCCCAAAAGACCAATAGTAGAAAACGAGACGATGTCCTGCAGAGCATCCACAATGTTGATCACCGGGGCATTGCCTAGGCCACTCGGAAACAATGGATTCGAGACAAAAGCACGAAACTTCAAGCCGCTTACTTTGTGTTGGTTGCTCGCAGATTTGCTACTCCCACAGGACACGATGCCCGCACCTAGCGCTACGAGCACAATCGTGCTTCCCAAAATCTTTACTACGCCTGGGACTTTGAAGAACATCAGAGATAAGAATTGAGATGCGAGAAAGCCGGATTATATCAGAGCATCACCGCCCCTAAGCTGTAACCCCCTCTGCATCCAGCAATTTGCCAAGAGTACACTGCCCGGTGCAAGAACGGGATTGATCTTGTATGCTCAAGTGCATGGCAGGAGACTTCTTAGCTCGGATCAAACAAGGACCCATACTCTGCGACGGTGCTATGGGCACGCTGCTCTATTCAAAGGGTATATTCATCAATCGCTGTTATGATGAATTGAGCCTCTCCCAGCCCGATCTGATCCGGGGTATTCATCATGAGTACCTGCAGGCGGGTGCCGAGATTATCGAGACCAACACCTTCGGGGCGAACTCGTTCCGCCTTGCACGACACAGCTTGGCCGACCGCGTGCATGATATCAACGTTGCGGGTGCCAGGATCGCACGGGAGGCCGCGAAAAGCTTCGATGTTTGGGTCGGGGGCTCAGTGGGTCCTTTGGGGATCCGTATTGAGCCGTTGGGCAAGACTTCCTTCGAAGAGGCTCGATCGGCATTTCGCGACCAAATTGCCGCACTGCTCGAAGGCGGCGTCGACATCATCGTCCTGGAGACGTTCGGATATTTGGAGGAACTCCACCAGGCAATTCTCGCTGCTCGCGAAATAAATCCCAAAATCCCAATCGTGGCACAAGTGACCATCGATGAAGATGGGAACTGCCTGGACGGCTCAACTCCGGAAGTATTCACTCCCAAGCTGGAGGAATGGGGAGCCGACGTGATCGGTTGCAACTGCAGCGTCGGCCCGGTTGCGATGTTGGATGCCATGGAACGCATACGAACTTTGACTACCCTTCCCCTCGCTGCCCAGCCTAACGCCGGCATTCCGCGATCCGTGGAGGGCCGCAACATCTATCTGTGTTCGCCGGAGTACATGGCCAGCTACGCCCGGAAGTTCGTCGCCGCGGGGGTGCGTGTCGTGGGAGGCTGCTGTGGTACGACGCCGGCGCACATCCGAGTGATGAAGTCTGCTCTCCGGGTCGGGGAAGCACGTGCCAAAACCGCCGAAGTATCCACCGCCGCCCAGCCTAAACCCCTAGCTGCTCCTACGGTGCCGCTGGAAAAACGATCGCGGTTGGGTGCCAAGCTAGCCAAAGGCGAATTCGTCACTATGGTCGAGATTGTCCCGCCTAAGGGCATTGATGTCCGCAAGGAAATCGACGGCGCGCGTTTCTTAAAATCCGTGGGCGTCGACGCAATTAATATTCCCGATAGTCCCCGCGCCTCCGCCCGCATGAGCAATCAGGCGCTCTCGCTCTTAGTTCAAAAAGAGGTCGGAATCGAAACCATTCTCCACTACACCTGCCGTGACCGGAACGTATTGTGCATCCAGTCCGACCTCCTTGGCGCCGCTGCAATGGGCTTGCACAATTTGATCTGTATTACCGGCGACCCGCCGAAAATGGGGAACTATCCCGACGCCACCGCGGTGTTCGACGTCGATGCAATCGGTTTGGTGAACATTGTCCGCAATCTGAATCATGGCCGAGATATTGGCGATAACCCTTTAGGCACTGGCACGGCCTTCGTGATTGGCGTCGGCGCAAATCCAGGTGTTCCCAATATTGATGAAGAGATTCGCCGCTTTGAGTACAAGGTCCAAGCCGGGGCGGAATACGTCGTGACTCAGCCTGTCTTTGACCTTGGCCTGCTGGAAAGTTTCTTGCGGCGTATCGAGCACTGTCGCATTCCAGTCCTGGTGGGAATCTGGCCTTTAGTGAGCCTGCGCAATGCTGAGTTCATGAAGAACGAATTGCGGGTCTCCGTCCCGGATTCAATCCTGGAACGTATGGGACGCGCTCCAAGCCCCGAAGCTGCCCGCGAGGAAGGAATTGCCATCGCCCGCGAGATGCTCATCGCTGCGCGCAGTATGGTTCAAGGGGCCCAAATCAGCGCTCCTCTGGGCAAATACGCCGCAGCCGTTGACGTACTGGAAGCCCTCGGTTCCGTCCGTCCCACTTCGGTCTAGCTGCTTGTAACTTTTCGTTAATATGTACTTTTCCATGGACGCATTCATTTGTGACGTGGATTACAATATTTCGGGAGTTATCCCTTTGCCCAAGTTTGAAGATTGCCTCCAGCGGCTGGAGAAAATCGTCCAGGAATTGGAAAAAGGCGAGGTGCCTTTAGAAAAATCCCTCACTCTATTTGAAGAAGGGATGCAGCTTTCTTCGACCTGCCGGAAGGAGTTGGAACAGGCAGAAGGTAAAGTGGAGATTCTGTTGAAACAGAATGGAAAGCTCCAGACTGAGTCGTTTGAGCCGATGACCGAGGTCCCGTCGAGCCGGAAGTAGATTCGCCTCGGTAGCTTGCCGCGTCAGTATCGTCTGCAGTCGCTCCGCATTGGCGTAGTTGCTGCAGCCACAGGGCACCGTGAAAAAGCGGTAGAACAGCCGAGGAAGTATGCAGTCCCAAGATTTAGTTATCCTCCATTGTGATCCCAGTGTCGCTGAAACTCTCCTATCAGCCCTGCGCATTTCGTTCCGCTCCATCCATCATGTGACCTCGGTCACTGAACTCCGTGCCAGCTTTGCAAAGCATCGGCCTGGCATTGCCATTCTCGATATCGAGAAGGCCAGCTTACTGGAACTGGAACACTTGTCACGGGAGTTCCCGGGAGCCGGCATTATCTGCACCCACCGCTGTGCCGATGAGGAGATGTGGGCCGCCGCGCTGAACGCCGGTGCTTGCGACCTGGTTTCCTCATACGATATGAATGGGATCGTTCAAGCCGCACTCAGAACGGGTGCCCTTGCCCGCCCGGCTGCTGCGTAAACGACGCATTCGATACAACCCGCAGTTCATGCAAGTAGCCTGAGGCCAGATCGGCTCAGCGACCTTGCTATACTCACTCATGATCGAGGTCACTCTGGAGCAAGGGCGAGAGCTTGTGGATTCAGCCCTCGAACGTCTCCTGCCGCCCACAACTCAGCGACCGGCATCGATTCATCGAGCCATGCGGCACAGCGTCTTTGCTGGTGGCAAGCGCCTCCGGCCCATCTTGTGTATGGAATCGGGGTTCGTCATCGCGGGTTCACTTCCAGCGGGTATCGAAGAATTGGGTGCTGCTCTGGAAATGCTACATACCTATTCTCTGATTCACGACGATCTTCCCGCCCTCGACAACGACGATCTGCGGCGCGGCCGGCCAACCTGCCATAAAGCGTTCGGTGAAGCCATCGCGATCCTCGCCGGTGATGCGCTGCAGACGCAAGCCTATGAGGTTCTTGCCCGCATAAAGTGTCCCGCGGAGTCCCGCGTACGCATCATCGACGAAATCGCTCGCGCTACTGGAACGATTGATGGCATGATTGGTGGCCAGGTCGTTGATCTTGAAGCCGAGCACCACAAGCCTGATGCCGCCACTGTTCAGTACATTCACCGCTCCAAAACAGCGGCCCTGATCACCGCGAGTGTGGTTACTGGCGGCCTGTATGCTGGCGCTACGGAGAATGCGGTCTGCAATATTAGGTCCTTCGGCCGTTCGATAGGACTCGCCTTTCAAATCGTGGATGATGTTCTTGATGTAACCCAAACCTCGGCACAACTGGGCAAGACTGCGGGAAAAGATACGGCTGCTGAAAAAGCAACTTACCCCGCGCTCTTCGGGATTGAGGATTCCCTCAAACAGGCCGACCAACTAGTAAATCAGGCGCTGGCCTCACTCGAATCTTTCGGCGCTCGGGCAGAAACGCTGAGAGCGTTGGCTCACTTTCTTGTTGAAAGAAAGAAGTGACTCTAGACTGGCTGCACCGCAGGCCCTCCGGTGATTCTCTCTTTTGTCTGTGGTAAAAATAAGGAGGCGATGGAGTTCGCCATAACCGCTGGGCCCAGATAGCTCGGCTGATAACTCCTACAACTTTGTAGGAGGAATTCCATCCTTGCTTGATCTGCTCATTATCTCTCTCGGCGCGATCATCGGCGCCAACGCCCGTTACCTGATAAGCCGCTCGGCTGTGAATATTCTGGGGCCGGTTTTCCC
>Ga0187777_10001656_pt1 | contig 14470 bp, 10 predicted proteins | sample 1015_Q2_SP5_10_M_FD_132416 | JGI IMG/M metagenome (GOLD analysis project Ga0187777, IMG submission 132416) | Tropical peat soil microbial communities from peatlands in Department of Meta, Colombia - 1015_Q2_SP5_10_MG | ecosystem: Environmental > Terrestrial > Soil > Wetlands > Peat | place...
CGCCAGCAGGATCAGCTGGCTCCACTGCGTGGTGTCGCGGAAGAACAGCTTCAGGTCCTTGAGCACGAACTCGCGCCGCGCCGCGCCGAGCGGGCGCAGCACGCCGCCCAGCGCCCAGGTCCACAGGCCGCCGCGCACGAACCGCTCCGCGCCCTCCTGCGCCCGGGTGAACCCGGTGTGGTAGAGCCGCCCGTGCAGCAGCGCGCCCAGCACGACCGCGGCGCCCGCCGTGGACCACAGCAGGTACAGCGGCAGCCAGTCCATCGTGCCGCCCAGGTACCCCATCACCGCCTTGGTGACCCAGTCGCTCGGCAGCAGCGGGCTCGCCGGCGCGCGCAGCACCGTGATGAAGTCGAGCAGGTTCCGGAACCCCTCGGGGCGCGCCAGCTGCTCGGGCCGGACGATGCGGAACAGCAGGATCACGCCGGCGGCCGCGCCGAGCGCGATGATGGACAGCAGGTCGCGGGTGCGCCGCGCCGGGAACACGTTCACCAGGATCAGGGTCGCGGCCGAGCCGAGCACCGCGGGCAGCACCAGGAACGGGAGAAACGCGCCGGCCGCGACCAGCGGGAACAGGATCCCCCCGTGGTACACGACGGCGTAGGCGGTGAAGATCGGCACCGCCATGAGCGCCACCATCCACGAGGAGTTGATCAGCGTCTCGCCGAGCTTGGCGAGGTAGAGTCGCACGGCGTCCACCGGCGAGCTGACCAGCAGGTCGAGGTCCTTGGCGAGGAAGAACGACGACAGGGCGGTGATGACGTTGGAGAGCAGCAGCACCGACACGAAGGAGAGCAGCGCCAGCGACAGCAACTTGCCCGCGAGCAGGGCGCCGATCTCCTGCACGCCGCGGAAGTAGCGCAGCACCCGGAACAGCACCCCGAACACCGCCGCCCAGAACAGCAGGCCCACGGTGGCCAGGACGATCAGCTTGCCGAGGCCGCCGCTGGCGCGGTCCTGGCGCGCCCGCGTGAGGGCGGTGCGCCACTTCGGCACCAGCACGTGGACCAGGGTCGGCTGCTTCAGCGGCTGCCCTCCAGGACCGCCGCCAGCTCCTTGGCCGCGGCGCCGCCCGTCAGGCGCAGGAACAGGTCCTCGAGCCCGATGTTGCCCGACGCGGTCTGCGCTCGCAGCTCCGCCATCGTGCCGGCCGCGACGATCTTGCCGCCCTGGATGATCGCGATGCGGTCGCACAGCGCCTCGGCGATCTCCAGCGTGTGGGTGCTCATCAGCACCGTGCCGCCCCGGCCGACGAACCCCTTGAACAGGTCCTTGAGCAGCCGGGCCGCGCGGGGATCGAGCCCCACCATCGGCTCGTCCACCACGATCACCTCGGGGCGGTGGATCAGCGCCGAGGAGATGATCAGCTTCTGCCGCATCCCGTGCGAGTACGACTCCACCAGCTCGTTCTTCCACGACGACAGCTCGAACACCTCCAGCAGCTCGTCGATGCGCCGCTCCACCAGCTGCCCGTCCTGGCCGTAGAGGCCCGCGACGAACCGCAGGAACTCGGCGCCGGTCAGCTTCTCGTACACGAACGGCCGGTCGGGGATGAAGCCGAGCCGCGCCTTCGCGGCCATGGGCCTGCGGATCACGTCGTCGTCGCCGATCAGCACGCGGCCGGCGGTCGGCCGCAGGATCCCGGCGATCATCCGCAGCGTGGTGGTCTTGCCGGCGCCGTTGGGACCGAGGAAGCCGTACAGCGCGCCCTTCGGGACGTGGAGCGTGACGTCGTCCACGGCGCGGAACGAGCCGTAGTCCTTGGTGAGTCCCTCGAGCCGGATCACGTGGGTCAGCCCGCTCTCCCGACCACGGTGAGGTGCACGCGGCCGATCAGGCGCAGCAGCTCGAGCTGCCGCGCCAGGCCGCCGGTGACGAAGCGCAGGTGCGAGGCGTCGGCTGGAAACTGGCCAAAGGTGGGATCCACCGCCACCCACGCGCCCAGCCAGACCTCGGGCCAGGCGTGGAAGTAGAACCGCCCGCGCAGCCACACGAGACCGGCCGCCGTGCGCGCCGGCAGTCCCAGCGCCCGCGCCATCGCCACGTAGAGCACGGTGTGCTCGCTGCAGTCGCCGCGGCGCTGCTCGAGCACCTGCGCCGCGTCCGGCAGTCCGGTCGCGGTCCCCGCCCTCAGGTTGTCGTGCACCCAGCGCTCGAGCAGCTCGGCGACGGCGCCGGCGCGCCGCTCCCGGCCGGCCACGAGGCGCGCCTGGGCCTGGATGCGCGGGTCGTCGGACGGCACCAGCGGCTCCGCGCGAAGGTCGGCGGCGAGCGCGGTGTCGGCGATGGGCAGGCGCGCCTCGAGCAGCCGCGGAGCCGGGCCCGCCAGCCCGCCCAGGCCCGTCGCGCGCCGCACCGCCAGCGTGTCGCCCGCGAGGGTCTGCCCTCCGCCCGCGAAGTCGAAGCCCGCGAGCGCGACGCCGCCCAGGGTGACCCGCAGCAGGGCGAGCGGCTCGGCCTGGAGCGGCACGCCGGCCGCCACGGCCGTGGCCGCGACGACGTCGGCGCCGGTCCCGCCGCCGACCCCGCCCGCGACGGCCGGCACGCCGGCGCCGCGCCGCCAGTTCTCGACCGCCATCTCGAACGGCATCCGCTCCAGGTGGAAGCCGAGGGGCAGGTCCTGGCTCACGATCCGTCCCTGGCGGTCGATCCACGCCTCGAGCGCCGTGCCGCCGGACGCCATCGCCACCCGCCAGGCCCGGAGCGTGTCCGCGTGCGCGGGCACCCAGCGGCGCGCGGCGGAGTCGCGCTGCGCACTGTCCGCCACCACCAGCGTGCTCTCGGCCAGCACGCGCACGGCGACCTCGCGCACCTCGAGCCAGCGCGGATCGAAGACCCGGAACGCGTACTCGTTGCCGGCGGCGAGCTGGTGGCCGAAGGCGAGCTGGAGGGGCAGCAGCGAGGTCAGCACGACGGGAGGCCGGAGCGCGAGGCGCGTCACCTGCGGACGCGGGCCGCCGCCGTCGAGCGCGACCGCGAGCGCGGTGTCGCCCTCGACGGTGCCGTGCGTGCGGAACGCCGCGCCCGGCGCGTCGAGCGAGCCGTCGAAGCTCCGGAGCCGCAGGTCGCGGGTGAGCGCGAGGTCGGTCGCGAGCTCGGTGCGCTGGACCTTGCCGAGCGCCGCGACGTCCACGACCATCAGGTCCTGCACGCGGATGCCCTGCGGCGTCGTGTCCACGGTGGTCGACGCGTAGCCGACCGGCCCGCCGCCCATCGAGACCGCGTAGAACTCCGCGCCCGGGCCCACGCGCAGCGCGGCCTCCCGCAGCCGCAGGGCGCTCGGCTTGAAGTACTCGCGGCGCACGAGGAGAGCCACCCCCGCCGCCCACGCGGCGAGGATCAGCGCTGCCAGCAGCTTGCGGTTCAGGAGGGGCTGCCTCGCGCCAGGCGGGCCTCGAAGACGTCGCGCTCCGCGTCGGTCTCGACCACGATCGCCACCGTGCTGGGATGTCCGGCGTTGCGCCCGTGCTCCCACACCGCAGCCAGGAGCGTCGCGGCGGCGTCGTCCAGGCTCAGCTGGCCGGCGCCGGTGCCGAGCGGCGGCGTCGCGAGCGTCGCGATGTGCCACTGCTCGGCCTGGCGCAGCGCCGCCTCGGCGGCGCGACGCACGCCGTCCCGGGTCACGGGCTCCGCGCGCGTCATCACCACCGCGTGCACCACCAGCTCGGCCGCGAGGTCGCCCGCCGGCGTCACGACGGCGGCGCCCACGCCCAGCTCGCGCTGGACCCGGCACAGGTCCCGAAACGTCGGCCCTGCGGCCAGATCGAGGCGGCGCAGGGCCGGCGTGATGGCGTCGAGGTTGCCGTTCGTGGGCCGCACCACCGCGTCCGCCGCGGCGGACGCGAGGTCCTGCACGAGGATGCGGACTACCGTCGGCCGACCTCCCGGGCGCGGCGGTACATGTAGGCGGCGTCGTCGGGCCGGGCGAGCCGGTCGTAGATGATGCCCAGGCCGTAGAGCGCGCGAGGATTGGCTGGCTGCAGCTCCGCCGCCCGGCGGTAGGACGCGAGCGCCCCGCCGAGATCGTCCACGTGGTTCAGCGCCTCGCCGAGGTAGTAGTAGGCCGAGCCGCGCGACGGCTCGACTTCCAGCGAGCGCCGCAGGTGGGGGATGGCCTCGGCCCACAGCCCCTTCTTCGTCATCACCACGCCGAGGTGGTACAGCGCCTCGGCGTTCGAGGGCTCGACCCGCACCACGTTGCGGAGATCGCGCTCGGCCGCGGCGTAGCGGCCCATCGCGCCGAGCAGGGCACCGCGGCTCACCAGCACCGCGCTGTTCCCGGGATCGATGTCGAGCGCGCGATCGAGCTCGGCGAGCGCGCCCTGGTGGTTCCCCTGCGCGTCCAGCACCAGCGCGAGGCCGCGGCGGGCGCGGACGTGCGTCGGCGCGCTCGCCAGCAGCCGCACGAACAGCTGCCGGGCCTCTTCGCAGTTGCCGGCGTCGGACGCCGCGCGGGCCTCGTCGTACAGGACGTCGATGGGATCGGACGGCGGAGCGAACTCGAACACCGGGCCGCCGGCCGGCGTCGCATCCGCCGCGCCCGCCTCGGCCTCCGGGGCCACGACGGTCGCGGCGGCCTCGGCAGCCGGAGTCGCTGCGGTTGCCGCGGCCGCAGCCACGTCCGCCGCGACGACCGGGGCCGCGTGGTCCAGCTCGAGCTGTGCCGGATCCCGGCTCGGCAGCAGCACCTCGCCCGCCTCGTGCGGCTCCTCGACGGCCAGCGCCGGCCCGCGGATCTCCGCCCACGGATCCAGCCCTTCCAGGGGCAGCACCGGCGCCACGACCGGCGGCCGGTCCGCCGGCACGGGCACGTAGACCGGGGCCAACGGCTCGCCGGTCATGGGGACGTACGAGCGCGGCGGTTCGCTCGAGCCCGGCACGATGGCCGGGGCGAGCACCGCCGCGAGCAGTGCTGCATCAGGCGCGTATCCATTGCCATTTCCGTTCCCGTGACCCAGCAGCCGGAGCCGCCGTCGTGCGCGACCCATCCCTCACTCCTTCCGCTTCCGCTTGCGCCGGCCGGCGCGTCCCCGCGCCCTCGCCCGGTCCGGGTCCGCCGCCCCCGTCTCGCTGCGCAGCCATTCGAGGTACGGCCGGTAGCCGCCCACCACGGGCAGCGCCACCAGCTCCGGCACCTCGTACGGATGCAGCGCCGGCAGAGCCGCGGCCAGGGCCGCCCAGCGCGTGGCCGTCGTCTTCAGGATGACGACCACCTCTTCCTCTTCCGTCACCACACCGTGCCACCGGTACGTCGAGGCGGCCCCCGGAAGCACCGTCCCGCACGCCACCAGCCGGCGCTCCACCAGCGTCCGCACCAGACGCTTCGCCTTCTCCGCCGACGGCGCCGTCGTGAGCGCCGCCAGAAACGGAGTGATCAAATCATCGCGTTTCATCTGGTCACGGCTTTCGGCGCGGACAGCGAAGATGCAGACCGGGGAGGGGCGGCGCAAGACCTAGAGGGGCGGGAGGTTAGGGGTCGGAGGCGTCCGCGGGTCCTGGTGATCCGCAGCACAGCCTCCAGAGCAATTCCGACTCTAACTTTGAGGATTAGAGAGCGTTATCTTCTGCCGCCGTCTTCCAGGCATCTCCATGTCTCGACCTCTCACGGCCCTCGCGTCCACGGCGCGCACGTGCGCGCGGCCGCCGGGATTCACCTCCATGCAGGAGATCGCTCGATGATCGGTCTTGGCCGACTGGCCCTCGCGGGCGCCGCGCTGTCACTCGCGATGCCTTCCGGGCACCGGGGCTCGGGGAGCCCTCCCTCGAGGACCCGCACCTACTACGTGGCGGCGGACACGGTGCTGTGGGACTACGCGCCGGGCGGCGACACCAACCGCATCACCGGGCTGCCCTACGACAGCGTGGCGCGGTTCATGGTCGGCAACGACTCGGTCAACATCGGGCACCGGTACCTCAAGGCGGTCTACCGCGAGTACACCGATTCGACGTTCACGGCGCTGAAGCCGCGCGACCCGGCCTGGGAGCACCTGGGCATCCTCGGGCCGCTGCTCCGCGCCGTCGTGGGCGACACCATCCGGGTGGTGTTCCGGAACAACACGCCGCATCCCGCGAGCATGCACCCGCACGGCGTGTTCTACACGAAGTCGTCGGAGGGCGCCCCGTACGCCGACTCGACGAGCGGCGCCGACAAGGCCGACGACGCGGTGCCGCCGGGCGGCACGCACGTCTACGTCTGGCCGGTGCCCGAGCGCGCGGGCCCGGCGAGCGGGGACGAGAGCTCGGTGATGTGGATGTACCACTCCCACGTCAGCGACGAGCGCGACGTGGACGCGGGCCTGGTCGGGCCGATCATCGTGACCGCGCGCAACCAGGCGCGCGCCGACGGGACGCCGAAGGACGTGGACCGGGAGCTCGTCGTCGCGTTCGCCGAGTTCGACGAGAGCCAGAGCTGGTACCTCGCCGACAACATCCGGCGCTTCGCCCCCAAGGAGCACATCGTCAACGACCCGTTCGGCCAGGACGCGGGGATCCCGCACCCCGAGGGGAACTTCAAGGAGACGATGAACGGCTACCTGTACGGCCACCTGCCGGGGCTGACGATGCAGGTGGGCCAGCGGGTGCGCTGGTACCTGATGGCGACGACGGGCTTCGAGTTCCACGCGCCGCACTGGCACGGCAACACCGTCACGATCAACCGGATGCGCGCCGACGTGGCGGGGCTGCTGCCGATGGGCATGGTGGTCGCCGACATGGTGCCCGACAATCCCGGCACCTGGCTGTTCCACTGCCACGTCGGGCCGCACCTGCTGATGGGCATGCAGTCGCTGTACCACGTGCTGCCGCGGTGAGGTCGCGCCCCGCGCCCTCGCGGGGCACGGCCGCACGCGCCACGACGACCGGGAGTCCGCCATGAACGTCCGTTCCGCCGCGCTCGCCGCCGCCGGGGCGCTGGCCGCCGCGCTCGCGCCGGCCGCCGCCGCCGCCCAGTCCACCCGCCTGCTGCACCAGCCGGACGTCAGCGCGCGCTACGTGGCGTTCGCCTACGCCGGCGACATCTGGCTCGTGCCGCGCGCCGGCGGGGAGGCGCGCCGGGTCACCAGCTCGCCCACGGTCGAGCGCGACCCGCACTTCTCGCCCGACGGGAAGTGGCTGGCGTTCACGGGCGAATACGGCGGCAACCCCGACGTGTACGTGGTCGGCGTGGACAGCGGCACGCCGCGCCGCCTGACCTGGCACCCCGGACCGGACGAGGTCTGCGGCTGGACGCCGGACGGGCGGAAGATCGTCTTCGTCTCGACGCGCACCGGCGTGCCCGACGCGGAGCCGCGCCTGTGGACCGTGCCGGTCGAGGGCGGACTCCCCGAGCCGCTGCCGGTGCCGCGCGCCGAGGCCGGCGCGCTCTCGCCCGACGGCCGCGCCATCGCCTACCAGCTGGTGCGCCCGTGGGAGCACGAGATGCGCAACTACCGCGGCGGGCAGAACCAGCCCATCCGCGTGCTCGACCTCCGGACCGACTCGCTGCGCAAGCTCCCGTGGACGGACAGCCGCGACCAGCAGCCGGTGTGGCTGGGGCGGACCGTCTACTTCATCTCGGACCGCGACTGGGTCAACAACGTCTGGGCGTACGACACCGACGCGGGCACCCTCACCCAGATCACCCACTACCGCGACTACGAGGTGGAGAGCGTGAGCGCCGGCGCCGGCGTGGTGGCCTACGAGCAGGCCGGCGACATCCACCTCTACGATCCCGCCGCCGGGTCGGACACCCGGCTCGACGTCCGGGTCAACGGCGACTTCCCGTGGGCCATGCCCCACGCGGCCGACGTGTCGCGGATGCTGACCGCGCCGCAGCTCTCGCCGACCGGCGTGCGCGCGCTGTTCGAGGCGCGCGGCGACGTGTTCACCGTGCCGACCGACAAGGGCACCTGGCGGAACCTCACCCGCTCGCCCGGCGTGGCCGACCGGTCGCCGGTCTGGTCGCCGGACGGCCGCCGGATCGCGTGGTTCAGCGACGCCTCGGGCGAGTACCAGCTGATGGTCGGCGATCAGGACGGGACGGCCGCGCCGCGCGCCTACCCGCTCGACCACCCGACGTATTTCTACGCGCCGTCCTGGTCGCCGGACGGCAAGATGCTCCTGTTCAGCGACGCCGAGATGAACCTGTGGGTCCTGGACCTGGCGAGCGGGCAGCAGACCCGCGTGGACCAGGACAACTACACCTGGCCGAGCCGCGACATGGGTCCGGCCTGGTCGCCCGACTCCCGCTGGATCGCCTACACCAAGCGGCTGCCGGGCTCGCAGTTCCACGCGGTGTTCGTGTACGGCCTCGCCGACCGCACGGCGCGCCAGGTCACGGACGGGCTGTCGGACGTCATCAGCCCGGCCTGGGACCGGAGCGGCAAGTACCTGCTGTTCCTGGCCTCGACCGACTTCGCGCTGCGCAGCGGCTGGCTGGACATGAGCAGCTACGACCGGCCGGTCGAGCGCGGCGTGTACCTCGCCGTGCTGGCGAGGTCCGAGCCGTCGCCGCTGCTGCCCGAGAGCGGCGACGAGAGCGCCGACACGTCGCACGGCGGCGCGAGCGCCGCCGGGCCCGACAGCACCCAGCGGCGCGGCCGCGGGGCGGCGGCGGCCGGCGCGGGCGCCGCGCGCGACACGGCGGGCGTGCGCATCGACTTCGACGGCCTGTCGCAGCGCATCCTCGCCCTCGACCTGCCCACCCGCGACTACGTGGGGCTCAGGGCCGGCGCGGCCGGCCAGTGGTTCTACCTCGAGCGGGTGCCCCACCGCGCCGAAGTGCTGCACCGCTACGACCTTAAGGACCGCAAGGCGATCGAGTTCCTCCCCGCCGCCGCGGAGGCGTACGCGATCTCGCGCGACGGGAAGAAGCTGCTCTACCAGGGCGCGAGCCCGGAGGGACGCCCCAGCGGGCACTGGGCGGTGGTGGATGCGGGCGGGCCGGCGCCGACGCCCGACAAGGGAGCGCTGGCGACCGCGGATCTCCGGATGGACGTGGACCCCCCGGCCGAGTGGCGGCAGATGTTCGCCGAGGCGTGGCGCATCGAGCGCGACTACCTCTACGTCGCCAACATGCACGGTGCCGACTGGCCGGCCATCCGCCGCAAGTACGAGGTCTTCCTGCCGTACGTCCGCCACCGCGCCGACCTCACCGAGCTGCTCTCCGAGATGCAGGCCGAGCTGACGATCGGGCACAGCTTCGCGGGGGGCGGCGACCTGCCCGCCGCCGACGCGCAGCCCGCCGGCCTGCTCGGCGCCGACCTCGAGGTGGCGAACGGCCGATACCGGATCCGGAAGATCTACACCGGCGAGAACTGGAACCCCGACTTGCGCGCGCCGCTGTCGGCGCCGGGCGTGGACGTCCGCGCGGGCGACTACATCCTCGAGGTGAACGGCCGCGACCTCGCACCGCCGGAGAGTCCCTACGCGCCGTTCGTCGGCACCGTGGGCCGGCAGGTGCAGCTGCGCGTGAACGCGCGTCCCGTCGCCGAGGGCTCGCGGCTCGTGACGGTGGTGCCGATCGCCAACGAATCGGGGCTGCGGACCCGCGACTGGATCGAGTCCAACCGCCGCCTGGTGGACTCGCTCTCCGGCGGCCGGCTCGCCTACGTCTACGTGCCCAACACGGGCCAGGGCGGGTACGCCAGCTTCAACCGCTACTACTTCTCCCAGCAGGAGAAGCAGGGAGCGGTGATCGACGAACGGTTCAACCACGGCGGCAGCATCGCCGACTACATGGTGGACGTCATGAGCCGGCAGCTGCACGGCTACTTCAACCAGCGGCTCGGCGAGCGCTACAGCGCGGTGACGGCGCCCGCCGCCGCGATCTGGGGCCCGAAGGTGCTCCTCATCAACGAGATGAGCGGCTCCGGCGGCGACATGTTCCCGTACATGTTCCACCAGCTGCACATCGGCCCGCTGATCGGCACCCGGACCTGGGGCGGCCTGGTGGGCTGGGGCGACCAGCCTCCGCTCGTCGACGGGGGCTTCATCAGCGCGCCGAGCACCGGCTTCTACAACGTGGACGGACAGTGGGACGTGGAGAACGTGGGTGTGGCCCCGGACATCGAGGTGGAGGAGGATCCAGCGCAGCTGATCGCGGGGCACGACGTGCAGCTCGAGCGGGGCGTGGCCGAGGCGCTGCGGCTCCTCCGCGAGCACCCGACGGAGCTGAAGCCCCAGCCGGCGGCGCCCGACCGCGTGCATCCGGCGGGCGCGGGGCCGGGCGGGCACTGACGCCGGCGGCCCGCGCGACGGGCATTTCTGGACCAGGGTCAGGGCGGCGCGCTTGACTTCAGGGGCGCGCCGCCTCGATCTTGCCCGCTCCTTCACCCCATTCCATGCGACTGACGATCTGGCTGGTGGGCCTCCTCGGCCTCACGGGCATCTCCGCGCCGCGTCCCGCGTCCGGGCCGCGCATCGAGTTCAACGACAACCGGGTCGCGGCCGGACGGCTCGCGCGCGGCGTGCTCACCGTCTCGCTCGAGGCGCGCCTGGGCGACTGGCACCCGCTGGGCCCCGACCGGCCGGGCGTGCCGATCTACGCGTTCGCCGTGGCCGGGCAGGCGCTCCAGGACCCGGGCCCGCTGCTCCGGGTGCGCGAGGGCACCGAGATCCGGGCGCGGATCGCGAACCGCACCGACTCGACGCTGGTCGTGCACGGCCTGTCGCGGCGCCGCGTGGCGGTGATGGACACGCTGGTGATCCCTCCCGGCGCGACCCGCGAGGCGCGCTTCGTCGCCGACGCCGAGGGCACCTACTACTACTGGGCGAGCACCCGGCACCAGGGCTTCGAGGACCGTCTCTACGACGACGCGCACCTCAACGGCGCCCTGATCGTGGACCCGGCCGGCGCCGCGCCGAAGCCGGACCGCGTCTTCGTGATCGAGCGCTGGATGCCGCCCGGGGACTCGGCGGGCAACGACGACGAGCTGTTCGAGGAGTTCACGATCAACGGCCGCCCGTGGCCGCACACGGAGCGCCTGACCTACGACGTGGGCGACTCGGTCCGCTGGCGCGTCATCAACGCGAGCAACGACGTGCACCCGATTCACCTGCACGGCTTCTACTTCCGGGTGGACGCCAAGGGCGACCTGCAGCAGGACACCGTCTACTGGCCGTCGCAGCGCCGGATGAACGTGACCGAGCCGGTGTGGGACGGCACCACGATGGACATGGCGTGGAGCCCGGACCGCCCGGGCGGGTGGATCGCCCACTGCCACCTGAACTGGCACGTCATCCCCGACGCGGCGTTGCCGCCGGACACCGAGTCGGTGGGCATGCGCGTGGCGCACGTGCTGAACGGCTATCCCGGCGACCAGCACATGGAGGACCACGCGCGCTACGGGATGGGTGGGCTGGTGCTCGGCATCTACGTCCGGCCGCCCCGCGGGTGGCAGCCTCGCGCGGGCGAGCGGCGCACGCTCCGGCTCCTGGTGCGGTCGGACTCCGCGCCGGGCGACTCGACCCGCCGCTTCGGGTACGCGCTCCAGGAGGGGGATGGGCCGGCGGCGCCGGACGGGATCGCGGTGCCCGGACCGGCGCTGGTGCTGCATCGCGGCGAGCCGACGCGCATCTGGGTCGTGAACCGGACGCCCGAGATGACCCAGGTGCACTGGCACGGCCTCGAGATCGAGAGCTACAACGACGGCGTGGCCGGCATCAGCGGCACCGGCACGGCGGTCGAGCCGCCGATCCTGCCCGGCGACTCGCTCGCCGTGCTCCTCACGCCGCCGCGCGCCGGCAGCTTCATGTACCACACGCACATCAACGACATCCGCCAGGAGAGCCACGGCCTCTACGGGCCGCTGATCGTGGTGGACTCCGGCGCCACGTGGAATCCCGAGACCGACCGCGTCTTCATGGCGGGCGACGCCCCGGACTACGGGCCGGAGCTGAACGGCACGCGGAGGCCGGCGACCATCACGCTGCGGGCGGGCGTGCCGTACCGGTTCCGCCTGATGAACGTCACGATGGGGGCGCCGGGGCTGGTCTTCTGGCTCGTGCGCGCCGGCACTCCGGTACGCTGGACGCCGCTGGCGAAGGACGGCTACGCCCTTCCGCTCGGGGCCGCCGAGCCGCGGCGCGCCGAGCAGCCGGTGACCATCGGCGAGACGTTCGACTTCCGGGTCGTCCTCCCCGACACGGCGTCCGCGGCGCTCGAGGTGAGGTCGCTGCGCGGCCGGCTGATCGTCGCGCAGGCGATCAGGGTGGAGAAGAACTAAGAGACGGGGTGTAGGGTGTAGGGTGTGAGGTGTGGGGGATACGGGACGTGACCCGGCGCCCAACTCCGGACGACCCTACGGGGCCGGCTTCCGAATCACCGCGATCTTCCCGTCGGCTTGCGCGACAAGCAGGGTCGAGTCCCGCACGGCGACCCCGACGGGGTGTACGAGGCCGGGCACCGCGTACGCGGCGCGCACCGTCCGCTCCACGAGGTCGATCACCAGCAGCGTCGAGTAGGCGGCACTGAAGGCGTACAGCCGGCCGCCGTCCACCGCGGCTCCCGTGACGACGTAGTCCGCGAGCGCGCGATCGGGCACGAGCTTCAACGCTGCCGCGGGACGCGGCTCGAACTCGGACGCGACCACCATGTCGCCGCGGGCGAACCGCGAGACCACCAGCTGGCGGTGGCGCGGGTTCGGCACGCTCACCGTGATCAGCTCCTGCGCCGCCGGATCGAACGCGAGCGACAGGACGTACATCTGGTGCGCGCGCACCGTCTGGAAGCGTCCCAGCCCCGCCTCGCTCATCAGCCCGTCGGTCTGGAGGAAGTGGCGCCACTCGGCGCGCTCGTCGGCGCGCCCGACCGGGTGGAGCAGGGCCCAGCTCTTGTTGTTCGCCACGACCGCGAGCGTGTCGCCGCCGAGGAACGCCGCGCCCACCAGCGGCGCCAGGTCGACGCTGAAGCCGGGATCGATCACCACGCGGTGCAGCACGTGGGTCCGCGTGCTGTCGAGCAGGTAGACGCCCCAGCGGTCCGTGACGACCAGGAAGCGGCCCGTCGCCGCGTCGCGCGCGAAGCCGCTCAGCGTGACGCCGAGCGGCGCGCCGACGTGGTCCCATCCCGACACGGGGAGCGAGGGGAGGCCGGCCAGCGGTCCGTGCGACGGATCGAGGTCCACGGCGCTGGCGTCCGGCCGAGGAATGGTCCACGACCCGCGCAGCGAGATCTCCGGCGGGTCCAGCTCCTCGAAGGACCACACCCAGTGCTTCGGGTTCCACGACAACCGCACCGGGTCCCCCTGCCCGAACCACGGCGGCGGCCCGGTCGAGGCGAACGCCTGCAGCGCGTTGGCGGCGACGACCACCAGGAACAGGCCGCCGGCGAAACGGCCCACCGGGCCGGGCTCGCGGGGGCCCTCGACGGGAGCGATGGCGCGCACGAACAGCAGCAGCACGCCGATCACGGTCAGCGCGATCACGTAGATGACCAGCGCCCAGACGTAGGTGTGCACGCCGAGGATCGGGGCGCTGAAGCCCTGGCCGACGTCGCGCGCCGCGTGGAGGCCCGAGTGGCGCAGCGACATGTACACGCCCCAGACCCCGAGCAGAACCGCCGTGCCCAGGTAGCGCGGACGAGGTCCGTAGCGGACGACGAACAGGGCCACCAGAGCGATCAGGACCATGCCGGTGCGCTCGGCCCAGCAGAGGATACAGGGCGAATCGCCGTGCAGCACGCCGAGCAGCACCGCGCCCAGGACCGGCCCGCCGATCAGGACGACGACCACCCACGCGAGGATGGAGCGCAGCCGGTCTTCGGAGATCGCCATCAGACGTTCACGCCCGGCACCAGGGAGCCGTGGCTGCCGATGAAGAAGCAGAGCGCCATCAGGAGGCAGCTCACCACCAGGAGCGTGAACGCCAGGCGCTCGCGCTCCGGCCGCCGCCACAGCAGCCACGCGATCCAGAGGATGATCAGGAAGTTGAGGAACTCCATCCGACAAGTGTCCGCGGTGGGGGGCGCCGTCGCAAGGGTCGGCCGAGGATGACCCGGGTCACATGATCCGGCGGCCGCGCTCTTGCCCGCGCACGGGGGCCGACGTTGATTGCACCCGTTCCCATTCCTTATAGAGCGTCGAGCGCTTCAGCGGGGCTGCGGTGGCCGGGACCGCCGGATGGTCGCGGCGTCCCCGGGCGGGCGGCGGACGGCAGGGCGCCGGGAGAGTCGCGTGCACGAGGAGACGTTCCTGGCCACCATCGACGGAGACATCCGGCTCGAATGACCGACGTCTTCGGCAGGCTGACGGCCGTGCGCGAGGCAGTGCTGCTGTGCCTCTGCTGCGTCGGTGCGTCCGTGCATCCGGCCTTCAGCCAGTGCCCCGACGGCACGCCGCCCCCGTGCGCCCGCGCGGCGGGCCTGGCGGCGCCGCCCGCCAACAGCGTCGCGGTGCTGCTGTTCGCCAACGTCACGGGAGACTCGTCCGACGCGTACCTGTCCGACGGGCTCGCCTCCGAGATCGCGACCAGCCTGGCGCGCGTGCCGCGGCTC
>Ga0187777_10001657_pt1 | contig 14466 bp, 11 predicted proteins | sample 1015_Q2_SP5_10_M_FD_132416 | JGI IMG/M metagenome (GOLD analysis project Ga0187777, IMG submission 132416) | Tropical peat soil microbial communities from peatlands in Department of Meta, Colombia - 1015_Q2_SP5_10_MG | ecosystem: Environmental > Terrestrial > Soil > Wetlands > Peat | place...
AATGTATGGTAGATGAAATCTTACTTCCGGTATTTCTGGCTGACTCCTCCGTCAGTTCGCACAGTTCGCAATAATAAAGTTTTTTACGTGACTCATCGGAGTGGTGTTGTGACACGGCGTGGGCGCGTCTCCAGGTGTTGCGGGATATTGAGAACCGCAACACCTGGACGAAAGAGAAGTGCAGCTTTGTGGCGGAGCGCCGTGTGGTTGTGGAGGAAGTATTCCCACCATTTGGTCAGCACAAAATCGGCCAGAATGACTGTGATAGTATCCTAGAGATGGAAATCTGTTTGAGACGGTTTTGATCTCGGACAACTCATTGGCACACTCTCAGGCGTATATGGCCAGGAGCTGAAACTTCGATTGCTGTGTAGATAGCAGCAGCTATGGCTTAAGATGTTTGAGAACCTGATACAGGCGGCTGGAAAGGAGTATTATTATTGCCGAAGCCATATCCTCCACCACCTTGCTGCTGTTGTCCTGGTTGCTGATTGAAAAATCCACCGTTTCCATCGTTCCCACCATTTGTAGAGGGTGAGGTGGCAGGAGTATTATTATTTGCTGGAGTTGCCTGACTGGATGTGGTTCCGACCGCGTGTCCTGCAACCAGCCCACCCAGTAACCCAAAGGTTACAATAGAACCGGCTACAAGCCACTTTTTGCACTCGTGTACGAATGATAGTGTTTCAGCCTTAGATTTACGAGGTGTTACAGGCTTCGCCTGCTTTGGACGAGCTTGCGCAGGATAAGCTGGAACCGCTCGATTTTGAGAAGTCTTGACACTACTTGAATGTTGCGGAGGCATCATTTGAGAACTTTGACCTTCATATGGCTGATAAGGTGTGGATTGCTGTCCATATGGTTGATAGGGTGCTGTTTGTTGACTATATGGATCATTGGCATCTTGATAATACACTCGTAAAAGCCTCCAATACTTGATAGCTCAGGAAAGAAGAAAACCTGAACCTGGTTTGATCATGCATGATATCTTATAACTACTATAACCTATGATTATGAGAAGCCAATGAAATTACAATCAGGATTCTGTAAAATTTTTCTAAATTCTAGCTACAAAGCATGTTTGATCCACTTAGCTATATCTTGAACCACCTCTTCAACAACATGCCCGGGCACACCATAGGCAGCCGGAGTAGATTTCTCTCCACCCTCAAACGGCATAAACAGGTGAGAAAGACCAGGATAGCTTTTGAACTGCACATTGCCACGTTCACCAAGCGCATTCTTCCACATCTGGAAATCTTCCATCGTAACCTGGTAGTCGCCCTCAGCCTGTAAGATCAGCATGGATTGTTGCAATCCCTTAGCGATTTCCTCGGGATGGTATCCTCGCAAATCCAGCCAGTATGCAGGAGATACACCCAGGGGCAGATCTGAAGCTGGTGTCGACAATGTCAAATCAGGAGACTTTACAAGGGCAACTTGTTTCTTGAGTTTGTCCAATTGTTCTTGTTGTTCTGCTGAAAGCGCTCCAGAAAGGGAGTAGATATACGTAAATTGGTCTAGAATCGTATCTTCTAGGGTTCGGCACAACCCGGCAAGCACAATCAAACCAGCAATTTCACTATCTGCAGATCCGATAAGCGGCAGCACGTATCCTCCCAGGCTATGTCCCAGCACGACGATACGCTTTGAGTCGATTTCAGGAATACTACGAAGCAAAGAAACCGCATCTAAAGAATCGTCGATTACTTCTTCCTTTACAGTTAATGTGTTGACAAGATCACGCATCTTCTCAGGATATACCTTTGTTCGCTTGTCATAACGCAGCACAACTATTCCCTGAGATGCCAGCCCCCAGGCAAGATCACGAAACGGCTTATTTTGGCCTATGGTCTCATCTCGATCCTGTGGTCCTGAACCATGAACCAATACTACAACAGCAAATGGCCCATCTCCCGCCGGTACACTTAGCGTCCCTGGCAAGACCCATGCACCCTTGCCAACCTGTACCTCTTGTTCCGTAAACAAATCCTGATTCACATAAGGGGGTGTTTCGTAAACGGCTGTATACTGTTGCTCAACGCCTCCAACTTGAGTGATGGTTACGCCAACAATTTTGTCTTGTTCGTTAAATGCCACGTTGATATCAAGGTTGGCATTTGTGAAAGCGCACGTCACAATCACGAGTTCAGCAGATGGTATCTGGAACGTGTGCGCTCCAACTTGTTCCTTAAACTTCCCTACCTGTGCCACAAGAGCCTGTAAGGTTTCTTGCAGTTTCTCAGCAGGTAATTGTTGCCTGAGGCTTTCATCCAAACTTTGCACGACCGACTCAAAATCACCCCGGACGAACTGGGTGACCAATTGCTGAGCGGTTGCTATTTTGTCGTTCTCTAACATTTTCTTTCACCTTTTTCGCGTTGAAACTTTTTTATCTGATCACACTTCCCCACTCATTAAGACGATTGCAAAAGCTGTTCTATCCAATGAAAAGTCTCAAGCAGGCATTTTTGAAAGGGCTTTGCTGTATCAACAACAAGGTGTGGATTTGTTATTGGATAGTTCCCCTCAGCGAGCATTTCTGGAAGGAGTCTTTTGAATGCATTCCAATCAGATTGATGACACTTTGGTAAAGCTAAATTTTTTCGAGAATCTATTCTTTGGCACCAAAGCCTTTCGTCAGAACAACGATGAGAGCTAGGAAGAATCTCTTGCACTTGGCACCGAGATTCTTCCTAGCTCTCAGAATGACAAGAGTGAACCAAGAACGACTTCACTAGATCTGCAGGTTGACGAGAAATTGCACATTCATTTGAACTTTGTCTTACTGTTTTAAAGTCCTGATGACAGGTCGCCCTATGAGTAGATACAGCGAGTAACTGCCAACAATTGTCGCGCTGATTATGACAGTATATGGAGCGCCAATCAGAGCAATCAATGCTCCAGCTGGAAAATCGCCAAGCGGGCGCACTCCCATGATCAACAAGGTGTTGAGACTCATCACGCGCCCGCGCATCTGTGGTGGCACCCTGAGTTGAGCAAGTGTAATCACCGTGGCTCCTACCCAATTTTGAGACATACCGAAAAGCACTAAAGCAAGTATGGAGAGCCAGAGTGAACGACTTACAGCAAATATTAGAAGAGAACCGGTCCAGCAGAAAAGGCCGGTCAGGACTATTGCTCCCTTATATTTGAAATCACCAAGTGAAGCTATCGATAATGCTCCCATTAAAGTCCCCAATCCCGAAGCAGAAAAAAGCAATCCTAACTGAAAAGGAGTGAGGTGGAGTATTTGCGTCGCGAAGATCGGCAGGATAAGCGTTGCTGATGGTCCAAAGAACAGAAGCGCAGCATATCCAGAGAGAATCCATGGTAAGACGGTATCACGCTTCACCGTTCCAAGCGCAGAAAGGATAGAAGCCATCATCGGCCCGCGTTTCTCCATGCTCTGCGCAGCTATATCCTTTGGGATGTGTATGAGATAGAGCACAATGAGCACACCAAGGTAGCTCAAGCCATTTATAAAGAAATTACCGGCATATCCTACCAGATCCCCTGTCATTCCAAGCTTATGTCCCCCATAACTCAACAAGCCAATTGTGATTCCACCAAGAGCTGGACCAATTACGGCGGATCCGTTAAAGACAATTGATTGCAATGCGATCGCGTTCATCAGGTCTTCTTTAGGTACGAGGATAGGCACAAGTGAAGAGCGAGTAGGCTGATCGAAGCTTAAAACAGTTCCGGAGCAGAATGCAAGCACAACAACCATCCAAACCTGTATTACGCCTGTGATAGTCAAAATACCGAAAATGAAGGCCAGGAGCATCGATAAACTCTGTGTTACTAATAAGAAGCGCCGCTTGTCAACTCGGTCAGCTACACCACCTCCGATAAGCGCGAAGAGAAAGAATGACGATGCCTGAGCCAGTGCAACAAATCCCAGCGCTAATGAAGAACCATGGGTTATTTGAAGGACAAGCAGACTTTGAGCAATGATCTGCATCCAGGTGCCAATCGATGAAACGATCAGACTTATCCACAGGAGCCGATAGTCGCGATAACGTAAAGCACGAAATGTCTGTAATCTGAACTTTGGGGAAGGAGCTAATTCACGTTTTTCTGTGTCAGAGATGGATTTGGACATACTTGTAATCGCCTTGCTGATTTAGTTATGTTGAGGATTGCATTACTCTATCAAGTATACGATGTTTTTGCAAGGCAATTTGATGGTTTTTCACAACATAAATGGGGTAGTGTGAAAAGGCACCGAAAAGGCCGATAATGGTTTTTAACGAATAAAGGGGGATATCGTGAAAGAGCACCTAAGGCCAATAAATCGGCGGTGCGCACGGTAAATCGGCGCCTAAGGTAATCCCGCTTGTTTTGTGAAAAGCCATAATCGGAGTTGCGCATGATAAATCGGCGCCTACTGTTTTCTAGAATAATTTGTTAAACCGTATATGATGAATCCACCTCTTCCTGCTAGTGGCTGGCAAAAACCTTGTTTCACTATACATGAAAATGATTCAAGAGAAAGGAGTGTCTTCTCTCAATTCCACTTTCACGACATACGACTATGTTCCTTGCGGATGCTCTGGTATTGGCGCGGAACTATGCCAAAGACAATCGCCTTTTCGTTTGCATTGCCAGTGGCATCGATGTGAACATAGAGATCTTTCTTTCTAGAGGCATACTGTTGAGGAAGACCTCAAGGATTTGAGACTCTTTGACATGATAATTTGATATTGTTCTTTGCCTTTCACCAGCTGCGTAGATTATCCCGCCCCAAAGATGATCTAAAAATAAAGGCTCATAATAACTTTCAGATGTATGTCCCAATGCAGTGTACCAGGCTCTTCCACCATCATACTCGTGATACCAGGCAATCGGATGATCAGCACCCATTGTTCCGCCTTTGTATGTTCTCTCATCGATGGTCATGAGTACATGCACTCTTCCACGAGGGTTTGTAGCAAAATTGTACCACTCATCAGTTCGTATCCAGACTGCTGGTAGCATGCTAGTGGATGGATGGGTTCTATCAGTAACATGAATTGTCGCCTGCACGACCTGTGAGTGTCTATGAATGCGGTCAAAATAGGCTCCAACAAGGCCGCCATACCATGACCAGTCGTATTCAGTATCACTTGCAGAATGCACACCCACGTATCCACCACCTGCCCTAATATAGCGTTCAAAAGCAGCCTTCTGACTATCATCGAGAATGTGACCAGTGGTCAGCAGAAAGATAACAGCATTGTAATGAGCCAGATTCGCATCGGTAAACATGCTAGCATCTTCAGTAAAATCAACACTGTAGTTATGTTCTGCAGCAAGCCTCTGGAGAGCTATTTTTCCATCGTTGATCGAGGCATGGCGAAATCCACTTGTTTTGGAGAAAACAAGCAGTCGCATGGAAGACGATTTATATATAGTAGGAGTGGAAGATTGTACGAGGTTACAACTCGCGAGAACTAATAATGTTACCGCAAGTAAAAGAATTAGAGATGAGGCTAGCAACCAGTACTTCTTTATCATGAGAATTCTTTACCGAGATATGGCTAGATATGAATAGCGGTTGATAGTTCACACTATCAACCTATGTCATGCTGAGCAGGAGCGAAGAATCTCGGTAGCCAACGTTCAAGATTCTTCGCTCCCGCTCAGCATGACACAACCACGGCCTCAGAATGACAAGGATGCGCGAAGAATCTCATTACTCCGGCATAACCACAAACGCCTACTCTTGTAGAATGTACTCATCCACCGGTTTGTGGTTTATACGGACCGGTTATTTGCTCAAAACGAGGACGATAACGCGTTGAGTGATAATTCTCAGGGTTCACACGACGCGCATGTAAATTCTTACCAGGAATGTCAGTGCAAATGAACGCGCCATCCCGATATGCTGCCATGACACTATGAGTACCCGATTCAACCAGGCTCATAATCAGATTGGCGTAATAGATAGCCATGTGCTTGTCGTAGACATCGGCTTCGCCGCTACGTAAAAAATAGGTCAAGTCAATCGGCAAAAAGCGAATTCTTGGCAAGCGTTGTGATAGCTGATCGGCTAGGAACTCAGCGACATTTGCTTTTTTTCGGTGTCCATATGCATCAGGTTGACCAACCTCTGGTACAGGTATACCAAAGTTTGCCCCCTCCGAAAGCACCACTGTTGAATAGTTATGTGGATTCTGCCTATCATCTACGATCAGATTGGCCAGGATATCAATATTGGCAGCAACTTCTGGAATGAGCAAACGATCAGCCCACGTAGCGACCGCCGTTTCGAATGCCGTGAAACCGGCATCTCGACCAAACAAGCGAAATAAGATGGTCTCGCGATGAGAACCGGCTGTGGAGCGAACACGATTGATAAATTCTGCCGCTCGATTTATTGCAGTCTGGAAACCGATACAATATTCTGTACCTGGTACATCATTATCCATTGTTTTAGGTATACCCCAAACTGGTACACCTTTCGCTGCAAGTTTCGCTCCATAGCTTAGGGTATCGTCTCCCCCAATCACCACAAGGCCGTCCAGTTTCAGAAAATCCATGTTCGCTAACACTTCAGCAGTCAGGTCAACATGATCATCTTGTGCTCGGCCTTCTGCATAAGACTTCAGATGTGCTGGAAGCTCACTGACCTGCACTTTTGCCGGATTGGTACGAGAAGATTGCAGGAAGGTGCCTCCCTGTCTATCAATGGTACGCGTATTGAGCCTATGTAATGGCATGAGATACCCTTCTTGCCATGTGATTGGTACTTCAAAATTGAAGACCTGAGATTCAATGCTATGTGATCTATTGAGATAGGTAATACCTCTCCACCCCTCACGCAATCCCATCAGGTGAATACCCATGGACTCAGCACGATAGGCTAGCGCTTTAATTGCCGGATTTAGTCCAGGTACATCACCTCCTCCGGTTAATACTCCTAATGAACGAACGGGTCTTTGTATCTTTTCTGGCATCTTGTGATTCCTTTCTAGCTTGCTATTTTTCCCCAAAAATAGTATCTCATAATGCAGTTTTTCAAGCAACTTATTGACAGGTATCATAAAACAATGCATACTGCCTACAAATTATCACATCACTCCAAGAGTAATGGAGAGAGTCATGAGCCAGAAAAATAATACGCTCAGAGGCATACCGCATACAACATTACGTCGTTTACGGTACACTCCTACATACTTTTTCTTGATCTGGCGCTGGACTTTCTGGTTGTATGCTTTTGTATGGATTATGGTTGTGCCTGGCAAACCAAAAACCTTGCTACTCATACTGCTTGCTATCACTTTCATACAATCCTTATTAGCTACTCTATATACTCCAGTTTTCAAAATTTATTTTCCTAACTGGCCGCTTAAAAGCAAGAAAAAAAAACGAAAACATGTCAGTCGGTATAGAATCAGCCCATTACGTCATTTGCCATGGAAACAAAATAATCAGCAACCACTTGCCGCTGATGAAGATGCAGAAATAATTCCACCTATAGCTCGTTCGAATAATCCGTATAGAGACATAGCTATCTATGGTACTGACGTCATCATTTGCGGACTTGTAATGTACTTTAGCGCAATTGTAGGAACGCCACCCTTTGGTGATGGCTCCCCATTTTACCGTTATGGCTTTTCATCAATCTTTGCGGCAGCATTCGCCTATCGTTATCGCGGAGGTCTTGCGGCTGCTTTTGGATACGATTTTTTCGTAATACTCGGGTTATTTTTCCCGCCTCCTCTGGCTCATTTACCCTATAGGCTCATGCCGCAAGAACTGCTAGGCTCGATACTTGATGCTCCTGTAATCGCGATTTTAACTGCATATATGACGACACTACTAAATGGTCTTACTCGTCTTAAAAGGCGTGAGCAAGATAGCGTACGTAGACAACGGTCACTACTGCGTGTGAGTGAAACATTAGTCGCCGGAGCCAGCACTATTGAACAACTATTACAACAAAGTATTAAGCAGATTAGACAGGGGGGCCATTTTGAATATATCATTATCGCAATTATTTCTTTCGGAGATGACTCTCATCATGCGCAACCCCAAATCGAAATGTCTGTAGAGTCAGGGTGGGTCGAAGTAACGCCTGCTGAATCAAGCAAAGATTTAATATATCGTGTCGCACAATCAGGAGAAAAGCTGATCAAATTCGAATCACAACATACAGGAGAGATGGAAGAGTTCTTGAGCCTTGCTCGACTCTATTTACCATTTAAAAAAGAAGATCAGGTCTATATGGTGATAGGCGCCGAAATGAGTCGCAAAACACCATTGGAAGAAAGACAAGAGAACTTCTTAACAATTGCAGGTACACAACTCATGATGGCTCTTGAAAATTTGCTCCTGACCGAACAGGCTGCCGACCTGGCCGCTGCGGCAGAAAGGGGCCGTATCGCTCGCGAGATTCATGACGGGATTGCACAACTTATATACATGTTAAGTTTGAGTAGCGAAACGTGCGTTGCTCTACTACAGCGTATCTCCGAAAATTCTGCAGAAGAAGCAGTAATGTTAGCTCCAGTTGCCGAAGGCCTTGAAAAGCTTGTGACTATCTCAAAACAGGCGTTATGGGAGACACGCCACTATATGTTCACACTCAAACCATTGATGAGTGGTACGACTACGTTGACACAGATGCTTACGAACCAACTAAGTGAGTTTGAGGCCATCAGCGGTTTACCAGTCCAGTTAGAAGTTAAGGGAACTGAAGTACCTCCCAACGGAGATCAAAGGTATGCGCGTAAAATAGCTCAGGTAGGAACAGCAATTTTTCGCATTACCCAGGAAGCCTTAACCAATGCTTACAAACATGCAGACGCATCGCAGGTAAACATAAACCTTCAATACCTACCACGATGTATCGAAGTCGAGATTTTGGATAATGGAAAAGGCGTGCATATAGAACCCGATGGATACAATCCAGGAGCCAGTGGGGGACAAGAACGTATCTTTTCTGGTCACGGTATGAGAGGTATGCGTGAACGAGCAGAAGAATTAGGTGGGGCTTTTGAGATAAAGCTGAGACATGAAGGCGGCACTAGCGTACAGGCTCGCATACCTATCTAAGGAGGTTAAATGGCGAAAACACGCATTATGATTGTTGATGATCACGAAGTAGTTCGACTTGGCATGCGCGCAGCGTTCGAAGCCGAACCAGATCTTTCAGTTGTTGGAGAGGCAGGTAACGGTGCTGAAGCTCTTGCGAAAATACCCGTACTTGATCCTCAAATAATACTCATGGATGTTCGTATGGAGAAGATGAATGGCATCGAGGCATGTCGCGAAATCAAAAGTCGCAATCCGAATATGCACATCTTGATGATCACTTCATACACTGACGATGATGCATTGGTCTCATCGATACTTGCAGGAGCCAGTGGCTATTTACTGAAGCACATGAGTCGAGCAGACTTGTTACGCTCAATTCGGCAGGTCGCTTCAGGACGCACTTTAATCGACGAGAATACTGCTAAGCAGGCCATGGAACGCCTGACACCTGCACCGGGGAGTGAACTTACTGAACGCGAACGCGAAGTGTTGACATTGGTCACACGTGGTAATACCAACAAGCAAATCGCCGATAAGTTGTTCGTTAGCGAAAAAACTGCACGCAATCATGTCAGTCACATTCTCGATAAACTCGGGCTGTCACGACGTAGTGAGGCAGCGGCATTTGCCGTTGAACATAAACTCGTGCCAACACGAGAACAGCTCAAGAACGAGTGATCAGGACTGGACTTAGACTAAGGCGCAGTAAAAGTATTGCGTGCTAAATACTGCCCTCCTCCTTTACCGCCGGCATACTCACCGTTGCGCACAATAACCTTACCACGCAGTAACACTGTATCTGGTATACCTTGAACATGCATACCCTCGTAAGGAGTGTAATCGACACGCTGATGCTGATTTGAAGCACTGATCGTCAACTCACCTTCAGGATCAAAAATAACCAGATCTGCATCACTACCTGGGGCAATAGTACCCTTGCGGGGGAAAAGCCCAAAGAGTTTGGCCGGCATAGTTGAAATAAGATCCACAAAATGCTGGATACCCAATTTTCCCGTACGCACACCATCATACAAAAGCATCACACGATGTTCCACTCCAGGTAAACCATTCGGTATCCTGGTAAAATCATGCAACCCCAGTTCTTTTTGTCCATGGTAGTTAAAAGGCGCATGATCCGTTGAAACCACCTGTAGATCGCCACGCTGTAAGCCAATCCAGAGTGCTTCCTTGTCAGAATCACTGCGCAGGGGCGGTGTACAAACATATTTTGCACCTTCGAAACCAGGAGCAATATAACAACTGTCATCCAAATAGAGATATTGTGGACACGTTTCACCCCAGACTGGTAGTCCTTTCACACGAGCAGCAGCAACAGCATGTAACGAATGAGCGCAACTAACATGTACAACATAGAGAGGCGCCTCTGTCAGAGTTGCAAGTGCAATAGCGCGCTCTGCTGCTTCTCCTTCCAGGATCGAAGGACGTGAATGAGCATGATACATTGGAGCAATATGACCAGCAGCAACCGTTTCTCGCACTATAAAATCGATAGCGATACCATTCTCCGCATGCACCATAACCAACCCTCCCAGACGAGCAGAGCGACGCAGGACACGATAAATTGTCTCATCATCGACCATGAACGTACCTGGATAGGCCATTAGCAGCTTGAATGTTGTCACTCCAGCGGCAATCATCTCATCCATTGCTTCTTCAGGCGCCGAAGCGAGATCAGTGATAGTAATATGAAAGCCATAATCAATTACCGCGTTTCCTGCCGCTTTTGTATGCCAGGATTGAAGAGCTTCTGAAAGGCTATGCCCCCTCCGCTGATTTGCAAAATCGATGATGCAGGTAGTTCCACCACACGCTGCAGCTATTGTTCCTGTCTCAAAGTTATCGCTCGCAACTGTCGTGGGTAGAGGTAGTTCCATATGTGTATGCACATCAACTGCACCAGGAAAGACATACTTGCCGTCAGCATCAATTACGAAATCGCTTTGCATTGAACCAAAGGTACCTGGCGCACAAACTGCGACAATTTGCTCGCCCTCAATCAAAATATCACCTGGAAAATCATCGTTCGCTGTAATTATCCGGCCATTAGTAATAACTGTACGCATATACATACTCCTTTTTTGAAGCCGAGATCTAAAGTTAAAAGCCAGGAAATCGCTTTAAATTTAAACAAATTCCTGGCTTTTTTTACGAATATAATGGTTTGCCTTTTCATAAATTGCTTACATCGCCGGCAACCGAACTCCTATTTGTTAAAGAGCCCCTTGAACACCCCCACCAAGTACATTACTGGTGATTTCTAATCTCCTGCAAACTGGCAGACCCACTCGAATTCTTCATCCGCCGTTGAGGATAGTTTGCCCTCCTGCATAAAATGCATTCCATAATCACAAATAGTCTCTAGAATATAATCATCGTTTTGTGTTTCTACCCGATACACTCCACTGGCAATTACCTTGTTTCGAAGCCATACATTAACCAGGATACCCTCATCGTGCTGTGCGCTCAACATCAATGCAGGTGAACCTTTGTTTATGATGTATGGTTCTATACCACTTTTTGCTCTATCATGAATGAGAGTCACATGCGTGTCCTCGCTCATATGCACAAATGTGAATGTAATGATTGCTCTCGCTTCATCATCAACTACTATATAATCAACGTAAGCATCTACTAATGTGCTGTTCATACAGCGCCTCACTTTTTGTATCATTTACCAGACTCTTCACCAAATGGACTGGTTTGAAGTTTTATGAACAGAAATCCACTAAAGACAGTATAGCTAATGCTTCTCAAAGTTCATAGACACCATTCTCACAAATTCATCACAGGAAGAGCGGATGATGCAGGAAATCAGCGCCCTCCCATTGTTAGGGCCATGATTGCATTCTGTGCGTGCATGCGATTTTCCGCCTGATCATACACAACTGATTGTGAGCCATCAATCACTGCGTCAGTCACCTCGATACCGCGGTCTGCCGGTAAACAATGCATATATATTGCATCCGCATTTGCCAGTGACATTTTGCGCTCGTCGCAGATCCAATGTTCATATTGCCCAATTGTACCTACTATTTTTGACGTGTCTTGAACTGCGACCAGAGGTCCCCAACTCTTAGGATATACCACATCAGCGCCAATAAACGCCTCATCCATATCATGAACTATCTTAAAACTGCCACCTGTTCTGCGCGCATTTTCGGAAGCATTATCCAGAATTTCGGGCATTAACTCGAACTCAGGTGGATGTGCCAGCACAACTTCTGCACCGAACTGTGTGAAGAGCTCAATTACTGATTGAGGCAGTGAAAGTGGCTTGGTATATGACGTGGCGTAAGCCCATGACATCACTATTCTCTTACCTCGTACTTCGCCTTTCTTCTCAATGACCGTCATGAGGTCCGCCAAAGCCTGGCATGGATGATAGATGTCACATTGCATATTGATAACTGGCACGCTTGCATGTTTGGCTACCTCTCTTAAGTATACATTTCCATCACCCCAATCACAGTGACGAATTGCAATGCCATGACCATACGCCGAGAGAATCTTTCCAATCTCCTTAGGGGTATCACCATGGGAAATTTGCATCTTGTCTGGCTCTAAAAAAATAGCATGTCCCCCCATACGTGTCATCCCTGCTTCAAACGAATTGCGCGTACGAGTCGAAGAGAAAAAAAAGAGCATGAACAGCGTCTTGTCTTCGAGTAAACGTGTGGGCAGGTCAAGTCCCCATTTCATTTTGAGGTCAAAAGCAAGATTCAGCACCGTCTCCAATTCTTCTTTGGTCCATTCTTGGGTGCTGATGAAGTCTCGACCACGCAAATTGGTTTTCAATCTATAAAGTCCTTTCTATTCCTTTACAATCCACGTTCCTGTCTCTCCTTTGAGGGCTTTGTCAATACTTTCAGGCATGGTTATCAAGGCTGCGCGTCCACCACGTTCAAGAAAGTTAATGACTGCTTTGACCTTCGGTCCCATGCTTCCTAATGCAAAATGACCCTCCTCGAAGTATTGCTTTGCCTCGTTTAGGGTAATATGATGAAGATCGATCTGGTCAGGTCTCTTGAAATTGAGGGCAACTTTCTCTACAGCAGTAGATATCAGTAAGAGGTCAGCTTTCAATTCACTGGCAAGCAAACTCGAAGCCAGGTCTTTATCGATAACAGCTTCTATTCCTGAAAGTGTGCCAGAATCATCACGAAGCACTGGGATACCACCTCCTCCTACGGCGACCACTATAAAGCCACTTTTTATCAGAGCATCTATCGCATTACGTTCAACGATTTCTCTTGGAATGGGAGATGGAACAACTCGTCGCCAACCTCGTCCAGCATCTTCAACCATTATCCAGCCATCATTCCTCATCTTCGTACGTGCTTCTTCATCCTTATAAAATGAACCGATGGGTTTGCTGGGATTCTGCATAGCCGGGTCGTTGCGGTCCACAACTACCTGTGTGATCAACGTTGTACAATGACGTTGAATTCCTCGTCGAAAAAATTCATTGTAAAGAGCTTGCTGAATCATATAACCGATTGCGCCCTGGGTATCTGCCCCACATGAATCGAGCGGTACTGAGTGCATTACTTTACTCGCTAGTTCTGAGCGCAGTAGTACAAAGCCCACTTGTGGTCCATTTCCATGCGTGACAATCACATTCCAACCTTGTTCGATCATCCCTGCAATATGTACTGCTGTTTCACATACGGCATTAAACTGGTCAGACACACTTTGGTGTGCCTCATCTTTTATCAATGAATTTCCACCAATGGCAATAACAGCTAATTTGCTCATCTGTCTCCCTCCAGGAAAAGGGGCAACATCGCGTAGAAATCAGCACACTGCACAACTTCGGCAGCAGGCACCTGGTCGAGAGTAGTGTGTGCCCAATGCTCTTCACCAGGGCCAAAGCCAATTGCTGGAATACCCGCCTTACCCATCCAATACGTGGCATTGGTAGAAAAGACCCACTTGCCGGTTTTAGCTGGACGATCAAAGCAGCTTTCAAAGGCGGCTTTGCTAGCTTGTACAAAGGAGTGATCCTCAGCTAATGACCATGCAGGGAATATCTTCTCTACAGGAAATACAAAGCCTGTATAACTCGGCTCGGCATACTGTGGTACAACAATTTCTGCCAGTTGAGCGTGAGGGAGTGCCTGTAATTCATTCAGCACGACTTCTTTAGTCTCGGCTGGATGCATACGACGATCAAGATAGATGCAACATTCGTCAGGAACAGCATTGAGTGAGACACTATGAGTGTTGATACTGGTCACTGTAATAGAACCAGCACCCAGGAATGGATCGGGACGGCTTTTTAATTCTTGATGGAGTTGCTCAATGCCTTGAATAAATGGTATGGCTTTATAGAGCGCATTATCCCCGCGTTCAGGCGCGCTTGCATGGCAACTAACTCCCTTGAATGTGACGCTGATTTCGGTACGTCCCCGGTGCCCA
>Ga0187777_10001658_pt1 | contig 14463 bp, 18 predicted proteins | sample 1015_Q2_SP5_10_M_FD_132416 | JGI IMG/M metagenome (GOLD analysis project Ga0187777, IMG submission 132416) | Tropical peat soil microbial communities from peatlands in Department of Meta, Colombia - 1015_Q2_SP5_10_MG | ecosystem: Environmental > Terrestrial > Soil > Wetlands > Peat | place...
GCCAGGGGGTAGCCGAAATTTTTCCCGGAGAATGCTACCCGCCCCCCATTTGACGGGATAGGAGACAGGAGCGCTCAAAGTTGCCCCCCGCCCGAATGAGCAGCCACGAGCTGCTGACGATCAGTAAGTAGCGATTTAATTTTGTAGGTCTTCAGTCAATCGTTCAAACAGCTGCTTCGACCAGTTCTTATACTCTTCGGTTTGCGAGTTACCGGCTGTCATACGGTCGAAAGTAGCCTTGGGCATTCAGGCTGAAGCCAATACGATCTTTCGGATGTTCGAAGAGACCGAACGTGTGGTAGTACTCTTAGATGAGTTCGATGAATTCGTGCGAGAGAGAGGGTCTTCAGCGGCCGAACAGTTTTCCCGCCTGCTCACAACAGCCATGCTTCCCAAGCTGGCTAACATCTACAAGCGTGCGCGGTTGGTGTTCATTATCGCGACGAACAATATTGCTCAGTTTGATCCGGCAATTCAGCGTCCGGGACGCTTTGACCATATAGTTCAAGTCATGCCTCCTACGTATGACGCAAAGATCACCAAGACGAACTGGGGGGCTGAGAGTAACGTCGATTTGGAAGGTAGGTTTAAATCACTTGGTATAAAACCTGACAAAAAGATTAAACAGCAGTTAAACGATCTAACGTACCTCGAATGCGATGCGTTTGCTACCGATCTCGCGAAAGCGGGTAGTGCGATGGAGGCTAAGGAAGGCTTGGATTACCACTGGAAGCACTGCATTCTCCAGATGGCAAACCGAGACGACAAACGTACATGGGCAAAGCGTTGCAAGGCCGAAGAACATTTGAGCCGATAGCACTCTTACCAAAAGCTGAACGCCTGCTCTCAGCGCGTGATAGCAAACTAGCCCGAGTAATTGCCTTACAAGAGTCGCGATGGCCCATCACCGCTAGCGAACATCCCATCTGGGGTCTCATGCGAATTGTAATGGCTCAACAGATTTCCACGGAAGTGGCTTGCCAAATTGCTCAGAGGGTCAAGTCTGCTTACCCAGGTCTAACGAGTCCTTCAGCCGAACTAGTACCGGACGTTACGACTATGCACAAACTTGGGATTTCACGACGTCGTGCCGAGTGTTGTGTCGACATCATACGCAAATCCAGTGACATTCTGGCCGCGGTAGCCCGTGGACATTCATGGGAAATGGTGCTGCGCGACATCAAAGGCATCGGTCCCTGGACGATTTCAGTCTTTCGCATCATGGTCCTACGCGATCCGGACGTACTCCCCCTCGGTGACGTAGGGCTTCAAAGAGCTGTTGCTCAGATTTACGGGGAATCAGCTGACTTAGAGCAGACTTCTGAAAACTGGCGCCCATTTCGCTCGGTGGCGTGTTGGCATCTTTGGAGAACCCTAGGTAATCAACAGCTCGGCTAACTACAAGTCACCTTGTTTGTGTCGCGCGGCAGCGCAATGACTTAGGGCAAAGCTGTAACCACCTACCCATGATTGCTCCTACCCACCTTCGCTGTTGCTGGAAGCGTCTTTACGAGACCGGCAACCGGTCAGACTAGCTGAATTTATCCCTATGGATACAGCCCCCGCGGCCCGTTTGCCGGGCGCTTTGCGCCTGCTTTATACTAGTGGTTTGCCCATAGCAAAATTTTCCTGTAAGGAGCACGAGTCGTAATGCCGAAGCGCACCTTCCAACCCAACCGCCGCCGCCGCTCCAAGAAGCACGGCTTCCGCGTGCGGATGCGGAGCAAGAGCGGACAGGCGGTGCTGTCGCGGCGCCGCGCCAAGGGACGCACGCGCGTCTCGGTGAAGCCCGGGTTCCGCGAATAGAGGCGGCGCAGCCGGTCCTGCCGTCGTGAAAACAGCCTCAGAGGCGTTTCCCAGGAGCGCGCGCCTGCTCAAGCACGAGGATTTTGAGCGCGTGTACAAGAGCGGGCAGCGCCACTTCTCGGCCAACATGAGCGTGTTCTACCTGCGCCGGGCGGAGGCGGGCCAAAGCAGCGGCGGGCCGCGCGTGGGTCTGACCGTGGGTCGCGCGCTGGGCGGCGCGGTGGCGCGCAACCGCATCAAGCGACGCATGCGGGCTGCGGTGCGCAAGCATCTGTGCGAACTGCCGCTGCCGGTGGATGTCGTCATCAATCCACGCAAGTCGGCCGGCTCGGTCGAGTTCGCCCGGCTGACAGAAGAGACGAAGAAAGCTTTTTCCGTCATCACCAGCGGCCGCGGGGCTGTCAAAAACACCGCGCCGCGGGCTTAGAAAGAGAAGGAACATGAGCACTTTTTCCGAATCTGTATTGCGCCTTTACAAGCGGTTCATCTCGCCGCAGTTGCCGGCCCAGTGCCGGTTCATCCCCTCCTGCTCGGAGTACGCCACCGAAGCGGTGCTGCAGCATGGCATGCTGCGCGGCTCGGCGCTCGCCCTCTGGCGCCTGCTGCGCTGCAATCCCTGCGCCCGTGGGGGCTTCGACCCGGTCCCGCGCCGCATCTGCTCGCACGCGCACATGAATCTGGCGGCCGGCGAATAGTTCATGGCTGAGTACCAGCACAAACCCGACCAGGGCCCCGGCGCCGAGAAGCAATTTCTCATTTACATGGCCGTGGCCTTCTTGATGGTCGCGCTGTTTCAGGGACTCTTTAAGCCTGCGCAGCCGCCCAGACAGGCAGCGACGCCGGCGGCCTCGACGCCCGCTCCGCCGGCAGCGCAGCCCGTGCCAACCGGCAAGCAGCCAGTCCCAGCGGCGAAGAAGGCAGAGAGCGAGACCGAGATCGTGGTGGAGAGCGATCTCTACCGTGTGACCCTCACCAACCGAGGCGCGCTGGTGAAATCGTGGATCGTCAAGAAATACCTTGACGAAAAGGGCCAGCCGCTCGACCTGGTGAACCAGAAAGCCTCGGCCCAGATGGGATTACCGCTTTCGCTCTGGCCCTACGACGAAACGCTGCGCAGCAGACTGAACACGGCGCTGTATCAGGCCTCTTCTTCCGGCCCGCACATCCACATTCCTTCCACGCGCGGCGCGAGCGCCGAGATCAGCTTCGAATACTCCGATGGCGGTGTGAGCGCCAGCAAGAAGCTGGTCTTTGATGACAGCTATGTCATCAGGCTGGAGACCTCGGTCACGCAGAACGGTACGTGGGTACAGGCATTTCCGGCGTGGCCATCCGCCCTGGGCGATGAATGGGGACCGGCGACCTACGCCACCAGCCGCCTCGACTGGCACACGCCCAACAGCATCGAGCGCCGGCCGGCGCTGGAGAGAAACATCATCCGCTCCAATCGCTGGGTGAGCAACGGCGAGACGGTGCGCGAAATCATCAACTGGGCGGGCGTGACCGACCAGTTCTTCGGCGCGATCTTTCTTCCCGACCAGCCCCGGTCCGCGGCCATCATCACGCTGCATGAGCAGATGGAGGTTGCAAAGGACCCGGCCGATGCCAACAACAAAGAGCTCACCAAGGTCTCAGTGCTGGGTATCGCTGCCGGCGACGCGCGCGGCCCGAGCAAAGGCCGCCTCTTCGTCGGCCCGAAAGAAATGGACGTGCTCGAATCCGTTCATTCCGATTCTGATGAGGGCTTTCCCGGCGGCGGGCCAAACCTGGCGGGCACGATCGATTTCGGCTTCTTCGGCATCTTCGCGCGCTGGCTCTTCCTCTGGCTCAACTGGACGCACGATCATTGGGTGGCCAACTGGGGATGGTCCATCGTCATCCTCACCGTCATCATCAATCTTGCGCTGCTGCCCACTCGCATCTCCATGATGAGGACCTCGCTCAAGATGCAGAAGGCGCAGCCGCAGCTCAACGCCATCCAGAAAAAATATGAGAAATACAGCATGCGCGATCAGGAGAAGATGGCGCAGAAGCAGCAGGAGATGAGCGCGGTGTGGAAGGAGCACGGCGTCAATCCCGCCGGGGGCTGCCTGCCCATGTTGCTGCAGTTGCCCCTGCTGTACGCGTTTTACGCAGTGCTGGCCAACACCATCGAGCTGCGGCAGGCGCACTGGCTCTGGATCAAGGACCTGAGCGCGCCCGACCCGCTGCACCTGCTGCCCATCCTGACCATCATCACCATGGTCTCGGTGCAGCAGATGACGCCGCAACCGGGCGTGGACCCGGCGCAGCGGCGCATGATGAACGTGGTGATGCCCATCATGTTCGCCGGCTTCACCTGGGCGGTGGCCGCCGGGCTGGCGCTCTACTGGACGGTAGGCTCCATCGTCGGCATCATCATTCAGATGGTGATGAACCGTACCCCCATCGGCCGCGAGATCCGTGAGCTGCAGATGAAGCGCGCCCGCAAGCAGCAGAAATAAAGTAGGATTCCATCCGTGAGGTGAGCGTGGCTGAAGAACTCCGCAAAGGCCTCATCATCGTGAACACGGGTGCGGGCAAGGGCAAGACCACCGCCGCCATGGGAACGGGATTGCGCGCCGTGGGCAGCGGCATGAAGGTGCTGATGCTGCAGTTCCTCAAAGGCTCGTGGCACTACGGCGAGCTCGATGCGGTGGCCGCCTTCGGCGACAAGTTCGTGATGAAGCAGCTGGGCCGCGGCTTTGTAAAGGTCGGCGGCGCCGAGACCGACCCGGCCGACATAAAGATGGTGGAAGAAGCCTGGGCTGAGGCCGAGCAGGCCATCCTCTCCGGCCAGTGGGACCTCATCATCCTCGATGAGATCAATTACGCCATCAGCTATGGCATGCTCGACCCGGCAAGAGTCGTCGCCGTCCTCAAGCGCAAACCGGAGATGCTGCACGTGATCCTGACCGGCCGCAACGCGCACCCTTCCATCGTGCAGGTCGCCGATACAGTCACAGAGATGAAGCAGGTGAAGCACGCCTACGAACAAGGCGTGATGGCGCAGCGGGGCATCGAGTACTGACCCCATGTTCTTGCTGAGCGCAAATGGCCTTGATGATACTTGCCGGCCCGATCATGGTAGGCGGAACGCGGCTTGTCGATATCGTCCGCGTGGCGGGGATCATCTTTTCCGTTGCCATGACCATCTATATGGCGCGGAAGCGGGCCCGCGAGAGGCGCGAGCGCGAGAAGTCCGGTCGCAGCTAGCTGCGACGGCGCGATTCGCGTCTCTTATACAATTGCACTTGCAGATGTTCCGTTCGCCGCGGCGGACCTCTACTCTGATTCTCCATGTCCTGGTTCAAGCGCGAAAGCACCGAGATCGAAGCCGGAGGCGAGAAGCGCGTCCGCACCGAAGGGCTGTGGGTCAAGTGCCCGAGCTGCCGCCAGGTCATCTGGAAGAAGGACCTCGACCAGAGTTTCAACGTCTGCCCCAAGTGCCAGCACCACTTCCGCATCGACGCGCGCGCCCGCATCGCCCTGCTGCTCGATGGCGTCAATCTCGATGACGATACCGGCTACGACGTCTTCGACATCGATCTCGCCTCCACCGACCCGCTCAAGTTCGTGGATGTGCGCGCCTACTTCGAGCGCCTGCGGCAGACGCAATCCTCCACCGGCCTGAAAGATGCGGTTATCAATGCCGAGGGCAAGATGAGCGGACGCCCGGTGATCGTCAGCTCCATGGAATACTCCTTCATCGGCGGCAGCATGGGCGCAGTGGTCGGGGAGGCCATCACCCGCGCCATCGAGCGCGCCACCGCGCAGCGCAAGCCGCTCATCATCGTCTCCGCCTCCGGCGGCGCGCGCATGATGGAGGGCGTGGCCAGCCTGATGCAGATGGCCAAGATCTCTGCCGCGCTTGCGCGCCTGGATGAAGCCCGCGTGCCTTACATCAGCGTGCTCACAGATCCCACCACCGGTGGCGTCACAGCCAGCTACGCCATGCTGGGCGATCTGAACATCGCCGAGCCGGGCGCGCTCATCGGCTTTGCCGGTCCGCGCGTCATCGAGCAGACCATCCGCGAAAAGTTGCCTGAGGGCTTCCAGCGCAGCGAATTTCTGCTGGAGCACGGAATGCTTGACGCTGTCGTGCACCGCAAAGGCATGAAGGCCTACATCTCCCGCGCCCTCGATTTCATGCAGGCCAGCAAAAATTAGCTTTCATCTAGAATCTTAGCCCTGCCCCCGGAATCCATTATTACCGTGCCCGTGACCGCCAAATCCGCGTATGACGTAGCTGTCAGCGAATTGCTCACCCTGGGCCATGAGCTGCACGCCACTCCTTCGCACAAATTCGATCTGGCGCACATGCGGGTGTTGCTGGCTGCGCTGGGCGATCCTGAGCGCCGCTTTCCCAGCGTGCTTATCGCCGGGACCAATGGTAAAGGCTCGACCGCGGCCACGCTCTACGCGATCCTGCTCGCCGCCGGACACCGCGCCGCTCTCTATACCTCGCCGCACCTGATGCGCGTGAACGAGCGCATCCAGTTCTGCGGAGATGAGATCAGCGAGCCCGAGTTCGCCGAGATGTACGCGCGCGTGGATGACGCTGCTCGCGGGCTGATCAGAAGCGGCGCTCTCCCCTGGCATCCCAGCTTCTTCGAGATGCTCACCGCTATGGCCTTCGAGTATTTCGCCAGCGCCGGCGCCGAGATCGCCGTGCTCGAGGTCGGCATGGGTGGCCGCCTGGATGCGACCAACGTGGTCGAGCCCGCACTCTCTGTCATTACGGATATCTCGCTCGACCACCAGAATTTTCTCGGCAACACGGTCACGGAGATCGCGCGCGAGAAGGCGGGCATCATCCGCCGCAATGGCGTGGTCGTCACTTTGTCGCAGCACCCGCAAGCGAATGACGTCATCGGCAACACCATCATGGAGCGCGGCGCCCGCGCCGTGAATGCCGTCGCCTACGTTCCCATGGAGTCGCGCGACGCCAGTCTCGATGCCGGTTATCCGCTCGAAGCTCTCGGCCAGACCATCCACGTGCGCTCACCCCTGCTCGGTCCGCACCAGCGCCGCAATGTCGGCTTGGCTATTGCTGCTGCCGTAGAGTTGAATCAACATGGCTTCAAGATTTCGCCGCAGCAGATCGAGCAGGGGATCGGCCAGACTCGCTGGCCCGGCCGCTTTCAGGTCATTCCCGCCGGCGCAGATGCACCTGAGATCGTCCTCGACGTTGCTCACAATCCCGCCGGGGCCTGGGCGCTGCGTGCCGCGCTCTCGCAGCATTACGAGGGGCGGCAGATCTTCATCGTTTTCGGCGCCATGCGCGACAAAGCCATCGCCGAGATCGCCGAGGTCCTCTTTCCGCTGGCGGAAAAGGTCATCGCTACCCGCGCCGAGACGCCGCGTGCCGCCTCCGTCGGGCAGATCCAGCACGCCGCCGCCCGCGCGGGAGCAGAGATCATCAGCGCCGAGAGCGTCAGCGCCGCGCTGCACAGCGCCCGCTCCCTCGCCGGCAATGCCAACAAGGCCGTGGTCGTAATCACCGGCAGCATTTACATTGTTGGAGAGGCTTTGCGCGAGCTGCAGGCGGCAAAATAGCCGCCCCCGCCCGCCTGCCCATGAAAATGAAGCATTGGTTCAGCCGGCTGCGCTCATATCTCATCTTTTTTCCGCTGCTGCTGTTTTACACGGCGCTGCTGGGGACGCTTTCGCTCTGCGCCTCCTTCTTCGACAAGGATGGCAACCGGCAGCACGCGCTCGGCCGCCGCTGGGCGCGCTGGATCCTGCGCACCTGCATGATCCCGCTGGAAGTGGAGGGCCTGGATAACGTCGATGCCGGCCGGGCGCAGCTCTACATCGCCAATCACCAGTCGGCGATGGATATCCCCATCGTCTACGCCGCGCTGCCGGTGCAATTTCGCATTCTCGCCAAGAAGGAGCTGTTCAGCTATCCCTTCCTCGGCTGGCACCTGAAGCGCTCCGGCCAGATTCTGATCGATGAAAAAAGCGCCACTGCCTCCATGCGCAGCGTGAACCGCACGGTCGACGCCTTGCGCAGCGGCATGCCGGTCCTCATCTTTGCCGAGGGAGGCCGCTCGCCCGATGGCCGCATCATGCCCTTTCAGAAGGGGGCTTTCATCGCCGCAGCCAAGGCGCAGGTGGAGATAGTCCCTATGGCGCTGGTGGGCGTTTACGAGCTCCTGCCCATGAATACCTATCACGTGAAGCCGCGGCCGGTGCAGTTGATCATCGGCCGGCCTATTTCGACCGCGGGCTTCAGCGCACGTGATGCCGGCAAACTCACCGCCAAGACCCAAAACGTCATTGAAGATATGTACTACGCCCGCTCGCCGGTGCACGACCCTCGCGGCTCAGCGGCTGAAATGAGCTCCTCTGCCTAAGCCTCCGCTCATGAAGCCGCGCATCGCCATTCCCGTTCCGCACTCGCAGAAGCCGGATTACGCCCAGCGCTCGCTGCCGCAATATATCAGCGCCATCGAGGCCGCCGGAGGCGAGGCCGTGGTGATTCCGCTGCAGCAGAGCTCTGAGTCCATGGCCACGCAGATCAAGAGCTGCCATGCAGTGCTGCTGCCGGGCAGCTCAGCCGATGTGGATCCGCAGAAATATGGCGCAGCCAGGCACGCCCGCACCGCCGACCCCGATCCTCTGCGCGACGCCGCCGACGAGATTCTTCTGCAGGATGCGCACAACATGCGCAAGCCCATCTTCTGCATCTGCTACGGATTGCAATCGCTCAACGTATGGCGCACCGGCACGCTGGTGCAGGATATAAAAGACCAGCTCCACTCGCCCATCAACCACGAGGCCGGACGCGAGGTGGCCCACGCTCACCACGTGACCATCGATCCCGCCTCCGAGTTAGGCAGGATTCTGAAAGACGATGCCGAATCGGCGCAGGCGCTCACCCCGGCCCTTAATCTTCTCGAGATCGATGTGAACTCCAGCCATCATCAGTCGGCAGAGACCGCCGGTGACGGGCTGCGCGTCTCAGCCCGGTGCCCGCAGGATGGCGTCATCGAAGCTCTGGAAGGCACGCAACCCGGCCACTTCGTCGTTGCCGTGCAATGGCATCCCGAGCGCACCTACAAGGAGGACGCGCCCTCGCGCGCTCTCTTCCGCGCCTTCATCGCAGCCGCAAAAGAAAAGATTTAACCCCGCTGCAATATTTGCGCTAGGATTCACCATCATGGCCGGCGCCATCTCCTCCGCGCTCAACGATCTGCACGATATTCTCGCCTCCTATAAGCGGACGCAGCAGGCCGAAGCCATCACCCGGCTCATCAACTGCCAGTCGAGCGACGCCTCCCGCTTCGAGTCGCTGCTCACCAGTGATGACTTGTGGCGCGGTCTGGGCGCCATCTGGATGGTCACGCTCTACGAGTCGAACACACACACCATGGAAGATGTCCGCAATGATGAGCGCCGCTTTCGCGACGCCATCATCCGCCTGGTCGAAGCTATGGTGGCTGAGGGCATCCGCAACCCGGAGGCAGAAAAAGTCAGCAAACGGCTCGATGCCATGAACCGCTTCACCAATCCTGCGCGCTAGCGCTGTTGAGCAATCAACTCCGGCGGGGCATACTAAGAGCAGGCTATGAGCGAGACCATCGAGAACCTCATCCTCGACCTGCTAGAGTGGCTGCAGGCCCGCGAGCGCACCTACCAGGAGACCATGGATGCCTGGCGTACCTCATGCCCCCGCCTTCCGGTCTGGGAAGAAGCCAGCGAGCGTGGCTTGCTCACCATCGAGCGACGAAGCGGCCGCTCCGTTGTCTGTGTTGCCAGTGCCGGCCGTGACCTCCTTGAGAAAGCACGGCGCTCCGTGAATTCGCCCGGCGCCTCCCGTTAGAATGCCTGAGTGTCTTTTGCCTTCCGCATTGAAGCCACCTGCGGCTCGGCTCGCGTAGGCCGCCTGCTCACGCCGCACGGCGAGGTCGAGACCCCGGTCTTCATGCCCGTCGGCACCCTCGGCGCCATCAAAGGGCTTCCCCACGATGCCCTCGAAGAGCTAGGCGCCGAGATCATTCTCGCCAACACCTACCATCTCTATCTGCGGCCCGGCGCGGAGCAGATTCGCCAGCTCGGCGGTCTGCATCGCTTCATGTCGTGGCCGCACGCTGTGCTCACTGACTCCGGCGGATTCCAGGTCTTCAGCCTTAATGAGCTGCGCCAGGTCAGCGAGGAGGGCGTGCGCTTCCGCTCGCACCTCGATGGCTCTTCGCATTTCTTCACTCCTGAGAGTGCGACTGAAAACCAGATCGCGCTCGGCGCCGATATCATCATGGCCTTCGATGAGTGCACCGAACATCCCGCCGGCCGCCAACGCTCCCGCGACTCCATGGAGCTCACGCTGCGCTGGGCTGAGCGCTGCAAACGTCACTTTGACTCGCATGGCAGCTCAGTCCAGGCCTTGTTCGGCATCGTCCAGGGTGGCATGTACCCCGAGCTGCGCCGCGAATCGGCTGAGCGCACCGTTGCTTTGGATTTCGCCGGCTACGCCCTCGGCGGCCTGAGCGTGGGCGAGCCTCGCGCCCTCACGCAGCAGGTTCTGGAGTCCACGCTGCCCCATCTGCCTGCCGGGAAGCCGCGCTATGTGATGGGCGTCGGCACGCCGGAAGAGATCGTGGATTACGCGCTCATGGGTGTGGACATGATGGATTGCGTCCTGCCCACGCGCGCCGCGCGCCACGGCCTGCTTTACACCTCGCAGGGCAAGCTGAGTATCAAGAACGCTGCTTACGCGAAAGACGAGGGCCCGCCCGATCCCAACTGCCGCTGCCGCGTTTGCCGCCGCTACTCGCGCGCCTACCTGCGGCATCTTTATATGAGCGGAGAAATGCTGGCGCAGTCGCTCAACAGCCTCCACAACCTTGCTTACTACCTTGACACCATGCGCGCGGTGCGGCATTCTATAAGACTTGGGGTTTCCGCCCGCTCCCGTCCTGTGGAGGCGCGCGCTGCGCGGGGACCGCAGGGGAACCATTAGCCAGCCTGCCGTTTGACCCTTTCCCTAGGATGTCTCTCAGAGGGCTGTGAAACGCAGGGCTGTTTCCTGATTTGGGCCAGATTTGGTTTCGTGAGGGTGCTTCATCTTGAGCGCAATCGTTCTGCTGTTCCAGGCGCCCGGCGGCGCCAGCTTGGGCGCGCTGCTTCTGCCCCTGGTGGTCATGCTGGCTTTCGCTTATCTGGTGCTGATCCTTCCGCAGCAGAAGCGGCAAAAGAAGTGGCAGGCCATGCTCGATGCCCTCAAGACCGGCGACAAGGTGATCACCAGCGGCGGCATTCGCGGCACGGTCATCGCCCTGAAGGATGATGCGCTGCATCTGCGCGTCCCTCCGGATAATTTGCGCATTGAGGTTTCAAAATCGGCCGTGGTCTCTGTCGCTACCGCCGATGAGGGGAAATAGATTTTTGGGCTGAGGCCGGAGCGAAGCGCCGGAAGCGTATTGCATGCAAAAAAATCTTCTCTGGAAGACGATCTTCATCATCGCCGTGATGCTGGTCTTTGTTGCCGGCATCATCGGCATTCCTGAGCACTGGAGCGCCAGCGGCATCAAAGAGTCCATGCTCAGCCGCATCCATCTGGGTCTCGATCTCAAGGGTGGGACCCACCTCATTCTGCAGGTCAAAGTGGACGACGCGGTGCGTGCCGAGGCCGATAGCAGCATGCAGCGCCTGCGCGAGCGCCTCGCCAAAGATGGCGTCGGATTCACCGACATCGCTTCACCCGACCCCGCCAGTCACCCCGACCAGATCGTCGTGAAGGGCGTCTCCCCCGATAACGGAGGAAAGTTCCGCAGCGCAGTGGATGATCTGCTGCGCAACTATGAGCGCAGCTCCGGTCCTGAGGGCAGCTTCGTGCTGAACATGAATCCCTCGGCGCTCAAGGAACTGCGCGACCGCACCGTGCAGCAATCCATCGAGACCATTCGCAGCCGCGTGGATACGCTGGGCGTGAGCGAGCCGGTCATCGAAGAGCACGGGCTCGGCCAATATCAGATTCTGGTACAGCTGCCTGGCGTGGATGATCCCGAGCGCGTGAAAGACATCATGCAATCTACCGCCATGCTCGAGATCAGGCAGGCGATCGATCCCACGCCCTATCCCACCGAGGAGGCCGCGCTTCAGGCGCAGGCCCAGCGCGGCGCCACCAATTCAATCGTGCTGCGCGGCGTCAATCCTAGTCCGTCGGCGGGCGAGGAACAGAAGGAAGTCTTCTATGTGGTTTCGCGCAGCTCTGTGGTGGCCGGCCGCGACATCCGCGACGCTGAGCCAGGACGTAAAGCGGAGACCGGCGCCCCCATCGTGAACTTCTATCTCACCAACGACGGCGGACGCCGCTTCAGCATCTTCACCGGCGCCCACGTCAACGATTCTCTTGCCGTGGTGCTGGATAATAAGGTGCGCGAAGTCGCCAACATCAAGAGCCAGATCAGCGACAGTGGCTACATCGAGGGCGGCTTCACCGAGCAGAGCGCCAAAGACCTCTCCATGCTGCTGCGCTCCGGTGCGCTGCCTGCCGGCATCAATTATCTGGAAGAGCGCACCGTCGGCCCCTCGCTGGGCGCCGATTCCATCAAAGAAGGCGTGCGTTCCGCCATCATCGGCATGAGCGTGGTCATGCTGTTCATGCTCTTCTATTACCGCTTCGCCGGCATCAATGCCGATCTCGCGCTCATCCTGAACCTCGTCATCCTGCTCGGTTTCCTCGGCTTCAGCCAGGCGACTCTCACTCTGCCCGGCATCGCCGGGGTCATCCTCACCATCGGTATGGGCGTAGATTCCAACGTGCTCATCTTTGAGCGCATCCGCGAAGAGCTGCGCAATGGCAAATCGCCCGCTGCCGCCGTGGACCAGGGTTTTAGCAAGGCCTTCGTCACCATCGTGGATACCCACGTCACAACCATCGTTTCCGCATTCATTCTGTTCATCTTCGGCACCGGCCCGGTCCAGGGCTTTGCCGTCACCCTGACCTTCGGTCTGCTGGCCAACGTCTTCACCGCCGTCTTCGTCTCGCGCGTCATCTTCGATTTCGGTCTGCAGCGCAAGCAGCGGGGAGAGGCGCTGAGCATTTGAGGAAGCAAGGACACTAAGTGGAATTCTTCAAGAACACGAACATAGATTTCCTGGGAAAGAAGTGGTACTTCCTCGGTTTCTCGCTCATCTTCAGCGTCGCCGGGCTGCTCTCCATCTTCTTCTGGCACGGCATCCCGCTGGGCGTCGATTTCAAGGGCGGCTCCAACGTCTACGTCAAGTTCACCACCGCGCCCGATAATGATGCCATCCGTACCGAGCTTGATCGTGCCGGCCTGCGCAACGTGCGCATACAGCGCTACGGCGACCCCGCCAACAATGAAGTTCTCATCGCGCTCGAGCAGAAAGAGACCAGCGAACAGGCGCTCGATGCCGGCCGCCGCGCCATCATCGCCGCCCTCGAGACCAGCGTCCCCGCCGGCAAGCAGGACCTCAATAACTCCAGCGTCGCCGTCATCCAGAGCTACCTGACCGACAAAGATCCGCTACACGCCGGCGCCGATGCCGATAAGCGTGCCGCGGAACTCGCCCGCCAGATCGTGGATTACCGCGATAAGACCAGGAGCGGCGTGCTCAGCACCCTGGAGGAGCTCAAGGGCGCCGTGCCCGCCGACGTAGTGACCTCTCTGCAGGGCGGCTTTTTTGTCTCTGATTTTGCCGTCCGCAACGTTGAGATCGTCGGTCCGCAGGTGGGCGCGCAATTACGGCGCCAGGCACTGCTGGCGGTACTGTATTCATTGGCTGGAATGCTGGTCTACCTGTGGTTCCGTTTCGAGCTCATTTACGGCGTCGCCGCCGTGGTGGCGGTCTTCCACGATACCCTCATCACCATCGGCGCTTTCTCCTTGACCAATCGCGAGATTAGTCTTACCGTTATTGCCGCTATTTTGACCCTGGTCGGATATTCCATGAACGACACCATTGTGGTCTTCGACCGCATCCGCGAAAACATCAAGCTGCTGCGCCGCGAGAACCTGGCGGAGATCGTGAACCGTAGCATCAATCAGACGCTGAGCCGGACCATTTTGACCTCCGGCCTTACTTTCTTGACGGTTCTGTCCTTATATCTGTTCGGCGGTGAGGTTTTGCACGGTTTCTCCTTCGCTTTGGTGATCGGCATTCTGATCGGAACTTATTCCTCCATCGCGGTGGCGGCGCCCATGCTCGTGGCTTATCAGGAGTGGCGCGGCCGCGCAGGTGGAAGGCCGGCTCCGGTGGCTATCGATGAAGGGCGTCGTGCCGGGACCAGGATGCAGGCCAAAGCCTAGTGCATTGGGAACTTGCAGGGGTATCAGCGGTGTCTAAAAGATAGGGAAGTTCGCCCCGGGGCAGGAGGGCCATATGTTTGAAGATAGTCTTATTGAATCGACAGGCAAGATCAAGACCGGCCGCTGGTGGACCACATGGGTCTCTGTAATCTCGCAGTGTTTCATCATCGGCGTCATGATCCTCATACCGTTGATTTACACCGAGGCCTTGCCCGCCGGCCAGTTGACGACTTTTTTGGTTGCTCCCCCGCCTCCTCCCCCTCCCCCTCCACCTGCGGTGGAGGTGAAGGTCACCAAGATCCAGACTGAATTGGATGACGGCCAGCTCCGTACCCCGACCAAGATTCCAGAGAAA
>Ga0187777_10001660_pt1 | contig 14456 bp, 16 predicted proteins | sample 1015_Q2_SP5_10_M_FD_132416 | JGI IMG/M metagenome (GOLD analysis project Ga0187777, IMG submission 132416) | Tropical peat soil microbial communities from peatlands in Department of Meta, Colombia - 1015_Q2_SP5_10_MG | ecosystem: Environmental > Terrestrial > Soil > Wetlands > Peat | place...
GATGGGGGCACCCTCGACGCCCTGCAGCTCGACCGACGAGACACCGAGCGCTTGCTCGATGCGATGAGACAGAGCGAGAAGAACCTACAATTGTGGCGGTTCCAACAGAAGAAGCGTCCGAGGAAGCCCGATGAGAAGGACTGGTAGCGCTGCCGCCGTGGGGTGTGCCGTCTGGCTGACCGCCGCCGGCGCCTCGGCCGCGGTGGAGGTACGGGCGGACGCGGACCGGAGCGAGGTCGGCCTTCCCGACACGTTCGTCCTCACGGTGCGGGCCTCGGACGCGCCGCGCGGGAGCAGCCTGGGCCTGCCGGAGATGGACGGGGCAGAGGTGCTGAGCACCTCGCGCGGGATGTCCACCAGCATCCAGGTCGGCTCGAGCGGCCCGATGCTGCGCCAGGAGCTGACCCTGACCGCCGTCCTCCGGCCGACGCGGGTGGGCCGCCTGACGCTCGCCCCGGCCGAGCTTCACACCCCGGACGGGGTGGTGAAGAGCAACAGCGTGACGCTGACCGTGCAGAGGGCGCACGTTCCCGGGCCCTCCACCGCTCGCCCCGGGCGCCCGGACCTCCCGCCCTTCCCCTCGCCCTTCGGCGACGGCGACGACCCCTTCGCCGCCCTGCGCGACCGCGAGGCGGCCCGCCCCCGGGCCGAGGGCGATCTCTTCCTCCGGAGCGAGGTGGACCACCGCGAGGTCTTCGTCGGCGAGCAGGTGACGCTCTCCTTCTGGATCTACAGCCGCGTCGATCTGAGCCGGGTGGACAACGTGGGGATGCCCAAGCTGGACGGCTTCTGGAGCGAGGACATCGACAGCCCGAGCACGCTGAACTTCGAGCCGCGCACCGTGGAGGGCGTCCCCTACCGGGCGTACCTGCTCAAGCGGCTGGCGCTCTTTCCCATCAAGGCCGGCAACCGGGACATCGGCCCGGTGGAGGCGGACATCACCACCGGCTTTCTCTTCGCCGGCCACCGCGAGCACCGGGTGGGGAACACGGTCACCCTCAAGGTCAAGCCGCTGCCCGCGGGGGCCCCGCCGGGCTTCGTGCCGGCCAACGTGGGGAGCTACCGGCTCAGCGCCGAGCTGTCCGCCGCCAGCGCCGAGCTCGGCTCCCCGGTGACGCTCCGGGTGGTGCTCGAGGGCCAGGGCAATCTCAAGGACGTGGTCCTCCCCCACGCCGCGGGGCCGGCGGCGCTCAGGCTCTACGACCCGACCAGCCAGGACCGCATCTCGCCGGTCAAGGGACGCATCCAGGGACGGCGGAGCCAGGAGTACCTGGTCATGGCGCAGCAGACCGGCGTCTTCCAGATTCCGGCGCTGACCTTCGCCTACTTCGATCCCGAGCTGCGCCGCTACGAGACCACGCGGACGCAGGCGCTCACCCTTTCGGTGACCCCCGGCGGCGGCGGGTCCACGGTGGCCGTGCCCTCGAGCTCCGGGCCGGACACCGCGCGCAACGTGCTCGCCGCCAGCGCGCTTCGCCCCCTGCGGGTCGACCCCCGCTTCGACGTGCACCCGCCGGCCTGGCGCCGGCCCTGGGTGGTGGCCCTGGCGGTGACGCCCCCGGCCGCCCTGGTGCTCGTCTCCCTCGCCGGAGCGGTGAGCGCCCGCCGGGCGCGGCGGGACCCGGCCACCGAGCGACGGAGGAGGACGCGGGCGGCCCGCGGCATGCTCGCCGCGGCGGCCAGGCTGCAGGACTCCGGGACCGACGCCGCCTTCTCCGAGCAGGTGGAGCACGCGGTGGTCACCTTTCTCCAGGCCCGGGTGGGAAGCGGCCTCACCGGTCTCACCCGCCAGGCCCTGCGCGACACGCTGAACAGGGCCGGCGCCCCGGAGACGGTGGAGCTGTGCGCGGCGCGCGTGCTCGACACCTGCGATGCCGTGCGGTTCGCCCCCGGTGCGGTGCGGCTCGACCGCCAGGCTCTCCTCCGCGAGGCGGAACGGGTCCTGGAGGGCTGGGAATGAGCGCCCTCCTCCTGGCCCTGCTCCTGGCCCAGTCCGGCACCTCCCCGGCCGAGGCCCGGGCCCTCTTCCGCGAAGGCGTGGAGGCCTACGGCCGGGACGACGCGGCCGGCGCCGAGGCTGCCTTCCGGAAGCTGCTCGAGCACGGGATGGCCAGCGCGGAGGTGAATTACAACCTGGGCACGGTCTGCCTGGCCGAGGGCAAGCTCGGGGACGCGGTCCTCTACCTCGAGCGGGCGCGGAGGCAGGGGGGGGGCCCGGACGTGGACGCCAACCTGGCCATCGCCCGCGGGCGGGTGGTGGACCAGGTGGTGGGAGGTGCGGCCGACGAGGGGCTGCTCACCCGGCTGGTGGCGGCCACCTCGTCCGAGGCCGCCGCGCTCGCCTTCCTCGTTCCCTGGTGCGCCGGCTTCGTGCTCCTGGTCGCCCGGCGCCTGGTTCGCCTCGCCCGGCCGGCGGTCATCGGCGCCTGGCTCCTGCTCGCGGCGGCGCTGCCCGGCGCGGGGCTCCTGCTCGCCCACCTCCTCGTGCACGAGACCGTCCACGAGGCGGTGGTCATCGCCCGCACCCTCCCCGTCCGCGAGACGCCCGATGCGAGCAGCAAGGTCAGCTTCGAGCTCCACGCCGGGAGCGCCGTCCGCCTCCTCGCCTCCTCCGGCCCCTTCGTCCGGGTGCGCCTCCCCAACGGCCTGGAGGGGTGGGCCGACCCACACGAGCTCACGCCCATCGTCGATGGGCAGCCTCTCTGAGGGCCCCTGGCGTGGGCCCGCTCGTGGTAGAGGAAAGGTGTCGATGGCCGAATCGGCGCCTTTCCGGATCCTGGTGGTCGAGGATGAGCCCGTCATTCGCGAGCTACTGCGGACCATGCTCCACGATGGGCCGGTGGAGGTGGAGACCGCGGCCAACGGGGTGGAGGGGCTGAAGCGGGCCCGGACCCAGGTCTTCCACCTGGTCTTGCTCGACGTGGTGCTGCCGCTCATGGACGGGGTCACCGTGTGCCGGATGCTGAAGAGCGACCCGGCGACTGCCTCCATCCCGCTGTACATGCTCACCGCCAAGGTGAAGAAGGCGGACATGGAGGCGGCCCTCGCGGCGGGAGCGAACGGCTACATCCACAAGCCGTTCCGCGCCGAGGAGCTGATGGAGCTGGTCAACCGGCTGCGCGAGGGGCGAGCCGGCTGACGCCCGCAGGGGCCCCCCCGGGGCTCAGGGGAGGCGCGGGTGGAGGAACCGGGCCAGGGCGAAGAGGTCCTCCCAGTCGAGCCGCTCGAACTCCACCGCCACGCCCTCGGGGTGGACCCGCATCACGCGGCCGCGGAAGAGCCGCAGGTAGTCGCCGGGCAAGGCGATGGAGAGCTCGAGCAGCTCCCCCGGCTCGGCGGCGAAGCCGACCAGAAGCAGGCCGACCATGGACAGGTCCCGGGCCTGCGCCATCCAGGCCCCGTCCGGGGCGCGGACCTCGACCGGGAAGCCAGCCGGGACGCGCGGGTGGGTGCGCTCGGGGACCTCGGGGGGCTGGAAGCTGGAGACGCGCATGCCGCTTGGGTGAGGGCCAGGGAGCAGTGTCGGGTCGGTCCCCGCGGCGGGCAAATTTTGGGGGGCGGCCCATGGCCGGGGGGCGATGGGGGGCCCGGGGGGGATCCCTGCTCCGGGACGGATTCCGTCCGGCCGGGGAGCGCCGCCGCGAACGCTCGCCCGGACGCCGGGAGGCACGGTGTGTGAAGGCGCCGAGGGCTCCCAGCCGAAACCGGAGGCAAGACCCGATGAGCGCTCCAGCCACCCTCGATGTTCCGACCCTGACGCCGTCGGTGGCGCGACAGACGCCGCCCAGCTTCGGTGCCGCACTCGTCCGCACGATGGGCGCGGTGGCTCGCGGGGGCCTCGGCCTTCTCGGTGCCCTGACCCCCGGCGTCCCGCTGCTCAGCGCGGCGGTGAGCGGCGTGGCGGCGGCCACCGCCGCTGCGTCCGGCGGGACCACCCCGCCACCGATTCCCCCGCTCAACAGCGAGCAGGACGTCCTCAACCTCCTCTCGCAGCCGGGAGAGCTGAGCACCCAGGACTACCTGCGCATCCAGGCCTTCATGCAGCGGGAAAGCCAGACCTTCACCGCGGTCTCCAACATCCTCAAGGTTCGCTCGGACACGACGCGGGCGGCGATCAACAACATCCGCTGAGCGACGCCGGGGCCGAGCCGCATGGAGCCGCTCCAGAGCATCTTGCCCGTCTCGCCGTCCCCGGCCGGGGCGGCGTCGCGCCGCGTGTTCGCCGACCTGCTCCGGCCGGCTTGCGCCCCGGCCCTTGAGGTCTCGCACGCCCTGACCGCGCCTGCTCCGGTGGTCCGTGCGCCGGTGCTCCAGGCGCTGGAGCGGGTCAGAGCCGCCCAGGCGCGGATGGATGTCGTGCTCCGGCTGGCCGCATCGGGCAGGAGCTTCCGTCCCGCGGAGCTCCTCGCCCTGCAGGCCGCGGTTTCGCGCGAGAGCCAGGTCGTCGACCTGTCGGGCCGGCTGGTGGAGCGCGCCACCGCCGCGGTGAGGCAGGTTCTCCAGACGCCGGTGTGAGGGCGCGTGGAACGGTCCGCGTCTCTCTGTCTCCTGGTCTTCCCACTGCTCGCCGCGTGCAGCACGCGGATCCAGCACGGACTCGACGAGCGGCAGGCGAACGAGCTCTCGGCGGTGCTCACCGAGCGCGGCTTCGACGCGCGCAAGCTGGAGGAAGAGGGGAGGCACCCCACCTGGGCCATCGAGGTGGGTGCGGAGCAGGCGGCAGACGCGGTCCGCATCCTCGCCGAGCTGGGCCTCCCGCGTCCCCGCAACGAGGGCTTTCGCGACGTCTTCAAGCCCGGGCTGGTCCCGGACCCGGTCGAGCAGCACGTCCGGTTCCTCGAGGCCTCGTCCGGCGAGCTGGCCCAGACGCTCGAGGCGGTCGACGGCGTGGCCTCGGCGCGGGTGCATCTCGTGGTCCCGGCGGCGAGCCGGCCGGGCCAGGCCCCGAGTCCGGCCAAGGCGGCCGCCCTCCTGCGCATCCGGCCGGGTGCGCTGGAGCGGGTCATCGCCCTGCGCCCGGCCCTGCAGGAGCTCATCGCCAGCGGCGTCGAGGGGCTCCGGCCCGACGCGGTCACCCTGGTCCTCACCGAGGTGGTCTCGTCCGTCCCCGCTCCGCCCTCCCGACCGGCTGCCGGCCGCAACCTGCTCGTCCTCGGGGGCCTCGCAACGCTGGCCATCCTCCTCGGCGCGGCGGCACTGCTGGCCATCCGCGGGCGCCGGCCGCCTCCGGCGCGCCCGGCCGCTCTCCGGGCGGCGGCGTCGGGGCCGCAGCCCCGGGCTCCGGCCGGGCCATGAACCCGCCCGCCTGGCTGACCGGCCTCGTCCTGATCACGCACGCCCTCGTCCGCGAGCATGCCGAGGCGCTGCTCGGTGGCCTGGCGGAGGCCGTGCGTCGGCCCGGGCTCGACGCGCTGCAGGCCCTCTCCCGGCTGGACCCGGCCGCGCGCCAGGCCCGGGTGGCTCGGCTTCTCGGGGCGCCTCCGGATCGCCGAGAGCTGGCCCGCCACGTCCGGTCGCTCCCTTCGCCCCTGCGCACGGACGTGCTCCGGAGCCTGTCGCCGCTGGCCCGGAGCTCGGCACCCGGAGCCGGTCGTTCCCGGGGCCCCCCGGGCCGCTGGGGAGTGCGACTCGCCCGGGAGCTCGCCGCCCGTTGGGCGTCCCGGTGTCCGGGCGGGGAGGAAGCTCCATCTCCCGCCGGGGACGGCGCGCGGGGGAGCTCCCCGGGCCGGAAGGAGTGGCGCGCTTTCTGAAGACAACCACCCCGTGCCGATGGGCGAAGCGGTGCGACAGGTCGGACGGGAGGTCGGGCTGGCTCCGGCGCTGGCCGTCCGGCGGCTCACCAGGAGACACCTGGCGCTCGGGCGCAGTCCGGCGCTGGATGCCGTCGGACGAGCCCTGGTCGCCGGCGCCGCCGAGGGCCTGACCGGAGCCCTCGGGACCAGGGTGACTCTCACCGCGCGACGGCTGGAGGCCTCGCTCTCGGCGCCGGCCTGCATGTCGCGGGGGTCGGCGTTCGCCGTGCTCGAGCTCTCCTCACTCGGCGCGCCGGCCGTTCTCGAGGTCGGGCTTGACCTGGTGGTGGCCCTCGCCGCCGAGCTCGGAGGGGTGCGGGCACTCGCCGCTCCGGTGGCGGTGCTCGCCCCGCTCGAACGGTCGGCGGCCGGTTATGCGCTGCTCGCGGCGCTCGCCGGGGCACGCTCGGTGGCCGATGCGGAGCGCCTCTGGGCGCCGCGCCTCCTGTCCTTGGAGGAGACCAGGGAACGCGCCGCCGCTGCACTGGGGACGGGTCCACTGGTGGCCTTCGCCGGCCTCTTGTCCACGGCTGCGACGTCCGGGCGCTATCTGCTCCTGGCCCCGGTGGCTGCGCTGGCCGCCAGCGCAGCGCTTCTCCCCGAGGAGCCGCCTGGAGAGCTCCGCGGAGCCATCGCCCGCGCCGCCGTGGCGGCCACCCTCCTCCTCGGCGCCTGCCATCTCGACCGGAGCACGGCATCGGCGCTCCGCGCCGGCGACGTCGTCGTCTTCTCCGGGTGCCGGCTCGCCGCCGCCGGCCCGGAGGGCAGGGCGAGCCTGCGCTCGGCGGCTTTCGTCATCGACGGCGAGCTCTCCGGTCCGGGCATGGCCGTCCGCGCCGTCCGGCCGCGCGTGCCCATCGAGGTGCCCACCATGTCCAGCGCTCCAGAGGCCGAGGTCCCCGTCGAGGTCGAGGTGGAGCTGGCTCGCGTCCGACTCACGGTCGCGCAGCTGGCCGCCCTGCGCATCGGCAGCGTGCTTCCGCTCCAGGTCGGCGCCGGAGACCCGGTCCAGCTCCGGGTCGGCGACCGGGCCGTCGCCCGGGCCGAGCTGGTGGACATCGAGGGTGAGCTCGGCGCCCGCGTGCTCGCCCTGTTCGACTGACCCTGGGGGGTCTGCCGCGGAGGACGTTTCCATGGCTCCTCACCCATCGCTCCTCGCGCGATTGCCCTGGCGGCGTCTGACATGGCTCGCCCTGCCGGCGGCTCTGGCCCCCTGGCTCTGGTCCTGGGCCGGGCCGCTGGCGGTGCTCGGCGCCGGGACGATCTCCCTGCTCCTCGTCCTGCTCTGGGCCCGGAGCTCAAATCCCCCGGGGGCATCCCGGCTCAAGCTGGTGGAGCGCCGGGGCCTGGGCGCAGGGGGCGGCGAGCTCTGGCTCGTCGAGGTCGATGGCCGTGCGGTGCTCGTCGCCTGCGGGCGCGGCTTCGCCGCCATCCGCCCTTTGCGCCCCGGAGCGGCGGCGTGAGCCCCGGCGGCCTCGGGCCGGTCTTCACGTCCACGGGAGTCCCCGGCCCGCTCTGGCTCCTCTCCCTGCTGGTGCTCTTCACGCTCCTGCCCTTCGCGGCGGTGGTGCTCACCAGCTTCTGCAAGGTGAGCGTGGTGCTGTCGCTGGCCCGCTCGGCGCTCGGGACGCAAGGGGCTCCGCCCTCCCTCGTGCTCAGCGGCCTGGCGGCGGTCCTGTCGGCGGCGATCATGGCGCCCACCGCCGAGGCGATGCTCGCGCAGGGTCGGGCTGCGCTCCCGCCGCGCGAGCCGTCGGCCCCCCAGCTGCTCGCCGCCGCACGGGCGATGGGCACCCCGCTCCGCGCCTTTCTCGTCCGGCAGGCGAGCCCCGAGCTCCGGGCGGAGCTGGCCACGGCGGCCGGTGAAGGACACTCGGCGGAGGACTGGGCGGTGGTCGTCCTGGGGTTCGTCCTCACCGAGCTGAAGGCGGCCTTCCAGATGGGCTTCCTCATCTTCCTGCCCTTCCTGGTGCTGGACATGGTGGTGGCCAACATCCTCCTCGCGCTGGGGATGCAGACGCTCTCCCCGTCCCAGGTGAGCCTTCCCTTCAAGATCCTCCTCTTCGTCGCCGTGGACGGGTGGTCGGCCGTCGCCCGGGGACTGCTGCTCTCCTACCGGTGAATCCCATGCCCACTCCGGTGCTGGTCGCCCTGGCGCGCGAGGCGCTGCTCCTCATGGTGGTCGTCTCAGCCCCGCCGGTGCTCGCCAGCCTCGTCGCCGGGCTCCTGATCGGCATCCTCCAGGCCGCCACCCAGCTCCACGAGCCCACGCTGGCCGTGGTCCCCAAGCTGGCCGCAGCCGCCCTGGCGCTGGCGGTCAGCGGGCCGTGGATCGCCATCCAGCTGTCGCGCTTCGCCCTCGCGCTCCTGCGCGTCCTCCCCGGTCTGGACCGATGACGCGCCTGCTCCTCGATTCGCTCGGCGGGCTCGGTTCCGAGGTGACCCTCTGGGCGCTCGCCGCCGCGCGCCTTCTCCCGGTGGCCTGGCTCTGTCCCCTCCTCGGCGGGCCGGTCGCGCCGCCGCCCGTGCGGCTGGCCGTCGGACTCGCCTTGGCCGCCCTCGCCGGGGCCCGGGCGCGGTTGGCCCCGCTCCCCGGGCCCTGGGCCTTCGCCGCCGCCCTGCTCTCTGAGGCCTGCCTGGGAATCGCGCTCGGGCTCCTCGCCGCCGCTCCGGTGGAGGCGGCGCGGTTCGGCGGCCGGATGACCGACCTTCTGCGCGGGACCTCGGCCGAGGCACTGCTCCCCGGGGTCGGCACGCGCGAGGCGGCCTCGGCCGAGCTCTTCGCGCGCCTGGCGGTGGTGCTGGGCGCGGGAGCAGCCGGCTGGACGGTGCGGGTCCTCGTCCGGTCGGTGGCCGTGGTTCCACTCGGGAGCGCTCGCCCCGGAGCCGCCTCGGCGCTGCTCGTGTCCGAGAGCGTGGTGGGCATCCTCGGGAGCGGGCTGGCGCTCGCCGCGCCGGTGGCCTTCCTCGCGCTGGCGCTCGATGCCGTCCTCGGATTCGCCGGACGGGGAGGGCGCGCGTCCGGTCTCCTCGAGGTCGCCGCGCCGGCGCGCATCCTGGGCGGCGCGGCCGTCGTCTGGCTCCTGCTCGGCGTCGCCGCCGACCGGCTCCTCGAGCTGCTCGCGGCGGCGCCCGGTGCCCTCGCCGCGCTGGCGGAGCTCCCCTGACATGGGGACCCGCTCCGAGAGGCCCACCCCTCGCCGCGAGCGAGAGGCGCGGCGCCGGGGCGACCTCCCGAGGAGCTCGCTCTTCACCGGGTCGGCAGGGCTTCTCGGTGCCGTCCTCGGCCTCTTGGCCCTCTCGCCCCGCGCCGCGGCCGCGCTGAAGGCGTGGACCACGGACATGCTCCTCGGCGCACCGCTCTGGATGTCCGGCCGAGCGCTCGCGTCGGCTTCCGGCCTTGCCGTTCGCCTCTCGGCGCCCGCGCTGGCCGCCGCCTGGCTCGCCTCCGCCCTCGCCTCCAGCTGCCTCGGGGGCATCCGGTTCGACCTGTCGCTGCTCGGTCCTCGGCTCGACCGCCTCCGTCCCTCCCACCGGCTGGCCCGGATGTTCACCCTCGAGGCGCTCGTCGACGGTGCCCGCCCCCTCCTCCTGGCGGCGTTGCTCGCCGCGGTGGGGGTGGCGCTCCTCCGGCCGGCCGCTCCGGACCTCCTCCGGGGCGTCGCGCAGCCCGGGGCGATGGTCCCGGCCCTCGGCCGCCATGCCCGGCGGCTCCTTCTCGCCCTCGCCCTGGTCACCTTCGCCGCCGGCTGTGTCGACGCGCTCTGGGCTCACCTGCGCCGCCGCCGGCGCCTCCGGATGACCCGTGAGGAGGTGGTCGAGGAGCAGCGCCTCTCCGAGGGGGACCCCCGGCAGCGGGCCCGGCGCCGGGCGCTCCACCGCTCGCTCCTGCTCGCCGGCCGAGCGCGCGGCGTCCGGACCGCGAGCGCGGTGGTGGTCAACCCCACCCACCTGGCGGTGGCGCTGCGCTATGCGCCGAGCGAGGCGGACGCGCCCTACCTGGTGGCCAAGGGAAGCGGCCTGCGTGCGCAAGGGCTCCGGCGCGAGGCCCTCCGGCTCGGAATCCCCGTGGTGCGCGACGTGGCGCTGGCGCGCAGCCTGACCGCCTATGACGTGGGCGAGGAGATTCCCGAGGAGCTCTACCAGGCGGCAGCCGCCGTCCTCGAGGTGGCGGCATCGGGAGGGGCCGCCGCGTCCGGAGGCACCGGCTGAGATGCGGCGGCCGGTCCGCATCGTCGCCCGGCTCGGCGCCTGCGGCGACCTGGTCTTCCCGGCGGCGGTGGTCTCCATCCTCGGAGCGCTGGTGGTGCCCCTGCCGGCGTGGCTCCTCGACGCCGGGCTGGCGCTGAACCTGGCCGCCTCGGCCTGTCTCCTGCTCACCGCCCTCCAGGCCGCCGGCGCGCTCGAGGTGTCCACCTTCCCGGCGCTCCTGCTCCTCACCACCCTCTTCCGCCTCGCCCTCAACGTGTCCTCCACCCGGCTCGCGCTGGCCGAGGGCCACGCCGGCCGCATCATCCAGGCCTTCGGCGAGTTCGTGGTCCGGGGCGACTACCTGGTGGGGGTGGTGGTCTTCGCGGTGATCTCCCTCGTGCAATGGTTGGTGGTGGCCAAGGGCGCGGAGCGGGTGGGGGAGGTGGCGGCCCGTTTCACCCTGGACGCCATGCCCGGAAAGCAGATGGCCATCGACGCCGACCTGCGGGCTGGAGCCATCGACCAGTCCGAGGCGCGCACTCGCCGGCGACTCCTGGAGCGGGAATCGCAGATGTTCGGTGCGATGGACGGGGCGATGAAGTTCGTGAAGGGGGACGTGCTCGCCGGTCTGGTCATCGTCCTGGTCAACCTGGGTTGTGGCACGGCCGTCGGGGTGCTCGAGCACGGGATGGAGCTCGCCGACGCGGCGGGCGTCTATGCGCTCATCGCCATCGGCGACGGCCTGGTGAGCCAGGTGCCGTCGCTGTGCATCGCCACCGCCGCCGGCCTGGTGGTCACCCGGGTCGGCTCCGACGGTCCGCGCAGCCGGCCGGCCCACGACATCGGAGCTCAGTTCCTCGCCTCGTCGCAGCCGCTGGTGGCGGTGGCGGCCCTGCTTGCCGCCCTGGCGGTGGTGCCGGGGATGCCCCGGCTGACGTTCGGCGTGCTCGCCGCCGGGTTCGCCCTGGCCGGGGCCTGGCGCCGGCGCCGGCGCGCCGGGGGTGGAGCAAGCCCGGCGGATGCCGCCCCGGACGCTCCGGCCGCCGGCGACTCCCTTCCGGCGGAGCCGGCGCTCGCGACCTCCTGGCCGGTGCTCGGGCTGGACCTCGGGCCGGCGTGGGGTGCGCCCGGTCCGGCGGGAACGTCGGCGGAGAAGGTCCGACGGGCGCTCGGGCCGCTCCGGCAGCGCCTGTTCGACGAGCTCGGAATGCTCCTCCCCGCCGTCCGCCTGCGGACCTCGGCGCCGGGGCTCGCCGGGGGCGAGTACGCCGTCCTCGTCGAGGAGGTGGCCGCAGCCAGGGGCCGGTTCGAGCCGGGAGCGCTGTATGCCCGGGCGCGCGCCGAGGCGCTGGCTCTGCTCGGCACGGCCGGGCCGGAGAGCGTCTCCCATCCGGCCAGCGGGCTCCCCCTGTCCCGCGTTCCGCCCGCGTCGGTGGGTGCGCTGGCGCCTGCCCGCGTCACGACCGCCGCTGCCGAGGAGCTCCTCGTGGAGCACCTCGCCGACGTGGTCCGGGCGCACGCCGGTCGCCTACTCGGGCTGCAGGAGGTCCAGGCCATGCTCGAGGGGCTGGAGCGAGAGGCGCCGGCCCTGGTGAGGGCCCTCCTGGACAAGCTGCCGCTGGCGCTCGTCGCCGACGTGCTCCGGCGACTGCTCCAGGAGAGGGTGAGCATCCGGAACCTGCGCGGCGTGCTCGAGGCGCTCATCGAGCCCGGAGCCGAGGGAGACGGAGCCGCCCTGGCCGAGCGCTGCCGCCAGGCGCTGGCTCCCTGGTTCGCCCGCGAGCATGCGCCGTCGGGGGCGCTGTACGCCTACCTCGTCGACCCGGCGCTGGAGCAGGTCATGCGAGAGGGGGAGGGCGGTCCGCTCGACCCGGTCACCGTCGGCGCGCTCCTCGCCGCCGTGGGGCGACTCACCGAGGGTGGCCCTCTGGTGCTCCTCACCGCCCCCGACGTGCGGCGGCCGCTGCGCTCGCTGGTGTCGGGCGCCTACCCGGCGGTCACCGTGCTGGCCTACGGCGAGCTCGAGCCATCGCTGCGTGTCTTTCCGCTCGGGCGCCTCGGGCTGGAGCCGGCGGGGTAGGGCGTCGGGTCAGGCCGCGCTGCTCGTGCCGCCGCCCTCCGACGGCGTCGGTCCCGAGCCCGGCGGCCGGTTGACGCGGTCGCGCAGCTCCTTGCCGGTCCGGAAGAGGAGCCCCCGCTTCGGCTTCACCGGGATGACCTGGCCCGTCTTGGGATTCCGGCCCTGGTAGCCGTCGTAGCTCTTGACGTGGAAGGCCCCGAGGCCGCGGATCTCGATGTTCTCGCCGCGGCAGAGCGCCTCCTTCATCGACTCGAAGATGGTCTCCACCGTGGCCTCGGCCTGCTTCTGGGTGATGCCGCGCTTGGCCACCAGGATGTTGATCAGGTCGCTCTTGAGCATGGCGAACTCTCCCCGGGGAGGACGGCGCTCGGCCGGTTCCTCCCTGGAGAGGCCCCGGGGAAAGAAGGCGCTTCTGGCCCGGAGGAGCCTAGCACGATGGCCTCGGGTTGCAAGCCGTCCAGGCGGTCAAGCCTGTGCAACTGCTCAGGAATTTGGTGGTGGCCCAGCAGGGGGCTTGGGGGGTGGGCTCCCGCGGCTCCCCGAGGAGCCGCCCTCGCGCCGGTCCCGCCGCCGGTCTCGCCGGCGCCCGCGGCCGCCTCCCCCACCGCCGCCGCCCCCCTCGCGCGGCGGCGGCTCGTGACGCTCGACCGGCGAGCCCAGGCCCTCCTGGTAGCGCAGCGCACTCTTGGAAGTCGCCACGCGGTGGTCCTCGCCGCTCGCCGTCCGCGCGTAGAGGTCGAACTGCTCCCGGTGGTAGCCGCCCTGGGCGCGGACCTGGATGGCCTTGTTGAAGCGGTCCATCAGGTGGCGGAGCTCCTCGCGCTCCTCGCCCTGGAGCACCCGGGCCACCTCGGAGTTGCAGTTCACCACCAGCGTCGGATCGCGAACGTTCGGGGCCTCGCGACGGATCTCCCGGAAGATGTCGTAGACCACGGTGGTCACCGTCTTCACGAACCCCTGCCCGGCGCAGTAGCCGCAGTCCTCGTGGAGGACGCGGCCGAGGGACTCGCGGACCCGCTTCCGGGTCATCTCCACCAGGCCGAGCTCGGAGATGCGCAGGACGTTGGTCTTCGCCTTGTCCCGGCCGAGCGATTCCTGGAGCGTCTTGTAGACCTTGTCGCGGTTCTGCGCCTTCTCCATATCGATAAAGTCGCAGATGATGATGCCCCCGATATTCCGGAGGCGGAGCTGGTAGACGATCTCCCGTGCCGCCTCGACGTTGATCTTGGTGATCGTCTCCTCGAGGCTCTTCTTGCCCACGTAGCGGCCGGAGTTGACGTCGATGGCGGTGAGCGCCTCGGCCTGATCGAAGATCAGGTAGCCCCCGCTCTTCAGCCAGACCTTGCGCTGGGCGGCCCGCTGCAGCTCCTGTTCGATGCCGTAGGCGTCGAAGACCGGCTCCTCGCTGTCGTGGAGGACCACCCGCGAGGCCAGGGCCGCGTCCTGGGCGGTGACGAAGGAGAGGATGCGCTGGTACTCGTCGCGGTCGTCGACCACCAGCTGCTCGACGTCCTGGGCGAAGAGGTCCCGGGTGGCGCGCAGGATGAGATCGAGGTCCGGGTGGAGGAGACCCGGCCCGTTGCGGCGCTCGTTCCGCCGCACCACCTGGTTCCAGATTTCGATCAGGAACCGGATGTCGCTCTCCAGCTTGGCCTGGGGGACGTTCTCCGCCACCGTGCGCACGATGAAGCCCGTCCCCGGCGGTCGCAGCCGGTCCACGATCTCCCGGAGCCTCCGCCGCTCCTTCTCGTTGGAGATCCGCCGGCTGATGCCCACGTGATCGACGGTGGGCATGAACACCAGGTGACGCCCGGGGATGCTGATGTGCGAGGTGAGGCGCGCGCCCTTGCTCCCGATGGGGTCCTTGGAGATCTGGACCACCACCTCCTGGCCGACCTTGAGGAGCTCCTCGATGCGGGCCGGCTTCCGGCTGCGCACCTTCTCCTCCTCCCGGAGTCGCCCGCGGCTCCGGTCCCGCTCGCCCCGCGTGCGCCCGCGCTCGTCGCGCGGAGCGTGATGCTCCCCCCGCATCCCGGGCTCTTCCGCCGGCGCCGGGGAGGCCGGCGCCTCGGTGCCGACGGACTCCGTGGCCGGCTGTGCCGCGAGGATGGGCACCGGGCCAGGCCCGGAAGCCGGCGCCTCCGGCGCGGGAGAGGAGGCCTCGACCAGGGGCGCCGGGGCAGGACGCTCGTCCACCGGCGCACCTCCCTCGGCGCCCGCGTCCGCGGCCACGTCAGAACCGGCGTCGGGGTCAGCGTCCGGCTGGGTGTCCGGGCCATGTGCGCCGGCGGGCTCTGCGCCGGGCTCCCCGGAGTCCGCCGCCAGGTCCGCTCCCTCGGGGACGTCCGGGACCTCCTCGTCGTGCTCCCCCTCGGTCAGGTCGAACTGTGACC
>Ga0187777_10001661_pt1 | contig 14451 bp, 15 predicted proteins | sample 1015_Q2_SP5_10_M_FD_132416 | JGI IMG/M metagenome (GOLD analysis project Ga0187777, IMG submission 132416) | Tropical peat soil microbial communities from peatlands in Department of Meta, Colombia - 1015_Q2_SP5_10_MG | ecosystem: Environmental > Terrestrial > Soil > Wetlands > Peat | place...
CAGGACTCGAACCTGTTACCCCCGGCTTAGAAGGCCGGTGCTCTATCCCAATGAGCTACGGGCGCCCGATTGCCTCGCGAAGCCGGTTCGCTATTCTGGTCGGGGTGGAGAGATTTGAACTCCCGACATCTTGCTCCCAAAGCAAGCGCGCTACCAGGCTGCGCTACACCCCGAAGGGTTCGTATTATCGCGCGCCCCTGCGATGGGGGTCAACGCAACCTGGGCACGAACCGAGTGTTCAGAATGCGATTCTGCCCCGCAGGATGTCTCTGAACATCAGCCAGTCGCCCATCAAGCTGTAGAGCGGATGTGTGAACGTTGCGAGACGGTTGTGCTCGAAGAAGAAGTGACCGGCCCAGGCACAGCCGTAGCCGGCCAGCGGTGCCGCCGCGAGCCACCATGCATTGCGCGTCGCCGCGGCCAGTCCGGCGCAGACGAGCATCAGCAACGAACCCGCGAAATGCAGGCGACGGCAAATCCGGTTGCGATGCTCCGACAGATAGAACGGATAGAAGACCGCAAAAGAGTGGAAGCTGTCGCTCATGATCCGCCATCGCCCGGTGCCGACGAGGCTTCCGGCTTGAGCTGAGGAAACAGAATCACATCGCGGATAGAAGGGCTGTCGGTGAGCAGCATGACCAGACGGTCGACACCGATGCCTTCGCCCGCGGTCGGCGGAAGTCCGTATTCCAGCGCGCGGATATAGTCCGCATCGTAGTGCATCGCCTCCACGTCGCCGGCGTCCTTCGCCCGCGCCTGGACCATGAAACGCGCGGCCTGATCTTCCGGGTCGTTCAGCTCCGAGAACCCGTTGGCGATCTCGCGCCCGGTGACGAACAACTCGAAGCGGTCGGTCACTTCGGGATCGGCTTCGCTCGCGCGGGCGAGCGGCGAGACGTCGGTAGGGTGCGCGACGATGAACGTGGGCTGCACGAGCCTAGCTTCGGTCGTCGCTTCGAAGAGCTTCAGCTGCAGCACTCCGACGCCGTCCGCCGGCAATACCTCGACGCCCAGAGGCAAGAGCGCCGCCCGGAGGTAATCCCGCTCGGCGAGCTCGTGCAGCGGATAGCGCGCGTTGTATTTGGCGATCGCCTCGGCCATGGTGAGCCGGTCGAAGGGGCCCGCGAGATCGATGCGCTGGTCCTGATATTCCACCGTCGTCGTGCCGCAGGCCTTGAGCGCAACCTCGCGCAGCAGCTCCTCGGTGAGCTCCATGAGGTAGCGATAATCCCGATACGCCTCATAGAACTCGAGCATCGTGAACTCCGGATTGTGCCGTGTCGAGATGCCTTCGTTGCGGAAGTTGCGGTTGATCTCGAACACTTTCTCGAGCCCGCCCACGACCAGCCGCTTCAGATAGAGCTCCGGCGCGATGCGCAGGTACAGGTCGGTGTCGAGCGCATTGTGGTGGGTCACGAACGGCCTCGCCGCAGCGCCTCCCGGGATAGGCTGCATCATCGGCGTCTCGACCTCGAGATACCCGCGCGCAACGAAGAACTCGCGCAGCGCCTGAACGATCCGCGAGCGCATCAGGAACACGCGGCGCGACTCCGGGCTCACGATCAGATCAACGTAGCGCTGCCGGTATTTCTGCTCCTGGTCGGTGAGCCCATGGAACTTCTCCGGCAGCGGTCGCAGGGCCTTGGCGAGCAGCGAGATCTCCGTCACGCGCACGGAGAGCTCGCCGGTGCGCGTCTTGAACAGTGTGCCCGTCGCCCCGACGATGTCGCCCAGATCCCAGTGCTTGAACGCCTCGTATGCCGCCTCGCCGATCGCGTCGCGAGTGACGTAGAGCTGCAGACGCCCGCTCATGTCCTGCAGCGTGGCGAAGCTCGCCTTGCCCATGACGCGCTTGAGCAGCATCCGGCCGGCGACGGCGACCCGCAGCGGCTCGGCCTCGAGCTGCTCGGGCGTCTTTTCTCCGTAGGTCTCGTGCAGCGCGGAGGCGAGCGCGTCCCGACGAAAGTCGTTGGGATAGGCCCGGCCGCGCTCGCGCTGTGCCCGCAGCTTGGCGCGGCGCTCGGCGATGATCTGGTTCTCGTCCGGGGGAAGCTCCGGGACGGCCGGCGTCTTCCTGGGCTTGTCCGTCGGCATCGCTAGACGCCCTGTTTCAGGCTCGCCTCGATGAAGACGTCGAGATCGCCGTCGAGCACCGACTGCGTATTGCCTATCTCGACGTTGGTACGCAGGTCCTTGATGCGCGACTGGTCGAGCACATAGGAACGGATCTGATGACCCCAGCCGATGTCGGTCTTCGTCTCCTCGAGCTTCTGCTGCTCGGCCTGTCGCTTGCGCAGCTCGAGCTCGTACAGCCGTGATTTGAGCATCGCCATCGCCTCCGCTCGGTTGCGATGCTGCGAGCGATCGTTCTGGCATTGCACGACGATGCCCGTCGGCGCATGCGTGATGCGCACTGCGGAGTCGGTCTTGTTGATGTGCTGGCCGCCCGCTCCGGAGGCGCGGAAGGTGTCGATACGCAGATCCGCCGGGTTGATTTCGACCTCGATCGTCTCGTCGACCTCGGGGTAGACGAAGACGCTGGCGAACGACGTGTGCCTCCGGGCGTTGGAATCGAAGGGACTCTTGCGCACGAGCCGGTGCACGCCGGTTTCGGTGCGCAGATGCCCGTAGGCATAATCACCGGTGACTTTCACGCTCGCGCTCTTGATGCCAGCGACCTCGCCCTCGGATTCCTCGAGAACCTCCGTTCTGTAGCCCTTGCGCTCGCAGTAGCGCAGGTACATGCGCAAGAGCATCGCCGCCCAGTCCTGAGCCTCGGTCCCGCCGCTGCCGGCCTGGATGTCGATGAAGCAGGGGTTCGGGTCCATCGGATTGTGGAACATCCGGCGGAACTCGAGATCGCCAACCGAGCGCTCGAGCTCGGTCACGTCGCTGGCGACACCAGTGAGCGTCGCGTCGTCGGCTTCTGCACGCGCCAGCTCGAACAATTCCGCGCTGTCCCTGAGCCGCTGATCGAGGCTGGTGAGCGTACTGACTACCTGGTCGAGCTGCTTTCTTTCCTTCCCGAGCTCCTGCGCCCGCCTGGGGTCGCTCCAGATGCCCGGGTCCTCGAGTTGTTTCGCTACGACGGCCAGGCGCTCCGACTTGGCGTCGAAGTCAAAGATACCTCCGCAGATCGGCCGCGCGCTGCCGCAGGGCGGAAAGCGAGGCGGAAAGCTGGTTGAGTCTTTCGGCTTCCATATGCGGCGATAGGCGCAACGATCGACGCGCATTATACTCCCCGCTCGCGGGCGGTGCTGCCCTGACCGGGGCGCAACGCCGCGATCGCATAAAGGCAGGAGGGGTCGATGAAAGTCGAATGGCGATGGCTTGGCCTGGTGTTGTGTGCGCTCCTGGCGTCGGGAGCATCGGCCGATCCCGGAGTAACGCCCACCAGCATTCTCATCGGCCAGTCGGCAGCGTTTTCGGGTCCCGCCTCCGAGCTCGGCACCGAAATGCGGGCAGGTGCGCTGGCGTATTTCCAGGCGGTCAACGCCGCCGGCGGCGTCAACGGCCGCAAGATCGAGTTGAGGTCGCTCGATGACGGCTACGAGGCCGATCGCGCGGCGGCCAACACCAAGACGCTCATCGACGGCGGCGTGTTCCTGCTCTTCGGCTACGTCGGCACTCCGACCTCGAACGCGTCGAAGCCGATCTTCACTGCGGCGCGCGTGCCCTTTGTCGGCCCGTTCACGGGCGCCGAGTCGCTGCGCAACCCGCTCAACCGGTACATCTTCAACATTCGTGCGAGCTACTACGATGAGACCGACAAGCTCGTCGGTCAGCTCGTCGGCCAGACGCTCGACCGCATCGCGGTCTTCTACCAGAACGACGACTACGGCAAGGCGGGACTTGCAGGCGTCGAGCGAGCTATGCAGAAGAGGAACATCAAGATCATCGCCACCGGCACGGTCGAGCGCAACACGGTGAACGTCGCCGCCGCCGTAAGCTCGATCTGCAAGGTCGACCCGCAGGGCGTCGTCATGATCTCCGCGTACAAGTCCTGCGCCGCGTTCATCAAGGAGATGCGAGCTGCCGGATGCAACCCGCAGTTCATGAACGTCTCGTTCGTGGGCAGCAAGGCGCTGGCGCACGAGACGGGGCCGGCAGGACGAGGCGTAGGCGTCTCGCAGGTGGTGCCGTTCCCGTGGAATTTGTCCGCGCGCGTCGTGAAGGAGTATCAGCAGCTGCTCGAAGCCTCCACGGGCAAGCAGAACTATTCGTTCACCAGTCTCGAGGGGTTCATCGCCGCGAAGGTACTCGTCGAGGGCCTGCGGCGTACGGGCAGCGACCTCACCCGCGAGAGGTTCATCGCCGCGATGGAGCAGATGCGCGACTACGACGTCGGGGGCTACACCGTTAGTTTCTCTCCGTCGGACCACAGTGGCTCCAAGTTCGTCGAGTTGACCGTCATCGGCAAGGACGAGAACTTCCTGCGCTAGAGTCGTGCTCCTGAACTCCCCGCCCGGCTTTCAACCCGGGCTGGTCCTGCCGCCCCAGCTTTCCGGCAACGCGCTTTGCTTCGTCTGGCGCGAGGATAAGCTGCTCGTTCGCGAAGCCGAGCCGCCAGTGCTTCCGACCCTCGACGAGGCGACGCAGCTGGGGGTGAGCGGCGCGCGACACTACCTTGGCAGCAACGAAGGCCTCGACTGCATCGCCGTGCGCGTAGCGGCGGACGCTCCCGAGCCGCCTGGCTGGCAATGGCGCGGCCTGCGTTCGCTCTTTCTGCGCCTCCCGGATCCGCTGCTGGCTCTTGCCGGCCGCGCCTTCCAGATCGCCGAATGGGATCGCAGCCACCAGTTCTGCGGCCGCTGCGGTGCGCGCACCCGCGACCGCGCCAGCGAACGGGCCAAGGAGTGCCCGGCGTGCGGCCATGTGGTCTTCCCGCGCGTCTCGCCCGCGATGATGGTGCTTGTCACCCGCGGCCGCGAGCTCCTGCTGGCGCGCGCCAACCGCTTTCCGCAAGCGATGTACAGCGCGCTCGCGGGCTTCGTCGAGCCGGGCGAGTCGATCGAGGACTGCATCCACCGGGAGGTGCGCGAAGAGGTGAACATCGAGGTCGACGGACTGCGCTATTTCGCGAGCCAGTCCTGGGCGTTTCCGCACTCGCTGATGATCGCCTACACCGCTGAGTATGCGGGCGGGGAAATGCGTCCCTCGGACGAGGAGATTGCCGATGCGCAGTGGTTTGCGCTCGATGCACTGCCGCAGCTTCCTTCACCGGTAAGCATCGCGAGACGGTTGATCGACGCCACCGTGGCGAAGCTGGCGGCGGCCTAGAGCGCGGCATAGGCTCCGCAGCGTCCGAGCGCTCCTGCTAGAATCGCGCGAAGCTCGATCCGCCCACCGTGTCCCCTCTCTGTTCGATGTCCGGACGTTCGCTGGTCTCCTGCGTCACGGCACTGCTCGCCGCATTCCCGGGCCTGCTGCTGTCGCTGCCGGCCTCCGCGCAGGCGCCGCCGCCGCCGCCCGAATCGGCGACCGTCGCTCCTCCTCCACGCACTCCCGGGCTTTCGCCCGAGCTGGCGGAGGCTTCGCGACAGATTCGCGACGGAGAGTACGCCGCGGCGCTCGCCAAGGTCGATGCGGTGCTCGCGAGCGACGCGAAGAATCCGCAGGCGCGCTTCCTGAAGGGAGTCATCCAGACCGACGAGGGCGAAGCCGATGCCGCGATCGCGGCGTTCCAGGGCCTCGTCGAGGACTATCCCGAGCTTCCCGAGCCGTACAACAATCTGGCGGTGATCTGGGCCCAAAAGGGTGAGTACGAGAAAGCGCGCAAGGCCCTCGAGTTCGCGCTCGCCACGCGCCCGGACTACGCCATCGCACACGAGAACCTGGGCGACGTCTATGCGCGGCTCGCGAGCGTCGAATACGATCGCGCCTTCGCGCTGGACAAGACGAACAAGAGCGCTCAGCTGAAGCTCGCGCTCGTACGCGAACTGTTCGCGGTGCCGCCGTCGAGCACCGCGGCGCCGGCCCCGGTCCCCGTTCCTGCTCGCGCGCCCTCCAAGGCTAAGAAGTGACAGCGGGTCGACGGCGCCGAAGCTGACTCATCACGTACAATTCCCGTACTCATACCAAGGAGCTATCGATGTTTCGTCGTTGCATACTCGTCGTTGCCGCAGCAGCGCTGGCCGCCCTCGGTGCGCAAGCCCAGGCTGCGAATCCCCGCGTGCAGTTCGATACAACCGCCGGCAAGATCGTCATCGAGCTCTACCCCGAAGCCGCACCGAAGACGGTGGAGAACTTCCTGAACTACGTGAAGGCGAAGCAATACGACGGCACGCAGTTTCATCGCGTCATCCAGGGATTCATGATCCAGGGCGGTGGGTTCGACACCGACTTTCGGCAGAAGCCCACGCGCGCGCCGATTCCGAACGAAGCGGAGCAGAGCAGCAAGGCGGGCCTGCTCAACGTGCCGGGGAGCGTCGCCATGGCTCGCCTCCCCGACCCGGACTCGGCCACGGCGCAGTTCTTCATCAACGTGAACGACAACAAGCCGCTGAACTTCCGCGAAGCAACGCGCGCCGGCTACGGCTACACCGTCTTCGGCAAGGTCGTGGAAGGCATGGACGTGGTGACGAAGATCGCGGCCACGAAGACGGGCCCCGGCGGGCCCTTCCCCACCGATGTTCCCCTCGAGCGCGTGGTGATCAAGCAGGCGACCGTCGTCGGTGCGCCATGACCGCCGCTGCTTCGAGGGTCGTCCTGCACACGAACCACGGCCCGATCACGCTCGAGCTGGACGCCGAGCGCGCGCCCAAGACGGTAGCCAACTTTCTCGAATACGTGCGCGCAGGCCACTTCGACAACACGCTCTTTCACCGGGTGATCGACGGCTTCATGATCCAGGGCGGCGGCTTCACGCCCGAGTTCCGCCAGAAGCCGACGCGCGCCGCGGTTGAGAACGAAGCTGCGAACGGACTGAAGAACCGGCGCTACACGGCAGCAATGGCGCGCACGTCCGACCCGCACTCGGCCACCGCGCAGTTCTTCATCAACGTGGCGGACAACGATTTCCTCGATCACCGCTCGCGCGACGTCAAAGGCTGGGGCTATTGCGTCTTCGGTCGCGTCGTTTCCGGCACCGAGGTCGTCGACCGCATCAAGGCAGTGGCCACGGGCGACCGCGGTATGCATCAGAACGTGCCGCGGGAAGACGTGCTCATCGAGCGGGCGGAAGTGACGGCGTAGGTCGGGCGAGGCGCTCCTTCGACCATGGCGCCGACCCTGTTCATTTCAGACCTGCACCTGTCGAAGGACCGGCCCGCGCTCGTCGAAGCATTCCACGCGCTCACGCGCGGGCCTGCTCGGGGCGCCGCCGCGCTCTACGTGATCGGCGACCTGTTCGACACCTGGGTCGGTGACGATCAGCTCCGCCAGGCGCTGCCGGCGGCCGTAGCCGCTTCATTTGCCGGGCTGGCCGCGTCCGGAACCCGAATCTACTTCCAGCGCGGGAACCGGGATTTCGTCCTCGGCGAGCGTTTCGCGCGGACATCGGGGGGAACCCTGCTGGCCGACGAGGTCGTGCACGATCTTTACGGCACGCCGACGCTCATCATGCACGGCGACCAGCTTTGCACCGACGACGTCGACTACCAGCGCTTCCGCGCCTACTGGCGGGACCCGGTCCGTCAGCGGCGCACGCTTGCTTTGCCCTACTTCGTCCGCCAGGGCCTGGCAATCTTGTTCCGCGCCGTGAGCCGGCGCGCGACGGCGGACAAACCACCGGTCATCATGGATGTGAACGCCGACGCGGTCGCCGCAGCCATGCGCGCGCACCGCGTGAGTCGGATGATTCACGGCCATACGCACCGCCCGGCCCGACACGAGCTCGTCGTCGACGGACGCAGATGCGAGCGTTACGTGCTCGCCGACTGGTACAAGGCAGCGAGCTATCTTCGCGTCGACGTCGGCGGCGTAACGCCCAGCGTGCTCGAAGTCGCGGCTTGAGCGCGGCTTCAGCCGAGCGCCTGGCTGAAATCGTCGACGAGGTCGTCTCGGTCCTCGATGCCGACCGAAACGCGGATCAGCGAATCGGCGATGCCCATGCTCGCCCGCCTTTCGGGTCCCATCTCCCAGTAGATCGTGTGGGCGACCGGAATCGCAAGCGTGCGGTTGTCGCCGAGATTCGACGAGAGCACGACGCAGCGCAATCGGTTGAGGAAGTCGAAGCAGTCGACGGCCGGGTCGAGCTCGAAGGAGAGCAGCGCGCCGAAATGGACGAACAGTTCGCGCGCGAGCGCGTGCTGCGGGTGCGCTGCGAGGCCCGGGTAATACACGGCCCGCACCTGCGCGCGCGCGTCGAGAAATTCTGCCAGCGCCAGTGCGTTGGCACAGGCCCGCTCGAGGCGCAGGGCGAGGGTTTCGGCGCCGGCTGCGAGGTGGTGCGCCTGCTCGGCAGCGAGGGTGCCGCCCCAGTCGCGCAAGCCCTTCTTGCGGATCTGCGTAAGCCCCCAGAGCGCCTGCTTCGGTCCCTTGTACGCCTCGTGGATGTTCGGGTAGCGCGTCCAATCGAAGTTCCCGGACTCTGTGACGGCGCCCCCGAGTGCGTTGCCATGGCCGCCGATGTACTTCGTGAGAGCGTTGACGATGAGGCTCGCGCCCACACTCTTCGGACGGAACAGGTACGGCGAGGTCATCGTGTTGTCGACGACGTAGAGCAGACGCCGCTTGGCGCAGAGCTCGCCGATGCGCGCGAGGTCGGCGATCTGCGTGCGCGGGTTCGCGATCGTTTCGACGAACACCAGGCGCGTCTCCGGCCTGAGAGCAGTCTCGACCACCGCGACCGAGGTGGCATCGACGAAGCTTACTTCGCAGCCCAGGCCGGCCAGCGTAGCGAACAGGCTGTTGGTGTTGCCGAACAGGAAGGAGCTGGCCACGACATGATCGCCCGCACGCAGCAGCGACAGCATGATCGCGCCGATCGCCGCCATGCCAGTGCTGAAGCACGCGGTCGCGACGCCATCTTCCATGCGGGTAATCTTCTCCTCCAGCGCTGTTGCGGTGGGGTTGCCCTGGCGGCCGTAGGAATAACCCTGCGCCCTGCCTTGAAAGACCGCCGCGAGCTCGCGGGCATCGCGGTAGCCGTACGCGACCGAAAGGTGCAGCGGCTTGTGCAGCGAACCATGCTCGATCGGTGCGCTGCGGTCCGCGTGCAGGATCGACGTCGTGAAGCCGGACTTGTGCGTCATGAGCCACCCAAATGAAAAGGCCCGCCAGCTTGCGCTAAACGGGCCCGGAGAGATCGATGGCTCGCTTTAGCTGGATTTGTATAGCGCCCGCAAGCTGCGGAGTCGCCGCTACTGCTGCGGAAACCCCGGTTCAAATCGGCGCTCGGTGCAACTGAAGTATCTCCGGAATCCGCGCCGGCGTCAATTGACGCGCCGCGGGCAATGCCGGCTCAGCCGGTCGCGAGCAGCGGCTCGTCGCTCTCCGCACCGAGCTCGCCGCGCATCTCGTCGCGCCGGATGGCAAGATGCGAGAGGTAGTCGGCCGTCACGTCACCGGTCACGTAATAGCCGTCGAAACAGGAGGCCTCGAACTCCTTGAGCTTCGGATTGGCCCCGCGCACCGCGCGCTTGAGCGCCTCGAGGTCCTGGTAGACGAGCAGATCTGCGCCGATCTCCTGGGCGATATCGGCTTCGCTGCGCCCGGTGGCGATGAGCTCGCGCTGGTTGGGCATGTCGATGCCGTAGACGTTGGGGAACCGCACCGGCGGGCTCGCCGAGGCAAAATATACCTTGCGCGCGCCGGCTTCGCGCGCCATCGACACGATCTCGCGACTTGTCGTGCCGCGCACGATCGAATCGTCCACCAGCAGCACGACCTTGTCCTTGAACTCGATGCCCATCGGGTTGAGCTTCTGGCGCACGCTGTTCTTGCGGATCGCCTGTCCGGGCATGATGAACGTGCGGCCGACGTAGCGATTCTTCACGAATCCTTCGCGATACTTCAAGCCGAGACTGTTGGCCAGCTCGAGCGCGGAGGGCCGGCTCGAATCGGGAATCGGAATCACGACGTCGATGTCCCGTGCCGCGGGAATGTTGGCGATCTTCTTCGCGAGCTCACCGCCCATGCGCAGGCGCGACTCGTACACCGACGCGCCGTCGATCACCGAGTCGGGGCGGGCGAGATACACGAATTCGAAGATGCACGGATTCAGCGCGGGATGCTCGGCGCACTGACGGGCGTGGAAACGCCCCGCCTGGTCCACATAGATCGCCTCCCCGGGCGCGACGTCGCGCAGCACGGAGAAGCCGAGCGCCTCGAGCGCCACGGACTCGCTCGCAACCAGGTACTCGGTTCCGCCCATCGCCTCGTTCACGCCGATGATCAAGGGGCGGATTCCGAACGGATCGCGAAACGCGACCAGCCCGTAGCCGGCGATCATGGCCACGATGGCGTACGCACCTCGGCAGCGGCGGTGCACGCCGGCCACGGCCGTGAAGATCGCGTTGGCGTCAAGCCGTGCGTGGTGCGCGGCGCGCTCGAGCTCGAGCGCGAGCACATTCAGCAGAACTTCGGAATCCGAGTTGGTGTTGACGTGGCGAAAGTCGAGCTGAAAGAGCTCGCGCTTGAGAGCCTCGCTGTTGGTCAGGTTGCCGTTATGCGCCAAGCTGATGCCGAAGGGTGAATTCACGTAGAACGGCTGGGATTCGAGGTCCGACCAAGCGGATCCCGCGGTCGGATAGCGCACGTGACCGATGCCGGCGTTGCCCAGCAGGTCGCGCATGTTGCGGGTCCGGAACACGTCGCGCACGTAGCCCGAACCCTTGTACATGTGGAAGACGGGACCCTCGCTCGTGACGATGCCGGCCGCATCCTGCCCGCGGTGCTGCAGGAGCAGCAGCCCGTCATACAGAAGCTGGTTGACGGGCGTATGCGCAACGGAGCCGATGATGCCGCACATGTTCGCTCTAGGCCTTTCCTTTTTCGACCGGCTTGTCCGGCCGGCGTTCCTTGCCGTCGTAGTGAAGCTGCTCCGCCCAGGCCTTCGGCAGCCATGGTCGCAGGCTCAACGCTGCGACAGTCAACGGCGGACTCAATAACGCATTTTGCCACCAATCCTTCGCCGGTAGCGAAGTCAGACCGCCAAGCAGCACGAGAAATACCACGATGACGAGACCTCGCGCGAGCCCGAGGATCGCACCCAGAAAGCGATCGAGGAACCCGAGGCCTGCCGCACGCAGCAGCCGCGACAGAACGAGGCCTACCAAGACTCCGACGATCAGCACTCCAACCACGATGAGAACGAAAGCGACGATGTAGCGCGTCAAGGGGCTCTCTCCGATGTCCGGGAGCAAGCCGCCCAGGGCCGTGGAGAAACGCAGCGCTGCGAAGCATCCGATCACCCATGCCGCGAGCGAAGCAGCCACGCGCACGAACCCTCGCAGGAACGCTGCTATTGCGGAAAGACCAACGATGCCGACGACGATAAGATCGAACGCGGTCATCGCGCCCGAGCGACGATGCCGTCGTAGCCTGCCGCCTTGAGCTTCGCGCGCGCCGCATCGGCAGCCTCGCGCGAGGGATAAGGGCCGACTCGCACGCGATGCAGGTCGCCCTTGCTCGTTGTCGCCGCCTCGACGAATGCGGCAAAGCCGGCAGCTTTCAACTTGCGCACGAGAGCGAGCGCGCCGTAGCGATCTGTGAAAGCCGCCACCTGCACGACGAACGTTCCAGCCTGGGCTGCGGGCTGCGCATCCGTCGCGTCGGCAGCCTTCGGCGCGGCCGTCTGCGTTTTCGCCTCGGCTGCCTGAGTCGCGGTCGCGGCGGCAGGTCCCGCTGGGGGGCCCGTGTCCGATGGTCCCTTCGCCGGCGTGTCCGCGGGCTCGCTGGCAGGCGCGGGCGCAGCCGCCGATTCAGCCACCGCGGCGGGCGGCGTCGGGCTGCTTGCAGTCGGGGACGGCGCAGCGGGGCTCGCGCCTGGATTCGTCGGTGCGGCACTCTTCGCCGCGGGTTGCGTTGCGCCGCTTTTCAGCTCGCCGCCCTTCCCGGGCGACAGCGGGTTGATGAACCTGCTGTTGTCCAGCGGCGGAATCTGAATCGAGACGTCGTCGCCGAGCGGCTTGGGCTCGCTCTCGAGCAGCAGAGGCAGCAGCACTGCCGCCGAAAGCGCAAGCACGATTGCGCCGATCAACCGCCGGCGAGCGCGCCGCCTGAATTCGTCAACCGCGAGATCGGGGGTGCTCAAGCGAGTGCGGCAGCGACGGTGAGGAACGAGCCGAAAACGATAATTCTATCAGCTTCGGTCGCGTGCTCGCGCGCGGCACGATAGGCCACACTCGGTTCGTCGAAAGCCTGGATGTCGACGCGCGCGACTCTTGCCGCCTCCAGGCGCTCGCGCAATCGCGCCGCGGTGGCACCGCGCGGCGGCGGCAGCGTCGCCACGAACCAGCGGTCGATGCGTCTGCGCAACGCGCTGATCACCCCGTCGATGTCCTTGTCGGCCATGATACCGAACACGGCGAGGTTCCGCGGGTGGAATCCCATCGCGCCTAGGCTCTCCGCAAGCGCGCCCACCGCCTGCGGATTGTGCGCGACGTCGAGCACGGTCACCGGCCGTCCAGGAAGAACCTGCAGGCGCCCAGGGAGATCGATGCCGACCAGCGCCTCCCGCACCGCGCCCATACCGACGGGCAGGCGTTCGCGCAACGCGTACAGCGCGGCGAGCGCACCTGCGGCGTTGGCGAGCTGATGGGTGCCCCGCAACGCAGGGTACGGCAGCGAGTACCTCGCGCCGTCAGGTGCGGTATAGCGCCACTGGTTGTCTTCGGCGCGGTAGCCGAAGTCGACGCCCTGACGCAGCAGCGGCACGCCGCTCGCCCGCGCATGGTCGATCAGCGACGCTGGCGGATCGGGATCGGCGCAGATTGCCGGGCGTTCCCCACGAAAAATCCCCGCCTTCTCGCGTCCGATGTCTTCTCGCGTCGTACCGAGATAGTCGAGATGGTCGAGCGCGATCGTGCTGACCACCGCCACGTCGGCGTCGACGATATTCACGGCGTCGAGGCGGCCGCCGAGACCGACTTCGAGAACCAGCGCGTCGAGCGCCGAGCGCGCGAAGAGCCACAGCGCGGCAAGCGTGCCGAACTCGAAGTACGTGAGCGGCGTGTCTCCGCGCACCGCCTCCACCGCGGCGAACGCCCCGCACAACGCCTCGTCGGGCGCCTCGCGCCCGGCGATCCGAACGCGCTCGTTGTAGCGCAGCAGGTGCGGCGATGTGTAAAGTCCGACGCGATACCCGCTGGCAGCCAGCATCCGCTCGAGGAAGGCGCACGTCGATCCCTTGCCGTTGGTGCCGGCAACGGTGATGACCGGACAGCGTGGAGCGATCGGCAGCCGATCGTAAACCGTGCGCACGCGCTCCAACCCGAGCGCAATCGCCCGGGGATGCAGGGTTTCGAGGTACGCAAGCCAGTCAGCGAGCGTCTTGGGCGGGCTCACGAATGCGCTGCGCGGCGATGCCGCGCGTCGGTGGCGGGACTCAGCCGGTGGGGAGCGGCTGGCGCTGCAGCAGAGTGAGGAGCTTGGGGAGTTCGTTTCTGAGCTGGCGACGGTCGACGATCATGTCGATCGCCCCCTTCTCGAGCAGGAATTCGGCGCGCTGAAAACCATCGGGAAGCTTCTCGCGCACCGTTTGCTCGATCACTCGAGGCCCTGCAAAACCGATCAGAGCTCCCGGCTCGGCGATGACGATGTCGCCAAGCATGGCGAAGCTCGCCGACACGCCGCCCATCGTCGGGTCGGTGAGCAGGGAGACGAACGGGAGCGACGCCTTGCTGAGCTCCTGCAGAACAGCCGCGGTCTTCGCCATCTGGAACAGCGAATTCACGCCTTCCTGCATTCGCGCTCCGCCGCTCGCGGTGAGACATACGAAAGGCACGCGGTTCTCGTACGCGACGCGCACTGCTCGAACGAAACGCTCGCCCACTACGGAGCCCATCGAACCGCCCATGAAATCAAATTCGAACACCGCCATCACGAGCGACACCGACTTGATGCTTCCCTGCATCACCACGAGCGCGTCCGTCTCGCCCGTATCCTCCAGCGCTGTCGCGAGACGTTCGGGATATTTCTTCGTGTCCCTGAACTTGAGCGTATCCACCGGAAGAACCTCGGAGCCGATCTCGTAGCGAGCTTCGGAGTCGAACAGCTGGTCGATGCGCTCGCGTGCTCTCACCCGCCCGTGGTATCCGCACTTGGGACACACGTTGAGGTTCTTCTCCAGATCGGTGCGATAGAGCACCGCCTCGCAAGCGGAGCACTTGACCCAAAGCCCCTCCGGGACCGCCTTCTTGCTCGCCCCGGGCGTGGCTTTGATGCGCGGCGGCAGGAGCTTCTGGAGCCAACTCATCTCATTCCCCCTGGGCTCGTAGCCTGGTCGAGGCCTCTATGCGGCCTGCTTCGCGACGCCGTCGATCGCTTTGCGTATTGTACCGAGCCAGG
>Ga0187777_10001662_pt1 | contig 14438 bp, 15 predicted proteins | sample 1015_Q2_SP5_10_M_FD_132416 | JGI IMG/M metagenome (GOLD analysis project Ga0187777, IMG submission 132416) | Tropical peat soil microbial communities from peatlands in Department of Meta, Colombia - 1015_Q2_SP5_10_MG | ecosystem: Environmental > Terrestrial > Soil > Wetlands > Peat | place...
CTATTGCTACAATGGAGGTCGGATGTGCGGGTTTCCACGTGTCTGAAGGACTGACCGCTGAGTGCTTAGCTTCTCCGAACAATACGACGTTGTCGTCATTGGCGCTGGCCATGCAGGATGTGAGGCCGCGATGGCCGCGGCGCGCATGGGCCTGCGCACCGCTCTCTACACGCTCAATCTTGACCTGATTGCGCAGATGTCCTGCAATCCGGCGGTGGGCGGCATCGCCAAGGGGCACTTGGTCCGCGAAGTGGACGCCCTGGGCGGCATCCAGGGCGAAGTTACCGACCACGTCGGCATCCAGTTCCGCCTGCTCAACACCTCGCGCGGGCCCGCCGTGTGGTCGCCGCGCGCCCAGTGCGACAAGCAGCAGTACAAGATCCACATGCGCCGGGTGCTGGAATCGCAGCCCAATCTGCGCATCAAGCAGGCGGAAGTGGCGGATCTCATCATCGAGGAGTCGCCAAGAAGCACTCAGCAGTCAGCACTCAGCACTCAGCCCGCCAACGACCAAGAACAAACGACCGACGACTCGCGCAGGCGCGCCCGCGGCATCATCCTCCGCGACGGACGCACCGTCCGCGCCGAAGCCGTGGTCATCACTACCGGAACATTTCTCAATGGGCTGATCCACTGCGGCGAGCAGACGTATCCCGCCGGCCGCTCCGGCGAGCCGCCTTCGGTGCTGCTGGGCGAAGCGCTCAAGCGCCTCGGCCTGCGCGGATGCCGCCTCAAGACCGGCACGCCGCCACGCCTCGACGCCCGCACCATCGACTGGTCGCGCTTCGAACCGCAGCCCGGCGATCCCGACCCCACGCCCTTCAGCTTCCGCACCCGTCGCGTCACCCACGCCGACAGCCAGATCGCGTGCCACATCGCCTTCACCACGCCGGAGACGCACCGCGTCATCCGCGAGAACGTGCACCGCTCGCCCATGTATTCCGGCCAGATCAAGTCCATCGGCCCGCGCTATTGCCCCTCGATCGAAGACAAGATCGTCAAGTTCCCCCACCACGAGAAGCACCAGCTCTTCCTCGAACCCGAGGGCCTGAACACTTACGAAACTTATATCAACGGCATGTCCACGTCGCTGCCGATTGACGTGCAGCTCGCCATGGTGTCGTCGATCCCGGGACTGGAGAAGGCAGAGATGCTGCGCCCCGGCTACGCTATCGAGTACGACTCCATCGACCCGACGGAACTGGAGCGCACGCTCGAAACCAAGAAGATTGAGGGCCTGTTCCTCGCCGGGCAGATCAACGGAACTTCCGGCTACGAGGAAGCTGCCTGCCAGGGGATTATGGCCGGCATCAACGCCGCGCTGAAAGTGAAGAACGAACCGCCGCTGGTGCTGGACCGCACCGAGGCCTACACGGCGATTTTGATCGATGACCTCATCTCCAAGGGCACCCTCGAGCCTTACCGCATGTTCACCTCGCGCGCTGAGTTCCGCCTGCACCTGCGCATCGACAACGCCGACCGCCGCCTCACGCCGCACGGCCGCCGCGTCGGGCTCATCAGCGATCAGGCTTGGGCTGACTACCTCGCTAAGCAACAGCGTATGCAAGCGCTGAAGGATTATCTGGAGAACACCCGGGCGAGTGGATTGCCTGCCGCTGCGGCGGAGAAGATTGGCAATGCCAATGGCGCAACTTATGCGCAGCTCTTGAAGCGGCCGGAAGTCACCATCGAAGACATGGTCCCCGTGCTCCGGCACAATGTCCCGGAGTTTTTCGCTTTGGTCGACGACCAACGACCGTTGTTAGCCTGCCCTGAGCGAAGCGAAGGGACTAACGGCCTCTCTACGCTGTCTAGTCAATTACGCAACGAACTCAAGTCCGTCGAAACCGAGATCAAATACGCCGGCTACCTGCAGCAGCAGGAGCGCGCCATCGAGCGGCTGAAGAAGGCCGAGCAGCGCTCGATTCCCGACTGGTTCGACTACGCCTCCGTCAGCGGCCTGTCGCGCGAGATGAAGGAAAAACTGCAGCGCGTGCGCCCGCGCACCATCGCCCAGGCCAGCCGCATCCCCGGCGTGACCCCCGCGGCGGTCTCGCTGGTCAACGTGTACATCGAGATCCAGGCACGGCGTCATCAACCGGGGGTGTTGGCGTGATAGAGTGCATCAACAGGCGTCTTCATTTTCGATTGAGAAGCTGGAGGCGCGGCGCGATACTTGGAAAATGCTGGCCATGCCAGTTGCCAAGAAGTTGCGGTCCCCCAGCAAATTATTTTCGCCTCGCTTCATGCAACTTCTGTCTTCACCATGTGGTCTTACTTTAGTGGATGGCTTCGGAATTCACATTTGGCACAGGACGGTGGTCATGAAATCAACCGCGACGGACGTGCTTGCGCCCTGTCTGCAAAATAAAAGGGGGTCAGTATGAGAAAGTTTCTGGCGACAATAGTGCTGGCTGGGCTGCTCCTGGCCGGCGCATCGGTGTTGTATGCGCAGGTCGGCATCATAATCGGCCCGCCGCCTCCGCCGCGTGTGGTTCGTGTCCTGCCGGCAAGTCCGGGACCGGGGTTTGTGTGGGTGCCCGGCTACTGGTATCCGGCCGGCAGCCACTACAAGTGGCATGCGGGTTATTGGAGTCGCCCGCCATATCCGGGTGCCCGGTGGATTGAGCCTCGCCATGATGGACAGCGGTACTGGGGCGGTTACTGGGAGGGAGATCGCGGCCGGGTTGAACATGACCACCGCTGGGACCACGACCGGGACCGGGATTATGACCGCCACCGGGACCACGATCACCACTAGTGGGGTGCAGGGCGGTTGGGTTTGTGGTGCCGGACAACGATAGGCAGCGTCGCGGCTGGGCACGTGGGTTGCGGTTCCGCGTAGTATCGAGATCCAGCCGCGGCGTCATCAGCCGGGGTCCCCATCAAGCCCGGTGTTGGCTTGATGGGGTAGCAGCCGGGGTCCCCATCAAGCCCGGTGTTGGCTTGATGGGGTGGAGGCCTGGCCCCTATCCTACTGTCCGTAGAACCGGTAGCCGAGCGGAAGGTTGAGCCGAAAGTCGACGTAAAGCGGTGTGATCTTGACGTGTTCCGCTGATCGGTACTCGGGGCGCTGGGCCATTTCCAGCATCGAGAGAATTGCGCCTGGATTGCCAGCGCTGAATTCGAGCACCCGCTCGATAAATTCACCCAGGTTTTGCGCCGAGAGGCCAGCACGTCGCACGCATTCCTGGGCAAACTGCTTAGCTTCCGGCTTCGGAAAATTCCGTAACTCGAACCGATCGGTACGTTCCGCGAACAAGGAGTGCAGAAAACCTGTGTCCTCCATATGGGTTGAGCGGGCTACCGCCACCATTGGGGTTTGGCTCCAATCCGTAATTTCTCGCACAGCTGCGGCGAACGACTGGGAAGGAAGCTTAAGGTGGTCGAGAACGATGTAGTACTTCCGCTTGCGCAGGGCATCGATGACGATTCCCCGTAATGCGACTGCCGACTTGTAATTGAGACCTTCGGCCCCCCTTGCTCCCACAGCCTGGGCAACACCTGGATCCCTGGCGGCCAGGAGGGCCAAACCAAGATTCCGGAAGGTTGGCTGCATCGCTGCTGAATCCGATGAATAGAGCATCTGCGGGTGTTCACGAAGGAGTCGTTTGAGCAACAACGTTTTGCCCACTCCCATTGGTCCGTGCACCAGAAGCGAGCGCCGTTTGCGCAATCGGGCCCGCAGAGCTTCGAGTTCTTCGTCGCGATGGAAAGTCCACTCTTGCGTCACGTGCGCTTGCTCGGTGTTCAAGCTGACAGCTGTTGCAGCAATGTCTGACAATCCCGTACCACGTTCGCCAACTCGCGACTGTGCAGCCGATAACGCTCCGTCTGCCGCTCGTATTCCGTTGCGGAAGTCCGCCGTGCGGTGATCGCGTTTTGAATCGCTTGCCGGATGCCATTGAGGGTTGCGTCGATCTTCAGGTTCAGCCCCTTGCGGAACTCGTTCGTGCTCTTCTCAATGCGTTCCAGGTAGTCGTAGCGGATGCGTCCCGCGTTGCGGTACAGCTCCATCTTTACCCTCTCCCTCATCTTGCTCCGCACGTAGCCGCGAAATAGGGATTTCGGCAGAATGAATGGGATCTTGTCGATGGAGAAGTAGAACAGCGGGTCCACCTTGTAGTAGACATGGGTCTCGGCGGACAGCTTCTCCGAGGACTGGAACGTCTCCAAGCCGATCTCGAACAATCGCGCGGCCGCAGCGCGAATGTTCCCGATGATCGCATTGGTCTTTTCGGTGAAGCGGGAGGACATGGCATGGAAGGCGTCGTGCATCTTGCGATCCTCCTCGATTCGCCAGGCGTTGAACACCGCCTCCACTTGCTCTTGCATGAACTCATCGAGCCGCCTTCCCAACTCGCTGCGGCCTGCATCCTTCTGCTGGGCGTAAGACTGCTGCAGGCGTTGGCGGACCTGGGGAATCGAATCCTCGACCCGGCGGTTCAGATCGGACTCGACCTCGCTAACTAACCGGCTGACCTCGTTTGCCAATAAAACGTTCATGTCGCTGCGCTCTTGCTCGATTCTCTCCAGCCCAACCCCGAGCACCCGCTGCTTCTTCTCCAGTTCAGCCAGCGGTACGGCAGCAGCCTTGAACTCAAGTTCAATCGCAAAGTTCAGGTCCCCTGCAATGCGGAGAGCATCACTTGCCCATGACTCAAGCAGTACCGCTCCTTTGTCTGACATCAAAAAGGATTTGAGCGCTTGCTCGAACTCCACCAGGCCGCTCGATTGCAGCTTCTGCCGTTCACCGTGCTTTTTTGCTTCCAGCGCATTACGCGCGGACATGGAAAACAGCTCGATCCCTTCGAGCCCGGCCTGGCACTCAATTTGGGACCGTGTGAAGTCCAGAGATTCCCGCATCTCGGCTTCCGTCATGAGGTCGGTCTTGTTGAAGACAAAGAAAAAGTGATGCACCTCCTGCTTCGCACGGCGGAGGAACTCGGCCTCTGTGGCGGTCAACGGAGGGTCACCTGAAACCAGGAAGATCGCGGCATCCACGCGCGCCAGGAACGAATGCGTGACTTCAGTATTGTGCTGGTAAGTAGATCCAACTCCCGGCGTATCCACCAGCAAAATTCCATCGCGAAGGTAAGGAGATGGGTACCGTACTTCGACGTGCTTCACCCGCTTGCCGTTCTCCGGGTTGTGGATCTCGGTGACGTACTGCTCCAATTCCTGCATCTCTATCGGCCTGCTCTCGCCGGAAAGGAAGTGCACATTCACCCCGGGGCGATCGCCATAGCTGAGAATCGTGATGATGGAAGTGAGAGGAACAACGGCGACCGGCAGCACGTCCGCGCCCAAAAGGCCATTGATCAGGGTGGTTTTGCCGCGCTTGAACTGCCCCAGGACAGCAAGATAGAAGCGATTCTCGTCGAGCTTGGTAGTAGTCGTTCGCGTTTCCTCTGCCGCGTGTGAATCGTTGCGTTCAGCCGCGATGCGGGCAATTGCCTCCAGGTGGCCAACGATTGCCGCCCTGGAATTGCCGAAATCAATTGTGGTCGCCAGTGCCCGGTGTCCGTTACAGGCGATCTGTATTTCGGTCACTGTCGATCCTCTCGCGCTGTCTGGGCCTTATCCGGCAGCGAGGGCTTGATTTGTTCGTCTAGTGCGGCCACCAGTTCCTGGAGTTCCCTCACCAGAGGTTTCAAGCGGGCAGCCGCTGCTTCGGGAACCGATCCATAACCTCGCAGGTGCCTGGGGTTCAGCTCTTCCGCCGAAATCTGAATGACGGACAGGATGCTATGGATTGCGCGTGGGGCTGGGATGCCCGGTTCGTGAACAAGCCCATGTTCATGCGCGAGCCGCACGAGCTGCTGCCGGATTCGTGCAATGTAGCCCTCAAGTACGCGCCGCTCGGCCGGCGGGGTGTCGATGAAATACTTCGGAAACGCGGCCTTCGAGTGAGGAGAATTCAGGATGTTTTCTATTTCGGAGAGGAGGTGGTCGATGTATTGACAGCTTACCAGCAAGCGCCGCAGGTGGTGCTCGTTGAGGCTGTCCGCCGCGTGCTTTTCCAAGTTGTCGCGCACGCTGTGTTGGCGGTCAATGTCGGTCACGTAACCACCATCACCGGGCAATGCGCGTAGCGCAGCACGCGGGCCGAAATCGAGCCCATGATCAGCTTCTCAAACATCGATTTTCCGCGGCGACCGAGAATTACCAGATCGATTTTGTCGACTTCCGCACGATGGATGATCTGTTCCGCCGGATGCCCAACGGCAATGTCTGTTTCCAACTTGACCTCGTGCTGTCTTGCCTTCTGTTCTATATGTTTGAATCCCTGTTCGTAGTGCTCTCGCGCATCGTCGAGCACGGCTTCCACCTCCACCGATGTCGCCGGTTCCGGCGGCCTTGCAACGGCGAATAACAGCACCGTGGCATCCAGGCTCTCGGCCAGGGAGATAGCGACATCCGCCGCTTTCTCCGCCTGCGCGGAGCCGTCATAGCCCACGAGAATCTTGCGGAAGTGCGGATTTTGTCTTCTACCCGGCATCTGCCTCCTGACCTCCACTCATGATTCCAGCCTGGGAAAGAGCCGCTTTCTCCTCCTTGCGTGGCAGCAGATGCCTGGGCATGAAGAAGGCATTCGCGATCATCGTCGGCACGACGGCGCTGCCGATGACGGTGGCCACCAGGAACGAGTACTGCGCCTGGTCAATGATTCCGTGATTGAGTCCGAACAGGGACGAGATTGTACCGAAGGTCAGCCCGGTCGACATCATCAGCGTGTAATAGAGTCCCTCTTCCCGCTGGTACTTGAAAATCTTTACCGTGGGAAAAAGTCCAACAACCTTGGACACCATCTTTGCGAAGAACAGCGCAACGAAGACCGCTGGCGCGCCAACGAGCGCCGCTACCGATACAAACGAACCCGCACGAATGAAATAAAACGGGGTGAGCAGACCGAAGGTCAGTGTCCGAAGCCGTCGAATCAGAGCGTGGTCCTTGCCAACCGTGCCTGCCAGCACCATTCCCACCACATACGCCGGCAGCACGGCTTCGCTTCCCGACCAGACCGCCAATCCACCCAGGGCGAACATAACGAACAAAAGATACTTCGCCTCCATTTCCGACGGTCGTCCTCCATAACGATGGAAGAACCTGGGCGTAAGAACAGGCAGAAGAACGAAAACCGCCACGCTGACCACAATGAAAACCAGCGTCCGGATGGTGAACGGCGCGAAGATGAGGCCCAGCGCGATCACCGTGCCGAGATCGTTGATGAAGCAGGCGGCTAGAATCGCCTTGCCAAACTCGGTCTTGTTGAATCCGAGTTCCAGCATGACTGCGTAAACCACCGCCACCGAGGTGGTCGAAAGTGCAACGCCGGCGAGCCAGCTCGATCTTACGCTCCAATGGAGGATGTAATGCGCGATCGCGGTGCAGCCCAGGAACGGACCAAAGAAGCCGACCAGGCCGACTGCAGTTGCTTCCTTCCACTTGGCTCGGAACACAATCGGATCGAGTTCGGCGCCCGCGAGAAAAGTGAGCACCACGGCCCCGACGCCTGCAAGAAAGGTGATCCAGGGTGTTCTTGCGTTGAGGCCTCCCGCGCCCAATAGCGCGACCATGGCGGCCTGTGCGACGGTCCCGATAATAATTTCTGTTAGAGCAGTGGAGATCCTGAACCAGATGGCGAAGAGCGTGGCCACCAGGGCCAGTCCCACCCAGATTGCGGCCAAAACCCACACATTTTCCATGTCACGAACTCCAGAATCATTTGTGTGGGATCGTTGCCGGGCCTATGACTCCGCGACAAGATCCTGTCAGGAGTCATCAGCCCGTCTGGGCGGTTAATGGCGAACTCCATCGCCAATTCGTAAGTTTAACCGGATCAAGGACAGCGTTCAAGAAGGACAGGTTGCTATCCCCGCTCGAAGGCGTGCTTCTTCTCGAGCGCGTCGAGCGCGGCCCGCATGTCGGCTTCGATCTTCGGGCCTTCAGCCAGCAGTTCGGTCGTCGCCGTAGCGTGCTCGCCTTCGAGTCGCAACCATGCTCCCAGCCGCGACGCTGCTTCAAGCAGATGTGACGCCGGGCCGGTGACGTACTGCGCGTCGGTTGGATCGGCGATCCAAACCCGCGCCTCGCCCAGCTTCGTGTTCCAGTACACCTTGCGCCGCACCAGCTCCGCCACCTGATCGTCCGTGGCGGTGGCGAAGTCCCACTGCTGGCGCTTGAAGCTGTACTGCCGCCCCGAAAACGGAACCGGCACGCGCTTGGGCGACTTCACGAACTCGAGCTGCTTGCGGTCGATCTCTTTCCGCAGGGTGTTGATCACCGGGGCTTCCACGTCGGCGGGCTCGAGCGACGGCAGCACGTCCTTCATCGTCAGCGTCATCTGCAACGCCACCAGGCAGTGCAACCCCGCGCCGGACTCCAGACGCACGTCTCCGTGCAGGATGTAGAAGTCTGCACCTGACGCCGACCGCCGGAACGGCCATTCCAGTTCAATCCTCAGCGGCAACCCACTCAGGGTGACGTAAATGGGCCGCTGCGCCGCGCTACCGCCGTTGGATGGGTCTGTTGCCATTAGGCATACCTGCTCGAAAACGCAAGGCATTTTACCCGAGGCGTGGGTTGCTACCCGACGACGCGCGGGTGCGGCCCGTTATGCCAAGGATGGGGACTTTTCATCACCCCACCGCGCCCCGCTGCCGCAGTTCTGCGATTTGATCTGCTGAATATCCTGCCAGACCGAGCACTTCGTCGGTGTGTTCGCCGAGCCTGGGCGCGGGACGGTCCGCCGACTCATGCGCTCCGTGAATCTCGGCAGGGAATGCGACCTTTTTTATGCCTGAAGGCGTTTGATGAAACAGACCGCGAGCCTCGGCCTGCTCGCCGCGCTCGACCTCCGCCAGTGTTTTGACTGCTCCCACCGGCAGGTCGGCGGCGGCCAGCGTCTCCACCCATTCATCGCGAGACCGCGTGGCAAAGATCCCGCGGAAGTCCGCCAGGATCTTCTCCCGCATCCCGGGATCGTGTTGCTGGCCGGCGTATTGCGGACGCCCGAGCGCTTGGCACAGCGACCCCCAGAATTTCGGCTCCAGTGCGCCCACCGTCAGGTGCTTGCCGTCGGCAGCGCGATAGACCGTATAACAAGGATGCCCGCCCAGAAGATACGCATCGGCCAGCGACGGCGGCCGTCCCGCCTGGAACATCTGCGCGAAGTGCACGGTGAGCAGCGAGACGATGGTGTCCGACATGCCGAGATCGATGTACGCGCCCCTTCCAGCTTCGGACGCACCCTTCATGGCGGCGGCCACGGTGAGCGCGGTAAAGATGGCGCCGGCCAGATCGGAAAACGGCAGCGGCGGTACGCATGGCTCCTGGCCGCGGCTCACGCCCAGCAGTCCCGCCTCGCCGACGTAATTAATGTCGTGACCGGGGCGCTCGCGGTTGGGACCGGTCTGTCCGTATCCGCTCAGCGAGCAATAGACAATCCGCGGATTGCGCTTGCGCACCGCTCCATAATCGATGCCCAGCCGGGCCGCGACGCCCGGACGGAATCCCTCGATCAGCGCCGCGCACCGCTCCGCGAGCCGCAGCAGGACCTCGTGGCCTTCCTCCGCCTTGAGGTCCAACACGAGGCTCTTCTTGTTGCGGTTGATCTGCCCGAACAGCGCGTTGGTGCCGCCGAAGATAGGCGAAGGCTCGCGCGTCCAGTCGCCCACCCCGGGGCCCCCAGCAAACCCGCTTTTGGTTTGCTGGGGTGGAACGCCGGGGGCCTCGATCTTGATGACCTCCGCGCCCAGGTCGGCCAGCAGCATGGTGGCATAAGCGCCCGGCAACAGCCGCGTCAGGTCGAGCACGCGCGCTCCCTGCAACAGGTTCCACATGCCCGCGATGATACACTCCCGTCTAACCACAACGCTCACCAGGAGGAAACCATGGTTCCCATCACCGCCTTATGGCTTCCCATCGTGGTTTCGGCCGTGATCGTCTTTGTCGCCAGCTCGATCCTGCACATGGCGCTGCCCATCCACAAAAGTGACTACCGCAAGCTTCCCGACGAAGACCGTGTGCTGGATGCCCTCCGCGCCGCCGGCGTGACACCCGGCCGCGTTTACTTCTTTCCCTTCACCTCCCACCAGGACATGAAAAAGCCCGAGGTGACGGAGAAGTTCAAACGCGGGCCGGTCGGCTTGCTCACGGTGATGCCCAGCGGCTGCCCGAACATGGGCAAGTTCCTGGCGCAGTGGTTCATCTATTGTCTGGTGGTCGGCATCTTGGTCGCCTACCTGACCGGCCGCACCCGAGCGCCGGGCACTCATTACCTGGAGGTTTTCCGCGTCGCGGGCTGCGCGGCTTTCCTCAGCTACTCTGTTGCCCTGATTCAGGAGTCGATCTGGAAAGGGCAGACCTGGGGCGTGACCTTCAAGCACGTCTTCGACGGCCTGATCTACGGCCTGCTCACCGCCGGAACCTTCGGCTGGCTCTGGCCAAGGTGAACTCAGGACGCCGAAGTGGTCTGCGGACGGGCTGCTGCCGAAGCGGTCCAAATCCCGATCAAAGCTATAAGATGGTTGGGGCGATCATGTCAAAGAGACTGTCGCACTACGACCGTCGCGGCCAGGCGCAGATGGTGGATGTGTCCGCCAAGCGGCCGACGCGGCGCGCAGCGGAAGCGTCGGCCTTTGTGGCGCTGGCGCCGCGCGTGCTCAAAGCCCTGCCGCGTAATCCCAAGGGCAACCCGCTCGAGATCGCACGTTTTGCTGGAATCGCTGCCGCCAAACGCACTCCCGAACTGATCCCCATGTGCCACCAGGTTCCCCTTAGTCACATTGATGTGCACACCGAGCTATGCAAGAATGGCGTCGCGATCACTGCCAGCGCGGCGACCACCGCCGTCACCGGGGTGGAGATGGAGGCGCTGGTGGCCGCCAGCGTCGCGGCCCTCACCGTGTACGACATGTGTAAGGCGCTGGACAAGGGGATCGAGATCCGCGACCTGGTCCTGGACCGCAAGACCGGCGGCAAGAGTGGCGAGTATAGGCGCCGGAGAGATGTGAAGCGTGGCCGGTAACGTTAAAGTCCTCCTCGTAGACGACAACCCGATGGTGCTGGACCTGCTCCGCAAGGCACTGGAGCCGCTGGCTGCGCTGACCACCGCCAGCGACAGTGCCGATGCGCTGCTGAAGGCCATCGACGATCCCCCCGACCTGCTGATCGCCGACTACAACATGCCCGGCATGGACGGCCGGCAGCTCTTCGAGAAGCTCAAGGGCCGCGCCGCGACGGCGCGCATTCCCATCATCCTGGCCGCCACCCGCGCCGACATCAATGACAAGCTCAAGCCGCTGGAGGACCGCGCCGAAGACTTTCTGGAGAAGCCGTTCTTCATCAAAGAAGCCGCGGCCCGCCTGAAGAAGGTGATTGACAAGATCGCGCTGGAGAAGATGACGCGCGAAGCTCCAGGCGACGGCCAGTTGCGCGGCAGCCTGGCGCAGATGAACGTCCTCGACCTGCTGCAGTCACTCGGAATGGCCCGCAAGACCTGTGGCCTTACCCTCACGCGCGACGGGGAGAGCTGCGAGCTCTTCTTCTCCGACGGCCAGATCAACCACGCGCTCTACGGCGAGCTGAAAGGCGATGATGCCGTCTACAAGGTGCTGGCCTGGCCCGAGGGCAACTTCCTCATCGACTTCACCCGGCAGAGCGACGAACAGACCACGACGCGCTCCACCCAGGGCCTGCTCATGGAGGGCCTGCGGCTGCTCGATGAGGCCAACCACGAAGCCGAGCAGGACGTGCTGGAGATCTGAGCCTTCCTCATGACCGCCGCCGTGCTCACCGTCAGCGATTCGACCGCGCGTGGCCGCCGCTCGGACCTTTCCGGACCCGCCATCAAGGCGCTGCTCGAACGCCACAGGTTTCAGGTGATCGCGGCCGACGTGGTGGCCGACGAGCAGGTGTCCATCCAGGAGGCGATTCTGGAGATGTCAGCGCGGGCGCAACTGGTGGTAACCACGGGCGGCACCGGCATCGCCGAACGCGACGTCACGCCGGAAGCCACGCGCGCCGTCTGCACCCGCCTGGTGGAAGGAGTCGCGGAGCGCATGCGCGCCGTAGGCGCCCAGTCGACACCGCTGGCAGCATTGAGCCGTGGCGTGTGCGGCGTCTGCGGGCGCGCGCTGGTGCTCAACCTTCCCGGCAGCCCGCAGGCCGCCGCGGAATCGCTGACCGCGGTGCTCGATCTGCTGCCGCACGCGCTGGAACTGCTGGCCGGGAAGACTGCGCACGACAGCCACCTCCGCTGATCTTGCTGCCGGCCGCCGCGAATTCACACTGAGTTCACGCCCGGCTCGCGTAGAATAGCCTGAACCGCGTGCATTTTCTGAAGCATATAGTCTCGCGCTACACCATCTTTGTTTGGGGGCTGCTGAAGCCGCTCGGCGTCTGGGGCGCCTTCGGTATCGCCGCGGTTGATGCGGCTTTCCTCGGCCTGCCGCTTGATCCGGTGGTGGCCGGCTACGTCTACAACGACCGCTCGCGCTTCCTGCTGTACGCCGTCATGGCTTCGGTCGGCTCCGCACTGGGAAGCCTGATCATCTACGCCATCGGCTACGAGGGAGGCGAACTGCTGCTGCGCAAGCGCATCGACGGGCAGCGCTTCGAAAAGATCCGAGCGTCATTTGAAAAGCGCGAGTTCTGGGCGCTGATGGTGCCCTCCATGTTGCCGCCGCCCGCCCCGTTCAAGCTTTTCGTGCTCTCGGCCGGGGTTTTCGAGATGCACTTCACGCACTTTCTGCTGGCCATTTTCTGCGGGCGGATGGTGCGCTTCCTGGTGCTCTCGATCCTGACGCTGTTCTTTGGGCCGCATGTCGTCACCTTCGCCGGCGTGCTCCTGCACAAGCACCTGGCAGTGACGCTGGGCAGCGCGGCGATCGTGATGGTTTTGATCTATGTGATCTACCGCTTGTGGCGCCCGCCCGTGGTGGAACTGGAGCACGAACTGGAAGAACGGGGATAGCTTGCGTGGTGACGGCCGCCCCCCTGAGCGCGTCGAAGGCCGTCAGGGCGCGACTCGGTCGCGCCTCCGTCCGGAAGATCACACCCGGGCGGGAATCGCAGCCAAATGCCTCACGCCGCGCGGATCCGACCCGGCGCCGGTTTCTCCTCGCGACGCTCGACCAGCGCGCCAATTGTGAACAGCACGCCGGCTAACAGCAGATCGGCCAGCATCTGGTTACGGAAGAACGGAATTGCCGCAATGTACGCCGTCGCCAGGCCGCTCATCGTCCTGGGGTACATATTCCAGACCGCCCACACGGCAAAATTGCTGACCGCGAAGAATGCGAGGGATGCGGTGAGCGATCCGGCCACCACCCGCAACGGGGTTATATGCTTTCCCAGCAGCGCGCCTCCGAGCACGATGACGCCTGCGTACCACGCCCAGGTCACCACGTGGTCCGCCTTCAGCGGATAGGCATAAATAACCTCAGTCATGTACACGTCGACGGCGATCACCGCCGCCAGCGGGATCCACATGCGCTTCCGCGGCACGCGCGCGCCAAAGTAAAGCAGTGCCGTCCCCAGAGGCGTGAACTGTACCCAGCCGTCGGGATGCGGCAGGAACCGGCTGGCGATCGCCAACAGCACGAACAAGTAAGCGAGCATGTTCACCTCGACACGACCAGAGTGGAATTTTCAACCCAACGCGGACGGACGTCAAGCTCACCAGAAAAGAATCCACCACGGAAGCACTGAGGCACGGAGGGAATTCACAAAATCTTCGTGTCTCTGTGTCTCCGTGGTTAAATTAGCAGGTGAAAATCTGCATGACGATTGCCGAGATGCGCGCCGCCTGTCGCGCTGCGCGCCAGGACCAGCGCCACCTCGGCTTCGTGCCCACCATGGGCGCACTTCATGCCGGGCACATCTCGCTGGTGCGCGCTGCCCGCCAGCAGTGCGACGCGGTGGCCGTCTCCATCTTCGTGAACCCCACTCAGTTCGGCCCCAAGGAGGATTTTTCCAAGTATCCACGCACCTTCGACCGCGACTGGGAACTGCTCGAAGCCGAAGGGGTGGACATCCTGTTCGCTCCTTCGACGGAGGAGATGTATCCGCCGGGCGCCACGACTTTCGTTAACGTCGAAGGACTAAGCGAGAAGCTGTGCGGGCGCTCGCGTCCCGGACACTTCCGCGGCGTGACCACCGTGGTTTCAAAGCTGTTCAACATCGTTGAGCCGGACCTGGCATTCTTTGGTCAGAAGGACTCGGCGCAGGCGGTCATCATCCGGCGCATGGTGCGCGACCTCAATCTCGATGTTGAGATCGTGGTCTGTCCTATCGTGCGCGAGCCCGACGGGCTGGCCCTCAGCTCGCGGAACGCGTATCTCGATGCGCGTCAGCGCAAGCAGGCGACCGTCTTATACCGCTCGCTGATGCGGGTGCAGACCCTGGCCGATCGCGGCGAGCGCGATTCCGCC
>Ga0187777_10001664_pt1 | contig 14418 bp, 13 predicted proteins | sample 1015_Q2_SP5_10_M_FD_132416 | JGI IMG/M metagenome (GOLD analysis project Ga0187777, IMG submission 132416) | Tropical peat soil microbial communities from peatlands in Department of Meta, Colombia - 1015_Q2_SP5_10_MG | ecosystem: Environmental > Terrestrial > Soil > Wetlands > Peat | place...
GCGTAGCTTCGCCACGGTCGCCAGCGTTCGGCGTGGCTCGCAAGCTCCCGAGCATCGTCCGGCAGACCGAGCCGCCGTGCTGCGCGGCGTAGCCCGAGATCCTCCGCCGGGAAGGCGTCGGGATCGCCGAGCGCCCGCAGGACGACATACGTGGCCGTCCAGGGCCCGATGCCCGGGATCTCGAGGAGCTTCTGCCGAGCCTCTTCACGGTCGGCGCCCGGATCGAGCACGAGCTCGCCGGATGCGAGCCGGCGTGCGAGCTCGCGCACCGTCCGCTGCCGCGTTCGCGTCAGCCCGACCGGACCGAGATCGGCGCTCGCGATCGCCTCGGCCGACGGGAACGTGTGCGTCAGCCTGCGCTCCTGATCCTCGAGCGCGGTACCGCAGAGAGCAACGAGCCGGCCGGCTAGGGTCCGCGCGCCGGCGACGGAGATCTGCTGCCCGAGCACGGCGCGAACCGCGCTCTCGACGCCGTCGACGGCGCCCGGCACGCGGCGGCCGGGGTTCGCGCGGACGGCCCCGCTCAGCGCAGCGTCGCACGCGAGCGCGTCCGCCGAGGCGAGCGGATCGGCATCGAGGTCGAGGAGGCGCCGGCACCGCTGCACTGCGGTGGCGAGATCCGCGATCGAGCACAGCGTGAACGCAGCGAGGACGTGATCCTCGTGCGGCGCGAGCTCGACGACGGCGGCTCCGCCCTGCAACCGGAGCGCGCGACGGTACGTACCGGTCGGCGTCTCGACGCCCGGAACGGCCCGCGCCCTCAGCCAGGTGGTCACGCCGTCGCCGTCGAACGGCGTCCGCACCGGGAGACGGAGCACGAGCCGATCCGGCCTCGGCACCTCGCCGTTTCGCCTCGTGTGACGCAGCTCTCTCGGCGTCGTGGCGAAGACCTCGCGGATCGTGTCGTTGAACTGGCGAACGCTGCCGAAGCCGGCGGCGAAGGCCACGTCTCGAAACGAGAGACCAGTCGTCTCGATCAGCACGCGCCCGGTCTGCGCACGCTGCGCACGCGCGAGAGAGAGCGGCGGTGCCCCCACGGCTTCGACGAGCAGCCTGTCGAGATGTCGCGTACTGACGGCGAGCCGCCGGGCGAGGCCGGCTACACCTTCACGGTCGACGATTCCGTCGCCGAGGAGCCGCATCGCGCGGCCGACGAGGTCCCCTCGAGTGTCCCACTCGGGCGACCCGGGAACGGCGTCCGGTCGACACCGCTTGCAGGCTCGCAGTCCGGCGAGCTGAGCAGCGGCCGCCGTACGGAAGAACGAGACGTTCTTGCGTTTGGGACGAGTCGGAGTCGGGCAGCTCGGGCGGCAGTAGATGGCGGTCGTCCTGACGCCCACGACGAACATCCCGTCGAACCGCGCGTCCCGGCTCTCGAGTGCGCGCCAACATGAGTCCGGGTCGAGCGTGCTCATCTGCCCATCGTGCCGGGCGAAGGCGCGCGTAGCTAGCGGAAATCGGACACGCTGGTCTCCTCAACCTGCGTGCGCCGGTGTGCGAGATACTCGAGCAGGTCGGAGCGCGTGAGGATCGCAGCCGGCTTTCCCGTGCTGCCGACGATGACCGCCATGTTAGGACCCGAGAGGTCCGAGAAGACCTCGTCGAGCGAGGCGCCGACGTCGACTGTCCCGAGCGGCGGCTGCATCGCGACCGCGACGTCGTCGTTGAGCGCGTCGGGATTCTTGAAGACTCGGTCGAGCAGGCTCCGCTCCTGGATCGAGCCGACGATGTCTGTCAGCGTCTCGACCGGCTCATGGCGGACGACCGGGAGCTGGGAGATCGAGTACCGCTGCATCAGCTCGATCGCTGCGCCGACCTTCCGGTGCGACTCGATCGTCACGAGCTCGGGCAGCTCGTGCACCTCATCCCGCTTGAAGCTGAGCACCTCCGCGACCGTGGGCGGCGGCGTCCGTCGTTCGAGGAAGCCGTACTGGAGCATCCAGTTGTCGTCGTAGAACTTCGAGAGGTAGGAGCGCCCGGAGTCGGGGAACATCAGGAGGACGCGGGCGTCCGGCCCGAGGCGCTGCGCGACCTGGATCCCGGCCCACGCGGTCGTGCCCGCCGAGCCGCCGACGAGCAGGCCCTCCTCGCGCGCGAGCCGGCGCGCGACGACGAAGGAGTCGCGGTCGGAGACGCGGACCCACTCGTCGACGACGGCCGAGTCCATCGTCTCGGGCCAGGTGTCCTTCCCGATCCCCTCGACGAGATACGGGTGGACTGGATGGTCGGCGTCCTCCGTGTAGACCGAGCCCTCCGGATCGGCCCCGACGATGAGCACCTCGGGCTTGCGCTCCTTGAAGTAGCGGCCGACGCCGGAGATCGTGCCACCGGTTCCCACCGAGATCACGATCGCGTCGATCTCGCCGCCGGTCTGCTCCCAGAGCTCCGGCCCCGTCACGCGGTAGTGCACCTCCGGGTTCGCCATGTTCGAGTACTGGTCGGGCTTGTACCCGCCCGGGATCTCCTCGGCGAGCCTGTCGGAGACCGAGTAGTAGCTCTCCGGCGAGTCGTGGTCGACGGCCGTCGGCGTGATCACGACCTCCGCGCCATACGCGCGCAGCATCGCGATCTTCTCCTGACTCATCTTGTCCGGCATCACGAAGATGCAGCGGTAGCCCTTGAGTGCCGCCGCCATCGCGAGGCCGACGCCGGTGTTTCCCGATGTGGGCTCGACGATCGTCCCGCCCGGCTTGAGCTTCCCCTCGCGCTCGGCCGCCTCGATCATGGCGAGTCCGATCCTGTCCTTCACGGAGCCGCCCGGGTTGAGGTATTCAAGCTTCGCGAGGAGCTCGCCCGGGACGTCCCGCGACAGCTTGTCGAGGCGCACAATCGGCGTGGAGCCGACGAGCTCGAGGATGGTCGGATACTCGCGGGCCATGCGGCTCGTAGCCTACTCAGCCAGCGTCGGCGCCCCGTGCGAGACGTAGCAACCCGCAACGACGGTCCGCGAGGCGACGGATGCCGCATGCATGGGGTGCTTGGAGGATGCTGCCGTGGAGCCCGAACACGAGCGCGAGCACCGCAAGCTCTGCACGATCGAGCTGATCGCCGAGGGGCACGCGGAGCGCTGTCCGGGTGAAACCTGCGCGTTCTGGGAGAACGGGTGCGTCCTCGTCCGGGTCGAGGAAGAGCTGGACGGACGGCCGGAGGTCGCAGCGCTGCTGCTGAACCTCAGGCGCAAGCTGGAGTCCGGCGCCGCAGTGCCCGTCGAGGAGGCCGCCGCGGCGTTCGAGGAGCATCTCGCCGGCGACTGACGAGAAGCGTCAGGCCCGGACGATGCGGCGTGCGCCGATGAAGCGCTCGCCGTAGAGGCCGGCAAGCGGAACGATGCGCACGTGGTCCCCGGACTCGGGCGCGTGGATCATCCGCCCGGCGCCGACGTACATCGCCACGTGTCCCAGGCCGGCGAAGAACAAGAGGTCGCCCGGCCGGAGGCGCCAGCGCTGAACGGGACGACCGACGCTCCAAAGCGCGGCCGCGTTGTGCGGGAGCGAGACGCCGAGTTTCGCGTACGCGGCCATCACGAGCCCGGAGCAGTCGAACCCGCTCGGTGACGCCCCACCCCAGCGGTACGGAACTCCGATCCAGTGGCGGGCGACTGCGACGGCACGCTGGCCGAGCGGGACGATGCGGCGCCGCGCCCGATGCCTCTGTGCTCTGTTCGGAACAGGCGCGGCGACGCGGCGTCCGGCAACCGCCGAGCCTCCGGCGACGCCCGCCGACGGGAGGAACGCGACCACGAGCACGAGCAGCAGGGCAACGGGCAGGGCGACGAGTGTCAGACGGCTCATGAGAAAGAGTGCGGCGCTGCTCCCAGCCGTGAGACAGGGGCGCCTGCGGGCTTGTTCGGCCGGTCACGGTAGCAGAGCCTCGCGGCCGCGCCGCTCGGTTGTCGGGGGTCAGTGGCGGAAGTGGCGCCGACCCGTGAAGACCATGGCTGCGCCAGCCCGCTCCACGGCGGCCACGACGTCGTCGTCCCGCTTCGAGCCGCCCGGCTGGATGACCGCGACCACCCCGGCGTCGAGCGCGAGTTGCGGCCCGTCGGAAAACGGGAAGAAGGCGTCCGAGGCGAGCACAGCGCCGTCGAGCGGGTGGCCGTGCTCCCGCGCCTTCTCGACCGCGATGCGCACGGCGTCGACCCGGCTCATCTGGCCGGCGCCGATCCCGATCGTCCGACCGTCGCGCACGAGGACGATGGCGTTCGACGTCACGTGCCGGGCGACCGCCCAGGCGAGCTCGAGGTCGGTCCAAGTCGACTCGTCGACGGCTCCGCAGACGACCTCCATCGCCTCCCGCTCGTCGGGCTCGTCGTCATGGTCCTGGACGAGAAGGCCGCCGAGCACACGCTTGTAGTCGCGCTCCCCCTGCCTGACCGCCTCGCTTCCGGTCGCGTCGAGGATCCGCGTCGCGGGCTTGGCCGTGAGCGAGTCGAGCGCCTGTCCGTCGTAGCCCGGAGCGAGCAACACCTCGATGAATTGCTCGGCCAGGACGCCGCCCAGAGCTGCCGTGACTGGTCGCGTCAGCACGACGACGCCGCCGTACGCGGAGACCGGGTCGGCGCCGAGCGCCTTCGCGTACGCCTCCTCGACCGTGTCCGCGACGGCGACGCCGCACGGGTTCGCGTGCTTGACGATCACACATGCCGGCCGGTCGCCGAGCGCGGTCGCGAGCAGGCGCGCGGCAGAGAGGTCGTTCAGGTTGTTGAAGGAGAGCGGCTTTCCATGCCTCTGGACGACACTCGAGAGCAGGTGGCCTGCGACCCCGCGTTCCACATAGAAGGCCGCCTGCTGGTGCGGGTTCTCGCCATACGCCAGCTCGAGCTCGCGGTCGAACGCGGGCACGAGTGTCGCGGGGAACGGCGCCCGCTCGAGCCAGCGAGCGATCGCGGCGTCGTACGCCGCTGTCGTCGCGAACGCGTGCGCGGCGAGCGACCTTCTCGTCTCGGCAGCGACGCCGCCCGCGCACAGCTCCTCGAGGACCAACGCGTAGTCCGCGGGCCGGCAGACGGGGACGACGTCCGCATGACTCTTCGCCGCGGCGCGCAGCATGGCGGGGCCGCCGACGTCGATCTTCTCGATCGCCTCCGCGAACGTCGTGTCCGGCGAGGCGATCGTCTCCTCGAATGGGTAGAGGTTGACGCAGACGAGGTCGAACGGCTCGATGTCATGCTCGGCGAGCTCGGCGAGGTCCTCGGGAACGTCCCGCCGCACGAGGATTCCCCCGTGGACAGCCGGGTGGAGCGTGACGACCCGGTGGCCGAGCATCTCACCGAAGCCGGTCAGTTCCTCGACCCCGGTCACGTCCAGACCTGCGTCGCGGAGCACCGCCGCCGTGCCGCCGCTCGCGACGAGCTCGAACCCGAGCTCCGACAGGCCACGCGCGAACTCGGCGAGGCCTGACTTGTCGTAGGCGGAGAGCAAAGCCCTCATGCCTCGACGAGCTCCCTGACGACCCGTGGCAGCAGGCGATGTTCGACGGCCTGGACGCGCGGACGGAGCGTCTCGGCCGTGTCCCCAGGCAGTACCGGCACCGGCTCGGCGGCGATGACCGGCCCAGTGTCCACTCCCTCGTCGACCCAGTGCACCGTCGCGGCCGTCTCGGACAGTCCCGCAGCGAGCACGTCTTCGATCGGGTGCGCGCCGGGGAACCCCGGCAGCGGCGCCGAATGCGTGTTGACGACGCGCCCCCCGTAGGAGTCGAAGAAGACCGGCCGGAGCAGATGCATGTAGCCGGCGAGCACGACGAGGTCGACGTCTCGGGAGAGCAGCCACTCTGCGAGCGCAACGTCGCGCGCCTCCCGGGTCGCGTAGTCGGCAGCGTCGAAGACGGCCGTTGGGATCCCAGCCGCCTCCGCCCGGGCCAGTGCCCTGATGCCGGCCTTGTTCGACGCGACGGCGACGATCGGGAGACCGTCGTCCACGAGCGCCTGGAGGTTCGTGCCCTCGCCGGAGACCAGCACGCCTACGCGTCGGCCCACCGGACGCCTTCTCCCCGCTCGATCCGACCGATCACGACGTCGCCCGGTGCAACGTCGGCCGACGGAACGATCGCGCAGTACCCGACGCCGATGTTGAACACCCGGCGGAGCTCCTCCTCGGCGACGCCGTGCTCTGCGAGCCAGCCGAAGACCGCAGGGCGCTTCCAGGACCTCGGATCGACGACAGCACCGAGCCCGTCAGGGAGCACTCGCGCGAGGTTCCCGGCGATCCCGCCGCCGGTCACGTGAGCGAGCGCTCGGACGTCCGCACGCGCCTGCAGTGATCGCACCTCGTCGAGGTAGAGACGAGTCGGCGGCAGCAGGAGGTCGGCGTCGACCTCGCCGTCACCCACCAGCCGACGCACGAGGGAGAAGCCGTTCGCGTGGATCCCGGCCGACGCCAAGCCGAGCACCACGTCGCCCTCGTCGACGCGCGACCCGTCGAGCAGCAGGTCGCGCTCGACGACCCCGACGCACGTGCCGCAGAAGTCGAGCTCGCCGTCCCGGTAGATCCCGGGCAGCTCGGCGGTCTCGCCGCCGAGGATGGCGCACCCTGCCGCGCGGCAGACATCGGCGGCGCCCTCGACCAACTCGGCGACCTGCTCGAGCTCGATCGTGTTCGCCGCAACGTAGTCGAGGAAGAAGAGAGGCTCTGCGCCCGTCGTGAGGACGTCGTTGATGCAGTGCGCTGCAAGGTCGGCACCGCACCAGCGGAGCCGACCGGCGCGGCGGCCGAGGACGAGCTTGGAGCCGACGGAATCGGTCGACGCCGCGAGCAGGCGCCGCTCGTCGATCGCGAACAGGCCTGCGAAAGCGCCGAACGCGCCCTCCACGTCCGGCGTCCGAGTGGACGTGACCGCTGCTTGGAGGCGCTCGACGATGGCGTCGGCCGTTGCGAGGGAGACCCCGGCGACCGCGTACGTGTGCTCCTCCGTCACCGCGTCCGAGTCTACGGCGTGAGACGTCTACAGTGACGGCGTGATCGGGGCCTCGCTCGTCTCGTCGTGGTCGGTCGAGCCTGGGACGCTCGCCGCAGGCGCCGTGATCGGGGTCGCGTACGGCGTCCGCGCCCGCACGCTCGCGAAGCGTGGCCAAGGGCTGCCCGTGTGGCGGATCGCCCTTTTTGCGACGGGGATCGGGTTGATGCTGCTCGCGATCGCCTCGCCGATCGACGCCGTCGGCGAGGACGACCTGTTCACGCTCCACATGACCCAGCACCTGCTGCTCGGCGACATCGTCCCGATGTGCTTGCTCGCCGGGACGACCGGGCCGTTGCTGCAGCCGTTGCTCGCCCACCTGCCCGTCAGGCAGCTTCGCAAGCTCGCGATTCCGTACGTCGCGCTGCCCATCTGGGCGCTGAACCTTGGCTTCTGGTTCCTGCCGCCCATGTTCGACGCCGCAGAGCGGAGTGACTTCGTGCACGCCATATTCCACCTCTCGCTGCTGACCGCCGGCACGATCATGTGGCTGCCCGTCTTCGAGACGCTTCCCGCCCCCGAATGGTTTGGGACGGGCGCGAAGCTCGCATACATCGTCGTCGTGCGGAGCGTCGGGATGATCTTCGCGAACGTGCTCGTGTGGGCGAGCTCACCGTTCTACGAGCCGTACAGGAGCGGCGGCTCGCACTACGGGATCTCCGCGCTCGCGGACCAGCAGCTCGCGGGCGGCGTGATGCTGCTCTACGACTCGCTGCTCACGCTCGTCGCGATCGCGTGGCTCTTCCTGCGTATGGCGCAGGAGAGCGAGGCGCGTCAGGAGCTGCTCGAGCGAGGGCTCGACGAGCGCGTCGTGCGCCGAGCGGTCCGCTACGGCCGCTGGCGCGAGCTCGTCGGGTAGGCGCTCGGGAAAACCTCGTTGCGCTGCAGGCTCGGGTGCAGCGCTCGCTGCTACGCCGGCGCGGGCTCAAAGCGAAGCTTTGCGAGATTTCGGGATGCCGGAACCCGCGTCGGATACTCGCGCGTGAAGCAGGCGCGGCAGACGGACTCCTCCGGCAGCCGCGTCGCCCACTGCATCCCGTCGAGCGAGAGGTAGTGGAGCGACGTCGCACCGACGTGCTCGCGCATCTCCTCGACCGAGCGATGCGCAGCAGCGAGCTCGTCCTCGTCAGCCATGTCGATTCCGTAGAAGCACGGAGAGACGACCGGCGGCGACGACACGCGCACGTGCACCTCCGCAGCGCCCGCGTCGAAGAGCATCGCAACGAGCGCGCGCATCGTGTTGCCGCGGACGATCGAGTCGTCGACGATCACGATCCGCCGCCCCGCGATCTCGTCGAGTGGGTTGAACTTCAACCTGATGCCCTGCTCGCGGAGCGCCTGATCGGGCTGGATGAACGTCCGGCCGACGTACCGGTTCTTGATCAGCCCCTCCTCGTAGGGGATGGCCGAGGCCTTTGCGAAGCCGATCGCCGCGGGCGTACCGGAGTCGGGAATCGGCATCACGAGGTCCGCCTCGACAGGCGCTTCCTCGGCGAGGCGCTGGCCCATGCGGACACGGGCGCCGTGCACCTCGGTCCCGTCAAGGCGCGAGTCGGGCCGCGCAAAGTAGACGTGCTCGAAGATGCAGAGCGCTCCCGGCCCCTCCGGCTCTGCCTGTGCGCTGTGCAGGCCCTCCTCGTCGATCCACACGACCTCGCCGGGACGCACCCCCCGCTCCCACTCGGCGCCGATCAGGTCGAAGGCGCACGACTCGGAGGCGAGCACCCAGTCCGACCCGATGCGGCCGAGCTCGAGCGGCCGTATCCCGTGGCGGTCCCGGAAGGCGACGAGGGTGTCGCCGGCGAGGGCCACCACCGAGAACGCGCCCTGGAGTCGCGCGGTCGTCCGGGCGACCGCCTCGGGCAGCGGCCCCGGCTCGCGCGCGAGGAGTGCCGCGATCACCTCCGTGTCGGAGGACGACGAGAAGCGAACGCCGTCGGCGACGAGCTCCTCACGCAGCTCTGCCGTGTTCGTGAGGTTCCCGTTGTGGCCGAGCGCGACCCGGCGCTCCCGCCCGTGGTGGACGACGGGCTGCGCGTTCGCCCACAGGTTGGAGCCTGTCGTCGAATACCGGGTGTGACCGATCGCGACGTCGCCTGGCAGCGCCTGGAGCTGCTGTTCGCTGAAGACGTGCGCGACGAGCCCCATGTCGCGGAGGACGGTGAGGCGGCCCCGGTCGGAGACGGCGATGCCGGCCGACTCCTGACCGCGGTGCTGCAACGCATAGAGCCCGAAGTAGGCGAGCCGTGCGACATCCCGCTCCAGCGACCGGACCCCGAACACCCCGCACATCAGCCTTCGCCCTCCCAAGCTCGACGCAACTCGTCGACAGGGACACCGAGGATCGACTCGCCACCGACGACGCCGAGCCTGCGCACCTCGACATCCAAGCCGGTCGGGTCGACCTCGATCTGGTCGGCGGGAAGAGCGACGATGACGTGCCCGCCGCCCTCCCCGAACAGCGTCATGACGTCCTCGGGGTGGTCGAGCACCGCGCCGACGCCGGAGTGGATCGCGGCCTCTGCGAGCGCGACGGCGAGACCCCCTTCGGCCACGTCGTGCGCGAGCGAGCTGCGCTCGGCTGTCCTCCAGAGCCAGTCGACGAGCGCCGCCTCGGCCTCGAGGTCGAGCGACGCCGGCGTGCCACTCACCACGCCGAAGCGGGCCTGGTACTCGGAGCCTGCGAGGCTGAGCGGCCCCGCGGTCGCGAGCAGGATCACGTCTCCTTCGCGCCAACGGGAGGGCACGCGGCGCACGTCCGTGACGAGACCCACGCAACCGACGACCGGGGTCGGGTCGATCGAGCGCCCATCGGTGTCGTTGTAGAGCGACACGTTCCCCGACACGACCGGAACGCCGAGCGCCTCACACGCTCGTGCCATCCCCTCGATCGTCTCCGCGAGCTCCCAGCCGATCTCGGGCTTCTCGGGATTGCCGAAGTTCAGGCAGTCGGTGAACCCGATCGGCTCGCCGGCTGCGCAAGCGACATTTCTCGCCGCCTCGAGCACTGCGAGCGCGCCGGCCATGAAGGGATCGAGCCTTCCCATCCGGCCTTGACCGTCGAGGGAGAGCGCGAGGCCTCGATACGACGGTCGGAGGCGGAGGACGGCGGCGTCGAGGCCGGGCCGACGCACCGTCCGCGACTGCACGAGGTGGTCGTATCGCCGGTAGACGAACGCGCGCGATCGGAGCGCGTCCGAACCGAGCAGCTCGAGCAACGCCTCTCGAGTGGACGGCGCCCGAACCGTCGGCAGTTCCCTCGTCGCGACACGCGGGACGCGCTCGACCTCGTACCGGGGGCAGTCGTCCGCGAGGAACGTTGCCGGCACCGTGCCGACCAGCTCGCCTTCCCAGAATGCGCGCAGCTCGCCCGTCTCGGTCACTTCGCCGATCGCCGCGGAGCGAAGCTCCCAGCGATCGCAGACCTCCTCGACCTCGACGATACGCTCCGGTCGGGCGATCGCCACCATTCGCTCCTGAGACTCGGAGATCATCACCTCCCACGGCTCCATCCCCTCTTCGCGTAGCGGCACACGGTCGAGGTGAACGTCGATGCCGTAGTCGGCAGCCATCTCCGCGAGTGAGGAGGCAAGCCCGGCGGCGCCGCAATCCTGCAGCGACTCGACCAACCCCCGCTCGACGAGCTCGAGCGACACCTCGATCAGCTTCTTCCCCGTGAACGGGTCGCCGACCTGCACGGACGGCCGCTTCTCGGCCGCTCCCTCGCCGAGCTCCTGGCTGGCGAGCACAGACGCGCCGCCGATCCCGTCCCGGCCGGTCGTCGCGCCGTACACGACGACGACCGAGCCCGCGGCCGTCGCCTTCGCTCTGGTGAGGCGCTCGGCCGGGAGCAGCCCGACGCACATCGCGTTGACCAGGCAGTTCCCGTCGTAGGCCTCGTCGAACACCGTCTCTCCGCCGACGGTCGGGACGCCGACGCAGTTCCCGTAGTGGCCGATGCCGCCGACCGCGCGGGAGAAGCGATGGTCTGGCGCGCCGAAGCGCAGGCCGTCGAGGAGCGCGACCGGCCTTGCGCCCATCGCGGAGATGTCGCGGAGGATCCCTCCCACTCCGGTCGCAGCACCCTGGAACGGCTCGACCGCCGACGGGTGGTTGTGACTCTCGACCTTGAACGCGACGGCAAGGCCGTCGCCGAGGTCGAGCACGCCCGCATTCTCGCCAGGTCCCTGCAACACCCGCAGGCCGTCGCTCGGCAGCCGCTTGAGGAGGAGCGCCGAATGCTTGTAGCCGCAGTGCTCGGACCAGAGCAGCGAGAACAGCGCCAGCTCGAAGTGGTTCGGCTCACGCTCGAGCAGCTCCTGAATACGGTCGAACTCCCCGTCGGTGAGGCCGAGCGAACGATGGAGCGGCTGTTCTGCGACGGCGCCCAGGTCTCGAGTGTAGTCGCCGCGCCGGGCGCTCCAGCTCGGTAAGGACACGTGACGATCGCTTGCGCCTTTCGTGATGGTGACCAACCCGGGACAGTCCCCTCACAGAACTGTCGCGTGAGTCGCACGAAGCTCGCACAGCTTGCTCGCCGGGGTACGGTGGAGCGACGTGACCAGGCGTCAGCTGATGGTGCTCGTCCTCCTCTCCGCGATCTGGGGCGCGTCGTTTCTGTTCATCAAGGTCGGCGTGCGCGAACTGAGCCCGTCCGACGTCGTGCTCGGGCGCCTCCTGATCGGGACTGCCTGCCTGCTCCCGTTCGCCGCGTTTCGCGGCGGGATCACACCGTTGAAAGGGCACGTCTGGGCGGTCTGCATCCTCGGCCTCTTCAACAACGCGCTTCCGTTCTGGTTGCTCGGCTTCGCGGAAGAGCGCATCGACTCGGGGCTGACCGCGGTCATCCAGGCCTCGGCGCCGATCCTCACGGTGCTGCTCGCCCGCCGCGTCGACCCCACGCAGCGCGCCGCCCGTGCGCAGCTCGCGGGGCTCGCGGTCGGGTTCATCGGCGTCGCCGTCCTCGTGGGACACGAACGCGGCGGCGAGTTGATCGGCGCGCTCGCCGTCGTCGGTACCGCAACCTGCTACGCGTTCTCGGTTCTCTTTGCGGGCCGCTGGACGCGTGACGTTCCGGCGTTGCAGCTCTCGATCGGACAGCTCGGCGCGGCGGCGATCCTCATTGCGCCGTTCGGTCTCGCGCAGCACCCGGACTCGGTCCCGACTTGGAAGCCTCTCGTATCGGTCCTCCTGCTCGGTGTCCTCGGGACGGGCGTCGCGTATCTCCTCTACTTCGCGCTCATCCAGCGCGCCGGAGCGGCGAAGGCGATCCTCGTCACGTACCTCGTGCCGGCGTTCGCGCTGTTCTACGGCGCGACCGTGCTGGACGAGCCGCTTACGGCAAGGGCGCTCGGGGGGCTCGCGCTCATCCTCGGCGGAACGACGCTCGCGACCGGCGTGAGCCTTCGCCGCACTGCGCGATCGGCGTCGGCGAAGAGGGACGAACGGCTGAGCTCGGTCGGTAGCCTCGACCCGTGAACCGCTATGCACCGCTACTCCTCGCGCTCGCCGCAACGTGGGGCGCGTCCTACCTCTTCATCAAGGTGGGCGTCGAAGGCGGATTGAGCCCGGCCGCGCTGATGGACGCGCGGATGCTGATCGCCGCGGTTGCCCTCACTGCGTACCTCGCGACGACGACCGGTTGGACCCGCGCAGCATCCGATCTTCAGAGCGCATGGCGTCCTTCGCTCGTCCTCGGCGTCCTCAATGGAGCCTTGCCGTTTTGGCTCGTCGCCTGGGGAGAGACCCGGATCGACTCCGGCGTGGCCGCGATCGCCCAGGCAACCGTGCCCCTGTTCTCGGTTGTGCTCGGGCTTCGCTTCCTGCCCCACGAACGCATCGGACCAACTCGGATCGCCGGACTCCTCCTGGGGCTCGTCGGGATCGCCGTGCTCGCCGGCGTTCATCCGTCCGGTGGCTGGCCAGCCGCCGCGGGGACGCTCGCGATCGTGCCCGCGTCGATGTCGTACGCATCGGCTGCGATCTACAACTCAAGGTCTCGGGGACACCTGGGCCGGTGCTCGCCGCGGGCTCGATGATCGTCGGCTTCGCGATCCTGGTGCCGCCGGCGTTCCTGCGGCTTCCGACCGAGATGCCGACGCGAGGCGCGATTGCCTCGCTGCTCGCCCTCGCGCTCCTGGGAACGGCCGCAGCGCAGCTCGTGCTCTTCCGGATCCTCGCGCGCTGGGGCGCGCGCAGGCTCAGCCTCGTCACGTATCTGATGCCCGGCTTCGCGCTCGTCTACGGAGCCCTCATCCTCCACGAGCCGCTCCGCGCCACTGCCCTCGTCGGGCTTGCACTCATCCTGCTCGGCGTGGCGCTCGGATCAGGCGTGCTCCGATTCACGGGCCGGGCGTTCGCACGAGCGGTGCTGCCCGAGAAATGAGCGCCGACCCGAACGTCCGACTTCGGCGGGCCAAGCCGGACGATCTCGACTTCCTGGTCGCACTCACAAGCCACGACGAGATCAGCCCGTTCCTCGCCGCCGGCCGCGATCGCACCCCGGACGCGATCACGGCGGACCTCGCGCGGAGCGAGGCAGAGCCGGGCAGCTTCGGCCTCTTCGTGATCGAAGCGGACGGCGAGCCGGTCGGAACGGTGCGGTTCTCGGTCGGCAACCGCCGGTCTGCGATCGCAGACCTCACGCAGCTCGCCATCCATCCGGACGCCCAAGGCCGCGGGATCGCCACCCGCGCTTCCCGCGAGCTCCAACGGCACCTCATCGGAGAGCTCGGCTTCCACCGGCTCCAGCTGGAGGTCTACGCGTTCAACGACCACGCCCTCGTCCACGCCGAGCGCGCCGGCTTTCGCCGCGAGGGAGTGAGACGCAAGGCGTATCGCCACGGCGACGAATGGGTCGACGGCATCCTCTTCGGGCTGGTCGCCGAGGATCTCGAAGACGCTCGAGCCTAGGACTCGCCGATGCGCCGCTCCAGCCTGCGGAGCGCGACCCACCCGACGATGACGACCGGGATGATCACGATCGTCGCGAAGATCCCGTAGCGCCTGAGCGCATCGGCCGCCGCGGCGCCGCCGTAGTACGCCACGAGCCCGACGCCTGTCGCCCAGACGATGCCGCCCGCGGTGTTCCAGAACAGGAACTTCCACCAGTCCATGCGTGCGAGCCCGGCGATCCAGGCGACGGTGTACCGGAGCACCGCGATGAAGCGGCCGAAGAAGACTGTCTTCCCCCCGTGCCGCTGCATGATGCGCTCCGCAGGCGGCAACACCCGGTCCGCGTAGGAGTTCAGCCACCTCCACCGCGCGAACAGCGCCCGGCCGCCGATGCGCCCGATCAGCCAGTAGCCGAGGTTGTCGCCGACGATGGCGCCGAGCGCGGCCACGATGATCACCGAGGCGATCGAGTAGTGACCCTGTGACGCGAGCACCCCGAACGCGATCAGCGCCGTCTCGCCAGGCAGCGGAATGCCGAAGGACTCGATCATCACGACGAAGAAGAGGAGC